>Ga0182024_10014750_pt1 | contig 15065 bp, 15 predicted proteins | sample P32metaG_FD_120480 | JGI IMG/M metagenome (GOLD analysis project Ga0182024, IMG submission 120480) | Permafrost microbial communities from Stordalen Mire, Sweden - P3-2 metaG (Illumina Assembly) | ecosystem: Environmental > Terrestrial > Soil > Wetlands > Permafrost | place: Sweden: Stordalen... | reverse complement strand
TGCGAGGCAATGCAGCTCATAGGTGCGAATGATAACTCGCCCATGAGCATGGAGACGGCAATCGCCGCTTAATGCTTCGGCGCTCGTCAGAGCGTGGCAACAGAATCTGATCGTGAAGCCCGGTGGCCGAAAGGTTGCCGGGTTTTCGCGTTTCAGGCCTTCACGATTGGCACGGCCACGAAACCGCGATCGTCGGCCGGCGAGAGCGCCACGGCGCGACCAAGGATGCGTTTCATCTCAAACCACGCGCCGCGCGCGTCGGCCTCGTTGTCGAACAGGAACGCCATCAATTCCCGGTCCTCGTGATCATAGAGCGTGAAGGAGAATTCCTCTCCAATCTTTCCGATATCGCTCACGCTGCCGGCAGGCAGTCCTTCCTCCATCGTCATCTCAGCGCATCCTTCGGCATATGCGTGGTGCAGTAGTAGTCGACACGCGGCGGAATGTTGACCTCGAACGACGCCTGGATGCCGCAGTGACAGCGCGGCGGATTCGGTACGCGACCGTCCAGTCGCCCAAGAAGGCATTGGTCGTAGATTCAGATGGTTTTGTTGAGGGTCTCGCCCAGCGTGACAAGACGCGAGATTGTATCCTCAATAGCATTCGCAATTTGCGATAAGTCTTGAGCGGAAATATCAGACGATGTCTGTTCATATTTGCTGGCGTCACTGTTCAATTTTGTGAATCGAAATACTGGCCCGTCAAGGTCATATCCCGTTATTGCGCCATGAATTATGGAATCCCTACGTTTCACGATCTCAGATAGGTCGCTCGCAATTGAAATGGCCAGACTATTGAGTGCGCCTAATCGCGGATCGTTGCCGAAACATTTTCGGATAAATTTCAATCTGGTTTTGAAGTTCCTTGGAGGCTCTTTCTGCGATGGGTGACCTCCGAAACGGACCAATAGGATAGAACAGATTTCCGTGAGAAGAGTGTCAACCAATCCCCAGCGGACTATAATCGCGCCGACTATTTGGTATAAAGGTTTCTCGAACGCGGCAGGAAAGCCACTAATCATGCCCAAGGAGCCCACCCCGAAAGAGCGCCTGCGCGATGCTAGACCAGATTCGCTAAAGACCGCGAATCTCGACCTGGATGCCGATGCGTGGCCTAAATTCGAGGCGCTAGTGAAGTCTGCGGCGAAGATGGGGCACAAACCTCACGCTAAGTCGGCCAAGCCGCGCAAGATGAAACGCTAGGCTGCGACGGGCAAGCGCGGCCAGATCGTTTGCCGTTCGAAGGAGGAGAACATGCGGTGTTATCTTTTTGACATAGTGGCGCTTGCTGCATTTCTGAGTTTCGGTGTGCCTTCTGCTCAAGCGCGGCACAGCACTGTTTACGGTCCTGGGACAGCGTCGTGCGCAGAGTGGACCGCCGCGAGGGACAACCATACCCGAGAGGAGCTTGGATTCGTTTACTGGGTCGGCGGCTACGTTTCGGGATATAACGCATTTGCCAATAATGAGACGGCAGCAGAATCTGGCAGGGCTTCCGCTTTTGGCGCGCGACCCATTGGCGACGTGGCTGAAGGTAGCAATATGTACGGAATAGCGGCATGGATGGACAATTACTGCCGTCAGAATCCTCTTGATTCCGTTGTGCACGCTGCCGGTGTGCTTATTCCGACGCTTATGGTAAGAGGAAAGTGACGGGCGGGGGTGCAACCCCGCTCACGTCGGAAGCTAGATTTTCGCGTGGCGCGCGCATCCTCGAAAGAGGATAGATTAAATGCACCCATATGCCAAGCAGGACTCCCGGGATTTCCAGAATGGTTTGAACGCACAGTGCTTCAGAGGCGTGTATGCCCCGCCGAAGAAGCAGTCCTCCGCGCGCTTCTCAACGATTCAGAATCTCCCGGAGTTTCTCCACCATAAAAGGAGTCAGGACAAACGTCTGAGATCGCTCCCGCTTTGTAGCGAACGCCAAAAGAAAATATTGTGTTCCGGAACCGGCGCTATTGACGCTTAAGACAGCATCGTCGGCGGTGATTCCTCCGGCGATATTGCGAAGCTCAGGCAGATATTTCCGGAAGTTTTCTTCGTCTACTGATAAGGCCACCTTGTTCTCCTAGGCTGTTTGGCGACACCTAGGATAGCTGACGAAGGGTGCGGAAGTCAGTCCGCACCCTTCGTCTTTTGCCAGCGCAGAAACGCTTTCGCGCACTGCTTAGGCGTTCGCGGCTTCGTTATTCGGCCGGTAGGTGAGGCGCTTGCCCACGATGCCTTTCAAAGCCTTCGTGGCGCGCTCACCGTCCTCTACCCCTAGCGCAGAACGTTCAATGTAGCGGAAATCGAACCCGGCAACGTAACGCTTCAAGTGGGCTTCGCTGACGCTGTGGTACGTGCCGATGATGCCCCGCTTGAACGTGGCAAAGTAGCTTTCGACCGTGTTGCTAGCGTACAAAGTGAGGCGCTGCGATAAAACGATCAAACGTGCATTTTATTCGCTGGCAGCCTGGGTGGTTTGTAACTCGTCTGTGAACCCGTTTGCGAAGGGCCGCGCCAGACGAGAATCCTCTAGAATCTACGGCGCACTCGTCGGAGGCCTTGAGCGCGAGCACGCTGACTCGCGGATCAGGACGAGAAGCGAGTTCTCACTTCTATCCTGTCCGGTGCGCCAGAGGCGAGCGCTGAAATATCGAGAGGAACCACATATTCGCTGATCACCTACAAGCGCAACCAGGCCTTGATTCTTTCCGACAACGTCGGCGGGCGCTGGTTCCACTTTGCGCGCACTTCTCTGTACACATCCGCCACTTGCTGCATCATGCCGTCGCGCGCGAGCAGACGGGCGAGCGTGGCACGGCGATAGCGCCAGTTCCTCCACGCATCGTCCGGCCAATCTTCGTCGCGAGCGCGCTCGGCCGCGGCGGCGTAGCATTGGAATGCGTCGAGCAGAATCGCATCTCTCTTCGCCGCATCGCGCGCGCCGGTAGCGGCACTGTCGTCCTCTGCGCCGAAGCGTGCGAGCGCATGCGGTTCGCCCGCGTCCGCGCCCTTGCGATACCAGAACCACGCTTTTGCCAGATCCGGATGAAATGCGGTGCGCGACGCAGAGTCTTTTTCCGGGCCGCCTTGTTCGTAAAGATGGCCAAGCTCGAAGGCAGCCATCGGAACGCCGTCGCGCCAAGCCTGTTCGTAGAGCGAAACGGCGCGGCCAGGATCGAGCATTCCCGCCGATGGCTGTGAAAGCAAATTCGCGAGATCGATTCGCGCAGCGTCATAGTTCTTTGAAACGGCCACCTCGAATTCGCGCCTGGCGCCATGGACATCGTGCTTTGCCAGCAAAGCGCGGCCGAGCTGGTAAACCAGTCGAGACGTTTGGGTTGAACCAGATTTCTCTTGCGCGCAGGCGGAGTTTGCCACGTCGGCGGCGATCTGATCCTGCACAATTCCCGGCGCGCGCCGATCGGGATCGTCGGGTGCCGCAGCCGCGCGATCGCAATTGGAGGCTTCTATCGCCCAAGTCCGAACACGCGGATCCCGCGGCAAGCCAAACTCCGATCGCTCGATGTCGGACAGGGCCTCGAATTCTGCCGCCTCATCCCAGACAATCTGTCCGTCGAGACCGGCCGGAATCCGGGCGTCCCAGATGCGTGCGGTTTCGTCCCGCGATGCCGTGACGATGCGCCTGCCGTCAGGCGAGTAGACGGCGGATGTGACACCATCGGCGTGCCCCGACAGCACGGCGAGCTCGGCGCCCGTGTCCGCATCCCAGATACGCGCGGTCTTGTCGAACGACGACGTTACGATATGGCCGCCGTCGGGAGACCAGGCGACGGAGTGGACTCCATCGTTATGCCCTGCCAGCACAACGAGTTGCGTCCCCGTAGCAACGTTCCAAATCCGCGCGGTCTTGTCTGCCGACGCCGTAACGATGCGCCTTCCGTCGGGCGACCAGGCGGCAGAGCGGACGGCATCGCCGTGTGCGAGTATGGCGACTTGTGCCCCGGTTGCCGCGTCCCAGATACGCGCGCTCTTATCGCTGGACGCCGTGACAACGCGCCTCCCATCGGGCGCGTACACGGCGGAGAACAGCACGTCTCCGTGTCCGGATAACGCGGCGAGCTGCGCGCCCGTGGTCGCGTCCCAGATGCGCGCGGTCCTGTCGTCCGACGCCGTGACGATGCGCATTCCGTCGGGCGAGAAGACGGCCGACTCGACGAATGCATCGTGCCCAGACAGCACTGCGAGCTGTGCGCCGGTCGCCGCGTCCCAGATGCGCGCGGTCTTGTCGGCCGACGCAGTGACGATGCGCCGGCCGTCCGGCGCGTAAACCGCGGCGGTGACGGCATCGCTATGTCCGGACAGCTCGACAAGTTGCGCCCCAGAGGCTGCGTCCCAAATGCGCGCGGTCTTGTCGAGCGACGCCGTGACGATGCGCCGGCCGTCGGGCGACGGGGCGGCGTCGATGACGGCTGCGCTGTGCCCCGACAACACGGTCAGCTGCGCGCGCGTGGACGCATCCCAGATGCGCGCGGTCTTGTCGAACGACGCCGTGACAATGCGCTTGCCGTCGGGCGACCAAGCGGCCGAGTAGACGACGCTCCTGTGTCCGGACAGCACGGCGAGCTCAGTGCCCGTGGACGCGTCCCAAATACGGGCGGTCTTGTCCCCCGATGCCGTGACAACGCGCCTCCCATCGGGCGAGTACACGGCGGAGCCGACGGCATCGCCATGCCCCGAAAGCACGACGACCTCGACCCCAGTGGACGCGTCCCAGATGCGCGCAGTCTTGTCGTCCGACGCCGCAACGATGCGCCGGCCGTCGGGCGACCAGGTGGCGGAGCTGAGGACATTGCCGTGCCCGGACAGCACAGCAAGTTGCGCGCCGGTCGCGGAATCCCAGGTGCGAACGGTCTTGTCGAACGACGCCGTGACGACGCGCCGGCCGTCGGGCGAGAAGCTTGCAGATTCAACCCGATCGCCATGCCCCGACACCACTGCAATCTGTGCGCCTGTTGCCGCGTCCCAGATGCGCGCGGTCTTGTCGTCCGACGCCGTGACGATGCGCCGGCCATCGGGCGACCAGGCGGCGGAGTTGACGGTATCTCCGTGCCCGGACAACTGGAGGACTTGCGCGCCTGTTGCCGCGTCCCAGATGCGCGCGGTCTTGTCGTCCGACGCCGTGACAATGCGCCTGCCGTCGGGCGCCCAGGCGGCAGTGTCGACGACATCGCCATGCCCGGCGAGCACGGCGAGCTGGGCGCCCGTGACCGCGTCCCAGATACGCGCGGTCCTGTCGAACGACGCCGTGACAATGCGCTTGCCGTCGGGCGACCAGGCGGCGGAGTCGACGGCATTCCCGTCTCCCGACAGCACCGCAAGCTGGCGGTCCGTGGCGCGCATTTCCTGGAACACACCGATGGCCGCCGCCCGATCGCTCCGGTTGGCGCCCCTCTGCGCGAGAACTTCAAGAATGATGCGTTGCGCGCCCGCAACATCGTCATTCTTCAGGCGCTCGGCGGCCGCTTGGGTGAGCAGCCGTGATTGGGCCTGGACCACCTGATCGCGTTGGTCTTCGGCCTCCAGTTGTTTCTGATACGCGATCCAGCCCGCGCCCGAAGCGAGGACCGCGAGAACAGCCAACGCAGCCGCAATCCCCTGCGCGACGAGCCGGCGGCGCCGCTCGGCTTGCCGCTCCCGCAATATGAGGTCATCGAGCGACTGAAGGCCGAGGACTGCGCCGACGATACGAAGGAACATTTTCTGTCGGTCGGCGACGCTTTCGCGGCGGTCGATCCAAAGCGGATCGGCCGGCTTGGTGCCGATTGTGCCATCGGTATCGACGTGGAAGCGCAGAGCGCGCGGCAGCGCCTCGTTCGCCGCTGCAAGGCCTCGCGCCGTGGCGTTCGGTTCGCCCCCAACGACGACCGCAAGGATGCGCCGGCCCTTTCCGAGCTTCGTAAAGTCGACGATTTCCTTTTCGACCCATTCGCTTTGCGTAGCGTCGGGGCTGCAAACGACGAGCAGGGACTCCGATTGCGCGAGCCCGCGGCGAATGCGCTCTGGCAGGTCCTGGCCCGGGACCAGATCGCTTTCATCGCGGAAAACCGGATTCAGCGGACGCCTCGATGTTCGCGGATCGAGTCCGTCGACCTCGACCGCTTTCGGCAACACATAGCTTTCGAGCTCGCGCTGAAGGCGCCGCGCGGCCTCGCGATCCTTCCGGCTGTAGCTGATGAACGCTTTGTATTTGTGAGATTCCGCCATTCCTCTCCCCGCGAGCGGCAGATTACGTCGGCCGTTCGAATTCATCCAACCGGACTCGATCGATCGCGACTAGCGCAGCGTTTGCATCGTTTGATCTTGGTCACGAAGCTTATCAAGCTTTGACACGTGTGGCGATGAAGGCGGTTCCTCCTGGCTCCCACCCGCAATGATCCATTGCGGGCGCTCAAGGAACCGAGTCCGGAGTACTGTCAAATTCCAGTTCCCACTTCTATCCTGTCGGGTGCGCCAGTAGTTGCGCCGCTTACAGATCGAGACCCAGCTGGACCGGCGCAGGTGCTTCGTCGCGTTCGAAGCCCGACATCGTCACGCCGAGCAGGCGTATGCCGGTGATGGGCGGAAATATCGTGCGCACGAGGCCGATGCTGATATCGCGCAATGCGTCTTTCGATGCGACACGGGTGCGCAAGGTCCGGCTGCGCGTCGCCTGACGGAAATCCGCGTATTTGATCTTCACCGTCACGGTGCGGCCAAAGCTCTGCGCCTTCTCGCACCACGCCCACACTTCGTCCGCCATCGCAGTCACGCCCGCTTCGATGGCGGCGATATCCGTCAGGTCGTCGGAGAACGTCGTTTCGGAGCCCGACGATTTGCGCAGGCGGTGCGGCGTCACCGCCCGATCGTCTTCGCCGCGGGCGATCGAATAGTACCAGGGTCCCGCCTTGCCGAAATGCTGCTTGAGAAAGTTTAGGGACTGCCGTGCGAGGTCCGCGCCGGTGAAAATGCCGAGACGATTCATCTTGTCGGCGGTGACCGGGCCCACGCCGTGGAATCTCCGAACCGGCAGTGCGGAGATGAAAGAAAGCCCCGTTGCGGGCGTCACCACGAATTGCCCATTGGGCTTTCGGTGGTCGGAGGCGAGCTTTGCCAGGAACTTGTTGTAGGAGATGCCTGCCGAGGCGGTGAGGCCGGTCTCGGAGAAAATCCGCGCGCGGATTTCGCTCGCGGTTGCCGATGCGGAAGGGAGGCCGCGAAGATTCCCGGACACGTCGAGATAGGCTTCGTCGAGCGACAGCGGCTCGACGAGGGCGGTGTAGTGCGCAAATATCGCGCGAATCTGCTGCGACACGGCGCGATAGACATCGAAGCGCGGCCGCACGAACACCAGCTCCGGGCATTGGCGCATGGCCGTCGTCGAGGGCATCGCCGAGCGCACGCCGAAGGCGCGGGCCTCGTAGCTCGCCGCCGCGACGACGCCGCGTTTCGCACCGTGGCCGACCGCGACGGGACGCCCGCGCAACGCGGGATCGTCGCGCTGCTCCACCGACGCATAGAACGCGTCCATGTCGACGTGAATGATCTTGCGGATTTCGGTCACGACAATCGGGGAATCGGTCGTGCGCAATCCTACACTGGGCCGTGCCGTGTCCACCAAAACCACCAGGACGCCGAGAGTGGAAACGCGGAGACGTGGGAAGAAAGAATTCACGGGGAGACAGTAAGCCACCCGGTTTAACCGGGTGGGAGAAATATTGCGCGCCAAAGGCGCGCGGTTCCCTTCTCACTGCCTGACTGTCTCCCTGTGATCCTTGCTTTTCCGCGTCCTCCGCGTCTCCGCGTGAGATATTTTTCTCGGCGCGTTGCCCCGGATTAAATCCGGGGCTTGGCGGTTCGCTATGCAGCGGCGGCGGAGGCTTCGAGCACGGCACCAACGGCGTTCTGCGCCGGAGTGGAAGAGCGCGCGGCTTTCAGGACGGTAGCGAATTCCTTCAGCATTCCGGCTTCGAACGCGGTCAGCACTGCGGATTGCACATAGCTTTTGCGGCACACGGCGGGCGTGTTCTCGAGCGTTTTGGCCGCGGCCTTGATCGCTTCGACGATCTGTTTCCCGCACAGGCGGGTGTTCTTCGCCGGCTCGATCGCCGCCAGCGTCTCAATGACCTCCGCAGTGCCGCACAGCGTGCGGAAATCCTTGAGCGAGATCGGGCAGCCTGCAATTTCCCTCAGATACGCATTCGCATCGGCGGCATTGGCGGCGCGGACCGCTCCATCCTCGCCCCGGAACTGGAACATCCGCGCGCCCGGCAGTTCGCGCAAACGCCCGATCGCCGCACACAATCTCGCGTGTTTCACCTCCTTGCGGACCTGCTTGCCGCCCTTGGCGCGGAAGCAGAGCTGGATCGCACCGTCGTCGCCGCAGCGGACGTTCGATTTGAGCAGCGTGGCGGCTCCGCGTGTCTTGTGATCGCGCGCATATTCCTCGCTGCCGGCGCGGATGGCGGACGCGGCGATGAGTTCGATGATCGCCGCAAGGGCGAATTCCCGGGACAGCGTGTCCTCGCCCAGTTTCGCGGCGAGCGCGCGGCGGATTCGGGGAAGCACCTCGATGAGATCGATCAGCTGCTGCGTCTTGCGGATGTCGCGGACCTTTTCCCAATCCTGATGATAGCGGTATTGCAGGCGTCCTGCGGCGTCGCGGCCGATGGCCTGGATATGGGCTCTGGCGTCGGCAGCCAGGCGCACGTCCTCATAGGCCGGCGGCATGGCGAGCTTATTGAGCCGCAGAACGACACGCTTGTCGGAAATGCGCCGCCCGTGGCCCGACCAGTAGGTCCAGCTCTCCCCTTCCGGCTTGCGCCGAATGGTGAGCGAAGCGGGCTTCGCGATGCGCAGGCCGAGCCTCTTCGCGAGCGTGGCGGCAGAAACGGGCTTCATTCTCCACCAACGTTTGCAATTCGCGTTCGGTTGCCGCCCTCATACATGCGCCGCATCGGCAGCTTCCTCCGGCACGAGACCCGGGTTCGTGCAACCGAAGTTCCATGCCGGCATTTCCGTTCAATCTGCATTGCCCGGTACGCAGGGACTTTCGACGGGAGAGACGAGCATGGCCAGATATTCACGCAGCGCCGGCAACGACGTGGAACGCGCCATGAAACGGCGCAAGAAGGGCACGCTCAAACGCGGCAAGGGCGGCCGCGGCGGCACGGTCAAGAGCCGCAAGCAGGCGATCGCCATCGGCCTGTCGGAAGCCCGCAAGGAGGGCAAGAAGGTTCCGAAAAAAGCAAAATCCAAGCGCCGGAAATCGCGCAAGTCGAAGAAGTGACCGCAGCTGACCAATCACCGCCGGAACGCCGCTAGCGCATCGAATCAGACACTTGGCACCTGCGCTGCCATTCCGGGCGCCCGTCGTGCGCGACCTGCAAACCGCCAAGGCGCCACGCCGCCAAACGGACAACGTTTCATGCGGAGCCGCGGAGGAAGTATTTTGCACCACTGAGACACAGAGGAAGTGGCGGCGCGCGAACGCAAACGCCGGAGATACCCCTCGATGCTTCCGGGAAACATCTCCACTGGGAGAAGAAAGCTAGACCCGGCCAATGTCCAAAGCTGAGCAAAATTGCTCACCGGCGGAGTGCAGCTTCTTTTTCGGCGCGGAGCTGCGATTCACGGCCCCGGGACGCGGCAGGGATCGTCGTAAATTTTTTCTTGCGCCGCGCGCGAGGTGGTCAAAACTGCACAGACCTCGATTCAGGCCGGATATATGATTCGAACATGGCTGGGATGGCGAATGGCGCCGCGATCGGGCGACCGTAGGGAAACATCCTACAGCATGACGTTCGCGACCTGGCGGGATCGAGGAGGCAGATATGCCGGATTATCGGCTATGTTTTCTGAACAAAGACAATCGCGTCATAACGCATATCGAGCGTGCTTGCGACGATGATTTGAGCGCGTTGGCGAAAGCCTGCACCCTCGCCACGAATTTCGCAGTTGAGATTTGGCAGGAAGAGCGTCGCGTTGCGGTTGTGGAAAGGGGGACCGCCCCTCCCTTGGACAATGATTTGAGATTGTTCTAGCCCAACCACCGACTCATTTCTTCCCGCGAAGCCGCTTCGCAAATCGCTTTCGCCCCGCTTCGTCGAAACTCGCGTAAAGCGAAGACGTGAGTGCGGCGATCCGCTACGACGCGATGCTCAGACGGGAGTCAATCTCTTTCGAATCGCTGAGGCGCTCAAGCGCCTTCGCCATCCGCTCGTAATCGAGCGCGACCTTCAGAAGCGCAACCTGGGATTCATCGCTGATCCAGTCGCGGGCGATCAAGCGCAACTCTTCTGCGTGACCGCGGTATTGTTCGGCTCTGTCCATGTCCATCGCACCCATACCCCTGATTCGCGATCATACTACAACGAGCGATAGGGAGAAAGGTGCGGCGCTGCAACACCCCACATCCTTCGATGGTTAATTCGGCGTGCCCTAGAAGTTCAGAAGTTCGTGGGCCAGGTGAAGGTGAGACGCGCGGAGCGGCCGTCGACGCTGCCCGAAATGCTGCTGCCAAAGAGACTTACGCCCTCCAGCCGGAAATTCGCACCGTGCTTGAGCCCACTCGCGGTCCCGCCGATTTCTGCGCGAACCGATCCGAATGAAATCGATGGAAGCGTAATTCCGGCAGGCGGCGGGGCAGATGGCAGTTTCGCCAACGATATACCGGGCGCCATGCGGACGCGCGCCGCGTTGGCCGCGATCGCTGAGAGGTCGAGCACCGGAACCGCGCCCTGCGCTGGGCGTCCATCACGGGTGAGTGGTTCGGGAGCATTGAGGGAAGCAATAGCTGGCGAAATTGGCGGTGCCGCAACAATCTGGGATTGCGCGACCTGCGCGGCACACACAAATGCAACGGCAACAAACGGCGCAACACGCGTGGCACACGCTCCCCCTATTACCCGTTAAACGCTGCGATCGGGTACAAGTTGCGTGTCCGCGGCGCCGACGCCTCCGCCAGTGCGAAAACGTGCTATTGCTTGACCCACGATTCTGTGTGCGGGGCCGGCCTGCTTGCTTAACACCAACGAAGTGCGGGCGCGCGCGGCCGAGTTTGCCCGGGACTGGAAAGACGCCCGTTACGAGCGGGGCGAAGCGCAGTCCTTCTATAACGAGTTCTTCAACGGCTTCGGCATGAAGCGCCGCCAATACGCGGTACTGCTCACTATTACGCGCGGCTTGTATAGATTGCTGGCAAGACGAATCTGACGCGATCGCTCGGAAACCCGTGCGACAAACCGGCGGAACGTACGGAACCATGGAAGAACTGGTTTATCCCCTGGAAGTTGCGCTCGAACCAAAATCGAAGACCGATGCGGAAGCGATGAACGTTGCACTCCAGCGGCTCGTCCAGGACGACCCCATGTTGGGTGTTTCAATCGATCAGGAATCCGGCCAGACAATTCTCAAGGGCATGGGTGAACTCCAACTCGACACCAAGATCGAAATTCTTCGCCGGACTTATGGAATCGATGTAAATGTGGGCGCCCCGCAGGTCGCCTATCGCGAGACGCTCTCGCGGCCGGTGACGATCGACTACACCCACAAAAAGCAGACGGGGGCCGCGGGACAATTCGCGCGCGTGAAAGTCGAATTCGCGCCGCTGCCTCCGGGTTCGGGCTACGTGTTCGAGAACGACGTCGTTGGCGGCTCGATTCCCAAGGAGTTCATCCCGTCTGTCGACAAGGGCATCAAATCGCAGAAGGAGAGCGGTCTACTTGCCGGCTTTCCGGTAATCGATTTTGGCGCACGCCTCATCGACGGCGCCTATCACGAGGTCGATTCCAACGCGCTGACCTTCGAGATCGCGGGGCGGGCCGCGTTCCGTGAGCTGGCGTCGAAGGGCGGTGTGAAACTTCTCGAGCCGATCATGAAGGTCGAGGTCGTAGCGCCCGACGAATTCCTGGGGGGCGTTATCGGCGATCTCAATTCCCGGGGTGGTTGGATACTTGGAACTGAAACACAGCGTAATTTCCAGATTGTGACCGCGAGAGTGGCTCTCGCGAACTTGTTCGGATATGCGGACTCGCTCGGCTCCTTAACCCAACAGCGCGCACAGTGCAGCATTCAATTCGACCACTACGATCGGGCCGCTGACCCGCCCGGAGGCGATGATCCAAAATTCCCGGGCGCCGCCGCGCTACGTGTTGCGTAGCGAGTATCTCGCGCCTCGATGAGCCGTCCTTGCCACGCCGACGGTGGTGGAGGAACGACTTGCAAGTTGCGCATGGGCGTTCGGAGGATCATCATTCGGGTGCGAGGGACGGGCAGATAGGAGTTGTCATGCGTGCATATGGTTTGATTGCGGCAATGTTCTTATTCATCACGCTCCCGGCTGCGGCGCAGGTCTCGCCGCAGGCCTGCAATCGACCGGCTTCCGTGCCGAGGTCCGCGCCCACTCCGCAGGTGCTGGCGGCGCGAAGTGTCGAGAGGCAGGCTTGCGCCGCCGACCAGGCAGCGTTCTGCCGAGGCGTGGCGCCGGGCTGCGGCAGGCCCATGCAATGTTTAAGGGCGCATGGCGGCCAGCTCTCGTCCGGATGCCAGACCGCGCTCGAGCAATTGCACGCGGCGGCGCATCCCGAGATGCGATGAAAGCTTTCTAGGCTGGCCGCCGCAACCGCGCGCGCATGCCGATCAGCGTGAAGGCGAAAACACCGGCCAGAAGAGACGCAATGGCGCAGGCGATGACGGCGATGTGAAACGCGCCGAACAACGCTTTGCCCTGCGCCGCGAAGACGCCGCCGAGCAGCGCGGTAGCAACCATGCCGCCGCTCCGCGCCACCGCGCTGTTCAAGCCCGACGCCACTCCCGTGTGGCGCGCGTCGACGGATGCCAGCACAGCCGTCGTCAGGGGCGCCGCGATGCATGACATTCCCAACGCGATCAACAGCATCGCCGGGAAGACTTCGCTCCAGAAACGCGCAGCGGGATCGACGCGCAACAGAAGAACAAATCCCGCCGCCACGATGAGCGGTCCAGCGATCAGCGGAACACGCGAGCCGACCCTGCCCGCGAGCGCGCCCATCGCCGGCGAAGCCGCAGCGAGCACGAGGGGGAACGGCAGGAGCGCCGCGCCGGCCATCGTTCCCGAATAATCCGCGCCGCGGATGAGAACGAAGGGCACGAACACGAGCAGCGCGCCAAGCGCCCCGTAAAGCAGAAACGTCAAACCGGTCAGGCCGACGAAATCCGCGGAGGCGAACAGGGCGATCGGCATCATGGCGTTCTCGCGGCGGCGTCTTTCGGTCCACAGGAACACGCCAGCGAGTGCGACGCCGATTGCGGCGATGGCGAGCACGCCGCCGGTCCATCCCCCAGCGCCGCCGCCGGCGGTCAGGCTCCAGGTCAATGCCGCGAGCGACGCCGTTGCAAGCGCAGCGCCCCACGCATCGAGCGGCTGCTTTCCATCACTGCGCGGCGGATCGCGGACGAAGCCAAGCGCGAGCCCAATGGCCACGGCCGCGAGCGGCAGGTTGACGAGAAAGATCGCGCGCCATCCCACAGAGTCGATCAGCCAGCCACCGAGGACAGGCCCGATCGCCGCGGTGATCGCGCTTGAAGCCGACCAAATGCCGATCGCGCGGCCACGCGCCGCGCCGGAATAAGCGCCGCCAAGCACCGCCAGGCTGTTGGGCAGCAGGAAGGCCGCGCCAATTCCCTGCATCGTGCGCGCGGCCAGCAGCCAGGCGAGACCGGAGGAAGCGGCACAGAGCGCTGAGCCGACGGCAAATATTCCGATGCCGAAGACGAGTATGTCGCGGCGTCCGAAGCGATCGCCTACCGCGCCACCCAGAAGCAGAAGCGAACTGAGCGGCAGCAGATAAAGGTTGATGACCCACTGCAGATCCGCCGCGCCGCCATGGAGATCGCGGCCGATTGCCGGAAGTCCGACATTGACGACCGATCCGTCGACAAAGGCGAGGCTCGAGGCGAGGATGGAGGCGGCCAATACCAATGCCGGATATTCGTGGCGCGCTTCGCCGGCCGCGCGCGCGACGCAAACATCCCCGGCTGTCTGGCTGCTCCATACCAAACAGAAGCCCTCCGCCGTTGTCTTGTCTTACCTAAGCCGTCGCAGGCGCCCGGAAACGCATCAGCGATATCGCGCCGACGGTGACGAAGGCGACGAGCGCCACGCCTTGCACCGCCACGAAGGCCGGCTCGCTCGACTGCGTCGGAGCGAGCGCGTGCAGGAACGGCACCTTCTGGAAAGACTGAATGATCAGCACGAAGACGTTGAGATAGAACGAGGCGACAATGCCTACCACATAGACGACGCGCCACGCGCCGCGCGCATGGAACGAATAAAGAGCCACGATTGCGCCGACCAGAAGCAGAAGCGAGATCGCCCCGACGATGTGGGAAGGCAGGAGATGGTCGCGATGGAAGAAGAAGCCCGTGACGCTCGTGGCAATCGTGGTGGCGAGAAAGAGAAGCGTTACGCCTTCGAGCTTCCTGGCGGCGAGAAAGCCGTAGATCACCACAAGACCCGAAAGAATTGCGATCAGGCTGATTGCAACATGAAAAAACGTGAATGCGGGCGAATCCATGGGTCGCTCCTTCGCTCGGCGCGCGGCAGCTTAGACCTTTCGTTGGCAGACAAACAAACGCGCGAGGCGGAGAGATGCATCAGCGCAAACTCCCTTCGGTACACGGAGCCCGTGTTCCCCCTCATCCGGCGCTTCGCGCCACCTTCTCCCACAAGGGGAGAAGGGATTCCCTGGTGACGTCGGCAGCGATAAATCAGCGCAATGAGTTCCCTGTCCCCTTGTGGGAGAGGGGGCCAAGTAGGCGGCACCTCAAGCGCTCAAGCACAGGTGAGGGAGAACACGGGCGGCGGCCGCGACACGTCGAAACAACGCATGGGCGGCGGTCGATCCCGTCCCTGGGTCGCCACTCAACTTACGTCACGTCTCTCTTGGCGATTTCGGCGCGGTGGCGACTGCCTTCTGCCGATCGCCTGTTGTGCGGCTCGCGCGGTGCTTCGGTGCGCCGACGGCGCCGGGAGAAAAGGAGGGCGGATCGCTGGTGGGAAAACTGTCGCGCAACTGGTTGTCGAGCTTTTCCTCTTTG
>Ga0182024_10014749_pt1 | contig 15066 bp, 7 predicted proteins | sample P32metaG_FD_120480 | JGI IMG/M metagenome (GOLD analysis project Ga0182024, IMG submission 120480) | Permafrost microbial communities from Stordalen Mire, Sweden - P3-2 metaG (Illumina Assembly) | ecosystem: Environmental > Terrestrial > Soil > Wetlands > Permafrost | place: Sweden: Stordalen... | reverse complement strand
AGTCGATCCAGCAAAATATGAGATTCATGCTTGCTTTCTTCGAACGGGTGAGCTTGTCGAGCGTCTGCATCGCGCGGGCGTCCAATCGACCTGCATCAATTGGAACGGCGGCGCGGGTGACCCTATAGGACTGATGCGATATGCGGCGCTGCTGCACTCGACGAAGTTCGGGATTATTCATCAGCACACTGGCGGGCGACTGCTTACAGGTATCGGTCGTCTGCTTGGCGGCGCATTGATCGTGCGCAGCCTTCACGGCCGCGCCTCGGAGGTCACGGGAATTGTTTCTCCCAATGGCGGTCTGCCTCAGCGAGACGTGCTAATTGCGAATTCGCGAGTTGTGGCGGATCACTCTAAAGACCCGAACGCCGTAGTGATCTATCCCGGCATCAACGTGGCCGACTTCACGGTATCCCGCCCGATGCGCCGAGGGGTAGTCATCGGAGCGGCGGGCCGCCTGGAGTTGATCAAGGGACTCAGTTACCTCATCGAGGCATTAGCCATTCTTGCGCCTGACTTTCCTGGCCTCCGCTTGGAGATCGCTGGTGAGGGCAGCTTGCGAGCTGCTCTGGAAGAGAGGAGTCGCCAACTCGGAGTATCCGGCGTTGTCTCCTTTCTCGGCTGGAGAGAGGATCTGGCGTCGGTCATGGCAGGTTGGGACATCCTCGCAATGCCGTCTCTGGATGAAGGCTTCGGCATGGCGGCGCTCGACGGGATGGCCGCGGGCCTGCCGGTTGTTGCGAGCGAGGTCGGGGGGCTCTGCGAGTTGATTAAGAATGGCGAAACTGGTTGGCTCGTCCCTCCCGCTGCGCCCACTGAACTTGCGCGGCGGCTGAAGGAATTGATTCAGGATGGGCAGCGGCGAGAAGCGATGGGCCTCGCAGGGCGGGAGCGGGCCATTAACTACTTTTCAGTTTCTCAAATGGTCGAGCAGACTCTTGCAGTCTATGACGGTCTGTTTGCCGAGGATGAACAAAAGCGCTAACCCATGTAGAGTGTGGCTAGCGGAAACGAAGGTGCTGGGCCCGCGACATCATTGTTGCAGGGCGGGTCCGCTTAAAAGAGGCCTTGATTTCTACCCGCAATGCCATCATCTGCCTTACGGAACACGAACACGGTCTCCGGATCTACCCCTCCCCAAATGGTTCGCTCTAGTAGCGTGAATCCTGCGTTGCAAAAGAGGTCAATGAACTCGCGCTCTGAGAAGTGATTCACCCAACCCGCATGGGTTCGGCCAATGACCTCACGCATCCGATTTAGCCCGCGAGCGGACTGTGCAGTCTCATAGGTCGCTATGCAGGTTACGAAATGCTTCGCTAACCATGCTGCGACTGAGCCTACGTCTGAAACATACTCTAGAACGCCAGCGAGAACCGCGATCTCTGTTCGGATTCCGAGAAGTGCCGGAAGCGGTCGACGGTTGAGGTCTAATGTCATCATGCCGGGGTTGCGCGGTACAAGGTCAGAGGATGTCAGAGTGCAGCTAGGGTGTAGATATGGCCGCAGCCCCACAGGACCAGCTCCGAATTCAAATACAGCGGCGGCGGCGGGGATCCTCGCTGAGATGTGCCTGAGGCGGAACTCCCACTGGCTCGGAAAATCATACCTCTCCCATTTTTCCGTGTCGCTGAACGAGAACGCATGGAAAGCGACCGTACGAATCAAGCTTCCGCATTGACGAAGAAACCCCGTCATACTCGTTCACCGAATTCGGCATCGCGAGTCACCATCGTCTCACCAAGCTTCCTCTGGGAGATCTGGCCGAGACGAGCGTACGCTGAACGCCCCAGCCCAATCTGTCGATCTACCGACTCAAGGATGGAGTTGCGAATTGAGGGCGCCGCGTCCCACGCCGTGTTCGCCTGACGAGTTAAACCGAGATGCCAACTATCGGAGCCGATATCGACGGGAAATACCCCTGCGCCGTAGAGTTCCGCAAGGCCCAGAAACTTGTCGCGGTAATAAGCATTCTTGTAGAGTCCCACAATTGGCACTCCTTGTGCCAACGCGTATACGCCTGCATGGTAACTTCCCACGATCGCGATTCTGCATCGTTGTACAAGGCGGACCAGGCTGGAGGGATCGGTTACCTCTTCGGATCGAACCATGCCGAATCCCTCCGTTACCGCGCGAATGGATGCAATGTCCGAATCCTCCCGATACATGGAGCTTGGGAGCGACTGCAGAAATGTGGACTTGGCGGCGGCGATTTGCTGAACCGGTTGGCGGAGATGGCGTGCATCGATCTCTGTAAGTCCGGAATAGGAAGCGAGCCGCAAGTTGATGCCGACGGAGTTGCCGATCTCGGATCGTCGATTCCGCGCTGCAATCTCGAGCGCATCGTCGCCTGTGACCGACATCTGAGCGCGATTCACCCCCAGGCGCTCCAATAGCGGGATGCTGGCCCTCGCCTCCCTTAAAGCGATTAGATCAACCCGTGGGAGAACCTCACTTGCTCTAAGAAAGACCGGGGATCTGTTGTCGATTGGCCCAAAGCCCTGACCAAACATTGCGACAATGGATCGCTCATTCCTCATCACGAGATCCATAGTGTCCAGCAAATCGAGCGCATACTTTTCAAATTCATCAGCTATTCCGCCCACCCCGCAGACTACGAGGATGTCCGTTGCTGCAGTCGTGTCAATAAAGTTGTTCAGGGAAGCGGCCAATGACCTTGAGCGCAACTTCCACAGCGCTGTCAACAGCGCTGTGGAAGTTGAGACGTTACGCGCGCGTGTTCTTCGCTCCCAGAGTGTCAGGGGCCGCAGCAGCCGGCGATCCGGGAGAACTCCCTCCATCCACGCATTGCGGCCACTTGATGAAATCCCTTCGACGTTCGGGGAGAGTTGATTGAATGAATCCGGAGAGTCTCTGAAGACTTGAATGCTGGCTGCGGGAAAAAGCGTGGACACGCGGCGTATGGCCGTTTCCTGCATCGCTATGTCACCGAGGTTGAACAACTCGGGGTAGTCACTTGGCTCGATAAGTATGCGCATGTCCGCTCACGGCGCACTCCGCCATCTTATTGGGGAGAGAGATAGTTAGCTTCTGCAAGGCTCGATTCCAATAGCGGAGAATAGTCCATACCGCTCGGCGGCCGACAAAACACATGTGTCCATGGCGGCGGCTTCGTAGAGGATAGTGTGGCCCCAATGGAATGATGCGACCTCTTGCCATCGCATCCGGATACGTTCATATCCTCTTGAGGATTCGCTTGAACCAGAACTGAATCGGATCACTCGATTTATTTCGTATCCTCAGTAGCATCCAGTAGAGACCAGTATACAGCGCCCCTCCAGAGGGAATTGCGACCGCAAGCAATAGTCGCGGTTGGAAGGGAAAGGCTTTCGTGAGCGCCAGTACAAAACCTCCGAGCGCCGCGGACGGGATGATCACCTCCGAAAACGATTGCATTAAGAAATCGATCGGCGTAGCGCCAATCTCACGCGCGGCGATGATGCAGGTGATGAGGGCGCCCCCCCACGCCGAAACTGCGAAGGCAAAAGCCGACCCCGGCGTGCCATATCGGGGAATCAGCACGACATTCAAGATGAGGATTGAAGCTGTAAGTCCCGCTGTTATAGCCAGGACCCGCTTGGCATATCCTCGGCCCCAAAGGGCATGCAACGGTCCGGCCCATAATGCGTCCGCTACTACGCCGAGCGAAGTCAGTCTCATCACTGCGGCCGTTTCGGGACGGGGAACCCGCAGCCAGACCTGAACAACCACCGGAGCAAGGATCAGCAGTCCAATGCACAGCGGCATAGCGACTGCCAGGAGGCATTTTGTTCCGAAAATCACCAGCTGATCCTGGGCCGATGGCCTCGAATCATCACTTGCGCCAGCGGCTGCCGAGAACACGACCTCCGCACCTCGCCAGGTGAAGTCCGAGATGATGAAGCACGGCCTCTGACCCGCGTAGAGTGAGATCGTGGAACTCGTCCCTCCAGAGAGAATTCCAAGCAAGACCGGAGGACTGTACCAGCAGAGGTTCTGGAGAAGGGAAGTCAAAAAGCTGGAGAACGCAAAACCGCCGGAACGAGCTAGAAGCCGCCATCGAAGGAACGCACGATTACCAACGAGCACGTCAAGTCTCCGAATGATTACGATCATCAACGCGCATTCAATAATTGAAACGAACCCATACCAGCCGGCAATTGCCTTCAATGTCCGATGAAACTCCAGCAGGACCGCAAATCCTGAAAAGCGCAGCATGAGAGCGGCCACGGAGAGGGCGTTGATGCTCCCGAAGCGCTGGAGCCCTGACAGCACCGCGTTGCCGAACACAACGATACGTCCCACCGCGAATCCGATCGCAACGGCAAGAAACGTGGCTGGCGCTGCGTCCCGGACGAAGGGGTCCCAATGAAGATGGCGAATGATGCTGCTCTCACAGACGACGAGCAGAATTCCCCCCAGCGCTCCAAAGGCGACATACGCTCCACAGCAGGCCGTCAGAAAAGCCGACGTCGATTGATCGATGATTCGGCCGCCAGAGCCGTGCAAACCGGCTTCGCGAGCGATGGAGAGGTAAAGCGCATTGTCGACCCCAGAGGACAGCCCGGGTACCGCCAGGGCAACGATCCACAATCCGTAAGCCTCGGCTCCGAGTCGATGAAGCATCAGGGGAACCAGGACAATGCTCGACAGGATACTTGCAATATGGCCGGAGTAGTGCAGCAGGCCCTGCTTTATGAGGCGCTGATTTTCCAGGGGATTGACGTGTTCGATGTAATCCGAGGTTTCCGACTCGCTTTGCGGCGTCGGATAAGGGTCAATTCGGCTCATCTCTCAGATGACATCATGATCTTGAGGCGGTCGCCCTCGTGATGCAGACGTTCGCCTGAAGCGACTCGTCATGGATATGCACCCCGGCGTCCGGGGTGTGAATGACCGCCATGCGACGATGATACCGGAAGGGGCCTGGAGCGCCGCACACGAAATCGTAGCGGTCAGAGCCTCCAGAAACTGTACGAAGCGACAAACCGCAACCGCGTGCCGGCAAAGCATTCAATAACAAACACTTGCGGACAGCCTATTTCAACAGATTTCAATATCGGCTGGAAACTGCTTCGGGAGCGGGGGACGTTGGTTCGAATCCAATCGCCCCGACCATTTCAAACCCTTCGGGTTCAAAGCGATGGGCATCTGGCTTTTTCAGCTACAACACTGTCGACGATTTTGTAGCTGTCAGTTCCTCAAAGGTCCTCCAACCGAGGTCCGCACAGACACATGGCGCCTACTTTGCGATGACCACGACGGCGAGCCCGTGCGCCGGAACGGTGAGTTGTAGTTTGCCATGCTCCAGGTGCATTCGCTCGTGCGGGGCCATCTCTCCGGCAGCGCGGAGCCGGGCGACTTGCTGCGGCGTTAGATCGCCGGGCGGGCGGCCCATGGCGTCATATACCTTCAGGACGTTGCCGTGGTCGTCGTCCACGCGCCAGACTTCGACTTCCGCGTTGGGTGCAACATTCTTAATTTCGAGATCAAAGATTTTAGTGGGGCCAGCCGGACCGGCAGGCATGGTGTAGCTGGCACCGGTGCCGGTCGGCGGAGCGTAGTCCCACAGAGCGATGGCCACGCCGCCGGACGAGGTCTCTGTGGCGAGCGTGGAGGCGGAGTCGGTGGCGATGCGGTGGTCCCCGAGCTTGTGCAGGATGCTGAAGATGTTGAGCGTGGGTTTCGGAATGTGGTCCGCTGCGATGAGACCGAATCCGCCATAGAAGGGAGTACGCACAACGCCCTGCTCCTCAAAGACGTCGGAGAAGGCCCAGTAATCCATGCTTTGGGTGAGGCCGTCGCAGAGGCGAATGTTGTTGGCGAGCCATGGGCCCATGAAGGTCGAGTCGGTTACGTTGGGCTCGTTGGCGTAGCTGGCGTTGTATTCGGAGAAGATGAGCGGGATGTTGGGATAGGGGGAATGCAGGATCTCGCCGTGGACCTTCTCGACAGCGCGCCAGACCATGGTTTCGCGTGGAACGTTCTCGCTTGTGCCAAGCACGTTGTCTGCAGTGTCGTTGGCGTAGACGTGGGTGGAGACGAAGTCGACGGGCACGTCTTCGGCTTTGGTGTGGGCGAGGAACGGCGCGACCCACGCGGCCTGCGCGGTGGACGGGCCGCCGACCTGCAGACGGGAAGAGACCGCCTTGATTGCGCGCGCTGTGTGATCGTAAAGCTCAAAGTAGGTCGGTTGCTTCGGATTCCCGACCCAGAAATCGATGTTGGGCTCGTTCCATACCTCGAACTTCCAGGTGGCGACTTCATCCAGTCCGTAGCGTTCGACGAGATGCGCGGCGAAGGCTGTGATCATTGCATCCCAGGCGGCGTAGTCCCTCGGCGGCGAGACGTTGGGGTGGTACCAGAATGGGTGCAGCGCAGCCGGGTCCGCAGCCATCTTCTTCGGCATGAAGCTCAGCTCCACGTACGGGTGCACGTGCTCGGCGAGCAGGCCGTCGTAGATCTGGTCGATGTAGGAGAAGTTGTAGACCGATGCATCGCCGGCTGCCTGCGCTGCCAGTCCCGGGTTCTTCGTCCTGCGATCGGGATCGTAGAGTCCGACCTCGTCGTCGAAGATGCCATGGAAGCGGATCGATTGAAAGTCAGTCGCCTGCTTCACGGTACGCAGGTCGTCGCGGTAGCTCTGGCGCAGCGAGAGAATGGCGCGGCCGGAGCCGAAGGTCTGCTCCCAGAAATGAGGGAAGGGCGTAGTCGCGGCTTTGGCATCGATGGCGATGTGTTCCTGCTGCTGCGAGTGGGCAGCAAAAGAGCATGCCAGGAAAGACACCGATAGCACAGCCGCACGCGTAGCCCACGGTCTGACAAAGCAATTCATTCGTAGCCCCATGTCTCCAGGAACCCATGCAACAGGGTACAAGGAGCGACAGAAGGTATGGGCGAGGCGGGGACGGCCCCGGCGAATTTCACCGTGCGCCCCTCCCCGTCCCAGGTGCGGATCAGAACTGGAACCGGCCCAGCACTTCGATGACTCGTCCCGAATCTGCCGCCTGCGCATAGCCGAAGTACGCGCTTGCGATATTGGAGCCGCCGCTGTTGTTGCCGATCGGCTGCAGTTGCAGCTGATTGAAGGCGTTGTACATGTTGGCCTGTATGCGGAACAGGGAGTGGTGGTCGCCAAAGTCATAGCTGAACTCTTTGGCGAGACTAATGTCTATGTCCTGGTAGCAGGGGCCGCGGAAGCTGTTGCGTCCGATACCCGGCTTGTAGACACCGGTGGGGGGGAGAATCGTGGTGAAGTAATTGGCTCCTCCAACGTTGGTAGTTCCGACCGTGCGGTTGGGGAAGTTGGAGCCGGTGGTGAAGGCATTGTTGGAGCAGCTGCTTCCGGCCTGGCCGTCGTAGCCGATCGGCCGCACTACATTCTGGGTGGCCGCGCCATTCTGGAAGGGCACCGTATTCAGGTTGGTCGTGATCGGCGTCCACGGAAATCCAGTGTGCCATGTGTAGGTGGCATTGATCTGGAAGCCGTTGACCAATGCGTCGGCCACCGCGTTGTGGGTGTGGAAGTTGGGTGTCTGATACAGGCCTGTGGCGACGACGCGATGTTTGAGGTCGTAGTCGGATGGCCCATATTCACTGGCGTTATTGGCGGGGTTGGTCTGGTTGGCCGCACCATCTGCCGAGTCTCCGTTCGACACCTGGTCCATCGACTTGGCGTAGGTATAGACGAAGCTGTAGGCGATGTTGCGCCGCATGGGGCGGCGTAGTTGGACGTTGAGGGAGTGGTAGTTCGCCACCGAGTCGGTCTGCGCGAAGTATGCGGCGTAGACCGGCGTGTTGGTCTGGCTATAGAGGAAGTTCTGATCCACCAGCCGCGCATAGTGATGGCCGGTTGCCCCTGCATACCCCACCGTGACGGTCGTGGCCGCTCCCAACTCGCGCTGAATCTCGAGGGAGAAGAGATCGCTGGAGGGATATTTGAGGTTGGGCGACGCCCCGTAGACCTCGATTGTCTGCGATCCGCCTCCGGCGGCGTTGGGGAAACCGTTCGCATTGACCCCGCTTTTGAGCGCGAGATTGAGCGGATAGCTGGCTGGGGAGTTGCTGGTTCCGAGTTTGTACTGGATACCCGCAGTATTGCCGGCCCCACCGCAACAGAGGCCGAAGTTGGCGATGCCCGGGCCATCTTCCAATGCGTTGTTGAAGAGAGCTATGTCGAGGTGGTTATACGCCAGAGCGTAGCCGCCGCGCACCACCAGCTTGTTGTTGAGAAATGCCGGAGTGTAAGCGAAGCCGATCTTCGGCCCCCAGTTGTTGTGCTGGAAGTTCCAGAGATGGTTGTGGGGGATGAGCTTCATGCCCGAGAGTTCGGAGCCCGTGGGTCCGAGGACGGGATAGTTAACCATCAACCCCTTGTTCGCCAGAGGAGTAAATTCCTCCCAGCGCAGGCCGGCGTTGAGGGTCAGATTCGGCGTCGCCTTCCAGTCGTGCTGAACAAAGGCCGCGTAGTCTTCCGAGCGGAAGTAGCGCTGGCTGTTTGCGGGGCCACCGGTGGTCGGGTCGGCCGCAACCGCCTCGTAGACCGAGGCATCGTTCGCGAAGGACCAGAGACCGTCGAAGGCGTATGTCGGACGTTCGTAGCCGTAGAGGTTGTCGTTGTCCTGTTCAAAGCGCAGCTCCACGCCCGCCCGGATGGTGTGCGTCCCGAAGGTGTGGTCAACCATGTCGCGGACCTCGTAGGTATTTTCCGCGAAGTTAGCCGGCGTGGTGTTGGCGGCGAGGACGCCGTACTGGAGCGCGAGCGGGTAGTCTTGAACATTAACGTAAGGAATGCCGTAGTTGACTGTGTTGCCGCCGTCGCTGAGCGCATTATCCTCAAAACGTGTGGCGTTGCCGCGCAGTTCATTGATCCATGTCGGCGAGAAGGTGTGGATATAGATGAGCGTTGCCGCGGAGTTCTGGGGCTTGAACGGCACGTCGCCCATGGGCCGCGAACCGGCGGCACCGCTGGCGCCAAGGTTATCGAGTTTGGTGATATACATCGATCCGGCGATCAGGTCTTGCCGGGTTGCCTGCCAGTCAACGCGCGCATTGTACTGGTTGCCACGGCTCTGGGAGGGAACCACGAGTTGGACATTCTCGAGATCGGCGATGCCATCGAAGCCGCCACCAACCTCCTGCGCCGATGCGCCATATGCTGTATTGCCGGTCGGGAAGACCCCTAGTTGCGATGTGCCACCGGGAGTGAGGGAGCCGATATCCAGGCCAGTTCCTGCGATCTGGCACGCCTGGACGGTCGTCCCTACTGGAACGGTGGCTCCGTTTGTGCCGTAGGGTCCTGCTAACGTCGTCACGTAGGTTCGGAAGCCGGTGCAGGTTGGCGTGAGGACGGCGAGGATCCGCGGCAGCGATGCCGGGTTGGCGACGATGCTTTCCGAGACGCCACCCGCCCTTTGCGCCGTGATCGCCGAACGGAACTGGGACGTCTCCACATATCCCGTAGTGTAGCTGGGGTCCTTCAGCTTGTACTCCTCAAAAGAGCTGAAGCCGAATAGATGGTTTTTGACTAGGGGGCCTCCGAGCGAGCCGGCCCAGGTGCGCTGCTGATTGTTATCGCGGACAGGCAGAGTCCCCGGCGCCGGCCCTCCATACTTGTTGTACTGGTTGAAGCCAGGCTCGTCGTACAAGAAGAACGCCGAACCGTGAAGGGTGTTGGTCCCGCTCTTGGTGACGACCTGGATCTGCGCGCCGGTGTTGCGGCCGAGGCTGGCGTCATAGGAGGTCGAGACGATGGTCATCTGGCCGACGGCTTCCTGGTTGGGAGTGACGACCGCCGAACCTCCGTGGGTGAGCGAGTTCACGCTGACGCCATCGATCATGTAGTTGTTGTCGGCAACGCGCTGGCCGTCGGCCGAGATCTGCACCTGATTCTCGGTCTGGAAGATGCCGGAGTTTGAGCCTCCGGGACCGGCTCCGTTGGGCAGGAAGACGGCGGCTCCACTACCGGACCGCGCTCCATCGCCCGAGATGCCGGGAGCAGTCCGCAGTAGTTCATAGGGGTCCGAACCGAAGATCGGGAGGCGCTCAATCTCGGCACTGTCGATAGTCGTCCCGATGCTGGCGTCCGAGGATTGCAGCAGCGGTGTCAGGTCCGCATTGACGGTCACCGTCTGGCTCTCCTGCCCGGGCTGCATGGTCACATTGAGAGTCCGCGGGGTCTCCGCAGCGACATCAACGTTGGAGATGGAATTCTGCTGAAAGCCCTTCCTGGCCACCGTAACGGTATAAGTGCCGGGAGGTAGTTCGTTGAACTGGAATGTTCCCGCGTCGCCCGAAGTCGCTACCTTGGTGGCTTGGGTACCGTCGTTGACAATCGTTACCGTCGCCCCGGGAATCACGGCCTGGGTGGAATCGAATACAGTACCCGAAAGGCTGGCATTGAATTGCGCTTTTGCCGAGATGGCCTCCAATAGAACTAATGCCACGCCTGCGAACCTTGCCAACGCCAAGACCTTCTTGTTCATACTGCCTCCAGAAGTTGTTGATTGCCAATCAAGTACTTGGTGCTGTGGCCATATCCTCTTGAGCAGCCAACTGCCGGAGCGGACGGGGTCGTAAGGGATCGGCGCTCGGGTTGCAGCGCAGACCATAATTCGAATTGTGGGTTGGCTATCGCGAGGCGCTCATGGGCGTCACTCGATACGAACCAGGCGGATTTCTTTCTCGGAGCGGAAAAGTCACGATCCCGCAAAGAGTAAGTCCGGATTATGGATGTGAGCGGGGAAAGGCCTGTAAGGTTGCCCCACCCAGGGGATAAGATCACTTATTGCATCGGAATTGTTGCGGTTCCCGCGAAGAATGTCTGTTCACATTTGAACAGCGCCTAGCCAATGAACCTGCTTCGCCCAGTGTGTGCGACTCCCAGGCTCCGATTTTGGGCAACAGTCGAAACAGCCCGTTTCAGGCCTCCAGAGGCTTCCCGGCGCGTGAGAGACAATTACTGAGCACTATTGCTCATGGGCAGTGCAATCCGGATGTTACTTATTTATGCGTGACATCAACGTTAGAGAGTTTGCGAAATAACAAAACACACTGCGAAAATCGGCACGATCATTGTTGATGGAGTATGCTCACACTTACTGGCAGTTAGTGGCAACTGCCATTCGCTTCTCGCCTTCAGCTGTTCTTGCTTCGCTCCAGACGAGCCCTTTCCAAGTAAGCAATGAAACAGCTGGAGCTAACTCTTGAATCCTGCAGCAAGCGCTGAATTGCCGTCGCTTGAGAACCCGTCTCCGGGAACGACGGGATCTCCGTCGCTGCCTCTGCCCACTCGCATTGCGTTCATAGGCAACTATCTGCCGAGACAGTGCGGTATCGCTACCTTCACCACAGACCTATGCACTGCCCTCGCAGCCGGATACGGAGAGGGAAGGCTTTTTGCGATTCCGGTCAATGATCCGGATTCGGCTTATGAGTATCCCGATCGCGTGCGGCTAGAGCTTGCCCAGGAAGATGAGGCCTCGTATGAGCGGGCGGCCGAGTTTCTCAACTTCAATGGGAACGACCTGGTCTGCCTGCAGCATGAATACGGAATCTTCGGAGGGACCGCCGGCAGCCACATACTCATCTTGCTTCGCAAATTGAATATGCCGCTGGTGACGACCCTTCATACCGTTCTTCGCGAACCGGACTCCAACCAACGCGCAGTCCTGGATGAGATCGCGCTCCTTTCGGACCGTTTGGTTGTGATGAGCGAGCAGGCTGCCTCTCTTCTGCGCGATGTGTATGACGTGCCCGACGGAAAGATCGATCTTATCCCCCATGGAGTGCCCGACCTTCCGTTTACGGACCCCAACTACTTCAAGGACTCGTTTGGAGCCCTGGGCAAGTCGGTCATGCTCACCTTCGGGCTGCTTTCGCCGAATAAGGGAGTAGAGAATGTGATCCGCGCCCTGCCGGCAATCCTGGAGCGGCACGATGAGGTGGTGTACGTGATCTCCGGGGCCACGCATCCGCATGTCCGGCGATCAGAGGGGGAGAAATATCGAGAGGGGCTGCACGCGCTGGCCGGTGAGCTGGGCGTTTCTTCCCACGTGATCTTCAACAATCGCTTTGTGAGCCCTGAAGAGCTGATCGAACATGTAGGCGCAGCCGACATCTATATCACTCCCTACCGCCATGAGGCGCAGGTGGTCTCCGGAACGCTTGCCGTCGCCCTCGGCGCGGGGAAGGCGATCATCTCCACGCCATACTGGCATGCAAAGGAGTTGCTTGCCGATGGGCGCGGAGTGATCGTTCCATTTGACGATCCGGCCTCTATCGCGAATGCGACGATCCGGCTGCTGGATAGCGACGTGGAGCGGCATGCCATGCGTAAGCGCGCCTACCTTCATTCGCGTGGTACGACATGGGAGAAGACTGCGCAGGCCTATATGACCAGCTTTCAGCGCGCGCGAATTGAGCGGATGTCGCGGCCGCGGCCGGCAATTAGCGACATCTTTGCCACCAAGGCGACCGACCGATTGCCGCGGCTGAATACCTCCCACCTGTCCAACCTGACCGACGACACCGGCATACTGCAGCACGCCATCTTCTCCTTGCCCAATCATGCCGAGGGCTACACCACGGATGACAATGCGCGCGCTCTCATTGTGGCAACGCTGCTCGACAACCCCTCTTTCTCCAGCAGCTATGAGCATGTGACGCTGTCCCGCCGCTACCTGGCGTTTCTGTGGCTTGCGTTCCATGAGAAGACGGGGAGGTTCAGGAATTTTCTCAGCTACAGCCGGCAATGGCAGGAAAAGATTGGTTCGGAGGACAGTCACGGACGCGCCTTGTGGGCATTGGGAACCGTGCTGGGAAATTCGAATTCGGCAGGGATGCGGGGCGCGGCAGGCAGACTCTTCGAGGTTGCGGCTCCAGCAGCGTTGACGTTTACCAGCCCGCGCGCCTGGGCGTTCTCTGTGCTGGGCATGCAGGCCTATCTTGACTGGTTTCCCGGCGACAGGGCGGTTCAGAATTCGCGCAATGCGCTCGCCAACCGATTGCTGGACATCTACGAACAGACCCGTTCAGATGCATGGCACTGGTTCGAGAGGAGCCTTTCCTATTCCAACGCAAGATTGCCGCAGGCGTTGCTCACTGCCGGATGGCATAGTCGTAACAAGCGGATGATGGAAGCAGGATATGAGTCGCTGCAGTGGCTTGTCGCCGAGCAGCATCGAGATGGGACGGTCTTTGTTCCAATCGGTTCCAGAGGTTTTTATACGGCGGGCGAGGAGAAGGCGCGCTTCGATCAACAGCCCGTTGAGGCCTGCGCGACGATCTCCGCGTGCATCCTAGCCTATCGCGTGACGAACGAAGAGCATTGGCTTGAGGAGGCGAAGTGCGCCTTCCGCTGGTTTCTCGGAGAGAACGACCTGCAGGTTCCGCTCTACGACGAGGTAACAGGCGGCTGTAGAGACGGCCTTCACCCGGATCGAGCGAACGAAAACCAGGGGGCCGAATCAACACTTTCGTTCCTGATGGCCCTTCTCGATATGCAGGGCATTGAAGCGCTAAGCGCAAAACACATGAACCAGGAAATGAGAGTGTCCGTTTGAATCCAATTGCTCCCCCCGCTGAAACGACAACGAACTTCGTGGCGAGACCAATCCATGCAAACGGGGATGCTGAGGCATCCCTATTTACTCGTTATTCCGGCAATCCGATCCTCAGCCGGAGAGATTGGCCGTACCCGATCAACAGCGTCTTTAACGCCGGCGCGGTAAAGCTCGCTGACGGGGACACTCTGCTACTCTGCCGCATCGAAGACCGGCGCGGGATCTCCCATCTTTGCGCTGCGCGGTCCGCGAACGGCATCGATGGCTGGCGTATTGATGCTGAGCCGACATTGATGGCAAGTCCGCCTAAGTTTCCCGAGGAGATATGGGGCATCGAAGATCCCCGGATCACCTACGTTCCAGAATTGGAACGGTATGCCGTTGCTTATACCTCCTTCGCACGGGGCGGCCCCGGCGTCTCGCTCGCGTTGACCAAGGACTTCAGAAGCTTCGAGCGCTATGGCGTGATCATGCCGCCGGAAGATAAGGATGCCGCGCTGCTGCCGCGCAGGATCGGAAATCGCTGGGCCCTGATTCACCGGCCGGTGACTACGCTGGGGGCGCATATGTGGATCTCCTACTCACCGGATTTGCGCCATTGGGGCAGCCACAAGGTGATGCTTCAGGCGCGGCGTGGCGGATGGTGGGACGCCAATAAGATCGGTCTCTGTTCGCCACCCATCGAGACTGATAAGGGCTGGCTGGTGATCTATCACGGCGTACGCAACACGGCATCCGGCAGCATCTATCGTCTGGGCCTCGCATTGTTCGATCTCGAAAGGCCGGAGATATGCCTGCAGCGTGGAGACTCCTGGATGTTCGGTCCTGAAGCTCCCTACGAGCGCGGAGGAGACGTCAGCGATGTCGTGTTCCCGTGCGGACAGACCATCGGCGCGGACGGCGATACGATTTACCTCTATTACGGTGCCGCAGACTCCTGCATGGCTCTGGCGACCGGCAGCATTCGCGCTCTTCTCTTATGGCTGGACTCTAATTCCAGCGCTACTGCGGGAGATGGTTCCTAGCTGTTTGTATACAAATCGGGAGGACAACCCAATGAATGCCGAAGGCACGAACGGCCCCAGTCGATTCCCACGGATACTTTGGTGGCGCCGGGACTGCCCTCTCTGTAGCTCCGTCGAATTCCAGCCAGCCGACTTGAGCCTTTGGGACAGCGCATTGGGTTTGTTTGCGTTGAACCCGGTTCGCTGCACCAATTGTTGGCGGCGGTACTACTGGTTTGTCAGGAAGGCTCGAAACCCCGTCGCTTGACGAAGCTGCAGGCCGAGCGCTTCGGCGTCTAGGACGAAATGTGAAGCGGTCAAGACCTCCGCGGTTCTCGAATCCGCGTCCTAAAAGACTCTAGCTCCATCTCCCTCTCGAGTGTGCGGGCAACCGCTATCTCCACCAGGATTTGCCGCCCGCAGGTAGGCGTTAGCGGCATCCTTCGAAGGCAGGTTGGTCAGCGTCTTCTCCGGGACGTTGTAAACGAAGAGATCGCTTCCGT
>Ga0182024_10014748_pt1 | contig 15067 bp, 11 predicted proteins | sample P32metaG_FD_120480 | JGI IMG/M metagenome (GOLD analysis project Ga0182024, IMG submission 120480) | Permafrost microbial communities from Stordalen Mire, Sweden - P3-2 metaG (Illumina Assembly) | ecosystem: Environmental > Terrestrial > Soil > Wetlands > Permafrost | place: Sweden: Stordalen... | reverse complement strand
GAAAGCAATGGGGAAGGCAGAGACTGCATCCCGCAACAAAAACGTTTCTGGCGCTGCGGATCGCGGTGAATCGAGAGATGGAGGAACTCGGGCAGTTTCTTTCTCGGACCCCGGCCACAATAATTCCCGGCGGACGCCTGGTGGTGCTGACCTACCACTCGCGCGAAGACCGCCTGGTTAAACACGCGTTTCAGCAGGGTGAGCGGGAAGGCACGCTCCGCGTCTTGACCAAGCATGTCATCGTCCCCGGTGAAAAAGAATTGTTCGAGAATCCCCGTTCGCGAAGCGCGAAATTGCGCTGTGCGGAGAGGGTGGCGGCTTGCGCGGGCTGAATTCTGCCTCAGAGAGCAGATTCCTCGCTGCGCTCGGAATCACCGTCGCGTGGTGGGACGACTTGGTTTTTAAAGTAGGCCGATTTTGTAAAAGGGTAAGCAGAAAGAAGCAGGTACGGTTATGACGCGCAGAACGTTGAAGAAAAAAGTTCCAGCGAGTACTGAGTTCCACACCCGAAAGCGCATCGATAATTCGCGCCTCGTACGCAACGTTGCGCCCGTGAAAATGCGCAACCTGTATCGCACCGTCGCGCTTGGCACCATGATCGCCGCGTTCCTCACGCTGTACATCTACCAACACTTTCGCTGCATCGACCTAAGCTTTCAGCTCGAAGATGTGAAAGTCCAGCAAGCCGACGCGGTGGCCCTCAACGCGTCCCTCAACCTGCAAATCGCCGGCCTCTCCGATCCTCGGCGTATTGACGAAATTGCACGGCGGCAACTGGGCTTGACGGAAATTCAGCCCGCGCAAGTGCAAGAGTATGGACCTGTGGCTGGCGCGGAAGTCGCTTCTGTCCGCTACGCGCGCCCGAACCGTCCGTGAATTCGTCTCCGTCCCCGGCACGGCGATTTTCTGGCGGCAATTTGTTTCACACTAAATTTTTGTAGCGGAGCGTTTGCCGGGAAAATCTCGCCATGTCACAGAACCGAGTCCACGCCGTTGTAGGCGGTCGCTCCGCGGCCGACCGCTTACTGATCGTCGCCGGGCTCGCTTTGCTGTGGATGGCGGCAATTGGCGGTCGCCTTGCCTACCTGCAACTAATCCGACACAGCGATTACCTGGCGCGTGCGCAGCGCCAGCAGCAGCGCACCATAGAAATTTCTCCAAAGCGCGGCATCATTTACGATCGCAACAGAAATCCCCTGGCCATGAGTATTCAGGTGGACTCCGCCTTCGCTGTGCCATCAGAAATTGCAGACGTGAGTCTCGCCGCGCGTCTCCTGGCCGGAGTGCTTAAAGTTCCGCGCGATGTTCTTGAAGATCGTTTAAATGCTTCCAGTTCATTTGTCTGGATCCAGCGCAAACTCCCCTCTCAGCAGGCCGAAGCGATGCAAGCCCTGAACCTCAAGGGCGTCTATCTGCAAAAAGAAAATCAGCGTTTTTATCCCAAGCGCGACCTCGCCGCGCACGTCCTGGGATTTGTCGATCCTGATGAAAAGGGCTTGGGCGGCCTCGAGTCCGAACTAGACGGACAGATTCGCGGCAAAGGCGAACGCGTGATTGTTATGGCCGATGCCCGGCAACATCGCTTTGACGGTGCCATGGTCGGCGGCATTACACCGGGCGCCGATGTCGTGCTTACCCTCGACGAAAAAATTCAGTACATCGCCGAACGCGAATTGGCCGCCGCTATTGCCAAAACGCATGCGCCTGCCGGAACCGTCATCGTCATGAATCCGAATAATGGAGAGATTCTCGCGCTCGCGAACTGGCCAAAATTTAATCCCAACGCGGCTACCAACGTTCCCGCCGAATCGCGCATGAACCGCGCGGTCAGCGCCATCTACGAGCCGGGGTCAACCTTCAAACTGATTACGCTCGCGGCGGCGTTCGATCAGGGCGTCACTCGCCCGGAAGAAGTCTTCGACTGCGAAAACGGTTCCTTGGTCGTTGCCGGCCATCGCATTCACGATCACAAACCCTTTGGGTTGCTCACGGTGTCGGAAATTTTGGCGAAGTCGAGCGATGTGGGGGCCATCAAGGTCGCCATGCGCTTGGGTGAGCCAAGATTTTACGATTACATTCGCGCCTTTGGATTTGGCTCGCCCACCGGCGTCGACCTGCCGGGAGAAAGCCGCGGCTTACTGCATCGCCTGGAACATTGGACGCCGATTTCCATCGGCGCGGTTTCCATGGGCCAGGAAGTGGGTGTGACGCCCATCCAATTGGTTAGCGCGGTCTCCGCGATTGCCAACGGCGGAACGCTGTATCGCCCGCACGTGGTGGCGGAGTTGCGTCGCGGCAACCAAGTCTTGCCGGCCGAAGGTCCGCTGGCCCCCACCGACCCGAAAACTGTGATTCGGCCGCAAACTGCGGCGGCTCTGCGAGGTTTGATGGAGGGCGTGGTCCTCAAGGGCGGCACCGGAACCCTGGCGCGCCTCGATGGCTGGACCGCGGCAGGTAAGACCGGCTCGGCGCAGAAAATCGATCCGAGCACCGGTCGTTATTCGCGCACAGATTTGATTGCCTCCTTCACGGGCTTTGCGCCCATTAGCGATCCCGCGGTCACCATTCTGGTTTCCCTTGATTCTCCGGTCGGTCCGCACGAAGGCGGCATGGTTGCCGCGCCGGTGTTTAAGCGAGTGGCAGAACAAGTGCTAGCCTACTTGGATGTGCCGCGCGATGTGCTGGTGAATCCCAAGCTGGTGCAGACCGCGTATCGTCGACAAAGTGAAGCGGACGCCGCGTCGCTCGAAGACTTTACGCCTACGGATTTTTCCGCGCAGCCGGACGATTCGCCGCATGTTGCCGCATCCATCGTGCCGTCTAAACGCGGCGGCCTGCCGGTGCATCACCAATCAGTCACCGTGGCGGTTGACGAAAGCGGAGATGTTGCTGTGCCAGATTTCACCGGAAAAACGATGCGCGATGTGACCGATCAGTGTTTGCGTCTAGGACTAAACCCCAGCCTGGTTGGAAGCAATTTGGCCATTGCGCAGTCTCCCGAGCCAGGCGCAAAGGTAAAACGCGGCGCCAAAGTAACCGTTGAATTCGGAATACCGGAAATGAAAACGATCAAGGCTCATTCAGGGATAAAGAAATAGCATGACGACCGGATTGCGCGACAAACGGGGTGAGCAGCGCGGCGAAACCGTCCTACACGCGCTTGGAGAACGCAATGATGTGTCGGTCGAAGCTCCTCGTTCGATGAAATCTTTGCGCGCCGTGCTGCAAGGCGTACCTGCGGCTTTCCATTCGACTGCCGATGATTTGAGAGTTCTTCAAATCGTATGCGATTCCCGCAAAGTGAAGCCGGGAGCGTTTTTTTTCGCGTTGCATGGCGCAAAGCAGGACGGCAATGAATTTCTGCGCGATGCGCTTGCGCACGGCGCGGTCGCCATTGCCAGCGAGGAAAGTGCGCCTCACTGGCTGCCGCCAAACCTCGCGTGGGTGCAAGTTCGTGAGCCGCGGCGCGCTCTGGCGATTGTTGCCGCCAATTTTTACGATCATCCCGCAGGTGCGTTGCGTCTCGCAGCGGTCACCGGCACCAACGGAAAAACCACCACCACATCTCTGATTGACGCGGTCATCAAAGCCTCCGGAGCCAAGACCGGACTTTTTGGCACCATCGCCTATCACACGCCGCGCGGAGAATATCCCGCTCCGAACACCACTCCCGAATCCGTAGATCTCCAGGGATTTCTCGCCGAAATTCGCGATGCGGGCGGGAAGTTTGCGGTTCTCGAAGCCAGTTCTCACGCGCTCAGCATGGACCGCTTGTGGGGCTGCCATTTTCAAGCCGCGGTGTTCACCAACCTGACCCGCGAGCACATGGACTATCACAAAACTTTCCAGGACTATTTCGCCGCCAAACGCAAACTGTTTGAAGCTGCCGGAGCAGCCGCTCCCGACGTTGCGGTGCTGAACTTCGATGACTCCTACGGCCGCCAACTGGTGGGCCTGGCAAAATCTACCATGACCTACGGTCTCGAACCTGGCGCCGATATCAACACCAAAAAATTCCAGCCGAGTTTCGATGGTTTAGCCTTCACGGCCGATACTCCCAACGGAAAGCTGCAAATTTCTTCGCGCCTCGTTGGGCGAATCAACGTCTACAACATTTTGGCGGCCATCGGCGCAGCGCAAGCTCTGGGCGTCGCGAACGATGCGATTGAACGCGGCATCCGCGAACTAGCCAGCGTTTCCGGCCGCTTCCAGCGCATCGACGAAGGCCAGCCCTTTCTCGTGATCGTTGACTACGCGCACACTGACGACGCCCTCGAAAATTTAATTCGCACCGCGCGCGAATTGAACGCCAAAGGCCGCATCATCACGCTCTTTGGATGCGGCGGAGAAAAAGATCGTACCAAGCGCCCGGTAATGGGTGAAGTTACCGGCCGCCGCAGCGATTTAACCATCCTTACCAGCGACAATCCGCGCAGCGAAGATCCGCTGAAAATCATCAGCGACATTATTGTCGGCCTGCAAAAAACCAACGGAAAATATCTGATTGAACCGGACCGCGAAACCGCCATCGGCGCGGCATTCGACGCCGCGCGTTCCGGAGACATTGTGCTGCTTGCAGGCAAAGGTCACGAAAATTATCAGACACTGGCAACCGGCGCGATGCCTTTCGATGATCGCGAAGTGGCGCACCGCTTGTTGCGCGAGCGCGGCTACGGCTCCGCTTCAGCGGAGCAAAAATCTAGCGACCCTTCGGCCGCGTCGCGGTCTTTGGGCAAGAAAGAGTTTGGCCCTTAGCGCGCTTCTTGTAGCACGCGTGGCTGGTAACTCCGGTCGCGCCGATAGACAGCTGCCAGGAGGCGCTCGGGCTGATTTGTTAAGTCGTAAAAAGGAGGAGCCCTCCAAAAACGGTGAATACCAAACGCGCGCGATACTTCGCTAACTCGTTGAGGAATGTATGCGGTGGACGATTGCACAGGTGGCTGGCGCGATGGATGCGCGGACGGGAGCGGGCCTCGACACTCTGGCCCGGGTGGCCAGCGTGTCGATTGATTCTCGCACGATACGTGTCGGAGAACTGTTCATCGCCATCCACGGACCGCGTCACGATGGACACGATCATGTGGCTGCGGCTCTCGAACGAGGTGCCGTCGCCGCTGTGGTCACGCGCGACCGTCTTTCGGGTTACGACCTGGCCACCCAGAACCGCTGCCTCGCCGTTGCGGACACCTTTCTCGCGCTCAAACAGTTGGGACGCGCGGTTCGCGAAGCCTGGGGTGGAAAAGTGGCGGGCATTACCGGCTCGGTTGGCAAGACCACTACCAAAGAGATCCTGGCGGCACTGCTGGGCGCGAAGTTGCGGATCTTGAAGTCCGCGGGGAATCTCAACAACGAGTATGGCTTGCCGTTGACGCTGTTTCGTCTCGAAGACACCGATCAAGCGGCCGTGCTCGAAATGGGCATGTCGCGCCGCGGGGAACTTGCGCGGCTTGCCGAGATTGCCAAACCGGACGTTGGCGTGGTCACGCGCGTCTCCGCTGCGCACCTCGAATTTTTTTCTTCGCTCGATGAAATTGCGCTCGCGAAGCGCGAATTGATCGAAGGATTGAACGGTCACGATTCGTTAGCGGTCTTGAATGCAGATGATTCGCGCGTAGCGGCGTTTGCAAAATTCGCGCCGGGGCGTGTACTCACCTACGGTATCGACAATACCGCAGATTTTCGCGCCCGCGATATTGAAGACCGCGGCGCTTTAGGCTCGACGTTTACACTGGTCGCGGGTAACCAACGAACGCGCCTCGAACTCTCCCTGCCCGGCCGCCACGTCATTGCCAACAGTTTGGCGGCCCTGGCCGCCGCCAGCGAATGGAACATTGGTGCAGTCGAAGCGCGAACTATTTTTCGTTCCTTGCCTGCTCCCGCCATGCGTGGAGAACTATTGCGTTTTTCCAATGGAGCTGCGCTGATTAACGATAGCTACAATTCCAGCCCCGCCGCGCTGCACGCCATGATCGCCGTGCTGGCCGCCACGCCGAACTTTAAACGCCGTATTCTCGCCGCCGGCGAAATGCGCGAACTGGGAGAAAGCTCCGCGCAACTGCATCGCGAAGCCGGCGAGGTCGCCGCCAAAACCGGCAAGATCGATTGGGTAATCGGCGTTGCGGGAAATGCCTCGGAAATCGTGGCCGGCGCAATTCACGCCGGAGTGCCGCGGGCGCAAACGAAAATGTTTGCCACCAGCGAAGATGCTGCCGAATTTCTGCACGATCTTATAGCCCCAGGCGACGTGATTCTCGTGAAAGGTTCGCGCGGCGTGAAAATGGAACGCATTGCCGAAGCGCTCATCGCGCGCCACGCCGCCGATTCCGTTCCCCCGGAGGTTCGGCACTGACATGCTGTATTACCTCCTTTACCACGAACTGCTGCGCTACTTTAGCCCGCTCAATGTCTTTCGCTACATCACCGTCCGCACTGTGTACGCCAGCCTCACCGCGATGTTCTTGGCCTTCGTTTTCGGACCGTGGCTCATTCGCCGCCTGCGCGAACTGCAGATCGGCCAATTCATCCGCGAAGAAGGTCCGGAAGCGCACAAGAAAAAAGCTGGCACGCCAACCATGGGTGGCGTGCTCATCGTTCTCTCGACCGCGGTCCCCACGCTGCTCTGGGCGGACCTTACCAATCCCTTTATCTGGCTATCGTTATTCTCGCTGCTCGGATTCGCGGCCATCGGCTTCATCGACGACTATGCGAAAGTCGCAAAGAGACAGAATCTTGGTCTCACCGCCCGCAGAAAATTCCTGTTGCAAATCCTCGTGAGTCTCATCGTCGGAGTGGCGCTGCTTGTGCTCGCCACCCGCAGCGCTCACTCGACGCAACTTGTTTTTCCGTTTTTCAAGCGCTTTCAGCCCGATCTCGTCGTTCACGCATTCTTCGATCCCGCTGTTTTTGGCGGCCACCTCTGGCCGCTGGCTTTCGTGCCCTTTCTCGCGTTCATCGCTCTGGTTATCGTTGGCGCCTCCAACGCCGTGAATCTCACCGATGGCCTCGACGGCCTAGCAATCGGCTGCACGGTGATCGCTGCCGGCGCGCTCACCGTGCTCACCTACGTCAGCAGCAATTTTCGCTGGGCGCAGTATCTGGACATTCAGTACATCCCCGGCGTTGGCGAACTCACCGTTTTCTGCGGCGCTCTCGTTGGCGCATCGCTAGGCTTTCTCTGGTATAACGCGCATCCTGCGGAAATTTTTATGGGCGATGTCGGTTCGCTTTCTCTCGGCGGCACGCTCGGCGTCGTTGCCGTCCTCGTCAAACAGGAAATTCTCCTTTTCTTCATTGGCGGAATTTTTGTCGTTGAAGCCCTATCGGTCATTTTGCAAGTCGGTTCCTTCAAATTGCGTGGCAAAAGAATTTTCCGCATGGCGCCCATCCATCATCATTTTGAATTGCTGGGCTGGAGCGAATCGAAAGTAATCGTCAGATTTTGGATCGTTGCGCTGGTTTTCGCGCTTTTCGCGCTGACCACGCTGAAATTACGCTGACCGTCGCAACGAGCTGCGCTAGCCGAAAGATCGTAAAGAGAGCAATGCCGAACGCCGTAGAGCTAAAAGGGAAGCGCGTGCTGGTCATCGGACTGGCCCGCACCGGCGTGGCTACTGCTCTGTTTTGCGCAAGTCACGGCGCGCAGGTAACCGCGACGGACCTTCGCCCGGAAAATGAACTGGGCGACGCACCTGCAACCTTGCGCGCCGCCGGCGTCCACCTGAAATTCGGCGCACTCGCGGACGAATTTTTCTTCGCGCAGGATTTGATCATTCCCAGTCCCGGCGTCCCTGCCGATAGCCCCCAATTAATGGCCGCACGCGCCGAAGGTGGCATCATCTGGAGCGAAATTGAACTTGCCTCGCGATTCCTCCTTGGCAAACTCATCGCCATCACCGGCTCCAACGGAAAAACCACCACCACTTCGCTGGTCGCCCACATTCTGCGCAGCGCCGGATTCTCAACCATCCTCGCCGGAAACATCGGCACTCCGCTCATCGCCTGCGTCGCATCCTCACGCGACGATTCCGTTACCGTCGCCGAGCTAAGCAGCTTTCAACTCGAAGTCATCCAAACTTTTCGCCCCAACATCAGCGTTTTTCTCAATCTCACGCCCGATCATCTCGATCGTCACCGCACTCTCGCCAACTACGCCGCAGCCAAATCGCGCATTTTCGAAAATCAAACCGAACGTGACTTCGCCCTGCTTAACGCTGACGATCCCGCCGTAACTCCGCTCGCCCCGATGCGTCCGCAAGTTTTCTGGTTCAGCCGAAAACAACGCGTCGGGCAAGGCGCCTTCGTAAAAGACGCGCAAATTTTCTTCCGCCGCGATGGCGAAGAGGAAGCTCTCCTGCGCGTCGCGGACATTTCGTTGGTCGGCGCGCACAATTTAGAGAATGTTCTGGCCGCGGTAGCCGCCGCCAAACTTGCCGGCGCAGCAACTTCCGAAATCGCCAAAGCCGTAAAAAAGTTCGCCGGCGTCGAACACCGCCTTGAATTCGTCGCGGAAATTTCCGGCGTCCGCTATTACAACGATTCCAAAGCCACCAACGTCGACGCCACGCTGAAAGCGCTCGAAGCTTTTCCTGGCCGCATCCTGATCATTCTCGGCGGCAAAGACAAAGACAGCGATTACGCGCCGCTCCGCCAAGCGCTGAGCGCACGCGCGACGCTCGCGCTACTCATCGGCGACGCCGCGGAAAAAATCGCGCAGCAAATAAATGGCAGCATCGCTATCGCCCAAGCCGGAACGCTCGACCGCGCTGTAGAAATCGCCGAACGCACCGCCAAACCCGGGGACATCGTCTTACTCGCGCCGGCCTGCGCCAGTTTCGACCAGTTCGAAAACTACGAACATCGCGGTCGCGTGTTCAAAGAGCTGGTAAGCAAATTAGCCCAGCGCTCGGCGATTTCCGCCAACACCGCCGCTGCGCCAAAGGGAAAGTGAGGAATACATGCCGAGACGCCTCGAAACCGATCGCTGGTTGTTCGGTGTAACCATCGCGCTATGCCTGCTTGGCGCGGTCATGATTTTCAGCGCCTCCGCGGTCACCGCGGAAAGCATGTACGGCCGCTCTTACATTTTCTTGGTGCGCCAATCAGTCTGGCTCGTCGCCGGACTCTTTGGCATGTTCGCTTTGATGCGTACCGACTATCGCAAGCTTCGTGAACCTGCGGTCATTTATTCCACCGTTTGCATCGTCCTTCTCATGCTCGTCGGTACTTTTTTACTCGATAAATCCCACGCCACGCATCGCTGGATTAAATTCGGTCCCATCGGTATCCAACCCTCCGAGCTCGCGAAATTAGCCGTCATCCTTTATCTTGCGTGGTTTCTCGATCAAAAGCGTCGCAACGCCGTCAATATGGAATTTACGAAAAATGACTTCCTGCAAACTGTTCTCCCCGCTGTCGCTCCCGTGGTGCTTTTCGTTGGACTAATCGTTCTGCAACCCGACCTCGGCACTTCCGTCGACATTCTTCTCGTTGCCACTGCAATCCTGTTTGTTGCCGGACTTTCCTGGAAGTGGCTGGCGGTCGGAATGGGCGCGTCGCTTCCCATTCTCTATCTGCTCGTCACCGGCGTCGGTTATCGCCACGCACGCTTGATGGCCTTCCTCAATCCCAATGCCGACCCGCAAGGCGCCGGATTTCAGCTCACGCAATCGCTGATCGCCGTAGGCTCCGGTGGATTTTCCGGTGTCGGCCTCATGGAAAGCAAACAAAAACTTTTTTATCTCCCGGAAGCGCACACCGATTTTATTTTTGCGGTCATTTCCGAAGAACTTGGTTTTATCGGCGCGGTTCTCGTCATCGCGTTATTCGCGGCGTATGCTTGGCGCGGCCTGCGTGCCGCGTTCAATGCACCGGACAATTTTGGCCGCTTCCTCGCCACCGGAATCACCACGCTGGTCCTCAGCCAGGCGCTGATTAATTTCGCTGTGGTCCTCGGCATGGTGCCCACCAAAGGCATTCCGCTGCCCTTCGTCAGTTATGGCGGCTCAAGTTTATTGGTGATGTTGCTGGCTACAGGTATTTTGCTGAACGTCAGCCAGCAAGCGACGGCCGGGTGATGCACACTATTTTGCAATGCTGCGCGGCGCGAACGCGAGCGGCCATTTGCGAGCGGCGCGCGTGAAACTTTTAATTGCGGGCGGCGGCACTGGCGGCCACGTTTTTCCGGCCATCGCCATTGCGCAAGAGTGGCTGCGGCGCGGCAGCGATCGCCAAGTAGTTCTGGTGGGCACGCAGCGCGGCATTGAAATGAAACTTGTGCCGCAAGCTGGATTGCCACTGGAAACGCTGCGCGTCGCAGGATTGAAAGGCAAAGGCGGAATGACGCTGTTGAAAAATCTCGCCATGCTCGGCACCGGCCTCCTCGACGCCCGCGCCGTGCTGCGCAAACATCGTCCCGTTGCTGCCTTCGGCGTCGGCGGCTACGCGGCGGGTCCGATGCTCCTTGCCACTTGGCTTAACGGCGTGCCCAACGTAATTTTCGAGCCGAACGCCGAGTCCGGCTTCACGAATAGAGTCCTCGCCAGATTTTCACAACGTATCGCCACCGGCTACGAAATTTCCGCACGTGCCTGGGGAGCCAAAGCCGTGGTGACCGGCTGCCCGGTGCGCCCGGAATTTTTCGCCATCGCCGCGCGCCCCGTGCAAAAACCATTTCGCCTTTTAGTCACCGGCGGCAGCCAAGGCGCTCTGCCCATCAACCGCACCTTCGTTGACGCCATGGATTTATTTGCCCTGCGCAAACACGATCTGTCTATCGTTCACCAGACCGGCGAACGCGATTATAATGCCGTACGTACCGCTTACGCGCGGCGCGAAATTCTCGCGGAGGTTGCGCCCTTTCTGAACAATATGGCGGAACGTTTTGCCTGGGCCGACGGCATCGTCTGCCGCGCCGGAGCGATCACCGCGGCGGAAGTTGCCGCCGCTGGCCGCACTGCCATCTTCATTCCTTTCGGCGCCGCTACCGATAGCCATCAATTGCGCAACGCGCAGGAAATGCAGCGCGCCGGGGCGGGCCGCGTGATCGCCGAGCCGGAACTTACCGCCGCGCGCCTGGCCCGCGAAATTTTTCTGCTCGTCGACCAGCCCGAAGAGACGCAACGCATGGCGCACGCCGCGCGGCAATTGGCGCGTCCGCAAGCCGCTCGCGACATCGTCAATCTCATTGAAGCGGCCGCCAAATTGCATACAATTCCCGCGAGGGCAAGCGCATGATGGTCTCCTTTCGCAATTTTCAGCGCATTCATCTGGTCGGCATTGGCGGCATCGGCATGTGCGGTATCGCGGAGGTTTTGCTGACGCTGGGTTACTCCGTCTCCGGCTCGGATACCAAGCCTTCCCCGATTACGGAACGCCTGCAAAATCTTGGCGCTACCGTTTATAGCGGACACAAAGCCAGCAATGTGGACGGTGCGCACGTCGTGGTCACTTCTTCCGCGGTCAAAGGCGACAACGCGGAAGTCAGCGAAGCCCACAAACACAAAATTCCCGTCATCCCGCGCGCGGAAATGCTCGCCGAACTGATGCGCCTTAAATACGGCATCGCGGTGGCTGGCGCGCACGGTAAAACGACCACCACTTCCATGGTCGCTTCCGTTCTTGCCGAAGCCCATCTCGACCCCACGTTCGTGGTTGGCGGCCGCGTCAACCAAGCCGGCACCACCGCACGCCTCGGCAAAGGCGAATATTTTGTCGTGGAAGCCGACGAAAGCGACCGCAGTTTTCTGCTACTCGCGCCCGTCGTCGCCGTGGTCACCACCATCGACCGCGAACATCTCGATCAATATTCTTCGCTCGAAGAAATTCAAGACGTTTTCGTGCAATTCGTGAATCGCATACCGTTTTACGGCGCCGCCATCCTTTGCCTCGACGAACCCAACGTGCAAGCCATCATTCCCGGCATCAAACGTCCCATTATCACTTACGGCGTCTCCAATCAATCCGACTTGGTGATCAGCGACATTAATCTCGAAGGCTTGAATAGCGAATTTCGCCTCACTTTCCGCGGCGAAGACCTTGGCCTGTTCCGTTTGCTACACCCCCCAGGCATTCACAACGTCCGCAATGCCGCGGCCGCTGCTGCCGTCGCTCTTTATCTCAGTGTTCCTGCCGATTTGATTCGCGAAGCCCTCGGCAAATTCGCCGGCGTCAGCCGCCGCTTCGACATCAAGGGCATCGTCAATGATGTCGCGGTCATCGACGACTACGGCCATCATCCGGTGGAGATTCGCGCCACACTCGAAGCCGCCAAGGTCTGTAAGTTCAATCGCCTGCTCGTGCTGTTTCAGCCACATCGTTATTCGCGCACGCAGCAGCTTTGGACTGATTTCACAGTTGCTTTCAATTTGGCCGACGTCCTCGTGGTCACGGACATTTATGCCGCCAGCGAACCGCCCATCGCGGGCATCACCGGCGAAGTTCTCGCCAAAGCCATTGGCGATGCCGGACACAAAAACGTTCATTACATAAGGTCCATGCAAGAGGCTATCGAATTCCTTCTGAAAGAAAGCCGTGCCGGAGACGCCATCCTGACCATCGGCGCGGGAAACGTTACGCGCGCCAGCAACGAGTTCGTTACCCTGCTCGGAACGGAGAGTCCCGCCAACCATGCGCATTGAAGATTCCAAAATTTTGGCGGCGCTTCCGGAACTTGGCGTAGAACTGCGCAGTGGCGCGGCGCTCTCGTCCGAAACTTCCCTTGGCATTGGCGGCACCACCGATCTACTCCTCATTCGCAAGCACGAAGGCATTCCCGGACTATTGCAACTGCTCGATTCCAATGGCGTTACCCACAAATTCCTGGGCGGCGGTTCAAACCTTCTGGTTCGCGACGGCGAACTCCCTTGGGTCGTAACGCAATTGGCCCGTTCCGAGCCTGAAGTCACCTTGGACGGCAATTTCGCCCAAGTCGACGCTGCCGCGGACCTTGGGCGCACCGTCACGTTCTGCGCCAAAAACGATTTGGGCGGCATGGAAGGCCTGATCGGTGTTCCCGGCACCATCGGCGGCGCCTTGCGCATGAATGCCGGCGCCTATGGCATGCAAATCGGCACCTACGTTCGAGAAGTGAAACTGTACCGTGCCGCCGAAAGAAGGTTGGAAATCCTCAGTGGCGAGCAAATTTCGTTTGAATACCGTCACACTTCTTTTGCGCCTGATGATATGATGCTCGCGGTGAAACTGGAACTTCCCTCCAAGCCGTTCAAGGAAATTCTCCAAGGGATTCGTATCTGCAACGAGAAACGCCGCGCCAGCCAGCCGCTCGGTCAAAAAAGTGCCGGATGTATCTTCAAAAATCCTCCTGGTGCGTCCGCCGGATGCATGATTGATGAACTTGGACTCAAAGGTTTGAGCGTCGGCGATGCCCGCGTCAGCGACCGCCACGCCAATTTCTTCGTCAACGCCGGTTCAGCCCCCGCCGCCGACATGCTTTCGCTGATCGGCGACGTGCGCGAACGCGTCTCCCAGGCTTTTGGCGTAACCCTCGAACACGAGGTGGTGCTATGGCTCGCGTAAAAGCCCTGCCGCGCGGCGCTGCGGCGGCGGCTGCCGAAGCCGAGCAGTACCGACCGGAGCTGGTTACGGACGAAGAGCCGCGCTATTTGCGCCGGCAAAAGCCATTGGAAATTCGGCGCAAAAAATTTGGCGGCCGCAGTTGGCCGTTTTACCGCCAAGTCGCTGCCTGGAGCGCGCTGGGCCTGGTTGGCGCTTCGGTGGCCATCGCCGGCGTGCGTTTTCTTTTGTATTCGCCGCAAATGCTGTTGCGCAATGCCGAGCAGATTGACGTTAGCGGCAACCGCATCGTTTCGCGTGAAGCCGTTCTGCAGCAATTTCTGCGCGATCGCAATCGCAGCATCGTGAGCATCCCTTTGGACAAACGGCGCAGCGAACTCGAACAAATTCCCTGGGTGGAAACCGCCAGCGTGCAGCGCATCCTGCCCAATCATTTGCGCGTTGAGCTCACCGAACGCACGCCCATTGCGTTCTTGAAAAATGGCAACGAACTGGCTCTGGTCGATGCGCAAGGCGTGATTCTCGACCGTCCGGAAGGCGAAGACCTGCATTTTCCGATCGTCACCGGAATCAGCGAGGACATGCCACGGGAGCAGCGCGAAAAGCGCATGCAGATTTATCAGGAATTTATTAAGGACGTAGATCTCGTTCGTCCGGGCTCTTCGGATCGCGTCAGCGAAGTCGAACTGGCGAATCCCAAAGACCTTCGCGCGGTGATGACGGGAATTGGCGGCAGCAACGTTCCGGGAATTCCGGACGCCGCCAGCACGCAAGCCGTCACCGTGCATTTTGGTAGCGGCGATTTCACCGGTAAATATCGCATGCTGGTGGAAAATTTTGCGCAGTGGCAGGCGAACGCCGGACGTGTGCGTTCCGTGGATTTGCAATATTCGCGCCAGGTGGTGATTAACCCTGACGCCAGTGCCGGCGGTTCCACGGCACGATCGAAATAAGGAATCGGGAGCGGCAGCGTGGCGAAGAAGGACAAATATCTGGTGGGGCTGGACATCGGCAGCACAAAAACCTGCGCGTTGATCGCCGAAATTGACGAGCAGCAGGTGAAATTTCTTGCGCTGGGCGCCGCGGAATCCAAAGGATTGCGCAAAGGGTTGATCGTAAATCTCGATTCCACGGTGAGTTCCATTCGCCGCGCGGTGGAAGAAGCGGAAAGTGTCGCGAACGTGCCGGTGGAATCCGCAATCGTCGGCGTGGCGGGTGCGCACGTGCGCGGCGTCAACAGCCGCGGCGGCGTAACGCTTGGCAATCGCGCGCGTGACGTCGAGCGCGACGATGTGCGCCGCGCCATCGACGCTTCCCGCAACATTACGCTTCCCGAAGACCGCGAAGTGCTGCACGTTTTGCCGCACGAATTTATCGTCGATGCGCAAGACGGCATTCGCGACGCTATCGGCATGGTCGGCCAACGCCTGGAAGCCAACGTGCATTTGGTTACCTCTTCGGTGGCGGCCACGCAAAACCTGGTAACGGCCGCGAACAAAGCGGGAATTCTGATTAGCGATACCGTGCTCGAGCCGCT
>Ga0182024_10014747_pt1 | contig 15067 bp, 12 predicted proteins | sample P32metaG_FD_120480 | JGI IMG/M metagenome (GOLD analysis project Ga0182024, IMG submission 120480) | Permafrost microbial communities from Stordalen Mire, Sweden - P3-2 metaG (Illumina Assembly) | ecosystem: Environmental > Terrestrial > Soil > Wetlands > Permafrost | place: Sweden: Stordalen... | reverse complement strand
GCATCGCGGGCGATCAGAAGATATATGCGGGCAATTACGACAAGTGCGCCGACAGCGACATGATCGTGATCACCGCCGGTCTGCGGCGCAAGCCGGATGAGAGCCGGCTCGATTTGATCAACCGCAACGTATCGCTCTTCAAGCAGATCCTGGATTCGCTCAAGACCGCCGGGCTGAAGAAGGATGCGATCGTCTTCGTCGTCTCGAATCCGGTGGACATTCTCACCCGGCTGGCGATCGACTATCTCAAGCACGACCCGGCCCGAACGATCGGCCTCGGCACCCAGCTCGACACGGCGCGATTCCGCTCGCTGATCGCGCTGGAGACCGGCCTTCCGCCGAGCCAGATCAAGGCGCTGATCCTCGGCGAGCACGGCGACAGCATGGTGCCGATCTGGTCGAGCGCGACGGCCGGCGGCATCCCGCTGGTGAAGCTGGACGGGTTTAACGCAGCCATGCAGCAACGCGTCTTCGACCGCACCAAGGGCGGGGGCGCGGAAGCCATCAAGCTCAAAGGCGGCGCGGGGTGGGCGGTGGCGCTTTCGATCGCAGAAGTCATTCACCCGATCGCGCTGAATCAGCCGAAGGTGCTGCCGATTTCGACGCAGCTTGCCGGGGAATATGGGATCAAGGGAACGTGTACCAGCCTGCCGACGATGATTAACGAATCGGGCGTGGTCAAGCGGTATGACATTGAGTTATGGCCGCGGGAAGTCAGCGGCTTGCAGGCAGGCGCTAAGCAATTGGACGCGACGTACGCGCAGGTTCTGAACTGATCGAATCGACCATTCCTCCTCTTACTCCCTCTCCCTTTGGGAGAGGGTTGGGGTGAGGGGAAGCCGACGTAGACGTTGACTGCTCAAGTGAAGGCGCTCGAAATTCCCCCTCACCCCGGCCCTCTCCCGGAGGCAGAGGGAGAAAAGCGCAAGGGCCTCTATGTGCTGCTCTACTCCCGTGAACGTTGTTCCGCCTATCCGATCGGGGCGATCCCTCGATCAGAAACTGGCCGGCATCCACGCCGATCCAATTGGCTCGAAGGAATTCATCCTGGCCGACGCGAAGGACGCCGACATGGCGTCGGGGCTTGCCGCGACCGGCAAGGACCCGGTCACCGGGAAGATGCGGTCGCTCTCAGAGTATCGCGACCAGATGCGCGAGATCGTGAGGCAGGGCCTGGTTGACATCATGCTGATGTCGGCCAGCACGAGCGATCAATTGACGATCCGGGAGAAGCTGTTTGAGAACTCACGGGTAACGCCGGCCGTTCGGGCGAACGACACGACCGACATTCACCTCCCGGCAGGCGGCACGTACGCGGCCGAGCCGTCGAGGCCGTTTCGCACGGCCACCATCGAGCAAATCCAAAGCGGCAAAGTGAATCCCGCGCCGGCGGAGCGGACGCTCGGCGCGGACCTGGGACTGTATTCGATCACGCCGAACAACACGCTCGAATTCGATTACCCCACGGTCGAGGCGTACAAGCATTTTCGCATCGAAGCCGAGCAGAAGGGATTCCGGCACTTTCTCGAAGTATTCGACCCCAACGCCTGCGGCGAATCGTGCCCGACGGACCTCGGCAGGTTTATCAATGACCTGATCGTCCGCACGCTGGCGGGTGTGCCGCGCAGCGGCCGGCCGGTGTTTCTCAAGATCGCGTATCACGGGCCGCGGGCGATGGAGGAATTGGTGGCGTACGACCCGACGCTGGTGGTCGGCGTGCTGGGCGGTTCGAGCGGGACGACGTACGACGCATTCAAGCTGCTGGAAGACGCCAAAAAATACGGCGGACGCGCCGCCCTCTTCGGGCGGAAGATCAACAACAGCGAGCATCAACTCACCTTCGTGCGGTTTCTGCATGCGATTGCGAATGGGCAGATTGCAGCGGACGAAGCGGTGAAGGCGTATCACGGGGAGTTGGAGAAATTAAAGATCAAGCCGGCGAGGGCGCTTAAAGACGATATGGAGCCGACGGCAACGGCAAGCAGTTATGCGGGCACCGGTAGCGGCGGAGGGGCGTCGTCCGCGAAGCCGCGGCTCGACCGGGCTCGCCAGAGCCAAGCGGCGAGAGCTTCTGAGTCCAAGGCATCAGTCGTAAAAGCAGTGACCGGCGCGCCGGCCGCCTATCCGAAGCTCGCCAGCGGCGCAGTGGACTTCAAAATGATGACGCCCGCACAGAAGGTCGCATATTCGCGAGAACGAATCCGCTCAGACCTGACAAGAGCAACCGGAAGCGGCAAGGTGTAGGCGCGTGGCATGGGCGTCTCGCCCATGAAAGAGGCTCTGCACGGGCGAGACGCCCGTGCCACATGAAGCCCGTGGCACAAGAAACAGCGACATGCTTATCGCCGAGCGACAATCCCGACTCCGTGAGTTGCTCAGCCGGCGAGGCATGTGCGACCTGGATACCCTGTCGGCCGAGCTGAACGTCTCCCAATCAACGATTCGACGCGATGTCGAGATACTCGAACAGGCCGGCGTGGTCGAGCGGACGCACGGCGGCGTGATCTGGCTGGGCGACCGGGCGGCGTCCCCCGCGGCGGGGCCATACGCATTCCACCAGCGGATGAACTACCGCGCCGACGCGAAACGCCGCATCGCCAAAGCGGCGGCGGCCCTCGTCCAGCCGGGGCAGACGCTTCTCATTGACGGCGGAACGACCACCTTCTATCTCGCGCAGGAGCTGCTCGGCAAGCCGCTGCAGATCGTCACCAACTCACTGCCCATCGCGAACCTTTTTCTCAACGATGAACAAGTCGAGCTGGTGCTGACCGGAGGCGTGATGTACCCGCGGCACGGCGTGCTGCTCGGGCCGATGGTTGAGATGATGCTGAGTTCCATTCACGCCAAGACTCTGGTTCTCAGCCCTGCGGGGATTCATGACGGCACGCTCTACAACCAAAACATGCTGCTGGTGCAGGCCGAGCAGCGGATGATGGAGCAGGCGCAGGAGGTGGTGCTTCTGGCCGATTCAGGGAAGTTCGGCCAGCAGGCGCTGTCGCGGCTTTGCCCGCTGAGCGAGATCGATGTGGTGGTGAGCGACGCAAATCTCACGCCCGAGCAGCGCGAGTTGGTGCAGTCGGCCGGATGCGAGCTGATTATCGCAGGAATCGAAGGCGATTCGGTCGAAGCAGATCAAGATCCGGGGCGGCGCTAAAGCTCTGCCCACGGCGTGAGGGGCGTTCGGGGCGTCATGCGCTACGGGCGCCCGGGGCGGGCGCTGTCATCAGTTTTCTTCCATGATCGTTTCGCGGACCACTTCTTCGATGGAAGTGATGCCGTCGTAGATGGCCATCAGGCCGCTGGTGCGGAGGGTGCGCATGCCGCGCTTCTTGCTCTCCATCCGCAGGACCTGGGTGCTGGCATGCTTGATGATCTGGTCGCGCATTTCGTCGTCCAGCAGCATGATTTCGTAGATGCCCTGCCGGCCCTTGTATCCGGTGTTATTGCAATTTTCACAGCCCTTGCCGTACCAGAATTTCCGGCCCTCGACGTCCTCGGGACGCAGTTCCAGTTCCATCAATTGTTCGAGGCTTGGGGTGAACTCGGTCTTGCAACTGGCGCAGAGGCGACGCACCAGCCGCTGGGCAATGATGCCTTCGAGCGTGGCGGTGACCAGGAAGGGCTCGAGCCCCAGGTCGAGCAATCGGGCAATGGCCGAGGGGGCGTCGTTGGTGTGCAGCGTGCTGAACACCAAGTGGCCGGTCAGTGATGCCTGCACGGAAATTTCGGCGGTTTCCTTGTCGCGAATTTCGCCGATCAGCACGATGTCGGGATCCTGACGCAGCATGCTGCGCAAGATTCGGGCGAAGGTGAGCTCGATGTCCGGCTTGATCTGGCACTGAATGATTCCGTCGATGTCGTATTCGACCGGGTCCTCGGCGGTGATCAGTTTCGAGCTGATGTCGTTGAGCTCGTTCAGGGCCGAATAGAGCGTCGTCGTTTTGCCCGAGCCGGTCGGCCCGGTGACGATCACGATGCCGTTGGGCTTGTGAATGAGCTGGCGGATGACGTTCAGGTCGTCGTCGCGCATGCCGAGCTTGTCGAGGTCGAGGTTGACGTTGCCGCGGTCGAGCACGCGCATGACGACCGACTCGCCGAACATGGTGGGCAGCACGCTGACGCGAAGGTCGATCGGCTGGTTGTTGACGTTCAGCTCGATGCGGCCGTCCTGCGGGACGCGGCGCTCGGCGATGTCGAGGTTGGCCATGACCTTGATGCGGGAGCTGATGGCCGCCGAGATGTGCGCCGGCGGCGGCATCATTTCATACAGCACGCCGTCGATGCGGTAACGCATCTTGAATTCGTCTTCAAACGGCTCGAAGTGGATGTCGGAGGCCTTGTCCTTGATGGCTTGCAGCAGCACCAGGTTGATCAGCTTTCGGACGGGATTGGAATCGGCCGCGTCCTTGATGGCGTCGAGATCGATCGACTCACCGCGGTTCTTGAGGCCCTCAAGAGACTTGTCCGCATTCAACTCGCCGAGGATCTGGCCGAGGCTTTCGGCCGCGGAGTTGTAGAGCTTTGCGATCAGCTTATCGATCTGGTCCGGGTCGGCCAGCACGGCTTCCACTTCGTAGCCCATGAGCGAGCGAAGATCGTCCAGCGCCCGGAAATTCTCCGGGTTGGCCATGGCGACCTTGAGCTTCTTGGTGACCGGATCAAAATCGAGCGGAAGCACCTTGTTGGTTGTCGCGATCTGCGACGGAACGGCCGATATCGCTGCGGCCGGAATGTTCTTGCCCTCGAGACTGATTAGCTCATAGCCGCGCTGGGCGGCCAGGGCGTAATTCAGGTCGGCGTCTTTGATGTAGCCAAGGTCGATCAGGATTCGGCCCAGCGCACCGCCCTTGCGCTTTTGAAAGTCGAGCGCTTCGACGACCTGCTCGCGGGCGACCTTTCCCATCTTGGTCAGCACGCGGCCGATGGGCCGGCCCTTGAGTTCGGCGATAGAGGGCGCGCCGCCCGAGGCGCCTTGCGTCCCGCCGCCGCTGGCACCACCCGCGGCGCCGCCAGCTCCTCCGCCCGCACCGCTACCGCCGCCCGCGCCGGCGCCCGTGCCGGTCGGTGGCAATTTGCCGTTCCCGTCCCCTCCCGCTGCCCGGGGAGCGCCGGGTGCGGGAGCGCCGGATCGGGGTGGCACCTTTTTGGCAGGGACGCCGCCTGTCGTCGGGGGAGCGCTGGCGCCGACAGTCGGCGCCTTGATCGGAGTAATGCCCGGCTTCTGGGTCGGCGCGCCGGGTCCTTGGTTCAATGCGCCGGGGCGCTTCGGATCCTCGGGCGAGGGCCCGGCAATGGTTGTCGGCGGGATGGTGCGTGACATGGTTGCTTCCTCACTCGTTAACGAATCGTTGCGGCGCTACATCCGCCCGGAGCGCGCCCGGTCGCTTGCGGACTCAACTCCCGCGGGAAAGGGCCTAGCCCTTCTTCCCTGCCGCCGCCTGCATGCGGGCGCGGTTGGCGGCCATGGCCGCCTGCCGCTCGGCTTCGCTCTGTTGTGCGGAGCCTCCCGCCCCGCCCGGCGCCTTGGGCGTGGCGGGCGTGGCGCCGCCCTCATCGTCCTCGTCCGGATAATCTTCCTTCTTATCGACCATGATTCCAGCACGGTGGAATCGATCGATCATCATTCCGGCGTTCTTGCTCTTGTCGATGGTCTCCTCGGCGCTGATTTTCCCGGCGCTGTAATGCCGCCAGAGGTTGTCGTCGAGCAGTTCCATGCCGTACTTCTTGCCGGTCTGGATTTCTGAGTCGATGCGGAAGCTCTTGTTCTCGCGGATCAGGTTCTGAATGCCGGGCGTGACGTACATGAACTCGTACGCGGCCAGCACGCCTTCGGTATCGATTCGCGGGCAGAGCGTCTGCGAGAGCACCGCGATCAAATTGTTGGCAAGCTGCACGCGGATCTGTTCCTGCTGGTCGGTTGGGAACGCGTCGATGATTCGGTTGATGGTCGATGCGGCGCCGGAAGTGTGCAATGTGCCGAACACCAGGTGCCCGGTTTCGGCGGCGGTGATCGCGGCGCTGATCGTCGCCAGGTCGCGCATTTCACCGACCAGCATCACGTCCGGGTCCTGTCGCAACGCCCGGCGGAGGGCCTCGGAAAAGCTCGGCACGTCCACCCCGACTTCGCGCTGCACCACGATGCTCTTCTTGTGCTGGTGGTAGTATTCGATCGGGTCTTCCATCGTGATGATGTGCCGGTCGAAGTTCTCATTGATGTAGTTGATCATCGCGGCCAGCGTGGTGGTCTTGCCCGAGCCGGTCGGCCCGGTGACCAGGAACACGCCGCGGGGCCGGCTGCAGATCTGCTCGGCCATGCGGGGCAGGCCGATCTGCTGGAAGGTCATGATGTTGTTGGGGATCTTGCGGAGCACCATGCTCGCCATCCCCTTCTGCTTGAAGATCGAGACGCGGAAGCGCGCCGCCTCGCCGTAGGCAAAGCCAAAGTCGCCCGAGCCGGTTTCTTCAAACTCCTGCTGAATACGCTCGGGGGTGATCGATTTGACCAGTGCTGCCGTGTCCTCCGCGTCCAGACTCTTGGTCTGCAACTCGCGCAGGTGCCCGTGCAGCCGCAACGTCGGCGGCTTGCCGACGGCAATGTGAAGGTCGCTGGCGTTCTTGCGAACGGTGGTTTCAAGAAGGCGGTCGATTTGAATTGATGAAGCCATGGCTTGGCTCGTCTCCGGTGGTGGAAATTACTTGGTGTCCGCCTCGCCGCCACTCCAGTATTCGATTGAGTGTTCGGAGAGTGCTTCCAACTCGTGAACGGGAAGATGGTCGGCCAGAACGCGCCTGGCTCGACTCAACTCCCGCAGCAGTTCTGGGCTCAGGAAGCCATCCAGCGCCTCAAGTTCCATTTGGCGCTGATTAGACGTCTGATTCGCCTGCCCTTCTTTGATGGCGTGGGCAGTACCGATTTTCCGAAGAGAAACGACCAATTTCTCCAGCACGCTCCAAGCTTCGAGGAGATCACGCTTGACGACAGAAACGGCAAGAGCGTCGTCAACGGCTGTCTTGCTACCCATAAGGTCCTCACAAATTCGGGCGCCCGATTGGGTCTCGAACGGCTAAATCAACGTCGCCCGCGATGTAGAACTCGTCGGTCTGCAGCCGTCTATTGTACTGTATCCGAAGCAGGTCGGGCTCAATATCGAATTCCACAAAGGCATTGCCCTTGCCAATTTCCAAACCGTATTTTTCTTCGACGTCCTTCCCTTGCAGAAACCGGCTCCGGCCTATGCCGTCACGACCCCTTCAATCTGTGCCACCTTCACGATTTCCTCGGCGGTGGTGGTGCCGTTCAGAACCTTGATCTTTCCGTCGCCCAGCAGCGTCTTCATCCCGCTGGCGACGGCGGCCTTGCGGATCTTGTTGGTGGGGGCGCGCTCGAAGGCGAGGGTGCGAATCTCGTTGTTCATGTTCATCATCTCGAAGATGCCGATGCGCCCGCGGAAGCCGATGCCGGCACAGTGCTCGCATCCCCGAGGTTTGTAGAGAACCCGGTCCTTCAGGTCATCCGGCTTGATGCCGAGCAGTTTGAGCCACATCTGATCGGGCTCGCGGTCGGGCTGCTTGCACTTGACGCACAGCGTTCGAATGAGGCGCTGGGCCATGATGGCCTGAATGGAGCTTGCCACCAGGAACGGCTTGACGCCCATGTCGATCAAACGGGTGATCGCGCCCGGAGCGTCATTGGTGTGGAGCGTGCTGAAGACCAGGTGGCCCGTGAGGGCCGCCTGGATGGCGACTTCGGCCACTTCCAGGTCGCGGATTTCGCCGACCAGAATAATGTTGGGTGCCTGGCGCAACATGGCGCGAAGGATCTTGGCGAAGCTCAGCCCGATGGCGTCGCGAACCTGGCACTGGTTGATCCCGGCGAAGTTGTATTCGACCGGGTCCTCGGCGGTGATGATTTTGCGGTCGGGGCGATTCAGCTCATTGAGCGCGCCGTATAGCGTCGTGGTTTTGCCCGAGCCAGTCGGGCCGGTGACCAGGAAGATGCCATTGGGGCGCTTGATGATTTTTTGAAACGCCTTGTAGTCCTCTTCCTCGAAGCCCATGTTCTGAATGCCGACGCGGACCGAATCGGGCCGCAGAATACGAAGGACGACCGATTCGCCGTGATAGGCCGGCAGCGTGCTAACGCGGAAATCGATCTGCGCCTTATCGACCGTCAGCTTGATGCGCCCGTCCTGCGGGAGCCGCTTCTCGGCAATGTCGATTCCCGCCATGATCTTCAGTCGGCTGATCATCGGGCCCTTCATGCGGAGGGGGATGCGGTCGCGCTCGACGCATTCGCCGTCGATCCGATAGCGGACGCGCACGCGGTCCTTCATCGGCTCGATATGAATATCCGAAGCGCGGTTTCGCACCGCCTCGGCAATCATCGCCTGCACCAGCTTGATGATCGGCGCCTGGGTCGGGTCGTTCTCTTCGCTCTCGCCCATCCCGCCGAGGTCGATCGATTTGTCGATCGATCGATCGACCGACTTGTCCATTGAGCGATCGACCGTTTTATCCACCGAGCTGCGCAGCCGGTCGATCGTTCGATCCATCGTCTTGTCGATGGTGTTGGCGGCCGACACATTGAACAACTCGTCGAGCATCGCCTTGATCCGGCTGCGCGGCGCCAGCACGGTGTGAATCTCCTTGTGGAGCCGGAAGCGGAGGATGTCGAGCATTTCCAGGTCGAGCGGATCATGCACCGCGATGCGCAGCCGGTCCTTCTCCATGCCCAGCGGCAGGATCAGGTACTTGCGCATCAGGTCATCCGGAATGAGGTTCACCGCATTGGGCGGGATCGAGCTCTTCTCCAAGTCGAAGAACTCCATGTTGTGCTGTGCGGCCAGCGCCTTGTAGACGGCAGTGTCCGACGCCAGCTTCAAATCGATCAGCGCCTCCCCGATCCGCATTTTCTGCGCCTTGGCGTGGGATAGGGCCTTATCGACGTCCTTCACCGTGCAAGCGCCCCACTCGACCAGCAACTCGCCTAAACGCTTTTGTTGTTTACCCATGGGTGCGACTCGTTAGAGGGCTTCGGGGTGGGATTACAGCTTGAAACCGCATAAACCGTCAATAGGTCATTACGCCTTGCCCAGCATCTCGGTTCAGCGACGGAGCCGAACTGTCGCCAGTGATTTTCGACAGCGCAAGAAAACACCTGCGGCGATGGTCGTAGTGTACCCTCGCCGCACGGTTCGGCTCAAGACGATTTTGTGCAGATCGACAGCGAAGTGAAAACGATGAAAAAGCGCCAGTTGAGCTACAAGTTTTCGTATCAGGTCTGAGCGGTCGAACCGTCGGCCGGCCGAGAGTTGGGATAAGGCGCCAGCAATCCCGCCAATGCTCCCACGGCAGTGGACCCAATGGCGGTCAATGTTTGCGGGGGATCAGATTTTCCGGTCCAGGCCAATGCGATGACTCCGATTACCGTTGCCAACACCACCGCTGAGAGCGCGATGATGACCGCGCGATAGATCCAGACATCAGTTTGGAGTGGTGGAAGGGGTGCGGCGGAAGCGGCAATCCCTTGGGCTGGATTCTCGCGAATTTGCTGCGCGAGGGCCGGATCCTGAGCAACTTGAACCGCCAACTCGCGTACCGAGGAAAACTTGCGGGCCATGGGATGATCTCCTGCCAGGGGCAGCTGAATCGCCGAAGTGGAACGACCTCAGGACTCGAAAACCACGCGCGCTGTCATTCTCCGACGAGCCGGCTGCCGGGCCCCGCTCTTCATCCAGCACGCACGGGTGGTGCGCCGGCGTTCCCGCCGGCTGCCCACGTGCGGGCGGGCTCCATATCGCATCGGCCCCTCCTCGGCGGTGAGTTGCGACCACCCGCGGCCGGAATCCACGTCGAAGACGCTAATGTAACCGCCCGGCCGCAGTTGAAACGGCGACTCGATCAGGTTCTTGTAGTCAAATTGAGTCGAGCCGGGTCCCCAAAATCCTTCGAACCAGGTCGGGTAGACGAAGTCGGACAGGAGCAACCCGTTGATCTCATATCCATCCGAATCGCCCTCGCACGCATCGCAGACCTCGTAGGCATAAAGCGTCATCATTCCGCCATCCCGGCCGGGTTCCTGGATCGCCGACAGATTGATGTACGGGTCGGCCAGCATCTCCAAAAGTTCGTGGCTCGCAGTGACGGTCCACTGATAGCCTCCCTGTAAATCGGTGGCGGCAAAAACCTTTCCAAGCGGCTGGCCGTCGTTGGTCAAATCGTGGTAACCGAGCGCATCGGCCTGATCGGTGTTGTCCAGAATCGTCAGCCACCACGAGCCGGCAGGCGGCGTCTGGCCTTTTGGCACGAACGCAAGTTGCGCGTCGATTCCCCAAGCCGGTCGGAAGTCTCGCGAGACTTGCTCCTGCAGCGCCGCCATTGCGCTCTGCGCCTGCTGATCGGTGATCACAGTACTCTCGTTTAAGATGCTGATTTGCGGCTTGGGCACGGTGACAACTGTCGTGTTCTCTTGCGTCATGGGATCGCTCCATCCGCTCGATGCGGCCGCTGTGATGGAAAGCGGCCTGGTTTAATGGGGAATGTTCGTGCTCGTCGAATCGCCCAGCGCCACCGCCTGCACCTGCGCGTCCTGTGCGTCCTTCTTCAGAAGGGTGACGGCTCCGTCTTTCAGGCTCGCCTTGCCCCGCAAGGCCGCCGCCTGATCTGCGGGCAGCGGGACGCGCTTGGCGCCCTCGGAAATGAAGAAGGTAAGCCGATTGACGTCTTCCTGAGTCATCGCCTGTCCGTCGGAGCGGGCTATCTGATAGTCTCCCGTCGGATCGACTTGGACCTTCAATGCTGCGCTGGCGGCCGCGGCGGGAGATCCCCCGGCTGAGACGGTGGGAAATCCGAATTGGAGGGGGGAGGGCGTCACCGGGATCAACTCTGTTCCGGCGATGCGATAAACCGACGCCTGTACGCAGGACGAATTCGGGGCCGGCTCCGGAGCTGCATCAGCGGCCCCTTCCTTCGCTTTAGGCGTTGTTGTCGTGCCTCCAGGCTTGGGTGTATTGGCCGCCTGCGCATCGATCACCTTCGTTCCGATCGTTTGCAGCGCTGTGACGACGGCAGATGAAACGGTGGTCGCATCCTGCGACAGGCTGAAAGACTTGAGGGTGCCGTCGGTGTTGAAAGAAACAGTCGCAGTGGACGTCGCCAGATACGTTTTTGGATCAACGGTAAAGGAACGTGAACGGTCCACGCCCAATTGAAGGCTGGCGTCCCATTGGCCGTTGGTAGCCTGTTCGACAATCAGGTATGGGGCGGGGAGGTAGTAGCGCAGCCCGTCTTCATTCGAATCGTCGGTGACCTGGTGTGCGGTGATCGTGCTGATGCAGCCCAGCCCGTTCATCGCGGCCAAAAGCATGAGCGCGCCGAAAATGCAGTGGCGGTAGAAGCAAGTCATGTCGTTCTCCTGAGTCTTTCCAAGAATTCGGAAACCAACATCCACGGAAACTAGGGGCAGCGCGACGATGCGGCGCCACTCGGCGGATAGAGTTGATGGAAGCCGCTGCTTGAGGCGACAAAGAGGAACACCGGCGCCGGCGGTGGTGCCGCCGGCGCCTGCCCGGTCGATTTCTGCGCCAGCGCCGCTTTGGCCGCGACGTTGGCCGCCGTCGTCAGGACCTCCTGCCCCAGCGCTACCGCGGCCTGGATCGCATCCGTTGCGAACTTGGTGCTGTCGGGATTGCTCGTCAGCTTCGAGAGCATTCCCCCGTCGAACTCGATGTCTGTGCTGTTGGTGGCCAGGTAGGCGTACGGATCAATCGCGTACGGCACAGACGTATCGGGCCCGTTCCAGAGGGTGATGTTTGCGGTGTTTTTCGTGTAGTCCGGCTTGATCAGGATGTAAGTTGCCGGGCGGTAGTACCTGATCCCGTTGACGCTCGGGCTGCTGGCCTCCTTGAAGTGAGCGCCGGCGCAACCGGCGACCCAGAATGCTCCAGCGGCAAGCGCTACGGCGGGCCACCCCGCATTAAAGAGGTTCGCGTAATTCCGCATCGCTTTCTCCAGTTGCGTGCTTGCTGCACTGCATTGCACCGGGCTCGAATCCAGTTCCGAGCCACCGCGGAACACTCATACCAAACCCATTCCGCTCATTTCCAATCACCTAAACAGGTGATGCGATTTGCGCTGCACCCGCTTATCAGACCGTCGCCAACCGTCGCAATCCGCTGGACTCCACCCCGCCACTCGTTATCTTCGCCCGCGTTCGCCCTAACGAAGGAGCCTGGCCGTGGGACATGACCTCATCCTGGCCGCGGAAATCATCCCGCGGCATTTGATCAGCCCGAACATGCACGTGATCCTCGTGCATTTTCCGCTCGGGATGTTTGTCTTCGGGTTGTTCCTCGAAGTGTGCAGCTTCGCCTGGCGGCGCAGCACGGTGCGCGTGGCGGCGCACTGGATGGTCCTCTTCGGCGGGTTACTCGCGGTGCCGGCGGCGCTGAGCGGGATCGATGCGCTCAAGGACGTGGCCTTGAACAGCCGGCCGCACCTGACCGACGAGCAGTGGGCACTGCTTCGCCAGCACGTGCTCATCACCAGCATCGGCGCGGGGCTGGCGGCGCTGACCGTCACGGCGGCGCTGGGGTTGACCGATATTTGGCGTCGTAACCGGCTGGTTTACTTCATCCTCTGGCTGCTGCTCATCGTCGCGGCGGGATTGCTCACGGGCGGCTCGCATTTCGGCGGTGAAGGAATCTATCTCGCGGGCATCTCGGTGGGCCTGAAGCGCGGGGCGGGCGTCGGGTTTGAGTATTGGGCGCCCGCCCAATCGATGCACCTGCTCATGGCCGGCCTCGGCGCAGCGGTGACGCTGGGCGCGCTGGGCATGTCCATCCGGGTACTGCTCGGCATTCGTGTGGCCGAAGACGAGGCCGTCACCGAGCGCGAGTTGGAATTGCTGCACGAAGGCGACGCCGGCGCCGTGCCGCCTGGCTCCGTTCCCACGGCCGTCACCGTTCCCGCAGGGGCAAATGATCTGACGATGGCGCGCACGCTCAATGCGGACACCGAGATCCCCATGCCGCGCCTCCCCGCCGCCCGGTTCTGGCTGCTTGGCACGCTGCTGTTTGTGGTGACTTTTGGCTTCGGTGTCTGGTTTCTGATTAGCCAGGAACTCGAGGGCTGGCTTGATAAGAATAAACCCACACCCTCGGCACTGTGGCAGGTCACTTACGAAACGGCGCGAAACACGCCCAAGCTCAGCGAGAATCGACGCGGCGCCCATATCCTCGTCGGCGTCGCGTTGGTCGTGCTTCCGCTCATCCTCGCCCTCGGCGTCCGATTCGGGCCGCGACGTCGGGTGATCGTCGGCCTCCTCTGCGCCGTGATTCTCGTGCTGCTCGCCTCCGAAATCTGGCTCGGCGTCCTGCTCCTGCACGACTCGGCCAGCGGACCGCTGTATCGGTTCCAGCCGCCCGATCAGTCGTTGCTTTTGCCCGCGCCGCAGGGACCAGCGGCACAGTTGCCCGTCGCACTCTGCCAAGTCTGATGAAGCGGAGATCGAAGCGATCGGCCGGAGTGAAGCATCAACGCTTCACCCTGGGGCGTTAACGTGGCGTCGCCTTGGGCGTCAACTGAAACCAATCGCGCGCTTGCCATTCAAGCAATCGCGTCGCGCAGCCTTCCGCCGACGCGTTCGAGCCGCTCACGGGCGCCCTGCAGATCCACCGCGCATTTGTGCATCACGACCGCCAGCTTCACGTGCCCGTCCGCTCGCTTGAGCAACTCCATTGCCCGCTCTCGATCCAGTCCCGTCAGCGTCGCGATGATCCTCGCTCCGCGGTCCCACAGCTTCTGATTGGTGGCCCGCAAGTCCACCATCAGGTTCTCGTAAGCCTTCCCCAGCCGAACCATCGCAAGCGTGGTGATCGTATTTAGCACGAGCTTCGTCGCGGTGCCCGCCTTCAGCCGTGTCGATCCCGTCAGCACCTCCGGCCCCACCAGCGGCCGAATGACCACATCCACCTTCGGCTCATCCGCCACCGGCTGCACGCACGACAGGAAGATCGTCTTCGCCCCGCGCTCCGCCGCCCGGCGCAGCGCGCCATGCACATATGGCGTCGTCCCGCCCGCGGCAATGCCCATCGCCACATCATTGGGTCCCATGCTCTTGGCATCGACCGCCTTCGCCCCGTCCTCCGGCTTGTCCTCGGCGCCCTCCTGCGCCCGGAACATGGCCGCCTCCCCACCCGCGATCACGCCCTGCACCGTTTCAAAGTCCGTCCGAAACGTCGGCGGGCACTCGCTGGCGTCCAGCACGCCCAGCCGTCCGCTGGTCCCCGCCCCGAAGTAGATCAGCCGCCCCCCCTGCCGCAGCGCCCCGGCCACGATCTCCACCGCCCGCGCAATCGGCTTCTGTTCCGCCCCCACCGCCTCGACTGCCCGCAGGTCCTGCGCATTCATCAGCGCCACCGCGCCTTCAACGCTCATCGCGTCCAGCGTCATCGATTCGGGAAGCCGTTGTTCGGTTAAGAGTTGCGATCGGTCTTGCATGGATGGTGCGGGATCATACTCACCGCCCCTCCCCCGACAACGCCCACGCCGCCGCCTGGATCTTCTATGGCGACGGCCAGGGCCACTTCCGCAAGGAAGTCTTCTCCACCGGCATCGGCTTCCACAAAGCGCCTCGCCGACCTCACCGGCTCCCGCCGCACCGACCTCCTCGACAAACCCTACAACTGGGAGGTCCCAAGGATCGACGTCTGGCTCCAACAACCGCCAAGCCGCTGAGATCATTCGGCACCCCGCGCCTTCGCGCGACCCCCCATTTTTGTCGCGCTGAGTCGCGCAGAATGGACCAAACCGAATTCGTAAGTCACGATCTGGTAAGTGGCTGGAATTCTTGATCCGTGCTTCGACCCGCGCGACACGCCTGCCCTGCCCGAGCCGGCATTTCTCACAGCCCTTCCCGCCATTCGCCGATTTGTGTCCCACTGTCTCATGGGACCCCATACATATTCCCCCCAACTCCCGTTTCTGACTTGCCTTGCAAGTTCCAGCCCGCCGCCATTTGTGAGACACCCTCCTTGTTTTCCGCTGATTGTCCCAATCGGATGGCCTC
>Ga0182024_10014746_pt1 | contig 15067 bp, 10 predicted proteins | sample P32metaG_FD_120480 | JGI IMG/M metagenome (GOLD analysis project Ga0182024, IMG submission 120480) | Permafrost microbial communities from Stordalen Mire, Sweden - P3-2 metaG (Illumina Assembly) | ecosystem: Environmental > Terrestrial > Soil > Wetlands > Permafrost | place: Sweden: Stordalen... | reverse complement strand
TGGCGGGAGCGTGTAGGAATCGAACCTACCAGTCGCCTTGCGACGACCTCAGCGATTTTGAAGACCGTGCGAACCACCAGATCCGTACGCTCCCACGATTGCGCAATGCCTTATTCTACAAGCATATTTTATGTGTGCTGCACTAGCAAGCTGAGCCGAGCGGTGCTTTCTGGTCACCTTCAGGTCACTTCCGCCTACGCGACCGCACCGGAAGCCCCTGCAAAGGCCTATTGTAAGGCGGCATCAAGCTTGGTCGCGGCTTCCGCCTGTAGCGACGGCGTAGCGTGGGAGTAAAGGTCCATCGTGATAGCGATGGTTGAATGCCCAAGCATTTCCTGGCACACTTTCGGGTGCACTCCCTGCGCAAGCAGCATGCTCGCACACGTGTGGCGGAGTGTGTCGAAGGAAGCCCCGACTATTTCCGCCTTCTTCGCGAGGGCTCGGGCGTGAACGCTCCCGATGCGCTGACGTTTGGGCCGTGAGTTTCCGGCGCGGCGACCTGCGCGACTGTCTGTGTACCAAGGCTAGCCTCGTTCCTCGCGGCATCGCAACACGGGCTTTAAACGGCGAGCTCATTGCTTTTCTTGGCAACAACCGACTGGATCGGCAAACGCATTTTTAATCCGCGGTGAGGCCCTAACCCGGCCGGGAATATGAACCCTACAAGGCCACTGCAAAAGATATCGTTAGGAGGCGATGCGTAGCACAAGGCGTTTCGCGCTTGAACCGCTACTTGTCGCGATCCAGATAGGAGCATCGAAGGCGCGTCCTCGCCTGAGGCGAATGCTTTGCGTGTCGCGTTTTGCGTCCGGCTGCGCCCTGAAAGAGTAGGTCCAGAATCATGCGCGTTTCAATGAACAATCTCGTCGGTGCATGCATTAGCGTAGCGCTCTTAGCCGCATGCGGCGGCAGTAACGGCCTCTCTTCGTCAACGCCGATGTCAGTCGCGCCGCAGATCACTGCCCCGTTGAGCCAAACGCCTACCTGGCTCACAGCGGAGCGAACGCACGTGCGTCCCGCGTACAGCGTACTCTACAGTTTCAAACGCGGGACGGGGGACGGCGCTCTCCCCGAGGCAGGCCTCCTCAACGTCAAGGGCACGCTCTACGGCACGACGGAATACGGGGGCGCTAACGGCCACGGAACCGTCTTTTCGATCACGACGTCCGGCGCGGAAACCGTGCTCAAACGCTTCAACCGTAAGAAGGGCTCACACCCACAGGCGGGGCTTATCAACGTCAGAGGCACGCTCTACGGCACGACGGCTAACGGTGGCAGCGGTCTTTGCAGCAATAGCCTTAACAAGGTCGTCGGCTGTGGGACTGTCTTCTCGATGACAACGTCCGGTGCGGAAACCGTGCTTCGTAGCTTCGCCGGTGGCTCAGGGGATGGCGCATACCCGTTTGCGGGCCTCATCAACGTCAAGGGCACGCTCTACGGCACGACGGAATACGGTGGCGCAACCAACGAGGGAACGGTCTTCGCTATCTCGACGTCCGGCGCGGAAACCGTACTCCACAACTTCGGTACCGGCTCGGGAGACGGCGTGTACCCGTATGCGGGTCTCCTCAACGTTAAGGGCACGCTCTACGGCACGACCGAGGGCGGGGGCGCGAACTGTAGCGCAAGGGGCGGTTGCGGGACCGTCTTCAAGATTACAACCGCCGGTGTAGAAAACGTTCTCTACAGCTTCAAAGCCGACCCGGATGGCGAACACCCGTTTGCGGGCCTCATCAACGTCAACGGCACGCTGTACGGCACGACCGATGAAGGGGGCACTTACTGCGAATCAAGCAGCGCCTTCGGATGCGGAACCGTCTTCGCGATCACGACGTCGGGCACGGAAACCGTGCTCAATAGCTTCGGGGCCGGCTCGGGAGACGGATCTTACCCGGATGCGGGACTCCTCAACGTCAAAGGCACGCTTTACGGCACGACCTCTTCTGGAGGCGCATATGCTTACGGCGGAACAGTCTTCAAAATCACGACGTCCGGCGCGGAAACCGTGCTCCATAGCTTCGAGGGCCCAGCGGGCGACGGCTCATTACCGTTCGCGGGCCTCATCAACGTCAACGGCACGCTCTACGGCACGACCGGTTACGGGGGCAGCGGCAGCTGCGAAATAGGATGCGGGACGGTCTTCTCGTTATCGCCGTGAAACGGTACACTGAAAGCATCGCAAAACGGGCCCGCTTTAATTTAAACGGTAGGCTCGTTGCCTTTGTGGTCAATCGACCTAATCGGTTAGAACTCGACTGGATGGTAAAGGATCAGGGAGGTTGTGAACCCATGCGCGTTTCAATGAGCAGTCTCGTCGCAGCGTTTCTTAGCGCAGCGATTTTAGCCGCATGCAGCGGAGGCAACAACGGCCTCTCTTCGTCAACGCCAATGTCGGTCACACCGCAGATCGCTGCCCCGTTGAGCCAATCGCCTACCGGACTCAGGGCGGAACGAGCACACGTGCGTCCCGCATACAGCGTGCTCTACAGTTTCAACGGCGGGTCGGACGGAGAATACCCGTGGGCGGGCCTCCTCAACGCCAATGGCACGCTCTACGGCACCACAGCGTCTGGGGGCTCGAAGCACAAAGGCACGGTCTTCAAGATCACAACGTCCGGCAACGAAACCGTTCTCTATCGCTTCATGGGCGGTGCAGTGGACGGCGAAAACCCGTATGCGAGCCTCATCAACGTCAAGGGCACGTTCTACGGCACCACTCGCAGGGGCGGCGGCGGCGGCTGCGGACATCATTTCTGTGGAACGGTCTTTTCGATCACGCCGTCTGGGATGGAAACGGTGCTCCACAGCTTCGATGGCGGCAGGGGGAACCCGGATGGCGCATTCCCGGAGGCAAGCCTCATCAACGTCAAGGGCACGCTCTACGGCACCACCCTTTCAGCGGGACCGGAAGCGTACGGAACGGCCTTCTCTGTCACAACGTCCGGCACAGAAACCGTGCTCCACGGCTTCAGCGGCATCGGCTCGGGGGACGGCGCCTTTCCGTATGCGCGCCTCCTCAATATCAAAGACACGCTGTACGGCACGACCCGTGAAGGAGGCGCTACCAACGAGGGCATTGTCTTCTCGGTCACACTTTCCGGGAGCGAAACCGTGCTCTACAATTTTGCAGGCGGCTCGGATGGCGCTTCCCCGTGGGGGGGCCTCATCAATGTCAACGGCACGCTCTACGGCACCACCCGTGGGGGCGGTTCCGGCTGCGGTGGATACGGCTGTGGGACCGTCTTCGCAATCACGACGTCCGGCAAGGAAATGGTACTGCATCGCTTCGGCGGCTCGAGTGACGGCGCGCTCCCCACAGCGGACCTCCTCAACATCAACGGCACGCTCTACGGCACGACGCAAGGAGGGGGCGCAAACAACGACGGGACGGTCTTCTCAATCACGACGTCCGGCACAGAGACCGTGCTCCACAGCTTCGGTACCGGCACGGGAGACGGGCAAAATCCGTATGCGGGTCTCATTAATGTCAACGGCACGCTGTATGGCACGACGACCTCTGGTGGGAGCGGCTACGGAACGGTCTTCTCGTTATCGCCCTGAAACGGCTACGCTGAAAGCATCGCAAAACGGGCTTGCCTTAAACAGCGGGCTCGTCGGTTTTTTGGGCAACAACCGACTTGATCGGCCCTAGAATCCGTTTCCTAGCACATTACACTGGAACAGCCTAAGTCGGCCCAAAGGTCTGTATAAGCTAATTACAGCAGGTGATGTTGCCGGAGATCTTATTGTGGACGCTGCCGGGTTTTACAACAATCGGGTGCCCGGAGTTCGGCAACACCTTGTTGCCGTGCCGGTTCAAACCGATCCAGTTGTCGATCACAGCGGTGTAAGCGCTCCCCGTCCCCAACGTCACGCCGTCGCCGACGTTACCGCTAATAAGATTCTTCTTCGGTTTCTTTGAATCCGAGCTCGAACCGCCGATAACATTGTGCGCGGCGTAAGCCCCAACGTAGATGCCGCCCCGCTGGTTCGAAAGGGCAGCTAGCCCAGCGACGTCGACACCGACGAAGTTGTTGAGAACCTGATTGTCGTGCGCGCCGTGGATGATGGCGAGGCCGTATCCGAGATTCCCCGAGAACGTATTTTGGGGAATGACCGACCGATCGTAATCACCGATGAAGTTGCCGTGCGCGGTGCCGGCGATGAGAACGCCATCGTTCCCGTTCGGCAGCAGACTATCGCCCTTCGTACTGAGACCGATGATGTCGGGACCGACCGTAACGCCGAATGCATCGCCACCAATTTCGATACCGTTGTTCATATTTCCAGAGAAGACGTTGGTACGTGCGAGTTGGTTGCCACCGGTGGAGGTAATCAGCAGTCCATCGTTGCCGTTCGGGGCGGCGCCTTTGAAGGCCAAAAGACCGCCGAACGTGTTGAATGTTATAAAGCCGGCGGCAGTGCCGGCTACCTCGATGCCGTTGCGCACGTTGCCTGCCGAAACGTTTCCAAGCGGAATCACGCCGCCGACCTGGGTACTCTGCGACGAGCCATCGATCAGAACGCCGTCGCCGTTATTTGCGACGACGGTCGAGTTGTTGGCGCCGGTGCCAAAAAAGTTGCCTTGGACGAGGACGGAGTCCGAGTTCGTGATATGGAGGCCGTTCCCGAGGTTTCCGCTCATGACGTTGTAATACACGAACGGATTGTTGCGAAACTTGCACCCGGTCAGCGAGTTATTGGGCGCGCCGACGATGCGCACGCCGTCGGCCGAGTTCGCGATCGCTGCGTCGCCATCGGCGGTCGTGCCGATGAAGTTGCCGTTAAGCGTATTCTGTAGCGAACCTTTGTCGATCAGGATGCCGTTCTCGGCATTACCCGAGACAAGATTTCCATCGGGTGGAACGACGAACACCGGGGTGACCGTCCCTTTACTTCCGGTCGGATTGTTTGCTTGGCCGGTAACGCTGTCCACGAACCGCGTGCCGCCGATCTCGTTGCCGCTCGACGACGCGGTTAGCCAGATTCCATTCTGGCCGTTGGCAATCGCGAATTTGCCTTTGGCGTTCGTGCCGATGCGATTGGCGGCGATAACATTACCGGACGATCCATGAAGGCTCAGGCCATTGCCGGCATTACCGGAGATGACGTTTGCGACGGCACCCGACGCTCCCGAGCGATTCAGGCCGATTCGGTTGTTAGACGACGCAGCGGATACGTAGATGCCGTCGCCGCCATTTCCGAACGCGACACCCTTCAGATTTAAACCGATGTAATTGTGGTTGAGAGTAATCGAGCCGGCGTTCAGCGTCACGCCATCGCCCATGGCATTGGCGATCGCGAGTGCGAGCAGTTTCGAACCCGCCGATCCGGATCGGAAGACGAGGCCGCCATGACCGTTGGCGTTGACCTCCACGACCGGTTGTCCCGCGTACTGCGGCGCAGACGATCCATCGATCGTAACATCCGAACGAATTTGGGGAAGATCGCTCGCGAGCCGTATGGTGCCGCTTACGGCAAACGTGATGACGGCATGCGCCGCTTGCCGTGTGTTGACGGCCTGGATCGCCGCCCGCAGCGAGCCGGCTCCCGAATCCTTCACGTTCGTGACCGCAACGGTGATGGCGGGGAGCGCCTCATCCTTCGAACCGGCCGCTTCAAAAGCCAAGTTTCCGACGGTGTTGGGGGGAATCGCATTCAACGGACCCCTCGAAGCGCAACCTGACCACAACGACGCGCTGACTAAGCTGATTAAAGTGAAGGCAACCCCGCCCAATACATGGCGGCGCCGCAGTTCCAGACCGTTCAAGACTCTCTCCTCTCGAAGGGTCGACCCATTTCGGCCGCCCTCGACCGACTAACTGTACCCTAAGGTTGCTTTCGCCGCAACACAAAGTAAGTATGTTTTGAATAATCGCCGCTAAACGGCGCGCTCGCGCGACATCCTTCATGTTAACATGCCCAGATTAACGGAGCGATTACCTCCAGCGGGTAGGCTGGGCGCTTGGCATCGAACATAGGCAGTGTGCCGAAAGTCTTCAGCCGACGAACGCTTGAGAAGTTCGAGGACGCGTCAGCGTCGATTGTTCTTCGACAGATCGATCGGGCATTTCAAGGCGCGGATATTCGTTTGGGCGAGGACCCCGGCGGACCCGATGGAGACCGCCGAACGCAATTCCGTCGTTACGTAGCCAGCGTAAATCAGCACGATCCGCGACAGCTGGATCGACTTGGTGATGCACTCGGGGCATTGATTTCTGCCGCGGCTTCGTCGAAGGAAGATTTTCTCGTGAAGGCCGCGCAGAGTGACGGTTTCCTCTTCGTGGACGGCGTCTTTAGGCCGGCGGGGACCGCCGCAAGTTCGTTCGCGGTGACGCGTGCCGTGGACTTGGCGTCTATAGATGACCGTGGTAGACGGCTGCATCTCCTTGCAAGCGATAGTCCTAAAGACGCCATCGACGGAGCAAAAGAGCTGGTCGAATCCGTTTGCCGGACCCTCTTGGCCCTCATCGGCGAGCCGGATCCCAGGAAAACTGCCGACCTCGTCGATATCGCCAAATCGACGCTCAAGGCCCTCGAGCTGGTTCCGGCAAGCATCGACGGTAAATGTCTCCAGCAGCTAGTCGTCCTCGTTGGTAGTCTCGGTGAAATGCGAAATCTACACGGCGCTTCACGCCGTCATGCTCGCCTCGCGGCCGGCGCGGCCACCGCGTTCGCCGGCTTCGTTGCGGAAACGTACGTGGAGCGAGCTACCCGCGGCGAGACACAATAGAACGGACTCGCCATAATTCTAACCGTACTTTGTTACTAAACGTTCGGCGTACCACGCCGGCCAGGGTTGCGACGGTGCCGAACTCGCGTACTGTTCGTCGAGCTCGACCAAGTCGCGCGTGAGATGGCTGCGTATCGGCCGGCGCGCGAGTAACCGCGCAAGATCGGAGTGAGCGAGAAGCCAGTCCGAGTAAAAAGTAGCCCAATCGTCGTCGTTGCCATCGGTGTCGGAAAATACCACGTGGTGAATTTCACCAACCTGATGTAATACTTCCGCGATCTTTGCCGCTGTGTCTGCGTTCACATCGAACTCCTATGGTGATGGTCGGCTTTGAGGTTCGAGCCTCCGCTCGCCGCCTCCGGCGCGCCTCCTGGGGTGGTCGAAATCGCCGCCGGCGTCGCGGCTCATGCCCAGGCGAAGGCCGAGCCCCGGCAGCGCTGCCGTTTCTACAGTTGCCATGTACCACCGGTTCGCGCTACGCTTGACGGTGACCACCTATGAAAACTCGCTCCGATATCCGTAACGTCGCTATCATCGCACACGTCGACCACGGCAAGACGACGCTGGTTGACGCTATGCTCAAGCAGAGCGGAGTCTTCCGAGAAGGCCAACATGTGGCGACGCGCGTCCTCGATTCCAACCCGCTGGAACGGGAGCGCGGCATCACGATTCTCGCGAAGAATACCGCGGTCCGCCACGGCGAGGTCAAGTTTAATATCGTCGACACGCCGGGTCACTCCGACTTCGGCGGCGAGGTTGAGCGCGTGCTGCAAATGGTTCAAGGCGTCTTGTTGCTCGTGGACGCTGCCGAGGGCGTCATGCCGCAAACCCGCTTCGTTCTACGCAAAGCGCTCGAGCTCGACCTGCGCGCAATCGTCGTCGTGAACAAGATCGATCGCAAAGATGCGCGCGCGCAAGAAGTCGTCAATCAAACCTTCGACCTTTTCGTCGATCTGGGCGCCAACGACGTGCAAGCCGATTTCCCCGTTCTTTTCACCAACGCAAAAGCCGGAATCGCTAAACGCTCGCTATCCGACGACAGCGAAAACCTCGAGCCGCTCTTCGAAACGATCGTTTCCAAAGTCCCCGAAGCGCCATCGGAGGAGGGTCCGTTCCAGCTGCTGATCTCGGCGATCGATCACAACCCGTACGTCGGCCGCGTTGGAATTGGGCGCATTTTTCGCGGAACTTCTCGGCGTAACGACCCGATCGTGAAGATCGGGCGCGACGGCGTCGTGACGGGAGGTCTTCGGCTTACGACCCTGTTGACGTTCGCCGGTCTCGAGCGGGTCGACGTAGAGGAAGCCGGTGCGGGCGACATTATCTGCATCTCCGGAATCGACGACTTGAACATCGGCGACACGCTCGCCGATGCCTCGATGCCCGAGAGCATTCACGCCGTCGCGGTCGACGAGCCCACCGTCTCGATGTTCTTCAGCGTCAACAACTCGCCGTTCGCCGGAAGAGAGGGACGCTTTCTAACGTCGCGCCAGATACGTGACCGCTTGATGCGCGAACTCGAATCGAACGTGGCGCTGCGGGTTACCGAGACCGCTTCCGCCGACACGTTCGAAGTGCGCGGACGCGGCGAACTGCACCTGGCAATTCTCATCGAAACGATGCGACGCGAAGGGTACGAAGTGGCGGTTTCAAAGCCGCAAGTCATCATAACCGAGCGCGACGGCAAACGTTGGGAACCCGTTGAGTACGTCGTCGTCGACGTCCCGGAAGTCTATGCCGGCGCGGTGATCGAAGCGCTCGGGCGGCGCAAGGCCGTGATGTCTAACATGCTGCCGGTCGGCGATGCCCAGCGCCTGGAGTACACGATGCCGACGCGCGCCATCTTCGGGCTGCGCGGCGAACTACTCACCCTGACGCGCGGCACCGCAGTTCTTTCGCACACCTATTACGATCATCAGCCGTGGCAAGGAGAGCTGCCGGAGCGAAACGTCGGCGCCTTGGTTGCCAGCGAAACGGGACGAACGACCGCCTACGCACTGGCGGGCGTCGACCAGCGCGGGCGCTTCTTCATCGGACCCGGCGTTGACGTCTACGAGGGGATGATCGTCGGACGCGCCAACGACGATAAGGACATCGCGCTCAACGTCGCGCGCGCAAAGAAGATGACGAATATGCGCGCCGCGGGCTCAGACGACAACGTCAAGCTTGCTCCGCCCGACGAACTCTCGCTGGAGCGAGCGATCGAGTTCATCGAGGACGACGAACTGGTTGAAGTTACTCCGCAATCCATTCGATTGCGTAAGCGGCTGCTCGGCGAAACCGCTCGCCTTCGGCTCCGCAAGCGGGAAACGGTACCCTAACCCTTGAGTTGACGCTCGAAATATTCCACGGTCGCCGTGTCGGCTTGCAGCCACGACGCGTAGCGGAGAAAGCCGTGGATCTCGTTGGGAATGACGATCTCGTCGAACCGTACGCCGGCGAGGCGCAGGCGTTGCGCGAGATCGACCATCTGATGGAACTCGACGTTGCGATCGTCGTCACCTTGGATGAGCAGGACCGGCGACTTCCAGGTTGCGATCGCTGAATCGGGCGACGATTCCCACGCCAGTTTCATCATCGCACGCGTGTCGAACTGCTGGTACCGCTTGAGCTGCGGCGCCAGTCCCCAGACCGAGTTGTCAATGTCGAGCGACCAATCGTGGACGCCGTGAAAATCGACGCCGGCCTTGAAGATGTCCGAGTTGCGCGCGAGGGCGAGCGCGGTAAGATAGCCTCCGTACGAGCCGCCCCAGATGCCGATGCGGTTGCGATCGACGCGGCGGTCGCTTTGCAAGAATCGCGCTCCCGCGACGACGTCCTGGTATTCGGATGCGCCCGTCGGTCCCCAACGCGCTGGAAAGTTGAAGTCGTGGCCGTAACCGATGCCGCAGCGATAGTTCACTGAGAGCACGACGAATCCGCGGCTTGCCAGATATTGATTGACCGCGTAGGCATTCGAGTAATAATCCATGTAGTGCCAGTTGAGCAGCATCTGCCGGAAAGGTCCGCCGTGCACGAAGATCACGGCGGGATGCCGCTCGCCCCCGCTTGGCAAGAAGAGTTGCCCGTAAACTTTCTGGCCGTCGGATGCGCGGAACGAAACTTCCTGCGGGGTGACGAGTTGAGATGACGGAAAGTCGGCGGAGGGCGTATCGAGTTCACGCAGGGGACCGGGTGCCTGCCAGGGCAAATGTGAAACTCGAGCCGTCTCGGGCGTTGGTTGCTGAAGTGTGACGAGTAACGGCTCTTGCGCCGTCGCGCGATCGTACGCAACGAGACCTCCGGCTAAAGCGACTGGGCTCGTCTCGCTGCTCTCGCCATGCGTCCATTGCTCCGTCCAAACCATTGGGGGGCAAGACATGCCAAGCTGATCGCCGCGACAAATCAATGAGTGAAAGGGACCACCGCCACGGAAGATCTGAAACCGGAAGATGTGGCGGCGGTCGTTGTCGCCGGGCGTCTCCCCGGTGTTGGCGGAATAGACGATGGATTGACGATCCGGTGCAACCGAGACGTCCTCAACCATGAAGTGACCCGGCGTTACCAGATGAGCCGGGACGCCGTTTGCCGATGCGACGTACAAATGCGGCCAGTTGTCCCGTTCGCTCTTGAAGAGCAACTGGTCTTCGCCGACCCATTCGAGCAGCGGGCCGCCGCCACTCTGCGGCAGCGAATCCCGCGGGGTATTCCCACTCGACCAAACCTCTCGCGCCGTTGCCTTTTGGACGTCGGCGACGAAAATCTGCCAGGGCGTAGGGTTCCAATTCAATGGGTTCTGCGGGGGCCCGCCGTCGCCCGGCAATCGAATGAAGGCGATTTCGCTGCCGTCGGGCGACCAGCGCGGCATGAAGTCTTGCGACGTCGACGGTTCCAGAAACTCGATCGGCGTCGCATCGTTGCGATAGATCCCGATGAAGCTGTGATCGGTTCGTGTCGAGACGAATGCGAGGGCCGAACCATCCGGCGACCAGTGCAGCTCGGAATCTTCTCCACGATCGAAGAAGAGCCGGCGCGCCGCGACGCCGCCGTCGACCGGGGCGACCATTACGGCGCCGCCGTTCGTAAAGACGACGCGCTTGCCGTCGGGCGAAATCGCGGGCGCGTCGCCGGCACCGAGCAGCGCAGCGCCGCCTCCGCTAGGCGAAACTGACCAGACCTGCATCTGCGGCTGCGCCGGCATGGATGCCGGACCCGGCGCTAAGGGTACCGTCCAGTTCGCGTCATGGTCCCCGCCGCGGACGTAAACGACGTGCGAGTCGTCGCCGGAGATGGCGACGTTACTGAGTTCCTGACCATCGTCGGCGCTCGACGTGAAGAGCTGCTTAGGGACGAAGTCCGGAGCCCGCGCGAACCATATCGTGCGTACGCCCTGCGTGTTGAGGGCGTACGCGATCGCCGTTCCGTTCGCGTCGCGAACCGGCGCCGAGGGAAATGGATAGCTCAGAACTTGGGCGAGCGTAAACGCAGCGATCAACACGCTGCTCTCTTACGCCGTTGCGGCCACGCGCTCCCCGAGCGAAAAGGTGAGCTCGCCGCGATTCTCGTCGAAGCCCACGTCGACCGTCGCTCCGGGCTGGAGCTCGCCCGACAGAATCTTACGGCCCAGCGGCGTTTCGAGCTCCTTCTGAAGCGTCCGTTTGAGCGGCCGCGCACCGTAGTGCGGATCGTATCCCACCTTCACGATGTGCCGTTTCGCCTCGTCCGAGAGCACGAGTGTGATCCGGCGCTCAGCCAAACGCTGCCGCAGACGCGTCAGTTGCAGATCGACGATCGTCAACAGCTCGTCTTCGGTGAGCGCGTGGAATACGATGATCTCGTCGACCCGATTGAGGAACTCCGGCCGAAAGTGCTGGCGCAGCTCGTCGAGCACGGTCGCGCGCATGATCGCGTACTCGGCGCCGTCGAACGATCCGTGATAATCGAGGATACGATGGCTGCCGATATTCGAGGTCATGATGACGATCGTGTTCTTGAAATCGACCGTGTGCCCCTGACCGTCCGTCAAACGTCCGTCGTCGAGGATCTGCAGAAAAACGTTGAAGACGTCGGGGTGCGCCTTCTCGACTTCGTCGAATAAGATCACCGAGTACGGACGCCGGCGCACCGCTTCGGTAAGCTGACCGCCCTCTTCGAAGCCGATATATCCCGGCGGCGCGCCGAGCAATCGCGCGACGGTATGTTTCTCCTGGTACTCGGACATGTCGATGCGGATCAAGGCGCGCTCGTCGTCGAAGAGATACTCGGCGAGCGCGCGAGCTAGTTCCGTCTTGCCCACGCCCGTGGGTCCCAGAAAGATAAACGAGCCGATCGGCCGATTGGGATCGGCCAGACCCGACCGCGAGCGCAGAACCGCTTCGGCGACGGCGTCGACCGCCTCGTTCTGACCCACAACGCGCTGATGCAGCTCGTCTTCGAGATGCAGCAGTTTCTGTTTCTCGCCTTCCAGCAGTTTGGTAACCGGAATGCCCGTCCAGCGCGCGATCACTCCGGCGATGTCGTCTTCGTCCACCTCTTCTTTGGAAAGCCGCGCTCCGTCTTTATGGGCCAGTCGCTCTTCCTCGGTCGCTAACTCTTTTTGCAACTGGGCAAGGGTGCCGTACCGAAGCTCGGCAGCGCGGTTGAGATCGTACTGACGTTCCGCCTGTTCGATCTGGATTTTTGTATCTTCGATCTGCTCGCGAAGTCGCCGCAGCTTGACCACAGCATTCTTCTCGGCATCCCAACGCACGCGAAGCTTCGTCTGATTCTCCCGCAGCGTCGCCAACTCTTTTTCGAGCTGCTCCAAACGCCGGCGGCTCGCGCTGTCGTCCTCCTTACGCAACGCTTCGCGTTCGATCTCGAGCTGCATTACGCGGCGCGAGACTTCGTCGAGCTCTTGCGGCATCGAATCGATCTCCGTGCGCAGCTTTGCGGCGGCCTCGTCGACGAGATCGATCGCCTTGTCGGGCAAAAATCGGTCGGTGATGTATCGATTGCTCAGCGTGGCGGCCGCGACCAGAGCGGCATCCTTGATGCGAACGCCATGATGCGCCTCGTACTTTTCTTTGAGTCCGCGCAAAATCGAGATCGTGTCTTCGACGCTGGGCTGATCGATCATTACGGGCGCGAAGCGCCGTTCTAAAGCCGCATCCTTTTCGATGTACTTTCGGTACTCGTCGAGCGTGGTCGCACCGATCATGTGCAGTTCACCACGGGCAAGCATCGGTTTGAGCAGATTGCCGGCATCCATGGACCCCTCGGCTTTTCCCGCTCCAACGACGGTATGCAGCTCGTCGACAAAGAGGATAATCCGGCCCTCCGAGCCGGCGACGTCCTTGAGTACCGCCTTGAGCCGCTCTTCGAACTCTCCACGATACTTTGCACCGGCGATCAGCGCGCCCATGTCGAGCGAAACGATCCGTTTATTCTTGAGACCTTCGGGGACGTCGCCGCGCACGATGCGCTGTGCCAGTCCTTCGACGATGGCCGTCTTGCCGACGCCGGGATCGCCGATGAGCACCGGGTTGTTCTTGGTGCGGCGCGAGAGCACTTGAACGATGCGGCGAATCTCTTCGTCGCGCCCAATTACAGGATCGAGTTTGCCGCGCTCCGCTTCAAGCGTCAAATCGCGCCCGTATCGCTCGAGCGATTTGTACGTGCCTTCGGGATCTTTGGTCGTCACGCGCTGGTTGCCGCGCACGTCGCGCAGCGCTTGGAGCAGTTTATCTTTTGTTAGGCCGGCATCTCGCAGGAGACGACCGAGCCCGCCGGAGGATTGCGCCATCGCCAGCAGCACGTGCTCGACCGAGACGTAGTCGTCTTGCAACGCTTTGGCCTCGTTCTCCGCGGCGCTCATAATCCGGGCCAGCTCCGGCGAAAGCGTCACCTGCGCCGAGTCGGCGCCGGCGCCGCTCAGGCGCGGAAGCTTCCCAATCGCCTCGTCGACTCGGCGCCCGAGCGCCTTGGGATCGGCGCCGGCTTTCGCGACGATATCGGGGGCAATGCCCCGCTCTTGCTCGAGCAAGGCCGCCAGCATATGTTCGGGCGCCGTCTGCGTGTTGTGTTCGTGTAGAGCACGCGCATAGGCGGCGTTAAGCGCGTCGCCGACGCGCTCCGTCATCTTCTCTACATTCATGTTTCGATTATAAGACAAGCCAAGGTGAGACAGTAGTTGGAGGAGAGACCTCCAGGAGCCTGGTCGCACCGAAGGAGGGCGTGGGCCAAAGTCGTAAGGCGGCGGTCGGATGCTCGACATCGCTAGCGGCGCAGTACGCGCCTATTACTTGTTTGACGTCGCCGACACCATCGATCTGGCCAAGACCAGCGCCCTCGGCATCGAGAGCCGCGCGCCTGCCGCATTGCCGCTACGCTTACACGCACCACCATATCTTCAGTTTCCGGTCCCGCCGCTCGTCGCGAACTTGCCGGAGGTCGATTTCGACGGGCTGCGTTGCTCGGTACGGCTGAAGATGTACGACTACGGCGTCGTTTCGCTGCGATTGAGTTTTTCTGCCCTCGGCACGTGGAACGACCTTATGGCGACCGTCGAGCGCGCGCGCAGCGACGAGTCGATCGCGCGCTTCGCCGAATCGACCGCCGAGCGCATTTGCGACGAATACGCCTATGCATTGGACGACCGTCACGCCGCCCTGATTGAAGATTATCTCATCATCGAGATCGATCGCTTCGACGAACCGGTCGACGCGGAGACCCTTTTGGACGATCATTCCGCCGCACTCGCGGGCCTCTTGCTCGGCGAGCGCAAACGGCTCGCCGCGACCGAGGCCGAAGAGGCCTTGCGAATGCGCTTTTCCTATCACGAGGACGACTTGACGATCGTGCAATGGGATACCGCCTTCGTCTACGACCGCAAAGAGAGTGCCCGCGCCATCGACGATATTTTGGAGTTTGCAAACTCGCAACTCCTCGAGCTGCGCACCTACGATGCGCTGCTCGATACGGAGCTCGACGGCATCTACAAAATGCAGCCCGGCGGTCCGCCGCGATCGCTGCGAGGGCAACGCGAGGCGGAGCAAGCCGCGACGCTGCGCTACCTGATCGTGGACGTCCTAGAGCTGACGGATCGTTCGAGCAACGCACTCAAAGTCGTCGGAGACGCGTACTACGCGCGCATCTACCGGGCGGCTGCAACGCGGTTAGGCCTATCGGATTGGCAGCGCCAGATCGACACCAAGCTCGCGAGCGTCGGCGAGATGTACCGCTTCTTTAGCGATCAATCGCGCAGCCGGCGCGATCAGTTCCTCGAGGTGACGATCGTCGCGCTGGTCGCAATCGAGGTCGTGATCGGCATCCTGACGCTGCTGCACCTCTAGCGTTCGTTCCTACGGGCACGCG
>Ga0182024_10014745_pt1 | contig 15068 bp, 15 predicted proteins | sample P32metaG_FD_120480 | JGI IMG/M metagenome (GOLD analysis project Ga0182024, IMG submission 120480) | Permafrost microbial communities from Stordalen Mire, Sweden - P3-2 metaG (Illumina Assembly) | ecosystem: Environmental > Terrestrial > Soil > Wetlands > Permafrost | place: Sweden: Stordalen... | reverse complement strand
TTACCCGATGCCCAACTACGACGAACAGGTCGAACTGGCCAAGCGCGTAACCGCTGGCGACGAAGAGGCCAAGAAGCAAATGGTCGCCGCCAACCTGCGACTGGTCCTGCACTGGGCCCGCCGCTACCAGGACCGCGGCGTCGAAATGATCGACCTCGTCCAAGAGGGAACTTTTGGACTCCTGCGCGCCGTCGAGAAGTTCGACTGGGAGCGCGGCTTCAAGTTCTCGACCTACGCCACTTGGTGGATTCGCCAAGCGCTACAGCGCGCCGTCCAACAGCACGGTCGCACCATTCGTATTCCGCTCGAAGTCGGAGAGCAGCTCCAGCGCCTTGAGGCGACTACGGCCGAACTGACTTCGATATTCGGCCGCAAGCCGACCGACGATGAACTGAGCGAAGCGACCGGCATGACCAAGGCCGAGCGCGACAACCTGCACGGACTCGCCGGCGTTACGGCGAGCCTCGATCAGCCCGCGTCATCCGATTCCGCGACGACCCTAGGCGACCTCGTCGCCCCCAGCCAGCACGACTGGGTCGGTGACATCGAGCAGACGATGATGGACGACCAACTCCACGGCGCCCTCGAGAAGCTGAACGACTTGCAACGTGAGGTGCTGAGCTTGCGTTTCGGACTCAACGGAGCCACTCCCCTCTCGCTGCAGGCGACGGCGACCAAGATGGACATCGGCGTTCGGCGCGTTCGTCGGGCCGAAGAAGAGGCGCTGGCCCTACTTCGCGAGGACTCGGCCGTGGTGGCCGCGCGCGAAGTGGCCTAGAACTCCACCGACTCCGGAACCAACGCTCGCAGATCCGACGGCAACGGCACGCTAGTGGTGATCCATTCGTCGGTCCTCGGGTGCGCAAACGACAGTGTGGTCGAATGCAGGAAAAATCGATCTTCGGCCAGACGCTTCTCGCGTCGGTGACCGTAGCGCGGGTCGTTCACGACCGGATGCCCGATGGTCGCGAGATGGACGCGAATCTGATGCGTCCGTCCGGTATCGAGTTGCAATCGCAACAGTGACATGGCGTGGGGCTTCTCGATTCGCGCGAGAACCTCATAGCCCGTGCGCGCCGAACGACCGTCCGACCGGACCGCCATCACGGTCGGCGTTCGCGTCGAGCGTCCAATCGGTGCGTCGACCACGCCGCGCTCTTCGGCGACGTGGCCCTCCACCATGCCGTAGTAGGTGCGCTCCATAAGACGCTCGGCCAACTGCGTACTCAGATTCGAAAAACCCTCGGGTGTCTTAGCGACGACCAGGACGCCCGAGGTCCCTTTATCGAGTCGGTGCACGATGCCCGGGCGTTGGGGATCACAGAGTCCCTCCGCACTGAGATCTCGCATCTGGGGATACAGCGCGAGCAACCCGGCGACCAACGTGCCGTCGCGGTGTCCGGCGCCCGGGTGCACGACCTGGCCCGGGGCTTTGTTGACGACGGCGAAGTCGACGTCGTCGAGCACCACGTCGACCGGGACACTCGCGTCGGCCGCCACGTCCGTGCTCTCCGGGGCCGGCAATACCGCTACCAGTCGTTGACCGTCTAGGACCGGCGTCGAGGACTTCACGATCACCTTGTCGTTCAAGGTCACGGCGCCACTGGCAATGATCTCGTTCGCCTCGGAACGCGAGAGGCCCGTCAACAGCGCGAGCACGCGATCGATACGAATCTCGTCCAGCGTGCCCGGAACAATCAAATCCAACGTTTCGCCGTCAAAGGCGTTGAGGGCGTCGTCGTCACTCACGCGAGCAGCTTCTCGCCCGTCAACGCAGCCACCAGCAGAGTAATGAATCCGGCGGTGATCGCTACGTCGGCGAAATTGAAGACGGGGAACGATCCCAACGCGATGAAGTCGGTCACTTGATGGGGATTGGCCGAGAGTCGGTCGACGACGTTGGCGACGCCACCGCCGATCAACAGACCGAAGCCGACCGTGGCCAGACCCCGACGAGCCCGCAGGCCCACGGCCACGACCACGAGGGCGACGACGACGGTGACGATCGTGGTGAGCACGGACCTGGCCTGGTTGAAGGAGAACGAGATGCCCGAGTTGTACTGCAGTCGCAGCCAGATCCCGCCGCCGACGTGAATGGCGTGCGATTTGAGCGCGTGACGGGCCCAGATTTTGGAGAGCGCGTCAATGGCCGTTACGACGAGGGCGATCACGATAACCGCGTAATTGATCCGATCAATTAGACGCTTGCGCGACACGAGACACACATAAAGACCGGCAATTGGGCGAGCAGACGGGGCTTCGAAATGGCCTCGAAGCACTCGTCACAGCGCCCGTAGCTACCGTCGGCGATGCGCGACAGGGCCACGTCGATCTCGTCGACCTTCAAGCGAAGCAGTGAGGCCAGGTCTTTCTTTTGGTCGCGCTGAATGTCCGACGCGACGCTGCTGCCGTCCTCGTCGTCATACTCGAGACGTTCGCGGTCGACCAACATCTCGTCGGCTTCGGACTCCATCACCACGATGTCGTCGTTGGTGGCGTTGCGCGTCTCGAGCAAGAGCTGTCGCAACTCTTCGAGGAACTCCGGCTCGTCGGCGTAGGGCTTGGAGTGCATCTTGCGCTCGAGCGCTTCGAGACGCTTGCGCTCCTCGGCCTCGCGACGGTCTTGACGCTTCTGCTCCTCTTGATTGCGTCGCTCGATCTCACGGATCTTGCGCTGCTTCTCGGCTTCGATGGCCTTGCGCTTCGCGTCGATTTCGCGTTGCTTCTTCGCTTCGGCGGCGGCCTTCTCGCGGGCCTTGCGCAGCACTTCGCGTTCCTTGGCGGCGATCTTGGCCTTGGCGTCGCGTTCCTTCTTCGCCTTCGCCGCGGCCAGTGCTTTCGCTTTGGCGGCGGCGGCCTTGGCCCTTTCGGCGGCCCGGGTCCTGGCTTCGCGCTCCTTCAAGAGTTTCGCGGCGGCGGCGGCCTTGGCCCGGGCGGCGGCGATCTTCTTGGCGGCGGCGGCCCGCTGGGCGGCGCTCACGGTGGCCACCTTCTTCGTCGGCTTGGCCCGGGCCTTTTTCGCGGGTACCTTCTTCGGGGCGGGCTTCTTGGCCACCTTCTTCGCGGGCCGCTTCACCGTTTTGGCCCCGCGACGTTTCGGCGCGACTTTCTTGGCCGGGGTCTTCGTCACCACGCTCTTCTTGGCGGCCGCCTTCTTGGGCCGGACCTTTTTCGTGGTTTTTCCTGGGGACGACATGGTGAACTCCTCGACGATGCACAACAAGTGCGCGCCGACCCTACCAGTTGACGAGGAACTTACGGTCGATCGTCGTACGAGGGCGCTTCGAAGTTAAGGACTTGACCGGCGCTCTGGTCCGACACCGGCGCCGGAGCCGGGGGCGGCTTGACGGGACGAGGCGCCGGTTCGGGCGCGGCGCCGACCGACGCGCGAGCTCCGCCCACTTGGAGCGAACTCTCGACCCAGCGCGAGAACTCCGCGAGCGCGCCACTGAGACGCTTGCGCTCCGAATCGAGCTGACGCGTGAGCGTCTCGACGTCTTCACTCAGTCGTTGCTTGAGACCGTTGAGGCGATTGACTTCGTCCTCGGCCCGACTGCGTGCTTCGGCGACTATCTCGCGAGCCCGCTCCTGGGCGCCCGCGGTCATCTCGCGGGCCTTGGTTTCGGCCTCTTGCTGGGCCTGCTCGATGAACTGCTGGGCCATGACGATCATCGCGGTCACCTGTTCGGCGCCCGACACGCTGATGTGTCGCGGCGTGGCGGCGGGCGCCGCCGGCGTCGCGGCGGGCGCGTCGCCACTCGAGCGCGTGTCGAGCTGGTTGATGCGCTCGCCGGCCTGGCGCAACTGTTGGCGCTGTTGGGACACGAGTTCCTTGAGCTGGTGGACCTCGCCCGAGAGTTTCTCGAGGAAGTCGTCGACCTCGTCGACGTTGTATCCCCGAACCCCGATTTTGAAGGCCACGGTGTCGACGGCGTCCAGCGCCGAGTACGCGGTATCCGTGCTATCCATGCAGCCACCATAGTGCTCTGATTGTCACGAAGTTGAATTGGGGACTCAGATGTTGGCCTTGATGATGTAGAGGATGAGGATCGCCACGAAGGGTGAGAAATCGATGCCGCTACGCGCGCCCGGGATGATCTGTCGCAGCGGCCGAAGCACCGGCTCGGTCAGTCGCGCCAGTACCAGTTTCGTGGTCGCCAGTCCGCCCGACGAATTGGTGATCGGGAACCAACTGAGCAGCGACGAGACGAAGATGATCAGGATGTAGAGCGTCAGCAGGTCCTGAATAAATCTCATGCGCCGCCGAGGTCGCGATAGTTGGCCTCGCGCAGCCGATCTTTCGCTTCGGGGCCGAGGTGCATGCCCTGGGGGCTCATGAGATAGAGGCTGTTGCCAAGGATCTCGATCTTCGCGTTCAACGCGTAGGCCGTGCCCGAGGCGAAGTCCACCAGTCGTCGACCGAGGTTCGGGTCGACCGAGGTGACGTTGAGCACCACCGCGCGATTGGAGCGCAAAAGGTCGGTAATGCGACGCGACTCGTCGTAACTACGCGGCGCGAAGATGGCCACGTCGCGCTCCGCGGAGAACGACCCGCCCCTCGGGGCGGCCATCGGGCGAACTCTCGAGGCCTGGCCCGAGGAGTCGAGCACGGAGATCGACGACGGGCGGGGATTGGAGAGGGGGCGCAGCGGCGCGGAGTTCGTTGAGGAGGTCGGGAACTGTCGAGCGCTCGGAGCGCTCCACTCCGGCTCGACCTCGGCGGTGGTGGACTCGGTGAAGGGACGCGCCGGCGCCGCTCCGGTAGAGCCGTATTCGCCGTACTCGTCTTCGATGAGGCCTAGGAATCCTAAGAACCCGCGCAACTTATCTTTCATCGACATCTCCTCGCGGTTCCGGCGCTTTCACCCATGTTAGGTCAGGGGGCGCTCGCGGCGACCCGCTCCCCGAAGAGTGCGCGCCCGATTCGAACCTCGCTCGTGCCCATTTCACAGGCCATTTCCAGATCGTCGCTCATTCCCATCGAACACTCCTTGAGCCCGAGATCCGTGCGCAGCGCCGCCAAAGCGCCGAAGGCCGAACGCGCCCGTGCCGAATCGGGCGCCGCCACGGTCATGAGTCCTTGAACGTCGAGTTCGAGGTCGAGGGCCCGCTGCACCAGGGCCGCTACTTCACCGGCCGGGGCACCGTTGCGCGTCGCGCCGCCGGTGTAGTCCACCTGCACGTAGATCGCGGGGCGGTGAGCGGAGGAGGCGATCCTCTCCAACTCTTTCGTCCGAGAGACCGTGCTCAGCACTTGGGCGCACGCGGTCACCCGGGCGATCTTGTTCGACTGCAACGCCCCCAAGAAGTGCCACCGGAGATCCAGCTCGCGACTCTGGGCGCACTTCGCCTCGAGCTCGTCGACGTAGTTCTCCCCCACGTCGTTCAGACCGTTGGCCAGCGCCGCTCGCACGGCTTCGACGCCGAAGGTCTTGGTGACCGCGACGATCCGAATCGACGCGGGATCGCGACCGCTCGCCGAGATGCGCTCGCGAAGCGTCGCCAGGTTCTGGGCGACGCGCGCGACGAGCTGGGGGTCAGCGGAGGAAGCTGGGGAGGTCGTCATCGCCACCGACGTCGAAGAAGTCGTCATTGGTGGTGCTGGTGAAGATGTCGCTGCGGGGACCTTCGGTCATGGAGGGCTCGGACGTCGTGAGCGGTGAAACCTTGGCCGGCGCGTTGTGGTCGAAGCCCGCGGCGATGACCGTGACGCGCACCGCGTCCCCGATCGAATCGTCGATGACGCTGCCGAAGATGATGTTGGCGTCGGGGTGGGCCACCGAGTGGATTATCTCGGCGGCCTCGGTCACTTCCGACAGCGTGACGTCCGGTCCACCGACGATGTTCATCAAGATTCCGCGGGCGCCGTCGATGGACGCTTCCAGCAACGGCGAGGTGATGGCCGCGCGCGCGGCGTTCACGGCTCGACCTTCGCCGGTGGAAGACCCCACGCCCATGATGGCGGTGCCGGCGTTGCGCATGATGGCGTTCACGTCGGCGAAGTCGGTGTTGATCAGACCGGGCACGGTAATCAGGTCGGTCACGCCTCGAACGGCCGAGAGAAGCACGTCATCGGCGATCTTGAAGGCGTCCAACATCGACGTGTCGGCCGCGGTTACCGAGAGCAAGCGGTCGTTGGGGATGACGATGAGGGTGTCGACCTTCTCGCGAAGGGACTGGATTCCTTTCTCGGCTTGCGTGGCGCGGCGCTTGCCCTCAAAGGAAAAGGGCCGCGTGACGACGCCAATCGTCAAAATGCCGAGCGCTCGAGCGACTTCGGCGACCACCGGGGCCGCGCCCGTACCGGTGCCCCCGCCCTCGCCGGCGGTGATGAAGACCATGTCGGTCTCCATCAGGGCCTCTTCGATCTCTCCGCGGTGTTCCTCGGCGGCCTGGCGACCGATCTCGGGGTCGCTCCCGGCCCCGAGTCCCTTGGTGAGCTCGCGTCCAATGTCCAGTTTTAGATCGGCCTCGCTCATGAGGAGCGCCTGGGCGTCAGTATTGGCCGCGATGAATTCGATATTGCGAAGTCCCGAGGAGATCATGCGATTGACTGCGTTCACACCGCCTCCGCCCACGCCGATGACTTTGATCACGGCGTGGTAATTGTTCTGATTGAGACTCATGAACTCCCCTTGGGTTGACTCCCCCATTGTGTCGCACCTCTGACGAAGGAGCGAACATTGGCGAACAAACGTCATCGAAGGCTAGTCAGACCTTGGTTTTCGGTCAAATGGCGCCCTACGACGGCGGCGTTCCGGTCACCGCCAACTCACCCGGAACAGTGGCGTCGACGACGTCACCGGGGCGCAGTGTGCTGTGCGCTATCACCGACGCAATCGCCACGAATTTAGCGTGCAACTGCGTCGGCGGTCCGATGATGAAGGTCACCGGCGTCGTCATCTTCAATGTCACCACGCCGTGATCGTTCTCGGTGACGATCGAGACCTGGGCGCTGAAGGCCGGTGGCAGTTGCGCGGCGACGAACGCCGCGGAACGACCCGCGCGGCTGAACGGCCACACCGCGTTGCGCGGACGCACGAACTGCAAGGTGGGCAGGTTCGCGCGCAGCGGCGCCGGTCCCAGGTCGCGTCCTTGGCGACTCACGTACTGCAGCACGTGTCGGGCGTTGAACGCCACGGCGACCGCGGTGCTTTCGTGAACAGTCACCACGACGGTATTGGGCCAGTGCTTGGTGAGGTGCACCGAGTCAATCCAGGCGAACTGCGCCAGGTTCGCCTTCACCGTCGAGTCGTTGACGTCGATCATCGTCGGGTGGGCCTCGAGACCGGACGCGGCGATCACCAGCGCCAGCGGTTCGTGACGCACGCCGACGAAGGTGATGTGCTGCACGCGAAAATAGGACTGGCGAAGAACCCACTCCCCCGCGACACCGAGCGTGGCGAGGACCAAGACCGTGACCATCGTGTATTGGATGAATCGGAAGCGCCGCCGCCGAGGTTGGGGCGGCGCTTCGCTGGCCGGTCGGCGTCCTCTGGGGTCGACCCGAGACTCGCGCGGTCGCGCCCGCACGGCGTTCGTGACGTCGCGCGCGCTGCGCGTGGCGCGACTCACGAGGTCTCGAATCCGAGGAAGCGGTGCTCGCTCACCAGTTCGACTCCGCAGGACTCGCGCACCAACTCGCGAACGGTGGTGAGCACTTCATAGACGTCGTTCCCGCGTCCGTCGGCGTCGGCGAGGATGAAATTCGCGTGCTTCTCCGAGATGACCGCGGTCCCGATTCGCAGTCCCTTGCAGCCGGCCGCTTCGATGAGCCGGCCGGCGAAATCGTTCTCGGGATTGCGAAAGGCGCTGCCCGCGTTGGCGCCGCCGGGTTGGTGTTCGCGCCGCCACCGAACGATCTCGCGGATCCGTTCTTGGGCCACCTCGCTGTCACCGGCGCGCAGGTGCAAGCGCACCGCCGTCACGAGATCGTCACTGCGAAGCGAACTCGCGCGATAGCCGAAGTCCAACAGATCCTTGGACCACGTTCGCGTCGCGCCGTCGTGCCAGACCGTGACCGAGACCAGGGACTCATTCATGTCCGAACCGTGACCCCCGGCGTTCATCACCGCCGCTCCCCCGAAGCTCCCGGGCACACCGACCGCCCATTCGAATCCGACAACGCCCGATTTGGCGAGTCGACGAGCGGCGATGGGGAGGTCCAAACCGGCGCCCACGTCGACGACGACCACGTCGTCTTCGTCGCGCGTGCGTAGTTCCTCGAACTCCCCCACCAGGTGGACCCCGAGGACCTCGTGCTCGCCGTCGGCGACCAACAGATTCGAACCGTTGCCGAGCACGAACATCGCCAGTCCGCTGCTCATCATCGAGGGACCCAACTCCTCGAGATCGGCCATCGACGACAGCGTCACCAGGGCGCGCACGGTGCCGCCGACGCGATAGGTGGTGCGCGCCCCGAAGGGCGCGTGCTCTTTCACCCGCGCGCCGCCCACCTCGACGAGCTCTTCGAGCGACATCAGCTCATACCTCGTAGCTTCGGGGCCACCGAGGCCACGTCACCCGCGCCGAGCAACACCACGACGTCACTGTCCTCGTGGAGGATTTCGAGCGCGTCCGGAACGTCCTCGATCGACGCGCAGTACGTCGTCACCACGCCGGCGCCGCGTCGCCGAATGGCCGCAGCGATCACTTCACCGGTGACCCCGGTGGGATTCGGTTCCCCGGCGGTGTAGATGTCGGTCACGATGACGGCCGAGGCGAGGTCGAAGGCCGGCGCGAAGTCCTCGACCAAAGAGAGCGTGCGCGTCACTCGATGGGGTTGAAAGACCGCGGTGATTCGTTCGTAACCGGCGGCGCGTGTCGCACTCAGGATCGCTCGAATCTCACCGGGCAGGTGCGCGTAGCTCTCGTAGACGTCCACCCCGCGCCACGAACCCAACAGATCGAAACGGCGCGGCGCCCCGCGAAAGTTGGCCAGTCCCGCGCGGATCGCGTCGGGTGACACCCCGAGTTCTATCGCCAGGACCGCCACCACCGCCGCGTCGACGACGTTGTGCACGCCGGTCACGTGGAGGGTCACGCCCATCTCGGTCGCCGGTCCGTGAAGAATGAAACGAGCCTCGTGTCGCGTGACCTCGACGTCGTCCACGCGCCACGGCGCGTCACCGGTGCCGACGCGAACCACTTGGCGTTGGGCGATGGTCGCCACGCGCCGACTGCCCGGGTCGTCACTCCAGATGACGACGGGCCCGTCGGTGCGATCAAGTAACTCGGCGAAGGCGTGCTCGAGGGCCCCGAGCGTGCCGTAGTGATCGAGGTGGTCGGCCTCGACGTTCAGCAGCCCTAGGGCGTGCGGATGCACGAGGGCGAACGTCCCGTAGCTTTCGTCGACTTCAAGGACGACCCCGTCGCTTCCCCAGTGGCCGTTGGATCCGACTCCGAGCACCTCGGCGCCGAGGAGTCGCCCGGCGTCGCGCCCGTCGGCGGCCAGCACGTGGGCCATCATCGAGGCGGCGGTCGTCTTGCCGTGGGTTCCGGTGAGACCGATGACCGGACGCGCGGTCGCCAGTTCGGCCAGGACCTCGGCGCGCGACAGGAGCGTCGCACCACTTTCGCGCGCCGCCACCAGTTCCGCGTTGTCACGGGCCACGGCCGGGGACCACACCACGACATCGGCGTGAGCGGTGTTCACCGCCTCGTGGCCGACCGCGACCGTCACGCCCATCGCGCGCAACTCTTCGAGCACGGCCGAGTCGGCGAGGTCGCTGCCGCTCACCACGGCGCCGGACTCGACGAGGAGCCGAGCCAGGCCGCTCATGCCCGCGCCGCCGACGCCCACGACGTGGACCCGAACGCCCGGCTCGAACACGTTCACGACCGACCACCCACTTGGGCGACGACCCGCGCGATCTCGGCGGCCCCGTCACTTCGGCCCAAGGTTCTCGCCGCGCGCGCCATCGAATCGAGCGCTTCGGGCGCCGTCATCGTGACCAACACGTCATCGAGTTTGGCGCCGGTGCACTCAGCATCAAGGACGAGTCGCGCGCCCCCGGCCTCGACGACCACCAGGGCGTTCTTCATCTGGTGATCACCGGGCGCGTGCGGCAGCGGCACTAATACGGAGGGAATCCCGAGCGTCGTCACCTCGGCGACCGTCGACGCGCCGGCGCGACAGATCGCCACGTCCGCGACGGCCCAGAGCTCGGTCATGTCGCCGAATTCGAGGATCCGATAGTCGAGACCATCGGTCACCGGAGCGTCGGCGCGCACGACGTCAAGGTCGCGTCGTCCGGCCACGTGAAGTATCGTTCGATCGCGTCGAGGGGACCAGCGCCGCGCCAGTTCACTCACCGCCTGATTGACACGCGTCGATCCGAGTGAGCCGGTCATCACCACGACGACCGTTCGATCGTCGTCGATCGGCGGATCGATCGTCGCGCGCGCCGCCCGTCGTGACTCCTCGGAACGATCGACCGAGACGATGCTCTCGCGAAGGGGCGCACCCGTCACGACGGCCTTGGGATCGCTCGAGGGAAAGGCGCAACATCGAGCGCGCGCGAAGTGCGTGAACAGTCGTTGCGCGGCGCCCGGTTCGGCGTCCAGTTGAACCAGCACCAGCGGGCGTCGCCACGCGACGGCCGCCAGGGACGTCGCGAACGAGGCGTAGCCACCCAGGGACACCACGACCGATGGTCGCCACTGACGAATCTTGGTCAGCGCAATCATCACCGCCCGGGCCAAGGACCCGGCGGCTTCGAGATTCTGTAGGAGTGCGTCCGGGACGATCGAACGACGAAAGCCCCGACCGGGTAACAGGGTGAGCGCCACGTCGCTGGTGGCCAACAAGGTCGACTCCTGTCCGCGGCGACTCCCCACGAAACGAAGGTCGCGGGCGTCGATGCCCAGGACGCGCAACTGGTCGGCGATCGCGACCATGGGAAAGATGCCTCCCCCGGTCCCACCCCCGGTGATGACGATGGGACCGGCCATTAGCGGGTCCGGCGCGGATCGTTCATCGAGCGCGAGCGGGCCGCCGGACGGGGAGCGGTTTTTCGTTCAATGGTCTCTCGGAAGTTGGTGATGCGGTGTTCGCGGATCGTCACGTCGCCGCTGTGCGTGCGGTCGTGCGCGATGTTGTAGAGCAGCCCCACGGCGGCCAGTTCGGTGATCAACGCCGTCCCGCCGTAGGAGAAGAAGGGCAGCGGGATTCCGGTGACGGCCCACCAGCCTACGACCGACGCGATGTTGATCAACGCCTCCACCGCGATCCAGGTGGTGATCCCGACCGCGATCAGTCGATAGACCGAGTTGGTGCACTGCTGGGCGATGCGCACCGCCGCGAAGAGGAAGGCGACGAACAACGCGATCACCGCCAGCGTGCCGATGAGTCCTAGCTCCTCACCGATGATGGTGAAGATGAAGTCGGTATGCGGATTGGGCAGTAGTCCCCACTTCTCACGACTGTGGCCGAGACCGAGACCGCCGACGCCGCCGGCGCCCAAACCGATGCGGCTCTGCAACAGCTGGTAGCCGCTGCCAAGCAGTTGGGTGTTCGGGTGCAGGAACGACAGCAACCGCCCAGCCGAATACGGCTTATAGGCCGCGTAGGCCCCGAAGGCGGCGACGCCGAGGAGCATGATTCGTCCGAGCATCTTTCGCGAGAGTCCGCCCACCGCGAGCATGGCGAAGGCGATCAGCGCCACCACCGAGGAGGTGCCGATGTCGGGCTCGATGACGATGAGCGCGCACCCGAAGGTGACCGGCAGCGTCCACACCGCGAGCTGACGCCAATGGCCCAGTTCGTCGTGGTGATGCTGGACCAGCCACGCGATGAAGAGAACCGTGAAGAGCTTGAACAGTTCCGACGGCTGCAGGTAGATCACGTGCAGGTTGAGCCACCGTTTACCGCCGTTGCTGGTCACGCCGATGGCGCGCACCGCGAGCAGGAGTCCGAGGCCGAAAAGTATCAGGAGCGGGGCGGCGCGTACCAGTCGATCGAGGCGCACGCGTGAGGCGAGGTAGAGCGCGAACAGACCGAAACCGAGGTACACCAGGTCGTGAATCATGATCGACCACGTGGTCCCGCCGTTGGCCGACGCTTGACCTTCGCTGGCCGAGGCCACCGCGATCGTTCCGAAGGTGACGAGCAGCGTCGTGATGAGTAACAGCACACGACCGCTGGCGACGCCGCGGGGCATCGGCTGGAACAGTCCGCGCTCCTGGGGTCGCGTCGCGGGGGCCGCGCGCCGGGGACGCGTATCGGTACGCAGGTCTTTTTGACGGATCGCCACGATCACACCACCTTGGCGATCTTCAAGAAGTCGCCGTAGAAGACACCGAGACCGAGCATCGCGAGAAGACCCGCCACGATCCACAGGCGCACGATGATCGTGAATTCGGGCCAATCATGCATTTCTAAGTGGTGATGGAAGGGCGCTAGGCGAAAGATCCGCCGGCCGAACAGTCGGAAACTGATCACCTGGAGGATCACCGACGCCGTCTCGGCGACGAAGAGTCCGCCGATCACCGGTAACAACAGGTCGAGGTTCATCAAGAGACACAACGCACCGAGTCCGGTGCCGATCGCCAAGGCCCCGGTATCGCCCATGATGATGCGCGCCGGCGCCGCGTTCCACCAGAGGAAGCCGAGGCACGCACCGACCAGACCGACGGCGACGAGACCGAGATCGAGTGCGGCGTGCAGGTGGTAGATCGAGAAGTGACGGAACTGCCAGTAACCGATGATCGCCAACACGCCGAAGCAGAACGTTCCCGAGCCGGCCGCCAGACCGTCGAGACCGTCGGTGAGGTTCACCGCGTTTGAACTCGCGATGATCACCAGCATCGCGAGCACGAACCACCCGACCGACGTCAGATTCCAACCGGGCAATGAGAAACGGGTGAAGGACAGGTTGGTCGAGGTGTGGACCCAATCAATCGACAGCACCGCGAACACCGCGGCGATTAATAACTGACCGGCGAGCTTGCCGCGCTTGTTGAGTCCGAGGTTGCGTGCGTTGCGAATGCCGATGTAGTCGTCGAGGAATCCGAGGAATCCCGACGCGACGATGACGGCCAACACCAAGAACCCGCTGCGCGTGAAGACGATCGAGGTGCCCACGTGACCCATTGCGTAACCGATGACCGCCGCCACGACGATGATGACGCCACCCATGGTGGGCGTGCCGGCCTTGACGAGGTGGGTCGAGGGTGCGTCTTCGTGGATCCGTTGCCCCAGCGAACGACGGGTCAGGAATCGGATCCATAGGGGCGTGACGAACAGCGAGAAGAGAAAGGCCACGCCTCCGGACTCCATCAGACTCAGCACGGGTACCTCATCGCAGCAGTTCGCGAGCGACGACGCGATCGTCGAAGGGCACGACCAGGTCACCAATGGTCTGCGTCGTCTCGTGTCCCTTGCCGGCGACCACGACGACGTCACCGGGCGCGGCCTCGTCGAGCGCCCGCGAGATCGCGCTGCGCCGGTCGGCGTCGCGCACGACCTGGGCGCCGCTCGCGACGCCCGACATGACGGCGTCGATGATCGACTCGGGTGACTCGGAACGGGGATTGTCCGAGGTGACGAACGTCACGTCCGAGAACGACGAGGCGACGAGGCCCATCTCGGGCCGCTTGGCGCGGTCGCGGTCGCCCCCGCAACCGAACACCGTGATGACGCGGCCCTCGGGCATCATTTCGCGCACGTCTTCCAAGAGACGGCGCAGACCTTCCGGCGTGTGGGCGTAGTCCACGACGACCGTGACGTCGGTTCCTCGCACCACGTCGAAGCGACCAGAAATGGACGAAACCTCCCCCATCGCGGCAGCGATCGCGGCGTCGTCGGCCCCCAGCACGCTCATGATGGTCATGGCGATGAGGGCGTTGTCGACGTTGTAGTCACCGAGCAACGCGGAGTTCACGAGGTGCCGGCGCCAAAAGAAGGTCGTCCCCTTGAGCGTGGTCTCGACGTCGGCGGCGTCACGGCGCGAGACCCGGGTCACCGGCAGCGTCGTCGAGGTGGCGAGTCGTTCGCCGTAGGGGTCGTCGCCCCATATAACGGCGCGATGCGAGTGTTCGGGAGTGAAGAGACGCGACTTCACCACGAAGTACTCCTCCATCGAGCCGTGGTAGTCGAGGTGTTCGTGACTGAGGTTCGTGAACGCGGCGACGGTGAACTCCAGTCCGTCGACGCGGTGCTGACTCATGGCGTGACTCGACACCTCCATCGCCACGACCGAGCTCTGGACCAACGGATCGAAATCCTCCACCAGCGAGGCCAGGGTGCGGAACAGCTCGGGCGCGGCCGGCGTGGTGCGTTCGTTGGTCAGCGTGCCGATGTTGGCGCCGTTCCACGACAGGGCCCGAGCCAGTTCGCCGACGATCGTCGTCACGCTGGTTTTGCCATTGGTGCCCGTGACGGCGACCAGACGAGTCTTGGTCTCGGGATGTCCCACCACGGCGGCGCTGGCGTGCGCGCACAGCGCGGTCAGTTGCGTCGCCGGCACAACCACGACCGGTGCCGCGACGTCGACGCGAGTACTGGCGACGACGCACAGCGCACCGCGACGGACGGCGTCGGCGGCGAAGTTCACCCCGTTGGTCGAAGAACCGGGCAGGGCAAAAAAGAGGGAACCGGGAACGCAGTCGCGCGAATCAATATCGACGTGCGTGATCTCGAGGCCCCCCGTCGCCACGTCGAGGCTGAGATCATCCAGGATGTCGCCCAACTGCATCAGGTCACGTCCGAGGAGATCGAGGCACCGGCGCCCTTGAGCGGCTTCTGGTACGTGCCGTTCGAAGGAATGTTGTAGTGGTGCAATGCGTAGGACATGACCTCTTGGAAGATTGGTGCGGCCACGGCGCCACCGAAAATCGTCGATTCGGGACGCTCCACCACCACGATCATCGACAGTACCGGGTTGTTCGCGGGGGCGAATCCCACGAAGCTGGCGTTGTAATCCCCGACCAGGAGTTTGTCCTTCCCGGGATAGGGCATAGTGGCGGTGCCGGTTTTGCCGGCCACGCTGTAGCCGGGGATGATGGCGTTGGTGCCGGTGCCCGACAGTACGACCTGCTCGAGCATCTTGACCATCGTGGCCGACACG
>Ga0182024_10014744_pt1 | contig 15068 bp, 13 predicted proteins | sample P32metaG_FD_120480 | JGI IMG/M metagenome (GOLD analysis project Ga0182024, IMG submission 120480) | Permafrost microbial communities from Stordalen Mire, Sweden - P3-2 metaG (Illumina Assembly) | ecosystem: Environmental > Terrestrial > Soil > Wetlands > Permafrost | place: Sweden: Stordalen... | reverse complement strand
GCGCCCCCAGCCGCGGCAGCCAGCCCATGAGGCCGGCCAGCGCCGCGCCGAAGACCAGGGCGCAGCCGCTCAGCGGGATGATCCATGCGCGATCCGGAGGGGAAAGAGGCGGCTCGTCCGGGCTCACGCTTGGGCCCTCCTTCCATCGGCGGACAGCACGGCTTCAATGAGCGAACTGATGAGGGCTATGGGAGCCTCGACCGCCACGACGATGCCGGCCTCTTCCGCCGTTTTCCGCGTGACCGGGCCGAGGCAGAATCCGCGCACCTTCGGCGCCACCGCGCGCCAGCTCGAGGCGCTGAAGAGAGCCCGGAACTGGTCCACAGTGGAGGAACTGGTGAAGGTCACCCCGTCCACCCGGCCTGAGCCGATCGCCTCGGCCAGCCCGTCTTTGGCCGGGGACAGGGCGACGGTCCTGTACACGGGCAAATCCACGCAGCGGATGCGCCGCCGGCGCAAGCCTTCGGGCAGGACCGGCCGACCCGCCGAGGCCCGGGCGAGCAGGACCCCTCGACGCGCGCCCTTGCGCGCCAGATGGGGCAGAAGGTCCTGCAGCAGGTGTTCGGCGTCATAGCTGGCAGGGACGAGATCAGCCCGCAGGCCCCTCGCGGCCAGGGCCGCGGCCGTGCTTTTGCCGACCGCGGCGATGCGGCAGCCATTCAGGGCCCTCGCGTCCAGTCCGGATTCGAAGAGGCGGGCGAAGAAGTGTTCCACGCCGTTGGCGCTGGTGAGGACCAGCCAGTCCGTGCGCGGCAGATCCGCGAAGGCCCTCCGCATGGCCTTGTCCAGGGGCAAGGCTTCGATGCGGATGGCCGGCAGCTCCCAGACTTCCGCTCCCAAGGACCGCAATTCCATGCTCAGGCGGCTGGCCTGTTCCTGCGCCCTTGTGACCACGTAGCGCCGCGCGAAGAGGGGCCGGGACTCGAACCAAGCGAGGCGCTTTCGCAGGGAGGCCACCGGCCCCACCAGCAGGAGGCCCGGCGCCCCGAATCCGCCCTTTTTCATCTCCGCCGCCAAACGGTCCAAGCTCGTCAGCAGGACCCTCTGGCCGGGAAGGGTCCCGTTCATGACGCAGGCCGCCGGCGTGGAGGCGGGCTTGCCCGCGCGCATCAGGGCCTTCGCCACCCGGTCCACGGATTGGGTGGCCATGAAGAAGACCAGGGTGGCGTCCAGTCGCGCCAGGGCCTTGAGGGACGCGGCCCGCAGGGGCTTGCCGCTGCGCTCCTGGCCCGTGGCGAAGACCACGGCCGAGGCCAGGCCGCGGTGGGTGACCGGGATGCCGGCGTAGGCCGGGGCGGCGATGCCGCTGCTGACGCCTGGGACGATCTCAAAGGGGATGCCCGCGCCCGCCAAGGCCAGAGCCTCTTCCCCGCCGCGGCCGAACACAAAGGGATCGCCGCCCTTGAGACGCACCACGCGCTTGCCTTGGCGGCCCAAGCGCACCAGCAGGGCGTTGGTTTCATCCTGGCTGAGCATGTGTTCACCGGCGCGCTTGCCCGCGTTGATGCGTTTCGCATGCGGGGCCAGGGCCAAGAGCTCCGGGTTGGCCAATAAGTCGTACACGAGCACTTCGGCGCCGGCGAGGACCTCCCTGCCGCGCACCGTCAGCAAGCCCGGGTCCCCGGGCCCTGCGCCAACCAAAAAGACTTTGCCCGGACGCTTGCTCTCCATGGACTCCACCTTCGTTCGTACGCCCCTAGTCCCGGGACGCGAGCACGGATTCCGCCAAAGCCAGGCCCAGATCCCGGGCGCCGGAGACGGCGCCTTCACGACGCGTCAGCACGGGCCGTTCCGGCGTGAGGCCGACAAAGACCTTCAGGGACAAGCTCCGTCCCTCGCCCCTGGCCAGGGCCCCCACCGGGGCCATGCAAGTGACCTGGAGGCGCTCCAAAAAGGCGCGTTCGCAGGTCGCCTCAGCCTCGGCCGGCGCGTCGTTGAAGGGCCTGCAAAGGCCGTGGGCCTCGCCATTGGCCAGGGTCTCAAGGCCGATGAAGCCCTGGCCCGGCGCGGGCAGCATTTCATCCTCGCTGAAGAGATGGCGGGCCTTGGCCTCCAGCCCCAGGCGTTTGAGCCCGGCCATGGCCAGCACCGCGCCGTCGACGTCACCGGCGGCGATCTTTTTCAGGCGCGTGTCCACGTTGCCGCGCAATTCAACGAAGCGCAATCCTCGGCTATGCAAAGCCAATTGGGCCCGGCGGCGCGGGCTGCCGGTGCCGACCATGGAGCCTTCGGGCAGGCCCCAGGGGGAATCCGAAACAGGGCTGAGCCAGGCGTCACGCCAGTCCTCCCGGGCGCTGACCGCGGCCAGGACCAGGCCCGGGGCCAAGGTCGACGGCAAATCCTTCAGGCTGTGCACGGCCAGGTCCGCCTCGTCCTTGAGCAGGGCCTCTTCCAGGACCTTGGTGAAGAGGCCCTGGCCGCCGGCCTGGGACAAGGGGGCTTCCGGGCGCTGATCGCCCTCGCTCTTGATGGTGATGAGTTCGACTTCAAGGCCCGGATGCAGGGCCTGGAGCGCGTGGGCCACGGTCCTGGCCTGGACCAGGGCCAGGGCCGAACCCCGGGTCGCCAAACGCAGGCGCTTCACGCTTTTTTCTCCGGATCCAGGTCGAAGAGCTCCTCGGCCCCGCGCACCAGCGCGGATGCGCCTTCACCCCGGGCGGCCTGGGCCTTCAAGCGGTTCAAGGGGGCGTGCAGCAGCTTGTTCATGATGGACTTGGTCAGGGCATCCACTTTTTGCCTGTCCTCATCGCTGAGGTGGGACAGCTTGGCCGCGCTGCGGGCCATTTCAGCGGCGCGCACGGACTCGAAATGGGCGCTCAAACGGCTGAGGGTCGGGGCCACCCGCGAGGCCGCCATCCAGTCCCTGATCTGGCCCAGGCGAAGCTTCAGCAGGGCTTCGGCCTCGCGGCTGGCCTCTTCGCGCCGTCCGCGGTGTTCGGCGGCCAGGGCGTCGAGGTCGTCGAGGTTGTAGAGGTAGACATGCTCCAGGTCGCCGACCGCCGGCTCGATGTTGCGCGGCACGCTGATGTCGATGAAGAGCTGGGGCCGCTGGTGGCGGGCCTGCTGGGCCGCCTGGGCCGCTTCGGCCCGCACCAGCGGCAGGGGCGCCGACGTGGAACAGACCAGGACGTCCGCCTCCGCCAACGCGGCCCCGAGTTCATCCAGGCCCAAGGCGCGGCCCTTGTAGCGGCGGGCCAATGCGCGGGCCTTAGGCACCGAGCGGTTGCAGAAAATCAGGCGGTCCGCCCCGGCCGAGACCAGGTGCTCGGCCGTCAGCTCGGCCATTTCTCCCGAGCCCAGGACCAGCACGACCCGCCCCTTCAAGTCCCCGAAAAGGCGTTCCGCCACCTGGGCCGCGACGCTGGGCACGCTGGCGGGATGGCGCCCGATCTCGGTCGAATTGCGGACCTCTTTGGCCGCGGTGAAGACCCGCTGGAAGAGGCCATGGAAAACGGGCCCAACGCTGCCGGCCTCCACCGCGCGCTCATACGCCTGTTTCACCTGGCCCAAGATCTGGGCCTCGCCCAGGACCATGGAATCGAGGCTGGAGCTCACCCGGAGCAGGTGCCACAGCATATCCTCGTCCACGGCGCTGTAGAGGGCCTTGCGCACCTGGGGGCGCCGGCCGGGGGCCAGGCCCTCGAAAAAGGACCGCAGCGAGCCGGCGCCGGCATGGGCGTCGTCCGCCACGCCGTAGGCTTCCACCCGGTTGCAGGTGCTGAGAAGGACCACCTCGTCGAGGCCGCAAGCCTTCAAGTCTTGGAAGGCCCGCTCCAGGCGCTCCTCCAAGGCCAGGGCTTCCCGCAGTTCCACGCCGGCGGTCCGGTGGGAGACGCCCACCACCACAAGGGCCATCAGGCCACCCCGGGGCGAAGAAAGGCGTGCCCGCCGAAGTAGAGGTCGACCAGATAGACGCCGAAGAACAGGGCCAGGAAAAGCAGCACGCAGAGCCAGGCGAAACGCCGGCCCCTCAGCGGGCCCTGCAGGCGGGCCAGCAGTCCCAAGGCGTAGGCGCAGGCCATGCCCAGGCTGAAGCCGATTTTTGGGTCGGCAGAGGCGAGGGGCAGGCCAAGCCGCAGGCGCCAGACAAAGCCCGCGGCGATGGCCAGGCAAAGGGCCAGGAGCCCGGCGCCGGCGAGGCGCGCCAGCAAGCCCTCCAGCTCACCCAAGGGGGGCAGTTCATAGAACAGGGCCCCCATGCGTTTGGATTTCAGCTGGCTGTCCTGGACAAGGTAGGCGCCCGCGGCGCCCGCGGCCGCGGTGAAGAACGCGTAGCTCAGCATGGCTAATGCCACGTGGCTCAGGAGCCAGCCATCGCCCAGGCCAGGCACAGGCAGGTCCGCGGACAAGGCGAAACGGAAGCCCATCAGCAGGGTGGCGGCGCTCAAGGGCGCCAAAAAAGCGCCCAAGAGGCCCAGGCGGTGGCGCCATTCCACCTCCACGACCAGGGCCGTGAGGGCCAGGCCCCAGGCTGAGATGGCCTCAAAGCCGCTGGCCAAAGGCAGGCGTCCCGCGCTCCCCGCGAGCAGCACGGTGAAGAGCACGTGCGCGAGCAGCGAGGCCGCCAGAAAGGCGGTCGCGGCCAGGGCCAGGGAACGCTTCGGCTTGAAGGCGTAGGTCACAAAGAAAGCCAAGGCCGGCAATTGCAGGACAAAGGCCGTCCGGTAGAGCCAAAAGAAGGCGGGAGGCATGTCGGTCATGGCGTCAGGAGGCTTTGAAGACGGCGGCGGCCGGCCGCGGATCTGGGGGCCAGGATACGGTCCAGCACGCCGGGGGCGAGCAGGCGCTTGAGAAGGCGGGCCTTGAATTCCGGATCAGACTTCATTTTAGTCCGTCTGACTTCCATTTGGCGAAGAAACCAACGCAGATCCGAGGCGTTCAAAGTCGCTTCAAAATGGGCCCGCAGGGCCTTGGCCAAGGCCGGGCTGGCCCCGCCCGTGGAAAGGGTCAAGTGCAGGCCTCCGGCCCGCAGCACCGCCGGCACCTGCAAGTCCCCCTCTTCGGGCCGGGAGGACTGGCAGACCCAGATGCCCTTGGAGCGGGCCAGGCGCGCGGCGGCGGCGTTGATCCCCGCGTCATCGGTGCAGCAGAAAAGGAGGCGGCAGTCCTTCAGGTCCCCGCGTTCAAATCCGCGCCGCACGAGTTTCGCTTCGGGTCGGCTGCGGGCCCACGAGCGTACCCCTCCGGAAAATCCCGGGGCCACGATCGTCACCCGCTTAAGGCCGTTTGGGAGCCCCCTGAGTTTGCGCAGGGCCACGGCTCCCGCGCCGATCACCACCACGGTGGAGCGCGCCAAATCCAGGGTGGCGGGGTAGAGGGCGTGCGGCGCGGCCCGCATGGATCAGTGTGCCTTCGCAAATGCCGCTGCCGCGGCGCTGCGGCATGAATGCCCCGCAGGGGCCTTCATGGCTTTGCGTAGGCGTGCAATCCGGACAGCAGGAAATTGACGCCCCAATAGGTGAAGACGATGGAGCCGGCCCCGATGAGGCCCACCCAGGCGATCTTGCGGCCTTCCCAGCCGCCGAAGACGCGCATGTGCAGGAAAAAGGCGAAGACCAGCCAACTGATGAAGGCCCAGGTCTCCTTGGGGTCCCAGCCCCAGTAGCGGCCCCAGGCGACATGGCCCCACACGGCGCCCAGGATGATGCCTAAAGTGAGCAGGGGAAAGCCGATGGCCACGCTGCGGTAGTTGAGTTCGTCGAGGGTCTCGGCCGCGGGCACGGAATCCATCAGGCGCTTGGGCAGGAACTGCAGGCCGAAGGCCAGCAGCATGCCGACGCATAGGGCCCCGGCCGCGCAGATGGCGTAGGCCTTGGCCGTGTCGCCGTATGCCAGCTCAGTGCCCCCGATGGACGCCATGAGCCAGTTCCAGAAATCGCTGCGCGCGCTCTGGTGCACGTAGCCGAAAAACCATCCGGCCAGGGGCGACGCGATCCCCAAAGCGATCCAGGTGGTCTTGCGCGTCCAATTGCCGGTCTTGATCAGGTAGAGCAGGCTGAGGGCGAAGGTGGAGGCGAAAGCCCCGTAGCTGGTGAGCATGCACGTCACATGGATCTTGAGCCAATAGCTCTGCAGGGCCGGCACCAGCGGCTCCATGTTTTTGTACTGTTCCGGAAGGAGATTGGCCGCGGCGATGGCCACCATGGCCGCCGGGAGCACCAGGAGCCCTAAGATCGGCAGCTTGGCCTCGCCCTCGAAGTAGGAAAAGATGGCCAGGACGCCGAAGGCCACCATGGTGGCGCTCTCGTACTGGTTGGCCCAGGGCGCGTGCCCGGCCACGCACCAGCGGTAGATCAAGGCGCCGACGTTCCAGGCCAGGGCGAACCAGAGGACGCGCCGCGCCCACAGCCCGTAGCGCTCCTTCTTGGTCAGGGCGAAGGCCAGGTAAAAGCCCCAGGAGACCGCCAGGATGAAGAAGAGCGTCAGGAAGAGGCCCTGGCTCATGGCGTTTTGAAAACTATTGTCGGGCGGGTTCATGCTTCAAACCTCAAAGGACGGCGCGGCTTCCTTGGCCAGGCCCTTGTCCACGGCCTGCCCCAAACGCGAAAAAACGCGCTGAAAAACGACTTTGTTCCTGCGCACAAAGCCGGCCAAAGTGACCCGGCTTCCCCCACCTTCAAGCGGCTCAACCAATATCCAGGCTTTGCGGTAGAAAAGGTAAAAAGCCGAAAAGACGCCGAAAAGGACCAGGCAGGCCCCGGCGGCCGCGAAGGGGACACTGGGATCGAGGTTCGCCTGCAGGACCGTGAAGGGCACCGGGTCCACGGTCTCCCCGACGAGCTTCAAGCCGCGCACCTTGGCCATCTGTATGTCCGGCATGGCGTACACGAACCAGGTCAGGCTGCGCCGGACCCCGCCCAGCCAGAATTGCACGCGTATGGCGGGGTTGTTCAGGTCGTCGCTGTTGTTTTGGAGCACGCCCGGCGACGCCATGCCCGCGTCGGGGTAGAAGTCCACAACCTCCAGTTCCCACCCGGTGTCGAGGAGCTTGATCCTTTGCTTGTAGGGCGCGCGCACCTCCAGCTGGTCGCTTTCGCCCGGCAGCTGGACCTTGAATTGGGCCGAGTACAGGCCATCATAACCCCACGAGGCCTGATAAAGCAAAAGGCCGCCGCCCATGTCCAGCGGCGAATTGACGAGGATGGAAGCGGAGTTCTGGACCTGGCCGCCCCGTATGATCTTGACGTCGGAACGGAAGAGGCTCGGGTTCGCGGTGCCGGGATAATAGCGGACGTCGAAATGGTCCAGGTAGACCTGGAAGGGGGCCGTGCCCAGGACCCGCTCATAGAGCAGGGGCAGGGGCAGGCTGACGTTTCCGAAGGGCAAGGGGAGCCACTCCACGTGGGGGTCCCAATGCACCTGCTCCACCGGGACGCTGTTCTGCTGGCCCTCGGTGATGGCGACCTGCTGGCTGGAGCCGAACAATATCTTGACCACGCCCCCGAACAAAAGCAGCAGGAGGCCCAGGTGGACGATGTGGGCGGCCCAGAGGGACACGAAGTGTTTTTCACCCACCAAAAGACGACGCTGGGGGCCGTCCTTCTGGGCCAGGCGCGGGAACTCGGTCTGCAGGGCGCGGCGGGCCCGGTCCAGGGCCTCCAGCGGCGGCAGTTCCGTCTCCCAGACCCGGGTGAAGGCCGTCTTGGGCACGAGCGGATCCTTCAGGAGCACCGCGTCGGTCTCGCGGGAGATGCGCCAGACGTGCGGCACCCGCACCCAGGTGACCATGATGAGGTTGAGGGCCATCATGGCCAGCACCATGATGAACCACCAGGAACGGTAGACATGGTCGAAGCCGAGCTGCATGGCCCAGTCATAGGCCTTGGGGCCGTAGATCTCGGCGATGCGCGGCGCCTCGTCGCCCTGGGGGATGAAGGTCCCGAAGGCGGAGAATAGGCCCAGCAGGGCGAAGAGGCTCAAGGTCAGCTTGAAGCTGCCCAAGATGCGCGCCAAGGGATCGCGCACGGCCGGTTTCGCGGCGGCCATGACGGCGAGTTCATCGGCGGTGAGGGTGACCTTCGCTTGCTCAGGCACTGTTGCCTTTCAGAGTCATAAAGTCGTGGCTACCTGAGGCGGCAGAGGCAAAGTCCACGACGTTCTTCCTTAAATCCTACGGCAAAGCCTGTTTGAGCCAGCTCAATATAGGGGAAGGATAGATACCAGTCACCAGAATCATGACGGTGCAGATTCCCAAGGCCAGACGGGCGGCCACGGGCGTTTCGACCGGCGCGTTGTCCTCACCCGGCTCGATGTACATCTGCTTGATCACAACCAGGTAATAGAAAAGGGACACGATGCTCATCACCACGGCGAAGCCGACCAGGGCCAGGAGCCAGCCCCGGCCGTCAAGCAGGCCCTCCTGCACGCCCGCGGCGAAGAGGAAGTATTTGCCGAAGAATCCGCCGAAGGGGGGGATGCCTGCCAGGGACAATACCGCGGTCAGCAGGATGAGGGCAAGCCCGGGGGAACGGCGGGCCAGGCCCTTCAACCCCGACAGCTCAGGCCCGCCCTTGACGGACACCAACTGGATGACCTGGAAGGCGGCCATATTGGTGAAAAGGTAGACCAGGGCGTAGAAGAGCACTGCCTGCAAGCCTAGGGAGGTTCCGGCGACGATGCCTATCATCAGATAGCCGGCCTGGGCCACGGAACTGTAGGCCATCAGGCGCTTGAGGTCTTTCTGCTTCAAGGCCACCACATTGGCCCACACGAAGGTCAGGGCCATCAGCACCATGAGCAGCTTGTCCCAGACGCCCGCGAAGTCGCGGAAGGTGGAGTCGAGGACGCGCACGAGCAGGGCCAGGCCGGCCGCTTTGGAGGCCACGCTCAGATAGGCGGTGACCGGGGTGGGGGCGGCTTGGTAGACGTCCGGCGCCCACATATGGAAAGGCACCAGGCTGACTTTGAAGGCCAGCCCGGCCGTCACCAGGGCCAGCGCCAGGAGCATGGCCGGGGTATGCTCCGCGCCCTGGGCCCAGGCCGCCAGCCCCTGCAGGGACAGGGTGCCGCTGAGGCCGTAGAGGATGGAGAACCCATAGAGCAGCAGGGCCGAGGCTATGGCCCCCAGAATCAGGTACTTGATGCCGGCCTCGGAGCTGACCAGGCTGCGCCCCTTGAGGACGCTGACCAAGGCGTAGAAGCCCAGACTGTTGAGTTCCAGGGCCACGTAGAGGCTCAAGAGATCGCCGGAGGAGGCCAGGCACATCATGGCCAGGGTGACCATGACCAGCAAGAAGTAGTACTCCCCCTGCCAGCGCACGCCGCGGGCCTCCAGTGCGTCGACGCTCGCCAGCGAAGCCAGCAGCGCGGCCGCCAAAAAGAGCACCGTGAACACGCGCCCCAGGGAATCCGCGATGAAGAGGCCGCCGAAGGCCGTGGGAGGTATGGGCAGGTCCTGGGGAAAGGGCTGGGCCAGGACAGCCGCCAAGATGGCCGCGAACCCGAGAGCGCAGACCCAGCCGAGGTAACGGCGGCTGGCGCCCTCCGGCGCGGCGAGGTCCGCGAAGAAGACCAGCAGGCCCAGACTCAAGACCGCGAACTCAGGGAGCATGACTTGCAGGTTCATTTGGGCAGGCTCCCCAGGGTCCGGGCCAAGGGCAGGACGGCCGCGTCAATCAGCTTGAGCACCGGAAAGGGATAGACGCCGACGACGACCATCACCGTGATCAAGAGGACCAGCGGCATGCGCTCCACCAGGGTGGCGTCCTTGAGTTCCTTGAACTGGGGGTCCGTGATGGGGCCGTAGAAGGTCTTCTGCAGCACGCGCAGGACATAGAGGGCGGTGAAGACGATGCTGGTGAGCGCGATCACGGCCACGACTTTGAAGAAGACGTCCTGGGTGAAGTAAGCCCCCAAAAAGACCAAAAGCTCGGCCGGAAAGCTGCTCAAGCCCGGCAGGCCCAGGCCGGCCATGCCGGCGATGACATAGGCCGCGGCGATGAAGGGCATGACCTGGGCCAGGCCGCCCAGCTTGGGCATGAGGCGGGTGTGGGTGCGGCCGTAGGTCATGCCGATGAGGGCGAAGAAGGTGGCGGTCATGATGCCGTGGGCGAACATCTGCAGGACGGCGCCGTTGAGCCCCAGGGTGTCCAGGGTGGCCATGCCCAGCAGGACCAAGCCCATGTGGGACACGGAACTGTAGGCCGTGACGTACTTCAGGTCGGTCTGGGCCGCGGCGCCGATGGAGCCGTAGACGATGTTCACCAGGGCCAGCACCGCGATGACGGGCGCCCAGAAGTGGGCCCCCACGGGCAGCAGGAAAATGGCCACGCGCAGGCAGCCATAGGCCCCCAGTTTCATGAGGACGCCGGCGTGGAGCATGGACACGGCCGTGGGCGCGGAGGCGTGGCCGTCGGGCGACCAGGTATGGAAGGGCCAGAGGGCGGCCAGGACGCCGAAGCCCAGGAAGAGGACCGGGAACCAGAGTTTCTGGAAGCCCGGGCTGAACTGGCCGGCCTGGGCCGCCCTGTTGAGCTCGAAGATGTCCAGGGTGTGGGGGGTGGAGCCGTAGTAGAGGGCCAGGATTCCCAGGAGGAGAAAGGCCGAGCCGCCCATGAGCATGAGGGTCAGCTTCATGGCGGAGTATTCCTTGGGCCCGGTGCCCCAGATGCCTATGAGCAGGTACATGGGCAGGACCGCGACTTCGTAGAGGGCGAAGAAGACGTAGAGGTTGAAGGAGGTGAAGACCCCGAAAACGCCCCCTCCCAGGAGCAGCAGCAGCGTGAAGAATTCCTTGGAGCGGTCCTTGACGCCCCAGCTCGCCAGCACGCCGGTGAAGAGGATGATGGCGTTGAGCACGACCATGAGCAGGCTGATGCCGTCCGCGCCAAGGTGGTACTCGACGCCCAATTCGGGCACCAGGGGGAAGCGCTCCACGAACTGCAACTGGCCGGCGTTGGCATAGTCGAAATGGAACAGCAGCAGGGCCGTGAGCAGCAGGGAGCACCCGGACGCCGCCAAGGCCAGCCAGCGTATGGCTTTGGAGTCCTTGTCCGGGACAAAGGCCATGATGGCCAGGCCCATGACAAAGGGCAGCAGCCAGATGGCGGAAAGAATGGGAAAACCGTTCATTCAGGAAACCTCATGGAGCCAAAACCTTCAGGGCGCCCAACAGGAGCAAAATGCCTCCCAGCATGGCCAGGGCGTAGGCCTGCACGCGGCCGGTCTGCAGGCGCCTTAGGGCGCCGCCCGCGGCCTGCATGACCAGGGCCAGGCCGTTCATCACGCCGTCGACCACATGGCGGTCGAACCAGGCGATGGCCCCGGAAAGGACGTAGTACACGTGGTCGATCATCCAGCGGTAGAACTCGTCGACGTAGTATTTGTTGTAGACGGTGGTGTAGACGGGCCCAAGGGCCGCGGCCACTTTGGCGGGGTCCACCCATTTGAGGCGGTAGACGCCGAAGGCCAGCAGGATGCCGGCCAGTCCCACGAGGGTGGCGGGCACGGCCACCCTGTAGTCCAAGACAAAAGCGCGGGACTCTCCGGCGGGCACCATCGCCATCGCGGCGGGCGCGGGCGCCTGCGCTTCCCATAGCGCCGTCGCCTTGCGGTAATCCCCTACCGCATCGGGATGGGCCAGGGCCAGGCTTTGCGCCCTGCCCCAGTCCGAGCTCAGCGTGGGACCGCGGTCGAAGCGGATGTAGGAGCCGAAGCTGCGGCCGTTGTAATCCAGGCTGGCGAAGCCCGCCGCGGAACTCAAGGCCGCCAGGACGAGCAAAGGCAGGGTCATGGTCCAGGGGGATTCGTGGGCGTGTCCGTGCTCGGGGGACGGCCCCTCAAACGCCAAAAAATAGAGGCGGAACATGTAGAAGGCCGTGAGGAAGGCCACGCCCACGGCCACGGCATACAAGGTCATGAGGTGGGCCTCTTTCAGGGCCGCCAGGATCATGTCCTTGCTGAAAAATCCCGCGAAGGGCCAGACCCCGGAAATGGCCAGGCAACCCACCAAGAACGTGATCCCGGTGATGGGCATCTTCCGGCGCAGGCCGCCCATGGCGCGGAGATCGTTGCTGTGGACCGCATGGATGGCCGAGCCGGCCCCAAGAAAGAGCAGGGCCTTGAAAAAGGCGTGGGTGAAAAGGTGGAATGCCCCGGCCGTGACGCCCAGGCCGCCGACGCCGAGGGCCAGGACCATGTATCCGAGCTGGGACAGGGTGGAATAGGCGAGCACCCGTTTGATGTCGAACTGGGTGCAGGCGATGGTGGCCGCGAAGAGGCTGGTGAAGCCCCCCACGCAGGCGACCACCATGGGCGCGTTCACCGAGCTCAGCAGGGCCGCGTCGAAGACCGCGTAGACGCGCGCGACCATGAAGACGCCCGCCGCCACCATGGTCGCGGCGTGGATCAGGGCCGAGACCGGGGTGGGGCCTTCCATGGCGTCGGGCAGCCACACGTGCAAGGGGAACTGGGCGCTCTTGCCCACGGCCCCGCAGAAGAGCAGGAGGGCGACCGCGCCTAAGGGCAGCCAGGCCGGGCCGAAAAGGGGCCATTGGCCGATATGGGCCGCGATCTGGCCGAAATCGGAGGTCCCCAGATAATAAGTGAGGAAGAGGATGCCCAGGAACATGCCCAGATCGCCGACCCGGTTGACCACAAAGGCTTTTTTGCAGGCTTGGTTGGCTTCGGGCTTGGAGGTGTAAAAGCCGATGAGCAGGTAGCTGCAGAGGCCCACCAGCTCCCAAAAGATGTACATCTGGAAGAGGTTGGGGCTGACGACCAGGCCCAGCATGCTGAAGGTGAAGAGGCCCAGGTACATGAAAAAACGGGCCAGGCCGGGCTCGTCGTCCATGTAGCCCAGGCTGTAGAGGTGCACCAAAAAGGAGACCAGGCACACCACCACCAGCATCATGGCGGACAAGGGGTCGAGCAGGGTGCCCACGTTGATGGTGAAGTGGCCGAAGACCTGGTTGCTCACGGACAGCCAGGGGATGCTGTCCACCTTGGGCGCGGGATCGCCCAAGACCTGGACGGCCAGGACCAGGCTCAGGGCAAGGGCGCAGCCGACCGCCGCCAAGGCCACGCGCGGCACGACGCGGCGATCGCCGCGCCCGAAGAGGAAGTTGAACAGGAAGCCGCTTAGGGGAAGCAGCGGGACGATCCAGGTCGCGGTGGAGAAGGTCATGGCTCCAATCTTTAGGGGAGGGCCTCAGCCCTTGAGCAGATCCACATGCTCCAGGCGCACGCTGCGGCGCGCCCGGAAGATGCTGACCACCAGCGCCAGGCCCACGGTGGCCTCGGCCGCGGCGATGGTGATGGTGAAGAGGGTGAACATCTGGCCGGAGAGGGCGCCGGCGTGCAGGTAGGTGTTGAAGGCGACCAGGTTGATGTTGGCGGCGTTGAACATCAATTCGAGGCCCATGAGGACGCCCACTGCGTTGCGGCGCGTGACCACGCCGTAGAGGCCCACGCAGAAGAGGGCGGCCGACAGCAGCAGAAAGTCCTGAAGGGGGACGCCGGGGATCATTCCTGGTCCTTGCGCGCGATGAGGACGGCGCCGACGAGGGCGGTGAAGAGGATCAGGGCCGTCAGTTCAAAAGGATAGACGTAGACGTTGAGCAGGGTCATGCCCACCGACTGGAGGTTGGACAGGCCCGGCGCCGGGGCCCCGGACACGTCGGTCGTGGAGGCCGCCGGAACCCAAGGCGCCGACAGCAGGGCTTTCTGCAGGACCAGGAAGAGGGCCGCCGTGGCCAGGGCCGCGGGCAGGGCCAGGCGGTTGGTCTGGGCCACAGAGGAGTCCCCGATCTGGGCCGTGAGCATGACCGCGAAGATGATGAGGACGATGACGGCCCCCACGTAGACCAGGACCTGGACCACGGCCACGAACTCCGCGCCCAGCAGCAGGTAGATCACCGCCAGCAGGGTCAGGGTCATGGCCAGGTAGAGCGCGGCGTGGAACACGTTACGCGCGGTGACCACGCGCACGGCGCATAAGACGCTGAGCGCGGCGCAAAAGTAGAAGACGGCGGTCGAAAGGTGCATGGGTCCGCTTAAGTTTCGGCCGGGGCGCGGCCTAAGGCGCGCACGGCCGGTTCGTTGAGGATGAGGGTGAGTTCCTGGCGGTCGTAGGTGGCCATCTCGTAGTCGTGGTTCATGCGGATGGCGTCGAAATTGCAGGCCTCCACGCAGAGCTCGCACAGCGTGCAGGTGCCCAGCTTGTAGATGTACTTGTCCAGCACCCGGGTCCTTCCGTCGGGGCCCTTGCCTTGGACGATCTCGAGGCTGCCATTGGGGCAGGCCCGCACGCACATCATGCACAGGGTGCACTTGTGGGCCCCGCTCAGGGGGTCCAAGGGCAGGTCCACCCGGCCGCGGAAGCGGTCGGCCATGCGCCAGCGCTCGTCGGGGTATTGCTGGGTCACGTCCTTGGAGAAAAACTCCTTGATGGTGACGCCCATGCCGCCCAGCAGGCTGAAGAAGCCCGCCACGATGTCCCTCATCCAGGTGAACAGGCCCATGGCGCCCCCTACTTTCCGACGCCCGCGGCGGCCCACAGGGCCACGCAGACGAGGTTGATGAAGGACAAAGGCAGCAGGACCTTCCATTCCAGCTTCATGAGCTGGTCCACGCGCACGCGCGGGAAGGTCCAGCGGAACCACATGATCACGAACATCACCAGCGAGGTCTTGCCGAAGAACCAGATGTAGCCGGGTATCCCTAAGGCCCGCAGCGGCCCCAGCGGCTGCCAGCCGCCCAGGAACAGGGTGGCGGTCAGGGCGGCGATGATGAACATGTTCATGAACTCGGCCAGCTGGAACATGCTGAAGCGCATGCCGCTGTATTCGGTGTGGTAGCCGGCGGTCAGCTCGCTTTCGGCCTCCGGCAGGTCGAAGGGGGCGCGGTTGATCTCGGCGGTGCCGGCGGTGAGGTAGATCAGCATGCCCAGCACGCCCATGGGCCCCATGTGCCAGAGGTTCCACTGCGCGGCCTGCTTCTCCACGATGGACTGCACGCTCAGGGTCCCGGCGAAAAGCACGACGCTCAGCACCACCAGGGCGGGGCTCAGCTCGTAGCTCACGATCTGGGCCGCGCTGCGCAGGCCCCCCAGCAGCGAATACTTGTTGGCG
>Ga0182024_10014743_pt1 | contig 15068 bp, 20 predicted proteins | sample P32metaG_FD_120480 | JGI IMG/M metagenome (GOLD analysis project Ga0182024, IMG submission 120480) | Permafrost microbial communities from Stordalen Mire, Sweden - P3-2 metaG (Illumina Assembly) | ecosystem: Environmental > Terrestrial > Soil > Wetlands > Permafrost | place: Sweden: Stordalen... | reverse complement strand
TCGAGGGCGCTCGTGCCCAGCCACACCAGGTGGGACATGATCCGGTTGAGCTCCAGGTGGATGACGCGCAGGTACTGCGCCCGGGGCGGGATCTCCAGGCCGAGCAGCGTCTCGACCGCGCCGCAGAAGGCCATCGCGTTGAAGTAGTAGGCCAGGTAGTCCATCCGCTCGATCACCGGGATGGCCTTCCAGTAGGCCTTGTCCTCGGCCGTCTTCTCGATCCCGGTGTGCACGTAGCCGATCACCGGGCGGATGTCGCGCACCACCTCGCCCTCCAGGGTGGCGATCAGGCGCAGCACCCCGTGGGTGGCCGGGTGGTGGGGGCCGATGTTCAGAGTGAGCAGCTCATGGTGCTCGCCCATGCCGGCGGGCTCGGTCGACATCGTGACCGACTCCTCCCGGCGGCGGTAGTCGCCGGTGGTGCTCACGAGGGCATCACTGGTATTTCCCGTAGCTCTGCTCTTCGTTGAACGTGAACAGGACCGGTTCGCCGCCGACCGGGAAGTCCCGGCGCTGGGGGAAGCCCTCGTAGTCCTCGGGCATCAGGATCCGGCGCAGATCCGGATGGCCCTCGAACACGACCCCGAACATGTCGTAGCACTCGCGCTCGGGGAAGTCGGCGCCGGGGTAGAGGTCGACCACGGAGGGGACGTGAGGCTCGTCTATGAGGACCCGCGCCTTGACGCTGATCCGGTCGACCTCCCTCATGTCCAGCAGCTCGTAGAGCACGCCCAGGCGGGGCTCCTCGGGGTAGTAGTCGACGCCGTGCAGGCTGGCCAGGAAGCTGTAGCCCTTGGCCCTCAGAAAGGTGAGGACCTCTTTGTTCTGGCCCGGATCGATACGGAGCTCGGCCCTTCCCCGGTGAAAGGACGTGTCGATGACCGAGTCGGGGTGAGCGTCGCGGAGCTCTTGCGCGATCAGCTCGAGGCCGGTCGCGTCAGGCACCTGCCGTGTCCCCGTGCTTGAAGACGCTGATGTCGGCGGTGTCCAGGTCGGTCTGCGCCTCGTGCGGGTCGCGGCCCGTGGGGCTGAGGATCTCCTCCGTGCCGACCGCGTCGTAGCGCTCGCGCCAGCCGGACTTTTCGTTGCTCTGGACCTTCTCGCGCAGGCGCAGGATCCCGTGGGCCAGCGCCTCGGGGCGGGGCGGGCAGCCCGGCACGTGCACGTCGATCGGCATGAACTTGTCGCTGGGCACCAGCGCGTAGTTGTTGAACACCCCCATCGAGGAGCAGCAGGCGCCCATCGAGATCGCGAACTTGGGCTCCAGCATCTGGTCCCAGATGCGCCGGATGACCGGAGCCATCTTGATGGACACCCGACCGGACAGGAGGATCAGGTCGGACTGGCGGGGCGAGGCGCGGAACGCCTCGAAGCCGAAGCGGGCGATGTCCAGGCGCATGCCGACGATCGACATCATCTCGATCGCGCAGCAGGCCAGACCGAAGGTGAGCGGGAAGAACGAGTTGCCCCGGGCCCAGGAGACCGCCTTGTCCAGGGTGGTGGTCATCACGCCCTGTTCCACGTAGTGCTCCAGGGCCTCGCCTTCGAGGTCGCCGCGGAGCATGTCGCGAGCCAGCAGCTGACGGGAGCGGAAGTCCGCCTTGGGGTCAGACAAGTTGCTTTCGGACCCGGGGAAGTCGGTCAGGGCCGACGAGGTGGCCAGCAGCTCGCGCTTTATTTCCATTCCAGGGCTCCTCGGCGCCACACGTACACGAAGGCGACCATCAGCAGCACCACGAACGTGATCGTCTCGGCCAGCGCGAAGCCCCCGAAGGTCCGCAGCTGCACGGCGATCGGGTACAGGAAGATGACCTCGATGTCGAACAGGATGAACAGCATCGCGATCAGGTAGAAGCTGATCCCGAAGCGGAAGCCGCGCTGGATCTCCGAAGGCAGGCCGCACTCGTACGGGGAGTTGCGACTGCGGTTCGGCCGCGTCCGGACCCCGGTGATCAGGTTGAGGACCGAGAAAAGCGTGCCGACGAGGCCTCCCAAGACCATGAACACGATCGCCGGCAGGTAATCCCTGAGCACACTGGCGTTATAGCACCGCAGGTCCTCCGGAGGCCCCCTTGTAACAACGTGTTACTTAGTGGCATTTGAAGCAAGCTCGGGCCGGGTCTCAGGGGCATGGTGAGGCGGCCTCCAGCGACGGGTATATCGTCGCCCGGCGTGACCCAAGTCCACATTGCGATCGCCGTGCTGGCGCTGGCCCTGACCGGGGTCACCACGTTGTGGGGCGGCTGGTGCTGGTGGCGCTGGCGCTCCAGTCGCTGGTTCTGGCCGTTGCTGCGCGCCGCCCAGGTGTCGGTGGTGCTGGAGGCGCTGGTCGGAGGCATCCTCGTCCTGCTGCACCACAAGGCGGTCAGCCTCCACTACATCTACGGGGTGCTGCCGATCCTCGTCTCGTTCATCGCCGAGCAGCTGCGGATCTCCTCGGCGCAGATGATCATGGACTCACGCGGGTTTGCCACCGCCGACGAGGTCGGCCGTCTGCCCGCGGCCGAGCAGCAGCAGCTGGTGCGCTCAATCGTCCGGCGCGAGGTGGGCGTCATGACCCTGGCCGCGCTGGTCATGTTCGTGCTGCTGGGCCGGGCGGCGATGGTCGTGCACTGAGGGTCGCTCGCATCGAGGCGGCTCGAACGAGCAAAGTGGGCCATCTCCTCGTGATTTGCTCGCTCGAGTCCGGTTTTGGCGTCCGAACGAGCACAGCTCGCCGAGTCCGCGCAATTTGCTCGCTCGAGCCGCCGGTCAGCCCGGCAGCTGGTGGTAGCGGCCCTCGAACCACAGCAGCGGCTCGCCCTCGCCCAGACCCATGTCCCGTGCCTCGCCGATCGCCACCGTGTGGTCGCCGCCGGCGATCAGCTCGCGCACGTCGCACACGGCCCAGGCGATCGCGCCGCTGATCACCGGCATCCCGGCCACCAGCGTGTGGGGCACCCGGTCGAGCTTTTCGTTCTCGGGCGCCTTGGAAGCGAACAGGCCGGCCACGTCGCGCTGCTCGGCGGAGAGGACGTTGAGGGCAAAGCGGCGCGTCTCGCGCACGATCGGCAGCGTCCGCGCGCTGTTGGCAAAGCACACCAGAGCGAGCAGCGGGTTCAGGGACAGCGAGCACAGCGCGTTGGCGGTCATCCCGCCCGTGCCGTCCGCTCCCGCCGAAGTGATCACCGCCACACCGGTGGCAAAGCGCCCGAACACCTCGCGGAACAGCTCGGGGTTGCGGTTCCGCCCCGGGGCGGCATCACCGTTCGCCATGGCTTGCGGGTTATAGCGAGAACCGGCCCCGGCGCCGGCCTCTTGGTTGCCGCCGTTGGAGGACGCTCGCGGGACCAGTCGGGCGAACGTCTCATCGGCCGGCGCCGGGGATGCGGAAATGTTCTGCGCCGGACGCTCCGCTCCTGCCCGTCGGGTGGAGCCATCCGCCGCGTCCGCGCGGGCCGGCGGGCCGGTGAGCTCACTGGCGGAGTCTGCTCGATCTCACTTCCGTATGATCCGGCCCCGCATGAATCGGCCGCTCAGGGTGCTCCTCCTAACCATGGCTGCCATTGGTCTGGCGCTTGCCGCGGCTGCCTGCGGCACGGAGCGGATCAGCGTGCCCAAGTCGGATCCCAACTACGCCCAGGACGTGGTCGCCGCGCATCTGTTCGCCGAGCGCTGCAGCGGTTGCCACACGCTGTCGTATGCCGGCACCCACGGCTCAGCCGCCAACCCGCGCACGGCGCTGGCGATCAACGGCCCCAACTTCGACGTGCGCTGCGAGCGGCCGGTGACTCGCGTCCTGTATGCGATCGAGAACGGGGGCTTCTCCGGGGCCTACATGCCGCAGAACATCTTTGTCGGTCCGCAGGCTCGCGAGGTGGCGGAGTTCGTATCGCGCTTCGCCGGACGGCAGTCGCCGAAGGAGCCCGGCACTCCGACCTGCGAACAGGAGTCGATCGGCACCCTGCCCCCGCTGCCCACCGGAACGTCGGTCGCCTCCTCAGTGACGCCGCCGACGAAGAAGAAGACCTCCAGCCGCAAGTCCACCAGCGGCCGGAAGTCCCACAGGAAATCCACCAAGAAGTAGCCCCGCGCTGGGCGCCCGGAGGGCTGCGTGCTCGATATCAGGCTGATCAGGGCGGAGACCGATGCCGTTCGCCGGGCGCTCGCCCGGCGTGGGCCGCAGGAGGCCGAGAAGGTCGAGCAGCTGCTCGAGCTCGACCAGCGCTGGCGCGGGCTGACCGCCGAGCTGGAGGAGCTACGGGCCGAGCAGAACCGAGCCAGCAAGAACCGTCGCGGAGCGCCCACCCCCGAAGAGCGCCAGCAGTTGGCCGAGCTGTCGGCTCGGGGCCGCGAGCTGAGCGAGGAGCTGACGAAGGCGGCGTCTGAACGCGACCGCCTGCTGGCCTCGCTGCCCAACCTGCCCGCCGAGGACGCTCCTGACGAGGACACCGTCCTGCGTCAGCAGGGAATGGCGGGCCAGACGGGCCGTGACCACCTTGAGCTGGCCGGGTGGATGATCGACATGGAGCATGCCGCGCAGCTGTCCGGCTCGCGCTTCGCCTACCTGCGCGGCGACCTCGTGATGCTGGAGCTGGCGCTGGTCCGCTACGCGTTGGAGAAGCTGCGCGGAGAGGGCTTTGAGCCGGTCAGCCCGCCGGTCCTGGTGCGCGAGCACGCCCTGTTCGGGACCGGCTTCCTGCCCGACACCGAGCAGCAGCTCTACCACCTGCCCCAGGACGACCTGTATCTGGTGGGCACCTCAGAGGTGGCCCTGGCTTCGCTGCACCGCGACGAGATCCTCGATGCCGACGCTCTGCCCCGACGCTACGCGGGCTTCTCCAGCTGCTTCCGGCGGGAGGCCGGCGCCGCCGGCCGGGACACACGCGGCATCTTCCGCGTCCACCAGTTCGACAAGGTGGAGATGTTCTCGTTCGTCGAGCCGTCGAGCTCCGAGGAGGAGCACGAGCGCATATTGGCCATCGAGGAGTCGATCTGCCAGGAGCTGGACATCCCGTATCGCGTGGTCAACATCGCGGTCGGCGACCTCGGCGCCTCGGCGGCCAAGAAGTACGACATCGAGGCTTGGCTGCCGGGCCAGAACCGCTTCCGGGAGCTCACCTCATGCTCCAACACCACCGATTACCAGGCTCGTCGCCTGGACGTGCGCTACCGCCCGCCCGAAGGCCGGGTCACGCAGGTGCACACGCTGAACGGAACCGCGGTGACCAGCTCGCGCACGATCATCGCGGTGTTGGAGAACGGGCAGCAGGACGACGGAAGCGTGGTCGTGCCCCAGGTCCTGGCGCCCTACGGCGCCCCCAGCGTGATCAGGGCAGATTGAGCTGCGAGACCTGGGAGGGCGCGATTCGCAGCAGCAGCTGCCGGCCGGCGCGGTAGTCGGCGCGCTGGCGGTCGACCAGGCGGCACATGGCAGCCGACTCGGCGCCGCTCAGGCAGGTCAGGTCAAGCAGGACGGTTGAGGGTGCGCCCTCCAGCAGCGTCAGCTCCACAGCTCTGGCGGCTTCCCGGTCGAGCTCACCGAACAACACGAACTCGATCCGGTCGGCTCGCTCGCGCCGCTCCACGAGGAGGCCGCCGCATACGGAGACGTCGAGCGGATCTGCGCGCTCAGGCTGGCCGGCTGGCGATAGCAACCGGCGGGCATCGTTCATGGATGCTTCACCCTTCATGGTGACGGGAAAGGGCACTCGCTGGGGGAGCGGGGGCATCGCTACGCAGGTGGGCTACCCGAAGGGTCATTTTCGTGAACAGTGTCTGTCCTCTTCACGACCGGGCCGAGGCCGTGTCGCCAAGAGGTTTTCGCCGAGATCGCCTGATCTCCTCGCCGGCTGGGTGCTTATCTACACCGTGCGCCGGACGGTCACGGACCGCCGCTGATTTCAAACCTCCGGCAGCACGAGAGCGCCGTCGGACGTTCTCAGCGCACCAACTATGGGTACTTCAAAGCGGCGGGCTGCCTGGCGTCACCTGGGAGCACTGCGGAAAGCGGAGAGGGGGGGATTCGAACCCCCGAACGAGGTTGAGCCCCGTTACGCGATTTCCAGTCGCGCCCGTTCAACCACTCCGGCACCTCTCCGGGTCGCCGCCCAAGGCTAGCGAGACCCGGGCGGCGCGGGCCGGGGCGGGGCAAGGATCACCGAGAGCTCCTCCAGCGGGGGATGCCCAGGACGATCAGGCGCAGCTGCTTCTCGGCCGTCCGCCTGATCTCAGCCTGGGCCTCCTCGTCGTCGGCCGGCGCATCCAGGCTCGCCTCCACGGTGGAGATCATCGCGCCCACCAGGAGGCCGGCCACCATCCGCAGATCCTCGGTGGTCCACTCGGCCAGGACCGGAAAGCGGGTCAGGTCGGTGGCCAGCTCGCTGGTCGGCAGGCGGATCTCCGACCGGATCGCGTGACGCAGGAGGGTGTTCCCGGTGGACCTGGCCCGGGCGATGAACGCGAAGTGCTGGCGGTGCTCGCGCACGTAGATCGTGATCGTGCCCACCGATTCCTGGATCACCTGCTCTGGCCCGGTAGAAGGCGGTCGGAACCACGCCGGCCGCCCGGGCCAGGCCACGCAGGCTGAGCGTGTCAAAAGCTGTCGCCGGCCTCCATCCGCAGCAGGGCGGCCTCCACCAGCGCCTGGCGGGTGGCGCGCCGGCGTTGGGCCTGCGTGCGCCGAACCGGGCCCGTGCCCCCGCCTGGCGAGGCGCGAGGGGTCGCTGAGGCGCGTTGCGGGTGATTCATGACCTTGGGCCCGTTACCCGCCCGGCGACTTCACTAGAACGGCCGCTCCGACGGATCCAGCTTCGGCGCCTCCGAGGCGATCGTCTGCATCACCCCCAGGAAGCGGAACACGTCGGGATAGATGAGCGCCTTGCCGCTGTTGACCAGCCCCACCGAGACCCCCCGCTCCGGGTCAGCCCAGCCCATGATGTTGAGCAGCCCGAGGTGCCCGAACGCGGCATCGGTGTCCAGCCCGAACGGGCTGATCACCTTGGCGCCCAGCATCAGTCCGTAGCTGAAGCGGGTGGGGAAGCCAAGCGTCAGATCGATCTCCAGGTGGGACTGCTCGGTTAGGGCGCGTCGCAGCGTCGCCGGCTCCATCACCTGCACCCCGTCGAGCTCGCCGCCCCGGCGGAAGATCTCAAAGAACCGGCTGAGCTCGTTGGCCGTGGTGATGATGCTGGCTGAGGGGATCACCGAGGTCAGGAACCGCGGCTGGTTTGACAGATCGACGACTTCCTCTATCGACTGGGACAGGGCGCGCTTGACCAGCGTCGAGACGGGCGGCAGCAGCCTGGGTCCGGTCACGTAGCTGAGCCCCACCTTGTCCACGTCGCCGGGCGAGACACCGTAGTTACCCCAGCGAAAGCCCAGCGGATCGAGGATCTCCTCGGCCAGGACCTCGCGGACCGACTTGCCGGTCACCCGCTCGACGATCTCCCCCAGGATCAGCCCGCCCGACACCGTGTGGTAGGCGAGGAGCGTGCCGGGCTTGACGAACGGCTTGGCGTCGGAGATCGCCTCGATCACCAGCTCGCGATCGTCGAGGTTCTCCAGTTTGAGCAGCGGTGGCGGAACATTGGGGACGGCGGCCCGGTGGGAGAGCACGTGGGCGATCGTCGTCTCGCCCTTGCCGTGGCGACCGTACTCCGGGATGTAATCGGTCACCCGGTCGGCGATGTCGAGCGCGCCGCGCTCCTGGAGCATGTGCACGACCAGCGCGGTGATCCCCTTGGAGGTGGAGTACACGCAGAACGGAGTGTCAGGAGTGACCAGTTCCTTGGGCAGGTCGGGTCCGTCCTTGGGCCCGTTGCCGCGGGCGTGCCCGATCGCCCGGTCGACCACCACGTGGCCGTTGCGCCGCACGCACAGCTGCAGGGCCGGGTGGACCCCCGTCTGGTAGAGGGCCCGGGCGGCCGCCCACATCCGCTTGACCTGCCGCTCGGTGAGGCCGGCCTGCTCGGCGGGGGCCTCCTGGCCCACCGTGGTGATCGACCCCAGATTGCTGGGGATGTCGATACGCCCGAGCGGGTCGGGCACGAACGGCAGGCGCGGGATCCTCGGCATCGGCCGCGAGGAGATTAATGGGATGGGCGGTGGGTCAGGCGACCCGCGCCCCGAACACCGCTCCCAGCGTCTTTCCCGCCAGCTTCACCCGCCTCACTAATCTCGGCCTGTGAACGCGGATCGAGCACGTGAGCTGTTCGCCTCGGCGCGGGTAGCCCGGCTGGCCACGGTGGGGTCTGACGGCCGCCCCCACCTGGTGCCGATCACGTTCGCGCTGCTCGATCCCGACACGCTGGTCAGCGCGGTCGACCACAAGCCCAAGCGCACAATGGCGTTGCGCCGGCTGCTCAACATCGCGACCAATCCGGCGGTGACCGTGCTGGCCGACCACTACGAGGAGGACTGGGGCCGCCTCTGGTGGGTGCGCGCCGACGGGTCCGCCGCGGTAGGTCAGCCGGGGGCCGAACCTTCGCGGCGCGCCGCCGCGCTGAGCGCCCTGGCGGCGCGCTATCCCCAGTACGTCGACCAGCCACCCGCCGGTCCGGTGATCGTGGTCCGCGTGGAGCGCTGGTCGGGGTGGGCTGGGGCGGCCTGACCGTCTAGCGCCGCGGCGCCAGCCGAGCCGGGGTGTCGTCGTCGTAGGTCTCGAAGAAGCCGCCCAGCGCGTCGAGCAGGTGGTCCATCGACTCGGCGCTGGCCGGATGGTCTAGGTTTTGCAGGCATGGCCGACACGATCGTCGTTCTCGGAGCCAAGAACCTCGGCGGCGCGATCGCCGAGCGCTTCCTCGGCCTGGGGTGGAAGGTGGCCGCCGTGGCCCGCTCGCCCGAGAGCCTCGAGCGGGCGCGCGAGCTGGGCGCGCTGGGCCTGCAGGCCAACGCGGCCGAGCCTCACGAGCTGCGCGCGGCGCTCGAAACCGCCGGCGGTCAGCTGGGCGGGCTGGACGCCGTCGTCAACGCGGTGAGCGCCTCGCGCCCCTCCGGGGGACCGTTCGGCGGCGGGCCGTTGGCGGAAGCCGACCTGGACGCGTTCCGCGGCTGGACCGTGGCCGTGGCCGAGCAGGCCTTCGTGTTCCTCTCCGAGGGCGCCCGGGCGCTTCGGGCTACCGGCGGCGGGGCGCTGATCCAGATCACCGGAGGCTCCTCGCGGCGTGCCATGGCCGGCAGGGGACTGTGGGCAGCGGGCGCGTTTGCCACCCGTGCCCTGGTCCAGGCCGCGGCGCTCGAATTGCGCCAGGAGCACATCCACGCGGCGTTGCTGGCCGTCGACGCGACGATCGAGTCGCCCAAGACAGCCGCCTTCACCTCGGACCGCCCGCCCGAGTCGCTGGCCGACATGGGCGAGATCGCTGGGGCTGTGGAGTTCCTCGTCGGCCAGGGCGAGCGCGCACTGAGCCACGAGCTGGTCGTCACGCCGGCCGGCGAGCGCTGGGTTCCCTAGCTTCGGACGCTAGCCGGCGCCGAGCAGCCGTAGCGTCGCCGCGTCCCGCTGACCGCCGAAATAGCGATCGAGCACCTGCCCGAACAGGGGTCGGCTCGGGTCGGCCTGCTCAAACAGGGTCATCGACGAGCGCAGCTGGATGGCGTCGATGCCGCCGAGAATCTCCTCGGCCGAGCGATCCGCGACGTCCAGCAGGGCTGAGGCCGATTCACGCAGGCGGGGGCCGAGGATCGGGTGCTCCAGGTATGCCCTGGCCTCGTCCAGCGAAGAGATCGCGTACCGCTGCGCCGTCGCACTACGCCCCAGCCCGGCCAGCTGCGGGAACACGAACCACATCCAGTGGCTCGTCTTCTGACCGGCGCGGAGCTCATCCAGGGCGCGCGCGTACGTGCCCCCGGCGTCCTGCGCCGCCACGAACCTGTCGAATTCGTAGCTGTCGGTCATGTCCAGCGATTAGTTTCCGCCTCATGCCTGGTCTAAAGGAGGAAAACCACAAACCCGCAGGAGGCGCAGCAGATGAGCACCACCGCAACCCGGATCCGCGAGCTCTGCCTCGTGATGGTCGCGGCCAGCGACCAGGACCGCTCGATCGAGTTCTATGAGTCGATTGGCTTTGAGAAGCGGACCGACGTCCCGTTCGGGGACAAGTACCGCTGGGTGGAGGTCTACCCGCCTGAGGGGACGGCCGGGATCGCCCTGGCGCCACCTCGGCCCGGGACGACCGACGTGGAGCCGCACGAGACGGGCATCACGCTGAACACCGACGACATCGACACGGCGCACGCCGAGATGAAGTCGCGGGGAGTCGACGTCGACGCCGAGGTGGCCCGCATGGGCGGCCCGGTGCCACCCATGTTCTGGTTCCGGGACCCTGACGGCCACACCCTGATGGTCGTCCAGACAAGCTAGTACGGCACGAAAAAAGGCGCCCGCCGTCACAGGCGGGCGCCCAATCAGCGTCGGTCAGGCAGCCCAGGAACCCGCTGCGGCCGGTTTCACGGCGTTGTGGTGGTGGTTGAGGTCGCAGAGCGGAGAGCATCGGACCTGGTCAGTGCCGGGCTCGCGCCCGGCGCGGGGCACGCGGAGTTTGCGATCCCCGCGGAGTTTGGGATCCCCCGTTTGCCTCCGCGGGCACGGGCGCCAAGAGCTCTGTCGACTGCACCAGGGCGCGCTCGCGCTCCAGCTCGGATTGGGCGGCCGCGCGGATCGCTGACTCCTGACGGGTGGCTTCGTCGAGCTGACGCTGCAGCGCCGCTAGCTCGGCCTTCAGCTCGTCGGCCCGCGCGGCGTCGCTGTGATGCACCGCCTCGCCCAGCGGGGTCAGCCGTCGGCGCAACTCGCGCCTCAGGCGGAGACGCCGCCAGCGCACCGAGACCACCTGCCGGCCCGCGCGGGTCCACGTGCGGGTGCAGGAGATGAGAAAGCCAGCCCGGTCCCGAGTCCTGATGATCAGCCCGGAGAGCAGCTGCGCGGCAGGCGACTCGGGCTGGCGGCGCAGGCCGGCGATGAATAGTCCGAAGAGCGCCGCCGCGACCACCAGCAGGCCAATCCCGGGGATCGGGCCCACCGCTGCCGACAGGACGATCGCCAGCGCCAGCGCACCGAGCGCCAGGCCACCGAGGAGCGGAATCGGGGCGACTCCGAGCGGCCGGCGCTCTACCCGGTGCACCGAGGCCGTCCGCTTGCGGCCAAGCTGCACTGGCAGCTCCTCCTCTGCAGCCTGGACCTGTTCGAGGGTCGGATTCGCGGTAGTTCCATCGTTTCGTCGGTGAGTACCTGCTTTCCGCACTTGGGGCAGAACCTCGCCTCGGGCGGCAGCGTTGACTGGCAGCGAGGGCAGGTGACGGGACTGTTGGTCGCAGACATGTCAGAGGTACTACCCCCAGCGCGCGGATCGACGCGGCCGTGGCCCCAGGGCACCGCCGGCGGGGCTTTCCGACCATTGGCGCCCCGCCCTGGCGTCCGCCGGGTCAGGTGCCCACGTACGCGGCGAGATGCTCGCCGGTCAGGGTGGACCGCTTGGCGACGAGCTCCGCGGGTGTGCCCTCGAAGACGATCTGGCCGCCGTCGTGGCCCGCGCCGGGGCCGAGGTCGATGATCCAGTCGGCGTGCGCCATGACCGCCTGGTGGTGTTCGATGACGATCACGGACTTGCCCGAGTCGACGAGCCGGTCGAGCAGGCCGAGCAGCTGCGGAGCCAGCGCTTCTCGATTCCTGATCGGTTCTGGCAGGACCTCTAGGCTGAGCTGTGCGAGTGATCGGCGAAGCTGTACATCCCAGGCCGCCAGAGGCTGCTCCCGCCGCACGTAGTCGGTCGAAGCTGATGCGGTTCGGCGGGTGGCTCGGCTTGGCGGTGATCGGGGCTGGCTCCGTGGTCCTGCTCTTCTGGGTGGCACCGCCGAGCCAGGTGCTGCGCCAGATCGGCCACATGAACCTCTGGTGGGTCCTCGGCGCGGTCGGGCTGGAGCTCGGCTCGTGCTTGGGCTACGTGGTCGTGTTCCGTTACTTCTTTCCCGAACCATCACGGGCGACCAGCCGCCGGGTGGCGTGGATCGCCATGGGAGCGGGCGCGGTGCTGCCCGGCGGGAACATCTCGTCGGCGGCGGCCACAGGTATCTTGCTGCGCCGCAGCGGCGTCGGCGTCAGGCAGCTGCTGGAGCGCTGTGCGGCGCTTCTGTGCTTCCTGACCGCGCTCGGCTTCGCGCTGAATGGAGCGGCGGGAGTGCTGCTGTTCGCGCGGGTGCCTGACGGTCCCAGCGACGTGCTGCACACGATGGGTCCGCTCGGCGTCTCCGTGTTCGTGCTGTCCTCCGCCGCGCTGGTTGTGGTCGCCAACCGTCGCCTGGGTGAGCGCGCACCACGCGTTCTGCGCGGTGTCGCGGCGGGCCTGGAGGGAGCCTGGACGGCGGTCCGGAAGCCGAGCTGGCGACTGCTCGGCGCCGTGGCCTTCCTGTGCCTCGACATGGGGGCTCTGTGGGCCGCCTGCGCCGCCACCGGGCATCGGCTCGGCTTCCTGGCCGTGCTGATCGCCTACTGCATCGGCTACCTGGCCACGATCATCCCGATGCCCGCAGGCCTCGGCGTGCTCGACTCGGGCCTGGCCGGAGCGCTCGTGCTCTACGGCCTCCGGCCCACGGTGTCGGTCGGCGCCGTGCTCGTCTATCACGCGATATCCATCTGGGTGCCCGGTACGGGCGGGCTGATCGCCTGGCTGCCCACCCGTCGCAGCCGAGAGGCCCCGGGTCCGGTTGGGCGCTCGCCGGCTCCGCCCGGCTTCCGCCTCGGGGAGGCGACCGAGCCAAACGGCTGAGCGGCTCGGCCACGCCCGGTTGGGTCGCGTCGAAGCTACGGGGTCGGCCGCTGGTCGATGCGCACCAGGTTGCCGGATGGGTCACGCAGAGCGAAGTCCCGGGTGCCCCAGAACTGTTCGGTCGGCTCCTGCACGATCTCGGCCCCAGAGGCGCGCAGCTTCTCGAAGGCGCCGTCGAGATCGTCGGTGTGGAAGTGGACGCCGTTCAGGGCGCCCTTGGCGAGCAGGGCGGCGACCGCGTCGCCGTCGGTGGGGCCGCCATTCACGTAGTTGGACAGGACGATCGCCACATCGGGCTGAGAGGGGGCGCCGACGGTGATCCAGCGGAAGCCTCCGTTGGCCACGTCGTTGCGCACTTCGAGCCCGAGATCGTCGCGGTAGAAGGCCAGGGCCACGTCGGGGTCATGGACCTGAACGAAGCAAGTGGAGAGAGTGAGGTTCATGCCGGCAAGGCTAGGGAGCCACCGCCGCGGTCGCTTCTCCGATCCTGCTCTGATTCTGACTCGGGCGGGTGAGGGCCTTGGCCACGCAGCCGGGCACGCTGATCAGCGCGGTGTGATCACGAGCCCGGTACGCCGTCGGCGTCTCACCCTCCACCTGGGTGAAGCAGGCGCTGAACGAGCCAAGCGACGTACGACCCACGGCCAGGCAGACCTCGGTGACCGACAGATCGCCGCGCCGCAGCAGCGCCTTGGCCCGCTCGATTCGCCGCGTCATCAAGTAGGCGTAGGGGGTCTCGCCGTAGGCGGCGCGGAACTGCCGCGAGAAGTGGCCGGGCGACATCAGGGCAGCGCGGGCCAGCGCCGCGACGTCGAGCGGCCGAGCGTACTCGCGGTCCATCAGGTCGCGGGCGCGGCGCAGATGCGCGAGGTTGGCCAGCTCCTCCGGCGTCACGAGGCGAGCTTAGCTTCGTGTTCCGCCTCTGAACCAGCGGAGAGGGGGGGATTCGAACCCCCGATGGACCGAAAGGCCCATACCGGTTTTCGAGACCGCTCCGGTTGCCCGAAGGATTTGGGGAGTTGCAGGACAGTCTTGAAGCTCGGCCCGACATACGCGATCGGATTGCGATCGAGACGGTGTTTTGGGAGTTTTGGGAGGGACACATCAACGCTCATTCGATTCCCAAGAAACGGGCTGATCCTCCTGGCTACGGGGATCGGGCGATCAGTTTCCTCGGACAGAAGCCCGGTTAACCGAAATCTAGGTCATCGAGAGCGAGCAGGGCCAGCTTCCTTGTTTGTGCAACCCTGTGTGGCGCGACTCTTGTCTCGATTAGGAACTAGCCGTCGCTAAAATCGCGCCGCGGTCTGACCGCAGGCTGCTGCGTCCAGGCGGGACCCGAGGACGTCTCGGAGGATCAGCACGGCGCGCTGCCGGGCCGGAACGAGCTGTAGGGCTGCGACGAACGCCAGCTCGACACCCCCAGCCTGTGCCTGCCATCCGCGGCGTAGAGGCGATGGACTGCAGCTACGCGCTGCTCGACATGACCGTCTATGGGCGGCAGGAGGCCTGGGAGGACTCGCCCCCGGGGTGGCCACGAAGCGCTTTCGCTCCCGCCCCAGACAACGGGGACGGTCCTAGCCAACCCAACCTCAGGTACGCAACATCGCCTAGTAGAACGCTCGCGCGAGACGGTCCCCGGCACGCGAGCGGATGGCAACCCTCGACGGCTGCGCCCCGATCACCGTTCGCGTCTCGCGCGCTCGCGCACGGGCGGCCGTGGCGGACTGCGACGAATGACCCTGCACAGTGGTTCGCGCACCGCGCGCCGCGCGTTCGAGTACCTTGTCGGCCGCGCGGTGCACCGCTTCGGCAGTCGCGCTGCGCATCCGCTCCCCAGCACGTGACTCCCACCGGCCCCATCGAGATGAGGATCGACCCGCCGCTGCAGCCGGGCCGGGAGCCCGGCGGGCTGGAGCGGTGAGCGTCTCCGGCCCCATCACGTTCGATGGCCGCGTGGCGATCGTGACCGGAGCCGGTGGGGGCCTCGGTCGCGCCTATGCGCTCGAACTAGCCCGCCGTGGCGCGCGGGTCGTGGTCAACGACGTCCGCGGAGCCGCAGCCGTCGTTGAAGAGATCAGCGCGGGGGGCGGCGACGCGCTGGCCAGCCCGCATTCGGTCAGCACGCAGGCCGGCGGACAGGCTATCGTCGAGGCGGCGCTGGGCGCCTTCGGCTCGGTGGACGTGCTGATCAACAACGCGGGGATCGTGCGCGATCGCAGCCTGGCCAACCTGAGCGCCGCCGAGCTGGACGCGGTCCTCGACGTGCACCTGCGGGGAGCGTTTTACGTCACGCAGCCGGCGTTCCGGGCGATGAAGGAGCGC
>Ga0182024_10014742_pt1 | contig 15068 bp, 13 predicted proteins | sample P32metaG_FD_120480 | JGI IMG/M metagenome (GOLD analysis project Ga0182024, IMG submission 120480) | Permafrost microbial communities from Stordalen Mire, Sweden - P3-2 metaG (Illumina Assembly) | ecosystem: Environmental > Terrestrial > Soil > Wetlands > Permafrost | place: Sweden: Stordalen... | reverse complement strand
GAGCGGCGCTCTTGAGGCTCAAAACAGCCCGAAACGTGATCAGCTAGAATTGTTTTAGTGCTGGAACGCCCTGTTCATGCGGGTTTCGCGATCATCGCCGGATTCACCGTCGTCGCGCTCGCTGCTGCAACGGGCTGCGCGCATCGGATGGTTGCGAAAGCGCCGGCGCCCGCGAAAATCGGCGCGACCGAATCCGGAGTGGCCAGTTGGTACGGGATTCCGTATCACGGGCGGCGCACCGCGTCCGGAGAAATTTACGACATGGAGCAGCTCACCGCGGCGCATCGCACGCTTCCCTTTCAGACCTGGGTGGAGGTCACCGATCTCGACAACGGGAAGCGCGTGAGCGTGCGCGTCACCGATCGAGGTCCATTCGTGGATGGACGCATCATCGATCTTTCGCTCGCCGCCGCGCGCAAAATCGAGATGGTCGGACCCGGCACCGCGCGCGTGAAGCTGAAAGTCATCGCACCGCCGCGCGCATCGGAAAAGATCGCAACACAGAAAACTGAGAAGGCCGCGACTCCCGAAATTCCGCTTCCGGCGTCACAGCCCGCTCCACCCGCTCGAGCGTCGCGACCCGCTCCGGTCTCGAAGCAAACTTCGGTCGCGCCACTAGCTCCTCGCGACGACTCGGCTGAAATTGCACCGCGCTCGCTTCCGGCGGCACACTCCGATCAAGCGCGAGCCGGTGCGCCTCGCGCTTACGCAGTCCAGGCGGCGGCGTTCGCCGATCGCGATCGCGCCGAAGCGTTCCTGGTTTCCGTTCGCGCTCAATTCGGAGAGCTGATTGACGAAGCGCGCGTCATCGCGGCGCAGCCGGGTTGGAAAGTGCTGCTCGGCCGCCAGATGACGCTTGACGACGCGAACCAGTTGGCCGCCAGGCTCCGGGCAGCAGGCGGGCAGGCTTTGGTGGTCGCCGAGCGTGAATCACGACCCTAGGATTACTACCCGAGGATCGCCGCTCGGGGATTACTGCCCCCCGCGATCCATGCTAGAGATCCCCCAAATATATCCCCACGCCTATACCCCCCGTTGCGGGTTTACCCTTACCCCCAACTGACTATTCCCACTCTAAAAAAGCGGGTCTTGAGGAAAAGTGAAATCGACTGTAGAGTTTATTCTTGCTCAACCCACTACCATTTGGAGCGCGTACCCCGATGCTTCCCAATATGGACGAGAACCGGCATGTCTTAGTAGGCCATTCGCCCCGCACCCGTAAGGTGCTGGGCATGATCGAAAAATTAGGGAAGTGCCGCTGGCCGGCTCTCCTGCTGGGCGAAACCGGCACCGGCAAAGAAGTGGTGGCGCGCGCTATCCATAATATAAGTCCGTCCGGACCGTTCGTGACCATCGATTGCTCGGCGATGGTCGGCCCGCTGATGGAAAGCGAGCTGTTCGGCCACGTTAAAGGCGCCTTCACTGGCGCGGCGAACGCCAAAATCGGACTGATTGAGAGTGCCAACGGAGGCACCGCGCTGTTCGACGAAATCGGCGAGCTCCCTCTCGACTTGCAATCTAAGCTGCTCAGGGTATTGCAGGAAAAGGAGTTTCGGCCGGTGGGATCCATCACCACGCGGCGATCCGACTTCCGGATCATCGCGACCACCAATCGCGACCTCTCTAAAGAGGTTGAAAAGGGAACCTTCCGGCGCGACCTCTACTTCAGGCTGAACGTCATCAATATAAGGATGTCGCCGCTCCGGGAGCGCCGCGAAGACATTCCCGCCCTGATCCACCACTTTATCACCCGCGTGGGCGGAAATTACACCGTGACTGCGGAAGCTCTGGAAGTGCTGTTGACCTACGAGTGGCCCGGCAACGTTCGCGAACTCGAAAATTGCATCCAGCACATGGTGGCGATCAATTCAGGCCCGCTGCTGCACGTCGCGGATCTGCCCTCGAGTCTTCAGAATTTCGTTCTTCAGAAGAAATCCCAGTACCTGACGGCCGCCGCGGGAGCTCCGCAACCAGTCAAACCGCATAATCCGCCGCCCGTTCCAGTGCCGGTTCCCGGCGACATGAGCATCGCAGCCTCGCCCGCGATACTGATGTTGGGAGGCGCGGACCTTCCCGGCGTAATTCCGCTGCCTGAGCTGGAACGGCGCGCCATTGTGAACGCGCTCGAATACACCAAGGGTGATCGCGCCGTCGCGGCGCATCTTCTGGGGATCGGGCGGACCACGCTGTATCGCAAGTTGAAAGAGTATCGTCTCGCGGGCTAGCGTCCTGAGCCATCGGTCCGCCTCATAAATCACGGTGGGGCGGACGCCCTCGTCCGCGCCGGCCCCCCGGTCCGGCTCTCACAATTGAAGGCCCACGAGGGCGTCGGCCGCGGTCCAGGGGACCGCCCCACGTCCCGAAGTTTTTCCACCGATCGCAAAACGTCCATCCTAAATCGGCGATCATAAATCCTGACGTGGCCATCGCTCTCGATGCGACTTACAGCCTGGGCCGGAATCTCTCGGGAGTCGGCTTATATTCGCGCGAGATGCTGCGTGGACTCACCCATGCGCATCCCGCCGAAGACTTTCTGTACTGCTACCGCCCGCACCGGTTCCTGCAATCCTATCGCGAGACGCTCCCCGGGAACGCGGTTCGACGCCTGCTGATCGATACGCCGCCGGGCGACGTGTTTCATGCGCTCAACCAGCGAGTGGATACGCGGGCGCGCCGGACCGTCTCCACCTTTCACGATCTGTTCGTGATGACCAGCGAGTACTCCTCGCCCGAATTTCGCGCGCGATTCACGGAGCAGGCCCGCGGCGCAGCGGAGAAGAGCGATGCGATCATCGCCGTTTCCCAATTTACGGCAAACGAAGTAGAGCAGTTGTTGGGCGTCGCCAAGGATCGGATTCGCGTGATTCATCATGGCGTGCGTCTAACGAACGAGCGAATCCCGATGGCAGGCGAACGCGAGAACTTGGTCCTCTGCGTCGGAGCGATTCAGAAACGCAAGAACATCGCGCGATTGGTGCGCGCCTTCGAACGGCTCCCGAAATCATGGCGCCTGGCACTGGCGGGCGCGCCGGATGGCTATGGCGCCGCTGAAGAACTGCGCGCCGTGGAGGACAGCCCGCGGCGTGCCGACATCGACGTCCTCGGTTACATCTCGGCGGAAGCGCTCGCATCGCTCTACCGGCGCGCCGCGATTTTCGCGTTTCCCTCGCTCGATGAAGGATTCGGAATGCCGGTGCTCGAAGCCATGGCGCACGGCGTGCCGGTGGTCACGTCGCAATCGAGCGCACTGCCGGAAGTGGCGGGCGACGCGGCAATTTTGGTCGACCCGTTCGACACTGAGGCAATCGGCGAAGCGCTGCTGCGCCTCGCCCCCGATCCGGATCTTCGCGACGATTTCGCGGGGCGCGGTATCGGGCGCGCGCGCGAGTTCACCTGGGAATCGGCTGCCGAGCAGACCTGGCGCGTCTACAATGAGATCAGATGAAGAGTGAGCCTGGCCGCCGATAAACGCCGATGCACTCCGATAAGACTCCGGCTTTTCTTGTGCGCATAGGGCTCATCGCCATCCTCTTAGCCGGCTGTGGGCCAATCGCGCGTGCAGGAGATCTGATCGTCGCCGGCGCCTCCGATCTCTCGCCCCTGACCGCCGCGCTCGAGCAGGGGTTCGAAAAAGCAACCCATCAAAAAATCCGATTCACGCTCGCCTCCAGCGGATCGCTCGCGCACCAGATCGAGAACGGCGCCCCGTTCGACGTGTTCCTATCCGCGGATGAACGGTCGGTCAAGGAACTGGCCGACGCCGGGCATCTGGAGAAGGATGTCGTGATCTACGCCACGGGCCGGCTCGGGTTGTGGTCCAAGGATGGACGCGTGCGCTCTCTCGACGACTTGAAGAAGCCCCAGGTGATTCACCTGGCGATTGCGAATCCGGACCACGCGCCGTATGGAATTGCTGCGCGGAAGGCGCTCGAAACGCAAGGGCTGTGGCGCGAAGTGCAGCCGAAGATCGTGTACGGCGAAAACGTGCGCCAGGCGATGCAGTTCGCCGAAAGCGAAAATGCGGATGCCGTGATCACATCCTGGACGCTGCTGATCGGCCGCGGAGTGCTGTTGCCCGCGGAGTGGCACGATCCGATACGGCAAGCGGGCGGCGTGGTGAAGGGGAGCGGTCAGGCATCGATGGCGCGCCAGTTCCTGAAGTTCTTGACCAGCGCAGAGGGGCGAAAGATTCTTCAGAGCGGCGGATTGTTTCCGCCGTAGGTGGCACAGACTTTGAGGCGCGCCCGTCGGGGCGCGCGCACCGGAGTCTGTGTGGTGCACCCCACATCATCACACCTCGCGGGCCTTCGAAAGCTCCTCTTGTTCCGCGCTGGCCGCGCGCCGCAGCTCGCCGATCCCCGCGCCGGCGATGGTGAGTGCCACCGCCCCGCCGATCACCATTCGCAGCATCGCGATCCCCCACAGCAGCATCGAGAAGTGTTCCGCCTGCCCCGGCGTCACTCCCAGGGGGCCGAAGACTTTCAGCAGAACTTCCTTCGAAAGGAGAAAGAATCCGATGTTTCCCGGCGCCTGCGGAACAGCGCTGCCCATCCGCATAATCACCATCATGGCGAAAGCATCGGTGACGGCGAGGCCCTCAAAGCCGTAGCCCCTGAACGTCGCGTAGACCGGGAGCGATTGCAACAAAAGATACGGCAAGCTTAGGAACAGAGCGAAGTAGATGTATCGCGCCTGGCCGATGGTGCTCAGATCGTCGATCAAAACCCGCAAGTGCCGCTGCCAATTCTTATCCGAAAGCGCGGCATGCGCGCGCTGCCTGTGAAACAGCGCGATCGCCAGCAGCGCCGCCCCCCCCAGGACCACGCCGGCCAGCGTGTATTCACTGGCGATCAACAGGCGCCGCATATGGGCCGGCTGCGGAACAATCCTCAGAGCAATGAACAATGACCCGCTGAGCCAGATTCCGTCGAAGATTCGCTCGATCAGGGCGCTCGAAAGGGACACCGAAAAAGGCAATTTGGTCCATCGCGTAATCAGATAGCACCGCAGAATTTCCCCCGCGTTAAACCCGAGCGCTTCGTTGCCGAACTGGCCTACATAAATGGCGCGGAGCGTTTGCCAGAACGATACGGGTTCCACCGGCCGCATCAACAGGTTCCAGCGCCAGGCTTGGACGCTATACACGCCGATATCGCTGACGATCGCGATCGCGACCCACCCCCAATTCGTGGTCTTCACGTCAGCCAGGAGTTGGGTGAGCTTGAAGTCTCGCAGAGACCAGGCCAGGAACCCGATGGTGAGTACGTTGATTACAACCAGAATGACGCGCGTCCGCGTCTTGCCGGAGGTTGCTTCACCCAAGGTCCCATGATAGCGCCGGAGGATAACGCGCGACGATCGGGTAGTGGCCGTCATCCCGAGCGCAGCGAGGGGATCTGCTTTTCGGCCGCACCAGCGTGGACCGCCGGTTCTGTCGCCATTTGAACGGCCGAGGCGTGACCCGCGTATACTGTTTCGGATAGGATCACTTTTTCTCGAGGAGGGCCACAATGCAACAGCACATAAAGATTCTCGCGATACTGCATATCGTATTCGGAGGGCTGGGCGTGTTCGCGGCGCTGATCGTACTGGCCGTGTTCGGCGGGATCGCGGGGATCGTTCATATGAGCGATACGACGCCGGACGGCGTGCTGGGCGGCGCCATCGTGGGGCTGATCGGGGCGGTGATCATGGGCATCGTAATGGTGATCTCGCTACCCGGACTGATCGCCGGGATCGGGCTGCTGAGCTTTCAGCCGTGGGCGCGCATCCTGACCATCGTTCTGTCCGTGATCGAATTACCGGGCTTCCCGTTTCACACCGCGCTGGGAATTTACGGGCTGTGGGCGCTGCTGTCGAATGAGGGGACGGCGTTGTTCAACCGGCCAGTCCCGGTGCGAGCGTAAGCGCAGAGTTCAAAGAGGCGCGACAGTATGGAGCGCGTTTGCCTGGTAACGATCCGGCCGCAGCAGCCCTCTAGATGCGCGATGCCGGAGCGATCTCACCGCAAGCACGCGCCCGCTCCGATACACTGGGGTCATGGCGAAGGTCGTCGATCCGCGTACGCTGCCCGACACGAAGCCTTGTATTCCAGGATTGAAACCGCCAGTCCGTGAGTTCGTACTGTCTGACGACAGTGATCCTTCCGAAGTAGATGCATTCAACCGGAGTATTCGTGAGCTTCGCGAGCAGAGGCCAGTGTTCCGTCCAGACGCGAAATGAACATCCCAAGGATTTCTTTCCTGTTCGTGTTCGTTGCGCTTCAGCTAGCTGCCGCGGAGTTCACCGTTCGAATCGTGGACGGGCTCGGGCGACCCGTCCCAGCCGTAAACGTCGAGGTTTATTGCGACTCGAAAACGGCGGAACTCCGGCCTTTGCAATTCATGTCGGATCAAAACGGAGCCATTCACGGAACGTATGACGATGGGATGTGTAAGCCCGCCTCCGTCAGCATTGAGAAGCAAGGGTATCAAGGCTATTTGACCGGCTTTCGCGATCGATACATTCTTCAGCGCGTCCTCAGCGAACCGGACCTTCCGAGAATAGCAAGGCTTCCCGGTGACGAGTTGGAGCAGGAGTTGAGCGAGGCGCTTGCTGGTGCCCCTTCAAGCTACCGGAAGTTCGCCGATTCGATTTTTTACTATGAGGCGCAATTGCGTCCCGCGTTATGGGATCTAGCTCGCCATCCCGAGTTGACCTTGCGGGTGCGGCAGACGCTCTCGATGATTGCCGCCCCAGACGATCTCCACTTGATCATGCGGCTGGACCCTCCTCCCGCGGCTGGGGCGTTCGGCGACCGCTGGCGCTATCAAGTTGCGACGTCGCTGGTCAATCCGGACAGCGAGGAGGAATGGTCGTTCCTGCGGCGATGCGCGTTCAATGAATTCGACGACCGGTGGGCGGATGCAGGGGCCATCCAGACGCTGAAGCTTACTGCATCGCAACGTAGCCAGACGATACTCGAGGAAGCCAAGAAGGCGAACCCCACGCGAGCTGCGCAGATCGAGAAGGCGCTCGCGTATATCCGGGCGAATCCAATCGCGCTCGCGAACGCAGACCTCGAAGCGCTAGGCAAAGCAGTCGCACAGGTCGTCACGATCGGAAATTGGGGAGGAAATGGCGCGCCCCGGTTCAACCAGGCCGGCGATAAGGCGCTGATCGATTTCACTTTTCAAACTGCGGAAGATCGATACGGCTATACCGCGACATTTCACAGGGCCGAGGGCCTCTGGACGCTTCGGGGCGTTCATGAGAGCTACCAGGCCTTCGCAGCGAATGCGGTCGTAAAGTAGTAAGATTTGCCATCACAAGAGCTATCGATCCAGAATGGCGCTGTCGGCCTCGACACTCCGCAGAAGCTTGCGCAACGGATTTGGAAGCTATACCCGCGACTGCCGCCGACGCACTAAACGCTTCCACGACTTCCGCTCAATCGTCGGCGGGCGGAACGCCTGCTCGATCAGCTCCGCCTGCTCCTCCTGATGCCGCTTGAGCGATCCCGGCGCGGTGCTGGCGGCTTCCGGTCTTCCCGCGTAGCCGATTTGCCGATGCTGCTTCTGAATCACGGGCTGAATCCATCCGCGCACGAAGGCCCACGCGCCCATATTGCGCGGCTCCTCCTGGACCCACACGATTTCTCCCGCCGCCGGATAGCGCGCCAGCACCTCCGCGAATTCCGCTTCCGGAAAGGGATACAGTTGTTCGATGCGGACGATCGCCGTGTCAGCCGCTTTCCGCTGATCGCGCGCCGCGAGCAGCTCGTAGTAAATCTTGCCATTGCACAGCACGATCTTGCGAACCGCCTTAGGATTCGCGACGCTCGTGTCATCTAGCACCGGCTGAAACACGCCCTGCGTAAGATCGTCGATCGACGAAACCACCTTGGCATGGCGCAGCAGGCTCTTGGGCGTCATCACGATCAGCGGCTTGCGCAGCCCGCGCCGGTCCGGACCGCCGTGCATCTGTCGCCGCAGCAAATGGAAATATTGCGCGGGCGTGGTGCAATTGGCGACCCGCATGTTATTGTCCGAGCAAAGCTGAAGGAACCGCTCCAGGCGCGCGCTCGAATGTTCCGGCCCCTGGCCCTCCTGTCCGTGCGGCAGCAACAGGACCAGGCCGCTGGGCTGGCCCCATTTCGTTTCAGCCGACGCGAGGAACTGATCGATGATCACCTGCGCGCCGTTGGCGAAATCGCCGAACTGCGCTTCCCACAGCACCAGCGTCAACGGATCGGCAACGCTATAACCGAACTCGAATCCCATCACGGCGAATTCGCTCAACGGGCTGCTGTAAACCTCAAAGCGCGCCTGACCGGGCGAAAGATTCTGCAACGGAATGTATACTCGATCGTTTTCCGCGTCATGATATTCCACATGCCGCTGGCTGAACGTCCCGCGGCCGCTATCTTCTCCGCTCAGCCGCACCGGCGTGCCGTCCAGCACCAGCGTTCCGAACGCGAGCACTTCGGCGAGCGCCCAATCGATATGCGCTTCCGCCGGTCCTGCCGCCTGAAACGATTCGCGGCGCTTGCGCACGAACGCCGTCAGCTTCGGGTGCAAATGGAAATCTTCGGGAAAGCTCGTGATCCGACTGACAATCAGCTCCAGCACCTCGCGACCCACGTTCTCCGGCGGATGATCCATGGGAATCGCAGCCGCCGGAATCGCGCTCAGTTCCTGTAATTCGTACTGTTCCTTGCGCAGTTGCGATTCGTCATAGACGCCGTAGAGGCGCTTCTTCTGCTCCTCGCGCCACGCCTTCACTTCGTCGTCTGTCGCCAGGCCTTCCTGATCCAGCCGCTCGGCGTATTGCACGGCCACGGACTTTTGCGCCCGGATTTTACGATAGAGAATCGGCTGCGTGTAGCTGGGATCGTCGGCTTCGTTGTGGCCGTATTTGCGATAGCACACCAGATCGATCGCGACGTCCTTGTGGAACCGCTGCCGGTAATCGTATGCGATTTGCGTCGCTCGAATGCACGCTTCCGGATCGTCGCCGTTGACGTGAAACACCGGCGCGCCGAAAGCCAGCGCGACATCGGTGCAATACGTCATCGATCGGCCGGCTTCGGGATTCGTGGTAAATCCGATCTGATTGTTCACCACCAGATGTATCGTGCCGCCGGTGCAATAACCAGGAACTTGCGACAGGTTCATCGTCTCGGCGACGATCCCCTGACCCGCCATGGCCGCGTCGCCGTGGATCAGCAGCGGGATCACGCGCTCGCGCCGCGTGTCTCCGATGCGATCCTGCTTCGGCCGCGTGAGTCCTTCAGCCACCGGATTCACGGCTTCCAGATGGCTTGGATTCGGCGCGATGGACACCGTGACGCTCTTCGCGCTCGCGGTCCGGTACACGCCGGTGGCCCCCAGATGATACTTCACGTCGCCCTGGCCTTCGATGGAATCGGGATCCACGTCGCCGTCGAATTCAGAGAAAAGCTGAAGCAGGCTCTTGCCGACGATGTTGGCAAGCACGTTCAGCCGGCCGCGATGCGACATGCCGATGACGCACTCCTGCACTCCCTCGGCGGCCGCGCGCTCTAGCATTTCATTGATCATGGCCAGCATCGCCTCGGCGCCTTCCAGCGAAAATCGCTTGTGACCTTTGTAGCGATTGTCCAGAAAAAGCTCGAAGCCTTCCGCGTCCACTAAATCCTTCAAAATCCTGCGGCGTGTCGCGGGCTCCAGATGATTTTCAGCCCGGTGGTTTTGAACGTGGTGAGTTCCCGCGAGCTCCATGCGCTGCTCCAGCCAGCTCCGCTCCTCGGGATTTTCGATGTGCATGTACTGCACGCCCAGCGTTCCCGCGTAAGTGGCGCGCAGCCGCTCGGCCAACGCACGCAGTGTCGCGATACCGAACGATCCCGTGTGGAACGTGCGATCCAGATCCCAGATGGTCAACCCATAGAAGGAAGGCTCCAGATCCGCGCGCGGCGGCCGCGCGCTGCCCAGCGGATCCAGATGGGCGAGCAGATGGCCGCGCTCCCGCCACGCCTGAATGAATCGCGCGACCGCCGCCTGCTTTACCGGATCGGCATTGATCAGCGGAGCTGCGGCCTGATCCGCCTCCCAATGCACCGGGCTCAGGGGAATCTTCAGATCGCGAAAGATTTCCTCGTAGAATCCGTCTTCGCCCTCCAGCAGCGATTGCAGCCGTCCCAAAAACGCGCCCGATTCCGCGCCTTGAATTACCCGATGATCGTAGGTGCACGTCACCGTCATCACTTTGCTCAGGCCCATCGACGCGCGCGTGTCCTCCGGCACGCCGCGATATTCCGGCGGATAATCGATGGCGCCGGTCGCGATGATCGCGCCCTGGCCCGGCATCAATCGCGGATTCGATCCCATGGTGCCGACGGTGCCCGGATTCGTCAGTGAAATCGTGGCGCCTTCGAAATCGGCGACCGTGACTTTGTTTTCGCGCGTACGTTTCACCAGGTCGTCATACGCCGCGGCAAATTCGGCGAAGTTCATCGCCTGCGCGCTCTTGAGCGACGGAACCTTCAGGGCGCGCGCGCCGTCTTTCCCCGCCACGTCCACCGCAATGCCGAGATTCACATGGTCCCGAGTCACACGATAAGACTGGTCGCCTTGTTCCGAATACGCGCAATTCAGCGCGGGAACGTCCTTCAGCGCCTTCACCATCGCCCACGCGATCAGGTGCGTGTAGGATAGCTTGCCCGCTCCATTCGCGCGCGGCTCCGTGGCTGGATAATGTGACAGAAATTGATTGATCGCCTTGCGATTCTCCTCGATCACCTTCACCGGCATCACGCGCTGGCTGGTGGCAACCGGGATGGAGAGGCTCGCCGTCATATTCTCGGCGATGCGCAGCGCGGGACCGCGAAGCGGGACCAGTTGTTCGCCCGGTTGAGGTGTCGCCGCCGGCGCTACCGGGGAAGCGGTTACGACTTGCCCGGCCGGCGCGATGGCAGTCCCGTTCGTCGCGCCATGCGTGCTCCCATTAGTGGTCGCATTCGAAGTTGGCGCAGTCGTGTGGCCGTCCGATTCGAAGACTTCCTTCCAGGCCGGATCGACGGTCCCCCGGTCGTAAAGATACTGCTGATACAGCTCATCCTCGACCCAACTGTTCACACTTGGCGTTGAATCCGGCATCTTTCAAACTGACCTGCTACCTTCCTTTTTGGGTTTCCATTACTATGTTAACTGATGGCCCGCTTATTGATCTTTTCCGACCTTCACAATGACGCGCAAGCCGTGGAAAGACTGATAAATGTCAACGCCGATTACTATTTCGCCGCCGGCGATCTGGTGAGTTGGCAGCGGGGTCTCGACCAGATGGGCGAGATCATGAAACGCCGCCCGGGACGTGTATACGTGATGCCCGGAAATCATGAAACTGCCCAGGACATCGCGGATTTTTGCGCGCGCTACGGGTTCGTGAATTTCCACGAATCGAAGATTGAGGTCGCCGGAGTGCACGTGGCCGGTCTGGGCTATTCGGGCCCCACGCCGTTCAATACTCCGGGCGAATATAGCGAAGCCGAGCTGGCCTCGCGGCTCGCAAAATTCGCGGGATTGAAGCCGCTGGTTTTGATCTGCCACGCGCCGCCGCTCAACTCTTCGCTCGATCGCGTGCATGAAGGATTGCACGCGGGCAGCAGCGCCGTTCGCGAGTTTATCGAAAAGCAGCAGCCGCGCGATTTTTTCTGCGGCCACATCCATGAAGCCGAGGGCGTGGTGGAACACATCGGCGCCACGCGCGCGATGAACGTCGGGAAAGCCGGCTACCTCCTGGAACTGTGAGCCGAGCTATTTGCGCTATGCTGGAGGTGAACTCGAATTTGCGCCTGATGTCCATCATGGCGTGGCAGCATTCCCAATCAATCCATTCGGAGGGAGAGCTACGTCTCGCTGCGGCAGAAGCGCATTCTGCTAGAATCCTCGTCTGAAATGGACGAATAGAAGAAGATGCCCTTCATTCCTAAACACCAGCACTACGTCAGGGCTCCCATAAAGGAGGCGCTTATCGGTTTGGGAATGGATCGTCCGAGTTCGTCAGCGCTCGCCGACCTTGCAAGGCTCGACCTCTCCGCGCGCGGATACTCCGGACCAAGAAACATTTATCGAACTCAACTCGAGGGTCGGATCGAAGGGGATCAGGCGACCGCTAAGGCTGACCATGGGCAAGTAGGCTACCAGTTCATCGGAGAGGACGGAAGACACGTAGCGCGAATCGATCTCGATAGCTTCGCTTTCAGCCGGCTGCCTCCATATGACAGTTGGGAGCAGCTTCGAGAGGAGGCACACACGATTTGGAATTCTTACCGCTCGGTGATTCCCGGGCGTGCGGTGACTCGGGTCGGCCTCCGGTATATAAACCAGATCGACATGCCACAGCCCGTGCGGGACTTTCGGGATTACATCCGGACCTATCCCGAAATATCGTCCGACCTGCCTCAGGCCGTAGCTGGCTTTTTCTTTCAGGTCCAAATCCCTCTAGAGCCGAGCGGGGTATTCCTAAGCTTGACGCAGGCGTTGGTCCCGCCATCAGCGCCGAATGTCACTTCTGTTGTGCTGGACATTGACGTCTTCAGGCAAGGGATGAGACTTGAGTCTGACGACGAGATCTGGCGCATCTTGGACGAACTGCGATTGCAAAAAAATCTCGTATTTGAGAGCTGCATTACGGATAGAACCAGGGAGTTGATCAGTTAATGCCCTACGTCGCTGACCATCCACGCCATCTCCGTCGCCAGATGGAGGAACCGACTGCCTACGTGCAAACCGATAATTATCGACCGACCGCGACCCAGGCCTTAGCTGTTTGGGTGGAAAAGCGTTCGCAGAGCACATCCCTAAGAATTAAGTACGGGCTGATGGACGCTGAGAGTGAGTTGAGCAGGCTTTCGGTTTTGAGAAGCAACTGGGATTCGTACGGCGCCGATGCACCCAGCGCACAAGCGATCGATGCCGCGCGGATCATTCTAAACGAGCTAGCCGCGACTCTGATACGCCCGTCGACCGTGGTAGCGTCCGCTAGTGGCGGAGTCTCAATTTATTTCATGCACGGCAATCGGACAGCCTACATCGAAAACTACAACGACGGTAGCCAAGCCCTGGTTATGTACGACCAGAATGGCTCTACGGAAGTCTTGGAACTTGGGATCGACCTGGATCGGGCTGAAGTGGGTGGAAGGATACTACGACACCTCGACTGACATATGAGCTGCTCCGACGAAGAGGGACATCCTAAGTATCAGAACGGCTCGGGCGTTGACCCCGGATTCGCCGAGGGTGAATTGCTCTTCCGGCGCTACAAGAAAGAGCATTATCAGGGCGGGCAACTGCTTGCTGCCGCGTTCAAATTTCCCTCCCAGTCTTTCAATCGCCAAAAATACAGTAAGCCCGAAGATGTCCTACATCCGGATTGCTGCAAAGGGGCGGACTTGCGCGATTGGGGTGTATTGGAGTGCTCTTCAACCGACCTCCCGACTCCGATCCCGGGAACCGACAATAGGACCTTTCATTTCTCAGCAGAGCACGTCCCGCAAGAGTGCTGCTATGCCCACACCGTACTGCTTTGCACGTGCGGCGGCGTGGTTGTCGATAAGCCGAGCCCCAAGGTTAGAGAGATCTTTCGCGTCCTGCTTTCCCAGCGAATGAAGGTGCGGATCGAAGCCACCGCCTGACCTCGTCCATCTACGCCGCTTCCCTCAAGTTTCCACTTCTGAGAGCCGATTGTAGTTTAGGAGCTTTTCTCCCGCTCTCTCCATGTCCTCCCTCGCCCACCCGACCCAGTCCGAGCCCCTTGCCGCGACACCGAGCAGCAAGCGGATCGAGCTATGGTTCCGCCGCGTCCTGTGGATCTGCACCATCGTCGCGGGATTGGGATTGTTGTGCCACTTGGCGATCCTCCTGTGGGCTCAGCAGGAATTCTCGGCTCCCGAATCCATCGTTGCCACGCAATCCTTGCAGCTCGCTCGACACGGGACGCTGTATTACGATCTGTCGAAGTATCCCTACACGGTCTCCCTGTACATGCCGCAGTTTTACCTGCTCGAAGCGGGGCTGAACAAGCTCGGATTGCCCACTGCGCTAGCCGGACGATTGGTCAGCTACCTCGCGATGCTGGGGCTCTTCGTGCTGGTCTGGAAACTCATCATCCTCTACACCGGAAACCGCCTGTACGCGTGGACCGGCACCGTTTTGTGCGCGTCCACTTCCCTGATTCTTGCGTGGGGAACTATTGGCCAGGTGGATACGCTGGCGGTGTTCTGGGCGATCGCGGCATTCTATGAATATTCGCGATATTCCATTTCCGGCGAGCCCACTCTAATCTGGGCGGGAGCCTTCGCGCTGCTCGCGTTCTTCACCAAGCAGACCGCCATCGCCTGCCCGCTGACTATCTTCGTCATGCTTTGGTTTACCCGTCGCAAGACCGCGCTTCTATTCGGAGCCGTCCTCGGCGGCACGGTACTCGTGCTTGCGCTCGCCATCAACGCGGCTCTGGGCGGCCGCTTTCTGCTGAACACGGTCTTTGCGAACATGAACGAACTGGCGCTCGCCAAGCTCGGCCCGCACATCCAGTACATTCTGGTCGCCGCCGCGCAATTGATCCTGGTCGCGATCGCCGGGATCAAACAGGCTTGGCGCGCCCACAAAATCGCGCCGTTCGTCTATCTGGCGTTCGCGACTCTGGTCTTGGCGATTACTGCGCCGAAACTCGGTTCGGATTCCAATTATCAGATCGAGTCGACCATCGTGCTGGTGATCTGCGCATCCATCGCGCTCGACGCTCTGAACTTTTTCGAACTGTGTTTCAGAGGCAGCCGTAGCTGGATCACGCTCTTACAGCTTCCCCTGGCCATCCACGTGGTTCAAAATTTCCGAATCATGGAGCATGTCTTGGTCACGCGGATCGTGACCGAGCAGATGCTGCGGACTCAGGTCGCGGAGCTGCGCCCCTACGCCGATCAGGGCGGGCGGCTGCTTTCGAGCGATTTCAATTCGATGGCGCGCCTGCGCGGCTACATGGAAGTCGAGCCGTTCCTCTATAGCCAACTGGTGAAATCCGGGAGAGTCGATCCGGAGCCCGTGCGCGCG
>Ga0182024_10014741_pt1 | contig 15071 bp, 16 predicted proteins | sample P32metaG_FD_120480 | JGI IMG/M metagenome (GOLD analysis project Ga0182024, IMG submission 120480) | Permafrost microbial communities from Stordalen Mire, Sweden - P3-2 metaG (Illumina Assembly) | ecosystem: Environmental > Terrestrial > Soil > Wetlands > Permafrost | place: Sweden: Stordalen... | reverse complement strand
TGGTGGCGCGAGCGGCTTTGTTTGCGGAAGACCTGATTTTGTTTGATACGCAGGATGGAGAGAGTGTGGTCGGGAATGCTGCTGTGGACCCAGTCGCGGAGACGTGGCAGGCGCTAGTGCTGGGGACGCAGGATTATGTACGGAAATGCGGGTTCCGCAGGGTGTTGGTGGCGCTGAGCGGTGGGATCGATTCGGCGCTGGTGGCCGCGATTGCGGTGGAGGCGCTGGGTGCGGAGAATGTGGTTGGAGTGGGTATGCCGAGTGAATATTCTTCGCTGGGGTCGATTGAAGATGCACGCCGGCTTGCGAAGAATTTTGGGATGCGATTCGAAATGCTGCCAATTCATAATGTATTCGCGCAATATCAGGAGGTGTTGAAGCGGTTGTTTGCAGGCACGCCGTTTGGGCTTGCCGAGGAGAATCTACAGTCGCGTATTCGTGCGACGCTGCTGATGGCACTCTCGAACAAGTTTGGCGCGCTGGTGCTGACGACAGGGAACAAGAGCGAGATGTCCACCGGCTACTGCACACTGTACGGCGATATGGTGGGGGCGCTGGCCGTGATTGGGGATGTGATGAAGACGGGGGTGTATGCGCTGAGCCGGTATGCGAATCGGGAGCGCGAGGTGATTCCGCGGGAGACGATCGAGAAGGCGCCGTCAGCGGAGTTGCGGCCGGAGCAGAGGGACACGGACTCGCTGCCGCCGTATGAGGTGCTGGACCCGATTCTGGAGGCGTATGTGGAGCGGTATTGCTCGGCGGAGCAGATTGCCGAAGAGCAGGGGGTCGAGGTCGGGCTGGTGAGGTCGGTGATCCAGCTTGTGGAGCGAAGTGAGTACAAGCGGCAGCAGGCAGCTCCGGTGTTGAAAGTGACGAGAAAGTCGTTCGGCATGGGACGGCGATTTCCCATTGCGGTCAAGGTTCAGGTGTAATGGGTTTAGGTTTAACAGGAATGCTGCGCGCAGATAGCGGCGGCGGAGGAAGGGTTCTTTGAAGAGTTCATATTTGATATTGGCAGGATTGGCAACGGCTCTCAGCATTTCGGCAATCGCAGGAGCGCAGACGGGCAAGGGTACTGCGACGACGGCTCCGGCTCCAGCGGCGGCACAGAAGCCTGCGACTCCACTGCAGTTGCAGAATCTGGATCCGACGACCAAGGCCGATCCGTTTCCCGCAGTGAATCCAAAGTTTTTCACGGCGAATTCGCCGACGGTAGATACGGTCAATGCTTTTTTGAAGACGCTTTGGGGGTACGACTCCAACCGCATCTGGCGTGTGGAGGCGATCCAGGCGACGTCTGCTCCTAATGTGAGCAAGGTAGTGGTGTTCGTTTCGGATATGGCGCCGAACTCCAAGGTGCAGCCGACGGCGTTCTTTGTGCTGCCGGATGGGAAGCATGCTGTGGCAGGCGAAGCCGTGGTGCCGTTCGGCCCGACGCCGTTTGGGGATATGCGCAGGTTGCTTCAGGAGCATGCTGACGGCGCGTCACGTGGCGCCACCAGCAAGGACTTTATGCTGGTGGAGTTCGCCGATCTGCAGTGCCCGCATTGCAAAGAGGCGCAGATGACGATGGATCAATTGAGCAAGGACTTTCCTAATGCGCGGGTGGTGTTTCAGAGCTTTCCGCTGGTCGATATCCATCCGTTCGCGTTCAAAGCCGCCGCCTATGGATATTGTATTCAGAAGCAGAAGAACGACGCTTTCTTCGTCTATGCCGCGGCAGTGTTCGATACGCAGGCCGCTCTGACTCCGGAGACTGGGGATGCAACGCTGAACAGCGCTGTAACCAAGGCCGGGCTGGACCCAGCGAAGGTGGATGCGTGTGCGGCGACAAAGGCTACCAAGGATGAGGTCGATGCTTCTTTGAAGCTGGGCGAAGAGGTAGGGGTGGACCAGACGCCGGTGCTGTCGGTGAATGGACATCTGCTGCCGCTGACGCAGATTCCGTATGAGACGCTGAAGAAAATTGTTGCGTATCAGGCTTCGCTGGATGGCGTCAGCTCTGGATCGGCGAGTGGTCCTGCTGTTGGAAGAAGTGCAAAGGTTCCTACTCTGAGTAAGTGAGGGCTGATTTTTACGGTTGAAGGAGGGCGCGTCCATTTTGGACGCGCTCTTTTTTTTGAGGAAAAATGTAATGATGGGGTTTCTCGGATTATGGGTGATTTATAGGGGGTATTTTGGAAAAATGGGTCTACAGTGTGGTGTTTTTGTGATGAAGTTGTTGGTGAATGTGTGGCTAACGTGGACAAGGATATGTCTTTGTCAGCCACTAAAAAATGGGACAGGAGCAGCAAGTTTTTTTCGGAAATTTGCGGAAGCGGCGGCAACTGCCACTACAACAGCAACAGCAACGACGACAGCAACTGCGAACAGCACAACAGCGGCGACGACGGCAAAAAACTAGTGTTTGGCGATGTAGATGAAACGGAGTAGGAAGAGGGTGGCGAGGAGGTAGAGCATCCAGTCTTTGCGGCGGGCGCGGCCGGTGATGAGCTGGAGGAGGGCGTAACTGGTGAGGCCGAAGCTTAGGCCGTCAGCGATGGACCAGGTGAGAGGGATGGTGATGATGGTGAGGAAGGCAGGGATGCCGATCTGGGGGTCGTGCCAGTCGATTTCGCCGACGCCGGTGAGCATGAGGCCGCCGACGAGGATGAGCGCGGGGGCGGTGGCGAAGCTGGGGATGGGGCCGACGAGTGGGGCGATGAAGAGCGCGAGGAAGAAGAGGATGCCGGTGACGATGGCGGTGACGCCGGTGCGCCCGCCTGCGGCTACTCCGGCGGCGGATTCGATGTAGCTGGTGACGGTGCTGGTGCCGGTGAGCGAACCGAGGATCGTGGAGGTGGCGTCGGCGAAGAAGATGCGGTTGAGGCGGGGGATGGTGTGGTCGGGGGTGATCAAGCCGGCGCGTTGCGTTACCGCGACGAGGGTGCCGATGTTGTCGAAGAGGTCGACGAAGAGGAAGACGAAGATGATCTCGAAGGCGCCGATGTGGAGGGCGCCGCGGATGTCGAGGTGGAAGGCGGTGGCGCGGATGGCAGCGAGGTTGTAGGGCGCGGGCTGCCAGTGGACCTGGTGGCAGAGGACTCCAAGGAAGGTCGTGGCGAGGACGCCGATGAGCATGGAGGCTCGGACGCGCAGGACTTGCAGGACCGCGATGAGAAGGAGGCCGAAGATGGCGAGGGCGGTTTGCGGGGCACGGAGGTTGCCGAGAGTGACTGTCGTGGCAAGGCTGGGGACGATGATTCCTGCATTGCGGAAGCCGATGAAGGCGATGAAGAGACCGATGCCTCCGCCGACGGCTGCGTGGAGCTGATGCGGAATGGCGGCGACGAGTCGCTGGCGGATGCCGCTGAAGGTGAGGGCGAGGAAGATGACCCCTGAGAGGAAAACTGCGCCGAGGGCGGTCTGCCAGGGGACGCCCATGCCCTTGACGACAGTGTAGGTGAAGTAAGCGTTGAGTCCCATGCCGGGAGCGAGAGCGAGGGGATAGTTGGCGAGCGCTCCCATGAGGATGCTGCCGAAGGCCGCGCAGAGGCAGGTGGCGGCGGTGACGGCGGCGAGGGGCATGCCGGTTTCGCTGAGGATGGCCGGGTTCACGAAGATGATGTAGGCCATCGTGATGAAGGTGGTGAGGCCGGCGAGGACCTCGGTGCGCCAGTTGGTGGCGTGGGTATCGAAGCCGAAGTAGTGCTCCAGACGAGTGCGGATGGGCATCAGGTAAGGTCCTGTCGGGCTGGAAACTAGAATGAATGGATTGTGTACAGAATAGCGTGAGAGGCATCGATGACAGCTGAGGATGTGAAGAAATTACTTGGGCTTGCGCCGCACCCGCGTGAGGGTGGGTGGTATGTGCGGACGTATGAGGCTAGCGAGATGGTGGCTGCTGAGGCGTTTGGAGGCGGGCGGTATGCGGGTGCGAGGCGGACTGGAACGGCGATTTATTATCTGCTGGAGCCGGGAACTTTTAGCGAGATGCATCGGCTGAGGTCGGATGAGGTATTTCATTTTTATGCTGGCGATGCAGTGGAGATGCTGCAGTTGACGGCGAATGGATGCGGCGAGAGGGTTGTGATCGGGAACAATCTGGCGCGTGGGCAAAGGCCGCAGGTGGTGGTGGGGCGCGGGATTTGGCAAGGGTCTCGGCTGGTTGCCGGTGGTCGGTGGGCGCTGTTGGGATGTACGGTGAGTCCTGGGTTCGAGTTTGACGACTATGAGGCGGGGGCGCGGGGGGAGTTGTGTCAACGTTGGCCCGAGTTTGTGGAGGAGATCAGCGCTTTGACGCGGAGTTGAGCGCAGATTCAAGGTCCGAATAGCTTTAGCGGTTCAACGTCGCAGACCTAGCGTCTGGAAGGGCGCCGGCTCCTCGTTGAAGTCGGTTTGGTCCGTCTGCCTTGCGATGATTTGCCCGTGTGCGCGGCGTAATGCAATGTGGGCTGCGATGATGAGAAAAGTTGTGACGATCAAGTGGCCTGCGCTGGCCTCGATCCAGGGTTCAATGTTAGCCGTCGTGAACACCAGCGTGGGAAAGACAACGATGTAACGCAGAAGAACGAAGGCCAGGTCGGTGTTCAGAGGTACTCTTGCTTCGGTGAAAGGGATGACGCTCACCTTCAGGAAGAAAACATCCGTTAGCAAAATGCATAGCCCCGCTGCGACGAGCACTTGAGCGGAGGTTTCTTTTGCTCCGCGCATCTGCGAGGACGCAATGAGGTGTAATACCGCGACTGTTCCCATCGTAATGATGAGAGACCAGGTGAGTGCCCAGATTCTGATGGCTGTTAGATGGTCCGACCCGGGTCGGCCGTTGATCAGACGGAAGACCCAGCTTCCACCTGGATCGGCGGGAGAGGCCAGCGCTGTGCGTAGTCCGGCGACTGTCCAGAAAGCAACGGCAGGGACAGCCAGCCGCAGACCGTATGGGGAGAAGGTAACGACGACGTGATTGGGTTCGACGTTGAACACCACGGCAAACGCAGTGATGAGGGCGATACCGAGGCCGGCGTACATGGCGAGGTAGATGCGGTGGCGCTGTGTTCGGAGTATCGTCTGGCCGATGAAGTGGTAGACGGCGCGCCGCGATGGAGTGCGTAGAAGAGTTGCATGCATGGGCCTCGAAAGAAGTTGGGTGAAGCGGCTCCTCGTATCTTGTGCGACTGTGCCTTCGATCGCTTGACGTGTTCTGCGTCTGTGCGCGAGTGGGTAGGTGATGAACGCCAGGAGCACAACGATTAATGTTGCCCAGTAGCCAGTCCTCGCGAGGCTGGCGAATGCGGGTAGCTTCGAGGGGCCTGCCAGAATGCACTCGTAGATGCCGAGGAACCAGAATGGAGGGAAGTAGCGCACGGCTGGGCTGTTGGAGCCTATGAGGAGTTTTAGAGTGCGCGTGACAAGGGGATAGAGAGATAAGACGATGAGCAGAATCGTCATGGAGATGGTCTGGATGAGGGTCGACACCATGCGGAACAGGCGCGCTCCGAGAATATTGATGAGGACACCTTGAAGGGCCAGGACGAGAGCAGCGGCAAAGACGCCGCTGGAGGCGATTGCGACAAAGTGAGCGGCGAAGAGGCGGGTGCCCGGGAGTTCGGTGATTGCGGGGAAGAAGATGATGCCGAGGGAGCCGGTGCCGACAAGAAAGAGAGTCAGGAATATGAGGACGGCTGACATCCTGGCTAGAAGAAGTCTGCGATTCGAAATCGGCAGGACAGAAAGGATGAAGATGTCTAACAGATTGGGGAACAGCAGATCCCAGTCGAAGATGGTGACTGCACCCATCGCCACGAAGGAGTACATGACAAAAAAGTAGTGGTCGCTGACCTGAAACCAAAAGGGCGGTACGTGAGGGCGTGGCGGAAACGCGTGATAGAAGGGGTACGCAAAGATGGCCATCACGACGGTTGGAAGCGCGATGGTGTACGCGACGGTCATGATGAGGGGAACAGCATCTCCGCCGACCGAGACCATGTCGTTGTTGAAGAAGCGGTCGAGGAGATGGCGAACCAGGAGCTTGAATTGAGTCCTTGTGCGCTGCGCGACGGGAATTTGTGGCCGCTTAAGCAGTGTGAGGATCGGAGCATCGGCTTGCGGAACCATGCGCTGGCGGCTAAGCATCGGATCCCTTTATGACTTCAATCATTTCGCGAGCCAATGCTTTGGTGTCCTCCTGCTGGACGAGCTGTGCGAAGACGTCCTGAAGGTTCGGGAGCTTCATCAGTTTCGTTAGTTCGGCGGGCGAGGCGTCGGCCAGGATTCTGCCTTCTCCGATAACGATGACACGGTCGCAGACCTGCTCGACTACTTCGAGGACGTGAGAGATGTAGAGGATGGCCTTGCCCTGTGCGGCGAGTTCCTGCAGGAGATCCTTGAAGAGGCGCGCGGAGACGACATCCAGGCCGGAGAGTGGTTCGTCAAATATGAGGAGCCGGGGATCGTGCAGGAGCGCCGCAGCGATGAGGACGCGCTGCTTCATGCCTTTGGAATACGAGGAGATCGGGGAATATCTCCAAGGCTCCAGAGATAAGAGCTTGAGCAACTTGTTTGCTTTATGTTCGATGAGGCTCTCTGGCATTTCACGTAATCTGCCGATCAGTTGCAGATATTCCAGACCGGAGAGATAGGTATAGATATGCGCCTCCTCCGGAACATAGCCTAACGCCGCACGAAATCGAACCATGTCATTCTGGATATCCCTGCCTTCGAAGAGCACTCGACCTTCATTCGGCTGGAGGAGGCCGGTGATGATTTTGACCGTGGTCGATTTTCCTGAACCGTTTGGCCCAAGATAGCCGACTATTTCACCAGGCTGAATGTGGAAGCTGATGTCCTGAATTGAGGGAATGCCTCGATAGCGCTTGGTGAGATTTTGTATTTCCAGCATTTCCGTTATTCCTTCTACCCTATGTAGCAAACTACTTTACGGTTGTCAAGTAGCATCCTACATAGCTAGAATGACCGGCATGGCAGCCGAGTCGAAGCTCTCGCATACCGCGGCAATGATTCTGCAGACGATTCATGCCGGCTATATCTATGGATTCAGCGTGATGGAGATGACGGGGTTGCCTAGCGGAACAGTTTATCCAGCGATGCGACGCCTGGAGCGCGACGAACTGATCCGCTCTCATTGGGAACAACAGTCTATCGCCGACGCGGATCAGCGCCCGTTGAGGAAGTATTACAAAGTCACTCGTGCCGGCAAGGCTACGTTAGAGGCTGCGCAGAAGCGCTATCCTCTCCTTGTAAAACTGATCCCATCTCCGGAGGTTAAACACGCATGAGGCCCCGGGGTTTTATGAGCATCTCGCGCGTGCACCTCGCTATCCTTCAGTGCGCGTCCTGGCTCTTGCCCAGCCGACAACGAGCCGAGTGGACCGCAGAATGGAGAGCGGAGCTTTGGTATGTTTGCGAGAGATGCAAGGATCAATCAGCTTCTCGGCCGTGCGGCGATGAAGATGCCGTCGCTTTTTGTCTGGGTGCATTTCAGGATGCATTTTGGATACGGAGGAACAGTCCTCGCCCGGAACACAAATCGTTGCGATTGGAGTCGGCGCTACAGTGTGGAGTTCTCTTAGTCAGTCTGGCAGCGGTCAGCGCGGCGGTTGCCCTACTGCTGCCCGGCGCTCGGAGCGCGATCCTGCGATCACCGTATCGCGATGCAGGCAGTTTGGTGTTGATATCGCCGGATGGTTACCTGGAGGCGACGTCTCCGACGATTTCGATCGAGGAATATCAAGCGTGGAAGCATCGGGCGCAGAGTCTATTCACAGATTTTGCGTTTTATCGACCGGTGCGAAGAAGGACGAAGATTGACGAGCACCGGACCGCCGATTTGAGTGTCGCAGTAGCTAGTGACAATCTTTTTGACCTGCTGGAGATTCCGGTTTCGTCGTCTGCTTTGGAGGATGCGAGAAGAGAGCATCGGCCCGCATTGGTTCTGCGTCATAGCGCGTGGCGTCGATACTTCGGCAGGGATACCGATGTTGTTGGAAGGGCCGTTGAGATAGACGGGCAGCCGGCGGTGGTTGTGGCGGTCGTGTCCGACGATTCGTGGCGGCTTCCCGGCTGGGTCGATGCGTGGCTGTTAGAGGACGCACGCGACCTAAACGCGCTTCCATCGGCCTCTCTAGGATATGTGCTTGGTCATGTGACACATTCGGCCTATGGAGCGGAGACTCGTGGTGGGCAATGGCACATGTTGGTGCCGAGGGAAGGTGGGTACGATGGCTTCGATTGCGTATCGCTGACGGAGCGAATTCGGCAGCCCTTCTCCATTTTTCTCTTCGCGCTTATGCTGGCATGTTTGGCACTGCCGGCGACCACGCCACTGCCGCTTGGCGATTACCCGAGGACGAGCGAATCACTTTTCTGGGCGACCCGGCGGCGGCGATGGATCTTTCTTTCCCTCAAAATTGCGCTGATCCTGCCCATTGTTTACTGCGGTTCGCTTAGTCTCGCTTATTGCAGATCGTCGTTAGACCCGATTACTTCACAGTACATCCAGGTTTTCTTTTCGTTTACTGGCTGTCTGTTCGCTTTTCGCTGGGCGCTTCGCGATCAACGGCAGCGATGCCCAGTGTGTCTCAGGTTGCTGACCAATCCTGCGAGGGTTGGACAGCCATCCCGAAATTTCCTGGCATGGAACGGTACGGAATTGATGTGCAATCGAGGACACGGATTGTTGCATGTTCCGGAGATCGCAACGAGTTGGTTCAGCACGCAGCGCTGGCTCTATCTGGACCCATCCTGGAATGGCCTTTTTCATGAGACCTATTTGCCATCTGCAGGAATATTCTGAACTCCAGCACAGTGCCTAACTGCGTACGATTGGGTTGGTTCTATTTGAGGGCTCGACATCCGACCAGCGCGTCTATAACGTGAGAGATAGGTGGTTGCTCAAATGGGTAGTACTGCGAATTCAAAGCCACTGTCGCCTGGAGATTCTGCAAGTAAGCCGGCGTGGTTTGTCAGTGCGACAAGCCTTGTTTTTATTGTCTTGCAGAGCGCCTGCACGGCCGTCATTGCGATCAGCGGTGTTCGCGTTGCTATTGGTCTGAGTGCACTTGCGGAAGCGACGATCGGCATCCACGCACCGGCGAGCGGTTTTCATCGGGACACGATCCGCATTCCGATGATGATCGCCGCGACGCTCGGCTCATTGATCAACCTCTACGTCATCTGGCGCATTCGGACCCTGCGCGCGCGGCCCTCTGCCCAGTGGCGCGCGAAGGCTGTTACGCCGAAACAACGAAGGTCAGAGATGTTTCAGATTGTGCTCGCAATCTTCACCCTGATCCTTGTGGCGGCAGAGGCAATCACACATCCCATGGTTCATCGGGTTCCTTAGAAGCGAATTCCTTCCAATCCTATTTCCCGGGGTCAGAGGACATCCGGGACCTCCGGGTTGAGGCCTCGCATCTCTGCTTCGAGCCTCGTATGAAGCCGTTCGCTGAAGCCAAGCGGCAACTCAAACACGCGCTCATCCGCCGTGAGGATAAGGATGTTTCTAGTCGAGTCCAGGATTGCTGAGCAAATCTCGCAATGCTCTAAATGTTTTTGCACCTGCTCCAATACTTCGGGAGCAAGTGTGCCATCGAGGTACCCGGAGATGTATCCCCAAACATGCTTGCACTCTATAACCATCGGAGCCACCTCCGTTTCGGATTGACCTGTCTCAACGGTGGAACGAGCTTCTTCTGAAGCATCATGCGCGCACGATGCAGCCGCACCTTGACGGATGCGATGCTGATGCCGAGGGTTTCGGCCGACTCCTTTACGCTCAACTCCTCCACGTCCCGCAGAAGGAAGACTTCGCGATAGATTAGTGGCAAGTTGCTGATAGCCTCCTGCAACAGCAGCCGAACCTCTTTCCGTTCCAATGCTTCGGAAGGAATCTCCCTCCAGTCTCGCAGAAGTGCAGGCGAGATATTTTCCTGTCCCTCCGGTGGTTCGTCCAGAGACTCCATCTTTGTGTTTCTTTTGCTGCGAAGGCGGCTTCGTGCTTCGTTCAGCGTGATGCTTACGAGCCATGTGCCGAACTTTGCTTCGCCGCGGAATTTTGCGAGGTTTCGAAATGCTTTGAGGAAGGCTTCCTGCGCAGCGTCCTCGGCATCTGCCTCGTTCTGTAGCAGAGACAACGCCATGATGTAAACGCTTCGTTCGTGGGGCCGGATCAAATCGTGGAACTCGTGAGTATTGCCTCCGAGAATGGAGGCGATTATTTGCGCTTCATCCCTGTTTTGGGATGTTCCTGTCATATTTTCTCTGCCCATGCTCGATAGCGCTTTGCCAATAAGGCATCCACGGAAAACAGCCCGGCGCCAAATATCAGAATCAATAAGGACGCGAAGAGAAACGTGTACGGGTCGGCGACGTAGAACTTGCCAGGATCCGAGAAGATGGAGAAGAGGGCCTCACGATCCGCGGTCCAATAGGCGACGAGCATATTGCAGGTCAGCAGCAACGCGATGAATCTCGATCCGAGTCCCAGAATTAGCAGGATGCCGCCAACGAACTCCAGGCCGGCGACAAAGTGCGCGCTCGCGGCTGGAAACGGAATATTCAAGCTGGTGAAGAAGTTGGTGATCTTGTCCAGATTATGGAGTTTGCCCCACCCGGTCTGGGCAAACTGCCATCCCCAATAAAGCCTCACCAGAAGCAGAAATGGGGATTGAAGATATGAATCCAGTGCCGCGAACCGAGCGTATAACTTGTACAGGATTTTCATGACACGTCTCTCTTTTCAGGTCGACCGGCGGCATGCAAAAAATGCGCATTGCCTGCAGGCGTTGGAATGCAGACTGCGGGTTAAAACTCCTGCGATCCGTGTAAGTTAGAATCCCGGTTTACAGAATGGTTACAGACTTTTCGATGGGACTAAATTCTTCTTGCCGGGAACTGCAAGTAATTGCTGGATCGTTTATATTTCTCTGTAACCTTTTGCACCGTTCCATGCTCAAATGCGCGGCAGGAGAAAGGGGTAAGGCGCGACGATACCGTGGGATGCAATTCTACTGTATGCTGAAGCCCGCCCCAGCCGTTCGGTCGGTGTGTAACCATCATCAACGTCCAGCACGCTTCGCGTGTGGCCCAACCAAAAGAAAGGTATCTCGCTATGACTAATTCCGTAAAATCACTCGCGTTGGCCGCTGCAGTTGCAGGTTTGCTGGGCGGAACGACCGTCCGTCTGAATGCACAGGCGCAGCCGTCGAATGGAACCCCCACTGCTCAGTCCTCAAGAGCAGGCGTGCTTCTCGTGGGCCAGGACGCACCAGCGCCAGACACAGCCAAACACTCCTGTAAAGGTAAGAATGATTGCAAAGGACAGGGCGGCGGCAAGAATGCAGGTAAGAATTCCTGCAAGGGTAAGGGTAACTGCGCTACCGACGGCTCCAAGGCGCCGAAGGCAGCTTAAGAACTTCCCTGGCTGGGGGCTTGAGCCGCTTCAAGCCTCCAGTACACAGTCAGGCAGTTCCTGTATGGGAGTTTGTAATGCCAGCCAATCGTTTCAATGGATTTAGCGATTATGGCGTGGGGATAGGCTTGCGCGTCCCCCACTACGATCACATCTTTGCCGAGAAGCCCGTCGTCGATTGGTTTGAGATTATCTCCGAGAATTACATGGTCGATGGCGGTCGAGCATTACAGGTCCTCGACCAGATCCTGGACCGGTATCGCGTCGTGCAGCATGGTGTTTCGATGTACTTTGGCTCCGCACAGCCACTGAATCGCGAACACCTGAAACGTCTGAAGATACTGACTCGCCGAACAAAGACACCTTGGCTCTCCGACCATCTCTGCTGGGGCAGCGTGGATGGCCGCTACACGCACGATCTGCTTCCAATGCCTTACACCTTCGAAGCCGTGAAGACGACGGCCTCCCGGATTCGCGAGGTTCAGGATTACCTGGAAATTCCGATAGCCGTTGAAAACGTGAGCAGCTATGCAGAGTTTCACCAGTCCGAGATGACTGAGTGGGAGTTCTTGAATGAGGTTGTTGAAGCAGCGGATTGCGGCCTCTTGCTGGACGTGAACAATATCTATGTATCGTCGCAGAATCACGGCTTTAATCCGCTCGACTACGTAAACAGCGTTCCGGCTGAACGGGTTGCGCAGATTCACATCGCAGGTCACTCGAAGTTTGAGAAGTACACTCTCGATACTCACGATCATCCGGTGCTCGATCCGGTCTGGCGTTTGTATGCGCGAGCGATCGAACGAGTTGGACCGACAGCAACGCTGCTCGAGTGGGATGACAACATCCCTTCGTTTGACGATGTGCACTCCGAAGCGCTGAAGGCGACGCAGTATCTTCAGTCCTCCGAAGGCCCCGAGATTGCTGGGGTTTTGGCGGTGGAGGGAGATGCCCGGGAGGTCGTCCATCCGTGAACCTTCTCGACCTGCAACGACGAATGGCGGAAGATGTGATGCGTCCTCTCACGTCCGATTTTAGGATGCAGCCATCAACCTCCGATGGGCGCTCCACTTGTGAAATCGCGGACAACTACATCAAACCGAACGAGCTCTTATCTTCTTTCGATCGTCTTGAAATCTACAACCGGCAATATTGGTTTCGAGTGATTGGAGCGGTGGCGGAAGATTTTCCTGCATTGAACGCGCTGATGGGAGAAAAAGCATTTGATCGTCTGATTCTGGCTTATCTTCGAGAGAACCCGTCGACCTCATTTACTCTTCGCAATCTCAGTTCGAAGCTGCCGCAATGGCTGGAACATCATCCTGAGTTCACGCCCAATCGCCGGGAGCTCCTATTGGATGTGGCGCGGCTCGAGTGGGCCTATGTTGAAGCCTTCGACGGAGCGGACTTAGCGCCGTTGACTGCCTCGGATTTCAGCGATCTTTCGGCTGAGTCGAAACTATTTCTACAACCGCATCTGCAACTTCTTGACCTCAAGTATCCCGTGGATGAGCTTGTTCTTGCTGTACACCGGGAGACCGGTCCGAGTGACATCATGAGTAATGCAGCCTCTGAGCGTAGGCATGTCAAGCGGACGCGGCTTCCCAGGATGCGGCGGTCTGCCGTGCCACTGGCAGTCCATCGTTATGAAAACTCCGTCTACTACAGACGGATCGATCATGAGACTTACGTGTTGCTCTCTCAACTCCAGAATGGCGTTCCGTTAGGTCTTGCTCTGGAAGCGGCTTTTCGTAACAGCAGACTGCCTGCAATGGATCAGGCGGCAAAGATCCAGGAGTGTTTCGCGCATGCGTCCGAGTTAGGTTGGTTCTGTAAGCAGGCAGGCTCGTCAGCCTTGTAGGTTGAAGAGGAGTGCTGCACATTTTCGCGAAATACCTCTTCTTCTTTGGACATCCGTCCAATGCATCTGGCCTAAGGTTCGCTGGAATTTTGCGCAGCCGAGGTTCTCGTGATGACGATCGGCGGCAACAACATACTTGGCACACCGTGACTCATCACCGGCGATGAGTCACGCATTAGTGTGGCTTAAACGTTTTGCCCGTTTCGATCAGTGTCTTGAGGCGGGAGAGGATGCGTGGCCAGCCATCCGCACTGGAAACGTAGGCACTATCGTCCTCCGTCCACTGGTCATGCATAACAGAGACCCTGGTGGCCTCGGTCTCCGGTACGAGTTCTATCGTGACGCGGGAGATCTTGCTGGAAGAGCCGATGGCAAATGTGTATTGCAATAACCTTGGCGGCTCAGACTGGAGCACCTCGCCGCGAACATAGGTGCTGCGCTTGCCATCGGCCCCGGTGCCGACCCAGTTCATCGAACCGCCGGGCTTCAGATCGACTTCCAGTTCGGCCCCTCCAAAGATGATGCGGTTGGATTCCGAGGAGACGAAGCCCTCCCAGACTTTATCCGGAGGTGCGGCGAAGTAGAAGACGAAGTGCAATGGAGTTTGCTGGGCCATCTGATCTCCTTCGGTGTTTGTGTAGACATGCAAGGGAAGTATGTCTCCGCAGCTAGGGGTACCACCAGCCGTCACCCCTTCAGCTTGACCATCTGCGCATTCTTCTGGGCCTTGATCACGATCTCCGCCGTGAGCAGCGCCTGTGCCTGGTCCTGCCCCGTATGCGTCCGGTTCACAATATCGGAGATGAACTCCGGCCCAAAAGGGAGCGTCACGTTACTGCAGTCGATATACCGCGCCTGCTTCTGGTCCACGATAAACAGGTGATCCCCTCCCTTCCGCCCAGCAATATCCACATACTTTCGCAGCTCGATATACCCCTCGGTCCCCAGAATAAACAGCCGCCCATCCCCCCACGTCCCCAACCCCTTCGGCGTAAACCAGTCCACCCGGACGTAGCCGAAGCCGCGATCGCCCCGCAGCATCATATCGCCAAAATCCTGAAACTTCGGATGCTCCGGATGGTTCACATTGCTCACCTGCGACGCGACCACCTCAGCCTCCTTCGACCCTGTGTAATACAAGAACTGGTTCGCCTGGTGCGATCCGATATCGCAAAGAATCCCGCCGTACAACGCTGGGTCCCAGAACCAGTCCGGCCTCGCCCCCGCGCCGCCCGCCGTTCCTCCACCTTGATTGATCTGGTGTGGCGCAATATTCACCGTCTGGATCACTCGTCCAATCGCCCCGGCCTGCACCAGTTGCCCGGCCTTCACCGCCGCCTTCACCTCCAGGAGCTCGCTGTACAGGATGCCATAGATCCGGTTGGTCTCGGCCACCGTCTTCCGGACTGCGGCCAGTTGCTCCAGCGTCGTAATCCCCGGCTTGTCGGTCAGAAAGTCCTTGCCATGTTTCATCACCTTCACGCCTAGCGGAGCGCGGTCCACATTCCTCGCCGAGGTAAGCACCAGTTGGGTCGAAGGATCATTGAGGATCTCCTCCTCCGACCGCACCATCTTCACATCGGGAAACTTCTTGGCGAACGCCGCCACCTTCTCCGGCTCCGCCCCATACGCCGACACCAGCACGCCACCGCCTCGCTGCATCGCCCCGACCATCCCGTAGATATGGTCATGGCTCATCCCGCAAACAGAAAAGTTAGTCGAATACTTCGGCGCAGCCTCCGCCTCCTGCTCCACAACCTCATACACCACCCCGGCATCGCCGGGCCCAGCAGCAAACGCCAT
>Ga0182024_10014740_pt1 | contig 15073 bp, 12 predicted proteins | sample P32metaG_FD_120480 | JGI IMG/M metagenome (GOLD analysis project Ga0182024, IMG submission 120480) | Permafrost microbial communities from Stordalen Mire, Sweden - P3-2 metaG (Illumina Assembly) | ecosystem: Environmental > Terrestrial > Soil > Wetlands > Permafrost | place: Sweden: Stordalen... | reverse complement strand
CGCGGCTGCGCTCTTCCGAGCCGGTGCCGGTCGGCACCACGGTACGAATAGACTCGCAGGAGGTGCTCTTGTTTGGCACCACCACCCGCTGCGAGCTGACGGGCGGAGGATACGACGTCGGCGTGTCTCTCTCCCGCCGCCTGGACATGCTCGACGATTTGCGCAAATTAAACTCGTCTTTATTGGCCGAATGCGAACCTGGCTGGAACCATCGAGACGAGGAGTGAAAGCGGTTCCCCGTCAGGGATAATAAGAGACGATGAACAGCCAAGATTTGCGAGCCGTACAGGCGCCGCTGAAGGAACGGTATCGATCGGAACCGCAGGCGGGAATGATCACGCTTCAGGCCGAGGGCCGGATTGGCCAGGGCATTACGTGCAGCATTCAGACGGGCAAGGCGCTGGTGGAAGCCGGCTTGCATCCGGCGACGGGTGGGAACGGAACGTTCGCCTGCTCGGGTGACATGCTCCTCGAGGCGCTGGCGGCATGCGCCGGCGTCACCATGGCCGCGGTTGCGACTTCCCTCGGCATTGAGCTGCGCGGCGGCACGGTACGCGCCGAGGGCGACCTGGATTTTCGCGGAACCCTGGGAGTCAGCAAAGAGGCGCCGGTCGGTTTTCAACGCATCCGTCTTCGCTTCGAGCTCGATACCGATGCGTCAGCGGAACAAATTGCGACGCTGCATCGCCTGACCGAGCGATATTGCGTGGTTTATCAGACGCTGCGCCAGCCGCCCTCCATTGAAATATCTCTAAATAGTCACACCGCCGCTTGATCGCGCCGGAAGAAAACCTGCCAGTGGATGGCGATCCGACGATCGAGCTAGCGCGTCGAGCGTCCGCGGCAACAACGGCGCAGGACGCGGTTCGTCGCGCCGCAAAAGCCCGGGCGTGGCGACGAATCGACTACACTTTCTCTGCCGTATAATCGGTGCCAGTACTCAAAATCGAAACGGAGTCCAGCATGTTGAGAAAGATCCATATTGTCGCCGCCCTGGTGCTGTGCGTAGTCACACTGGCCGTATTCGAACCGGCCGCCAGCGGTCAGCGCTCGGGAGCGTCCGCGGAAAAAATTCCCACTTTCAAGGTCGACCCATCCTGGCCGCTCGACATGCCCAATAACTGGATCATGAGCGTGGTCACGGGAGTTTTTGTGGACGCGAAACAGCACGTCTGGGTCACCCATCTGCCGGAGCAGTTGACCGAGGAAGAAACCTACGCCGAGCAAAAGCCGCCCATGGGCACCTGCTGCATCGCAGCGCCGCCAATACTTGAATTCGATGCCAAAGGCAAACTCATTCAGGGTTGGGGGCAGGGCTCGAAGGACGACACCTCGAACTGGCCACGCAACCCGCACGGCATTTTTGTCGACCATAACGACTTCGTCTGGGTCGGCACCTACATGCATCATCGAGTGATGAAGTTCACACGCGAAGGCAAGCTGGTGATGACCATCGGCCAGTACGACAAAAACGCCGGGAGCAACGATACCACGCTGCTTGGCGGACCGGCCGGCATCTGGGTCAACCCGCAAACCAATGAGGTTTTCATCGCGGACGGGTATCGCAATCGCCGCGTCATCGTCTTCGACGGCGCGACCGGCAAGTACCTTCGTCACTGGGGCGCTTATGGCGAAAGGCCGGACGACACCGAGAAATTCGACCCCAAAACGATGGTCAGCGGCGCGCTGCCCAAACAGTTTTCGACGGTGCACGGCATCACCGGGTCGAAAGACGGCAAGATCTATGTCGCGGACCGCCGCGGCAACCGCATCCAGGTATTTACCCAACAGGGTAAATTCCTGGCGGAAAAGATCATTGCTCCGGCCACGCTCTCCTCGGGTTCGGCATTCGTACCGGTCTTATCGCCCGACGCGCAGCAGCAGTGGCTGTACGTTGCCGACGGAACCAACCACAAGATTTGGATCCTGCGGCGGTCGGACCTCGAAATCGTGGGTGAATTCGGCCGCGGCGGACACCAGGCCGGACAAATGCTCCGTCCGCACGGGATGAGCATCGACAATCAGGGCAACCTCTATGTGGGGGAGGCTTCCTATGGCCGGCGCGTGCAGAAATTCGCGCTCCAGCTTCCCTCCACCAGGTAGGGAGGCCGTCCGGTCGCGACACGCGTCCGGTAAAAGGGAGGACGAAAGATGACGATCGTGAGTGTATTGGACGGAAACCTGGTTTTTGAGGTGGAGGGCTGGGACAAGTTGTGGTCCCTGCGAAGCCGCCTGGTGATTCCGATCCACGATGTCATCCGCGTTTACGCGGACCCCAAGATCGCGGAGAGCTGGTGGAAGGGCGTCCGCGTTGGTGGAACATATGTGCCCGGAGTGATTACGGCCGGCACTTTCTATCATCATGGCGGGTGGGTCTTTTGGGATGTTCACAACCCCGAAAATGTCATCGTGGTCGAACTGCGGGACGAACGCTACGCCAAGCTGATCGTTGAAGTGCCCGACCCGGCGGAGACAGTTGCCCGTTTGCAGGCAGAGCTACCTGCCGCCGGACCGAACCGAACCAACTCGTAAACTCGCTCGCGAATCCTCCACAGAATGCCTTCCTGCTGAGTTGGTTTCGCGCTCGGCGTGGGAATCTGCCGCCGCTTAAAGAAGGCGTACGTGTCACCGCGGCCAGCAGGTCGAATAATAACCGGATCATCGTGATCTGTGGCGCGTGAACTGCTAAAATTGACCCGCAGCGAGGTTCTTTTATGCACACACTACGACTCCTCAGGTTGCCGATGATCCTTGGCCTGGCGCTGGCCGCTTTCGCGCAGACCGCCAAACGTCCGCTCAACCATCGTGATTACGACGGCTGGCGCAGTATCGAGAGCCAGGCGCTTTCGCGTGATGGCAAATTCCTTGCCTATGCGCTGGCTCCCGAGGAGGGCGACGGCGAACTGGTGGTGCGCAATCTGGCCACCGGGAAAGAGTTGCGCGAAAATGCCGGCTACGCGCCTCCCGCGGTGGCAAATACGGACGAAGAACCGTCTGACGCGCCGCCGCCGGTGCGCAGCATCCGCATCGTGTTCACGCATGACAACGCGTTCGTGGTGGCCAGCGCGTTTCCTCCCAAAGCGGAGACCGACAAGGCCAAGAAAGATCGCAAACGTCCCGACGAGATGCCGCGCACCAGCATGATCCTGGTGAACCTGGCGACGTTTACGGCAACGCGCGTCGCCGATGTGGCCAGTTTCCAGGTACCGGAGCTGGGCGAGAGTTTCGTCGCCTATCTGCGCGGGCCGAAGCCCGGCGCGGGCGGCGCGGCGGCCGAGAACGGCGGTAACCCTCAGGACCAGGGCCGGGGGCGCGGCGGAAATGCGGCGGCCGGCGGGCGCGCGGGGCGCAACAAGTACGGGTCCGATCTGCTCCTGCGGGACCTGCGGTCGTCGAAGGAGCGGACCTTTGAAGACGTGGTCGAATACTCGATCGCGAAGGATTCTAAGACGCTGCTCTATGCGGTGGGGTCGAAGAAAGAGGAGACCAACGGGGTGTATTCAGTAGTACCAGGCAACGAATCCGCGCCGGCGGCGTTACTGGCAGGCAAAGGACGATACACCAAGTTCACGTGGGATTTCGCACAGCATGACGTCGCGTTTCTGAGCGACCGCGACGATCAGGCGTCGAAGCCGGCGAAGTTCAAAGCGTATATGTGGGATCGCAGCGGGACACCGGCGGAGATCATTTCGACGGCGACGGCGGGGTTTCATGCGGGCTGGGCGATTCTAGATCGTGGACCGATGAACTTTTCGCGGGACGGATCGCGACTGTTCGTGAGCTGCGCACCGTTAGAGGAGATCGCGGCGCTTGATAAAGAGACGCCGTCGGCCGCGGGATCGGATGACAAGGTTCTGGCGGATTTGTGGAGCTGGAAAGACGACTACGTGCAGCCGATGCAGAAGGTGCGTGCGGCGCAAGAGCGGTCGCTCTCATACCGGGCGGTATACAGTCTGTCGGACAAGAAGTTCCTGCAAATCTCGGATCCGACGATGGCGGGGTTGACGCCGAGCGATGATGGCCGCGTGGCGTTGGGGACGGATAATCGCGCGTACCGGCACATGGTGGATTACAACGGGAATTTCAACGACGTGTACCTGGTGGATGCGTCGACCGGAGCTCGGAAGCTGGCGTTGAAGCAGTTCCGGGGAGGCGGTGGGCGCGGTGGCAGCGGAGTGCAACTGTCGCCCGATGGAAAACACGTACTGGCGTTCAAGGACAAGCAGTGGTGGTCGATCGGTGTACCGGACGGTACGATGACCAACCTGACGGCGCAGTTCGGTGTCGCCGTCCACAATGAGGATGACGATCGGCCGGAGGAGCCGAACGCATATGGCACGGGCGGCTGGACCAAGGACGGAAAGTGGGCGCTCATCTACGACCGCTACGACGTCTGGGCGGCCTCATCCGATGGGGCGACGGCGCGTAAGTTGACCGACGGCCGCCAATCGGAGCTCCAGTTCCGCGTGGTGCGGTTGGAGACCGGAGATGACGAGGAAGAGCGCGGCATCGACTCTACCAAGCCGCTGCTGCTGAGGGCGGAGAATATCGAGACTCGCGAAACCGGATTTTATTCGCTCGCGAATTTGAATGCTCCGCCGCGGAAGCTGATCATGGGTCCGAAGAATTATCGGACGCTCGGTAAGGCCAAGGATGCGGACGTGATCATGCTGACGGCGACCACCTTCCACGATCAGCCCGATATTCAGATTACCGACTCTTCGTTTGGGACGCTAAAAAAAGTGACGAACGCGAACCCGCAGCAGGCGCAGATCTTGTGGGGATCGGGTGAACTGATCCACTATCGAAACGCGGACGGCGTGCTGCTGGAGGCAGCGCTGTACAAGCCTGAAAACTTCGATCCGTCGAAGAAGTATCCGATGATGGTCTACCTTTACGAGCGGTTGTCGCAGAACGTAAATAGTTTCGTGCGGCCGGGACCCGGAACGTCGATTAACCTTGCTTATTACGTCAGCAACGGCTATCTGGTGCTGACGCCGGACATCATATATACGTTGGGTCACCCCGGCCAGAGTGCACTCAAGTGCGTGCTGCCTGCGATTCAGAACGTGGTGGACAAAGGATTTGTGAATCGTCAGGCGATTGGCATCCAGGGTCACAGTTGGGGCGGATACCAGACGGCCTACATGTTGACGCAGACCAATCTATTCCGCGCGGCGGAAGCGGGCGCGCCGGTGGCCAACATGATCAGTGCATACGACGGGATTCGCTGGGGCAGCGGGTTGCCGCGTCAATTCCAGTATGAGAAGACGCAGAGCCGCATTGGCGGAAGCATCTGGGAGTACCCGCTGCGGTTCATCGAGAACTCGCCGATCTTCATGGTGGATCGCGTGACCACGCCGCTGCTGATTCTGGAAAATGACGGTGACGATGCTGTGCCGTGGTATCAGGGACTGGAGCTGTTCCTGTCGATGCGACGGCTGGGCAAAGAAGTCTACTTGTGGAACTACAACGGTGAAGCCCACGGACTGAGAAAGCGCCCGACGCAAAAGGACTACACCGTGCGGATGCAGGAGTTCTTCGATCATTTCCTGAAGGACGCAAAGACGCCCGAATGGATGGAGAAAGGCATTCCTTATATCGAGCGGGAGCAAGAGAAGGAAAAGATCGGCACCATTTATGGCGCATCGCCCGAAGAAGAGAAGAAGGATATCAAGAAATGACGGGGTCGTGAAGGCCTTCACCATCCCTTTCTCGTTTAGCGGCTTGTCGGACTAACCTGCCCGGCCTATGAAGAAGCCCTCGAAAACGGCCTGGTTCAACGCCGCCCAGTGCTGGGATTACCGCGGAGTGAAGGAAGTGCTGCGGGAGGCTCCGGAGTTGTTGGCTGCGACGAATCCAAAAGGCTTGAACGCGCTGCACCTGGCGTGTGCGGTACGCCCGGGGAAGCCTGGGCTGCACGAAGAGAACGGCATTAAGACGGTGTCTGCGTTGCTGGACGCAGGAATCGATATCGAGAGCGTAGCGTTCAGGGACGACGAGGGCAGCGAGTGGCGTGCGAACGCCGTGTGGTTCGCGGTGGGTCATGGACAGAATCTTCCGCTGCTACGGTTCTTGCTGAAACGCGGCGGCGATCCGAGTTACTCGCTGTATTCGGTGCTGTGGGGATACAAGCCGGAGTTCGCGCGCGAACTCGTCAAGTACAAGCCTCGCATGAGTCTTCGCGGCAGCGATGGGCGTACGGCGCTGCATGCGGCGGTGAACCCAAACCGCCTGGAGGTGTTGAATCTCTACCTCGATGCGGGTGCCGATCCGTGGGTCAAGGACAAGCTGGGGGTCACGCCGCTCGACCTTGCGAAGAAGCGCGGCGTGCCGAAGAAGATTATCGAGCGGATGGAGACGATTCGTCCGCGCTAGAGGTGACAAACTCGGTCAAAAAGCAAGGATGCTCGCCTTATATCGATCAGCCTTCGATCCTCAAGGGTCGTATCTCATATGCGTGCTTCAAAAGGCGCCCGAGGACGGGATCCTCCAGTTCGATTACGAACTTCTCCGCCCATTCGATTTTCCGTCTCGCCGCCGGAGTACCGGAAAACATCACCGTTCCAGGTACGAGGCTCTTACCGTGCTGGCCGCGGTACAGCTCGAGCAGGTTTCGAGGATGGCGCAGCACGGATACATGATCCTCCTGGTAAAGCTCAGTCTTGCCACCCGATTCTGTGTAGGATCGCAGCTTCAGCTCATCCCAGTGGGCCTCGATTTCTGAGAAGGCCCAGACTTCAGAGCTGATCGGTTTCGCGCACAGTTGCTTGGATAGAGTGATTCCGATCGCTTCGGCCTTTCGGTCTGTCTGATCCGATCCCACCCCAACCCAGATCTCGCCGGAATGATGGAAGAGTACAAACTCGACCTCTCCCGTCGAGTCTGTTCCGATCACGTCTATCGTCGATGCAGTGGTTATCAAGGAAGACGCGACACGATAAAAGACCGGAACTTGCGCCGGCGCCGCAACTCCCAATGCAGCCAATTCCCGAATGTGGGCTTCGAGCGCCGCGGGATTCCGGGCCGTCCAGCCTCCGAGCACCAGGTCGACCACCGGCAATTCCATGTGCGTCACCGCGCCGGATTTCCAGCCGGCTAACTTGATGTGGTGGGCCATTTAGAAAATATCCGCCCTCTCATACTGCACCGGCCATCTGACATTCGCCGCTTTCAGATCCTTTGCCGCCTTGAGCGGCCACGTCGGATCGGCCAGCAGCGTCCTCCCGAGTATAACCAGGTCGGCCTGGCCGCCGGCCAGGATGGATTCGGCGAAATCGGCGCTGTGGATCAGGCCCACCGCGCCGGTTCGCATCCCGGTCCGAGCCTTGATTGCCGCCGCAAACGGCACCTGGTAACCGGGGAAAATCGAGATTTTCTGGCGCGGGTCGTTTCCGCCGGAAGAACAATCAATCAAATCGACGTCCTCCCTGGCGCTCAGAATGCGGCAGAGTTCGATACTGTCGGGAAGCGTCCAGCCGCCATCCACCCAGTCGGTCGCCGAGATGCGCAGGAACAGCGGGTTTTCATTGCTCCATTCCGATCGCACCGCCTGGATGGTCTCCAACAGGAATCGGACTCGATTCTCAAAGCTGCCCCCGTATTCATCGTCGCGATCATTGCTCAAAGGCGAAAGAAACTGGTGGATCAAGTAACCGTGCGCGCCGTGCAGTTCAAGAATCGCAAATCCCGCTTCGCGCGCGCGGCGAGCCGATTGTGCAAAGCTGTCGATCGCCTGCCGAATGTCATCGCGGGACATCCTGACCGGACAGGGCCAGCCTTCCGCATAGGGCCGGCTCGACGCGCCGATCGTGAGCCAGCCGCCATCGGACGGCGCCAGCGGCCGGCTGCCCTCCCAAGGACGCATCGCCGAGCCTTTGCGGCCGGCGTGTCCCAGTTGGATCGCCGGAACTGACCCCTGCTCTGCGATGAAGTCGACCACGCGCTTCATTCGGTCCCGCTGCTCGTCGTTCCAGAGCCCCAGGCAATGATGCGTAATCCGGCCCCGCGCCTCGGTGTGAACGGCTTCCGTGAACACGATGCCGGCGCCGCCGACCGCGCGGGCCGCCAGATGGGCAAAGTGCCAATCCGTCATGCGGCCATCGTTCGCCGAGTACTGGCACATCGGTGACAGCATGATCCGATTCCGGCTGGTAACCGAACGGATCGTGATCGGCCGGAACAAAAATGGATTCGGGTCGCGGCGCAGGATTCTTCGTGCGTCTTCCGCGCTCTTTGAGTCGGCTGGTGTCACTTCCCCGGTCTTTCCCTTCAGCGCGGAATCACTGGCAGAATCAGAGACGACAGGTGCGCCTGATCATGGTACACCGTGTGATGGGCGATGCGAATATCGGCTTCGGTTTCATCCGCCATGGCTTTGCCCGAATTCAAATTCCTGTTGAACCGCGGAAAATTACTGCTGGCGATATGCAGCCGGACACGATGGCCCGCCTTAAACACGTTGCTTGTCTCCCATAACGGAATTTTGATTTCGTACTGCTGATTCGGCGTCAGCAAAGCGGTTTTTTGAAGCGAATCGCGATAGCGCGTGCGCAGGGCTCCTTCGGTAATCAGAATTGCGCGGCCATCCGGATAAACGTCGGAAAGCGTGGCGAAGAAGTCGGTGTCCTTCACATCCGTCGAAAAGGACAAACTGAGCTCCACCGTTCCGGTCACCTCCAGGTCGGCGGACAGCGCATCGGAGGTATACACCAGCACATCGTCGCGCTGCTCGATACTTCGCTGATCCATCGGCCCCTGAACGCTGAAGGCGCCGTCCCGGGTAATTCCCCCGCCGCCGCTGCCGTGGCCGCCCCACGTCGGAACGGGATATCGCGGATTGTAGGCGAACTTGTCGACGGGTGCCGCGCCGGGCGCCTGGTTCGATAGCATCCCGTCTCCCATGCGGGTGTTGGCGTGTCCGCCGCTGCTCAAGTACATTCGCATCGGGCGCGCGCGGGATAACGGCCACTCCTGCTCATCCCGCCATTTGTTCTCGCCCATGACGAAAATCCGGATGGGTGCCTCGCCATCCAAACCGTTCTGGACGCCTTTAAGTTGATAATCGTACCAGTGCAAATGAAGTTGTAACAGGTCCGTGAGCATCTCCGGACCAAAGTCCATGTCTCCGTACCTGGGATCGCTCCGCACTCCGTGCCCCCATGGCCCGATCAGCATTTTCTGCCACCGGCGGGAGTTTTCCGATCGCGACGATTTTCGCATATTGACGAAATTAGCGATGGTTTCGTGAACCAGGTCGTCATACCAGCCGGTGAGATGAAACGCCGGTACGTCCATTTGATTGTATTTTTCACGAATACTCATGCTCTGCCAGAAATCGTCATAAGTGGTGTGGGTCAGCGTGTCGGCCACGAACTGGGAATGGATTCCAGTCAGTTCCATCGACGTACTGAGCGGTAGATGATCCATGACCTCAACCCAGGACGGCGCGGGTCTCGGCTTCTTTTCGTGGATCGCCTCCTGCTGCGGGCCCCAGCTCAATCCGAGCGCGAGGTGATAGATTCCGTTCCACGACCACACCGCTTCGAAGTTGGACGATTGCGCGGCTTCCGGCATGATCGCCTTCACGAACGGACTTCGATACGGGGCGGTCACAACCTGGGTATAGGCAGGATAGGACCGCCCGAACATGCCGATTTTCCCGTTGCACCATTTCTGTTGGCCGATCCACTGCTGCGTGTCGTAACCATCCTGACCCTCGTCGATGTAGGGCCGCCATTGGCCATCCGACGCGTATAGACCACGCGAATCCTGTATGACGGCCGCGTAGCCGTTCTTTGCGAAAAACTCTCCGTTCCGGGCCGATCCCTCCTTGTTGTACGGCGTACGGCTGAGCAGTACCGGAAATGGGCCCGAGCCATCCGGGTAATAAATATCGGTTGCGAGGCTTACCCCATCACGCATGGGAACCTTGACATTCTTGTCCATCCGGACCGTGGGCACGAATGCAGGCCGCGCGGGCGCCTGACTGCGTGCGTCTTGGTCAAATGTGAGCAGCAGAGCCGCGATCATCAGCGCAGCGCAAGCGAAAGAGGATTCTTTGATCATGGGAGAGTTTCGTTACCAAAGCGCTCGCTTTTCTGGTGGCCGCGACCTCGATGAATTCTATCAAAGAAATTCTTCGTTTCTCCGGCCCGGTTCGTCGTAACCGGAGACTCAACGAAGGGCCTCATCATTGCTGCGCGCTTACGACAAACCCACCGGCAAAGAAGTCGGCGCGGTATACATGCCGGCGCCCCAGAGCGGGTCGCCGATGACATACCTGCTCGGCGGGAGACAGTATCTGGTGGTTGCGATCAGCGGCGCGGGTTTTTCAGGGGAGTTGATCGCCTTCCGGCTGCCGCAATGATTTGTGGATGGCTCGCGAATGTTTCAGTTTGGACGCATGAGTGACCACCCCTGCTATAGCGGGTCGCTGGGGCAAGCGCGTCGTCTTCACCGGTCGCCTGAACCACGGACTTCCTTGTGGTGGGCGAAGCGATGATCACGGAGCAGCGCTTTCTGAATCTGGTCCGTTAACCGAGCGGGCAGTAGAGAGCACCGTCGCCGGAGTAAGCACAGTATCGCGAAAATGTGCTGGTATTAGATTCAGTGGGATCGAATTCAACAGGCCCGGTGGTGACAGCAAATGAAATGCGTGGCGTAGCGCAGCAGGTGGCCGCCCAACTTACCCGCGCCGCGATCTTTCTCGTGGTGACAATAAAACCCGGCCCCGAGCATCGCGCAACAATCCGGTCGTTCTGCGGAGACCTCGCCTCGCTTTTGCGCGCGGTCGGCTTTCGCGATATCGAAGGCGCGCTCTCCTGCGTGATGGGATTCGGGTCCGATGCCTGGAACCAACTCGTTGGATCGCCCCGGCCAGCCGAGCTTCATGTGTTCCGCGAAATTCGCGCCGGCGCGCGTCATGCGGTCTCCACCGCGGGCGATTTGCTTTTCCACATCCGCGCCAAGCGAATGGATCTGTGCTTCGAGCTGGCCACACAAATCATGGCGCGCATCGGTGAGGCCGTGGTGCCCGTAGATGAAGTGCATGGATTCCGCTACTTCGACGACCGGGACCTGATCGGCTTTGTCGACGGAACCGAGAATCCGTCAGGCGAGGCCGCGGTCGACGCCGTGCTGGTGGGCGAAGAAGACGCCGCATTCGCGGGCGGCAGCTACGTAATCGTGCAGAAGTATCTTCACGATCTTGCGGGGTGGAATAGGTTGTCCACCGAAGCGCAGGAAGGCATCATCGGCCGCAAGAAGCTTTCCGATATCGAATTGGACGATTCCGTCAAGCCAAGCTCCGCGCATAACGCCTTGACGACGATCGTCGAGGACGGGAAAGAGATCAAAATCCTGCGCGACAACATGCCGTTCGGCCGGGCGGCGCAGGGCGAATTTGGCACCTACTTCATCGGCTACAGCCGTTCGCCGCATACCATCGAGCAGATGCTCGACAACATGTTCATCGGCCGGCCGCCGGGCAACTACGACCGGCTACTCGACTTCAGCCGTGCCGTCACCGGCAGCCTCTTTTTTGTTCCGTCCGCGACTTTCCTCGAAAGCCTTGGCGAGGACGTCGTTGCCGCAGCTCCCGCAGAACCCTCTCCATCCGCCTCGCGGCAGAGCGACGGTTCGCTGAGGATTGGTTCGCTCAAAGGAGAAATTCCGCATGAATAATCTGCATCGCGAGCTCGCCCCCATTTCCGACGCGGCGTGGGCTCAGATTGAAGAGGAAACAGCTCGCACCTTCAAGCGTCACCTCGCCGGACGGCGTGTGGTCGACGTGCAGGGGCCGGCAGGCACGGCTCTCTCCGCAGTCGGCACCGGCCACTTGCGCACGATAAACGCGTCGAGGGACGGCATTCTCGCCAGGCAGCGCGAGGTGAAGGCTCTGGTCGAGCTGCGTTTTCCATTTGAGCTGGATCGTCAGGCGATCGACGACGTCGAACGTGGCGCAAACGATTCGGATTGGCAACCGGCGAAAGACGCGGCCCGCCAGATCGCGTTTGCCGAGGACGGCGCCATCTTTGAGGGCTATGACGCAGCCGGCATTGTCGGAATTCGTCAGGGCACCAGCAATCCGAAGATGTCGCTTCCGGCCAATGTTGGCGATTATCCCGACGCCATTGCGCAGGCCTTGAGCCAATTGCGGCTCGTCGGCGTCAATGGTCCGTACGCCGTCCTGCTCGGGGCCGACGCCTATACTGCGCTTGCGGAAACCAGCGATCACGGTTATCCCGTGCTGCAGCACGTCAAGCGTCTGGTCGACGACAAGATCATCTGGGCGCCCGCGATAGACGGCGCTTTTGTGCTGACCACGCGGGGCGGCGATTTCGACCTGAACATTGGCCAGGACGTCTCCATCGGCTACTTGAGCCACACCGATACCGCCGTACGGCTCTACCTGCAGGAGACCTTCACATTCCTGCTGCTAACCACCGAAGCGGCTGTCGCGCTGGCATCGCCGGCGACTTAAAGATGACGGCCACCTCGCTTCCGCAACCCTCGCCCCAGCCGGGGAGCGGCATTTTTCGCGCCTATCGCAATCTCGACACCTTCGACAATAGCCGCGCTCTGGCGCCGTGGCTGTTTGCGCACAATCAGTGCATCGATTTCCTTCGACGTCGCGGCGTACGGGAGGAGGCGGAAGCCGCGGCCGTCGAGCCGGACTTCATCGATCCCGAGGAACCTTCCGGGCCGGCCATCGGCTCCGCCATCGAGCATCTGGCATGCGCGTCACCTGGCGGCTGACACTCGGCGAGGTGGACGGCGAGCCCTCGATCATTCTGCTCAATCTCCGGAATGGCGCTTGCCTCGATTGTGCTGCGCGAAACAATTGTTGAGGTTGGCGCACGCTTCACTGCAAATGCTTGCGACTTTCAGAGGCGGCCTTGATGCGGATTATTTCGATGCCGTCGATCACATGCCCTTTTTCCACGCGGTCCATTACCGTCAGCCCGTCACGGATCCACTCGAACACCGCTCGAAGATTTTCTTGCAGGTTCAGTCCGAAGACCGCCGGGATTGGAGGTGGGGGGAGGTCGAAACGATACCCCGAAGTACCGTCCGAGTACGTAGTGGAAATTGGATAACTTACTTAATTTAAGTGGTGAGCGCGGTAGGAATCGAACCTACAACCTACTGATTAAGAGTCAGGGAAAACCACCTAATCGGATTTCCTCGCGCGTAAGCATCCTCTTTCCACTACCAATGAAATAGGGGTTCCGATATAATAGAGCGTACTGAGCCATTTTTGGTTCGTCAGTATGTCCCGCAGTATGTCCCGCTGCATTGACTGAGCAAAATCAGCAGGCCAGGCGAATCTGGCATTCGGAACGGTCGGGACATACTGCTGGACATCGGCGTGAGAAAGGAGCAACTGATTTAATGACCGTGGTACCCATTCGAAAAACCGAAATCGCGGCGGAATCAAAAACCGTCGACGCGACACAAAAGGCGATCGAGGCACTCCCGTTCGAGAGCGGAACGTGGCGCGTCGACGGCATCCCGGGGTTGTACATTCGCTGCCGCGCGAAATCACGATCGTTCTTTATTCAGCGGCGCGTCGAGGGCGAGCTGGTGCGCGAATACCTGGGTGAACTCTCAATGAAGGCGGCGAAAGCGACCGCGATGAAGAAGTGGACGAAGATGCAGCCGAAGCCGGCTACCGACGGCATCATCACCCTGGGAGCCGCGATCGAACAGTACCTGGAAGCGAAACCGCTGGCCGACAAAACCCGGGCCCTTGCCCGCTACAACGTCGAGCGGTATCTCCAGAGCTGGAAGGACCGAGGCCTTGAGGAAATAGGGCGGGATCGCGTCGGCATGCGAGCCCTCCAGCAGAAAATCACGCGCGATCACGGCGCGGCGACCAGCAACCAGGTGGTGCGGCTGATCGCGGCCGTCTATCGCTGGCAACGAAAAATAAATTTAGACCTTCCGGAATCGCCCACGGTCGTAGCAGAGATTCACAAGATCAAGGCGCGGGACTGGGCCTATAGCGATGGGGAGTTGCGGGCGTGGTGGAGCGCGGCGAAAACGGACGAGAATGGCAAGGTCGTCAAGAAGGACGGCAACACCATTATGCAGGGCGTGAGCACGCTTGGCGCGATCAAGCGCATGTGGTGGTTGACGGCGCTATTCACCGGCGCCCGGAAGGGAAGCATCGAGGCGCTGAAGTGGCGGGACGTCGATCTTGAGAAAAAGACGATTCACTTTCGAGTGACGAAGGGTGATCGACCTTACATCGTTCCTATGAGCGACAGGCTGGCCGAGCTTCTCACGAATTATCGTGTGAGCGATCACGTTCCACCATCGGAGTGGGTTTTCCCGTCGAGTATCGCCGATGGCGGTCACCTGAAGGATGTCAAAAATCCCAACGAAGGAGTCGGGCCGGCTCATCGGTTGCGGCATACGTTCCGCACGACACTTGCGCAATTAGGCGCCAATCCAGACCAGGCTAAAATGCTGATGGGTCACAGCATGGGCGGCGACGTCAGCCGCGGGTACATCACGTCTTCGCTCGTGGTGGAGTCACTGCGGCCGGTCGCGAACGCGGTCGCTGACCAGTACGTGAAGATTGTGAACCTTAAGGGCCAACCCTAGAACTAGGGGTCAGTTGGTCATCACTCTGGAAATTACGCCTACAAGAACGATCAAGGCAACGATCGCCACAACAACGATGAAACAACCTAAGAACGCGCCCACCGTCCGACCGGCAAAGAATCCGACCGTTGTACCGAACGCGACCTTCCCAGTATGAGTCGGGCTGATACTTCCGATTTGATCTCCGAGCGACGGTCCAGGCCCTGATGGCGGGGTCTGGTGGATGTGAATAATCGGGGTGGCTGTCGGAGCGGAAGGCCAGCTCGGGTGCTGCTGCGTGGTCACTGTCGGGTTACCGCATTTCGAGCAGAACTTTGCGTCGAAGGAGATGGGACTTCCGCAACCTCCGCATCTCCTCATCTGCCGAGGATCGTCGCCCCATCCCGCCGCCGGCTTAATGCTATACATTCGGCGATGAATTTACCAAAATGTGTTCACTAAGCGCAATCGGCCACAACTT
>Ga0182024_10014739_pt1 | contig 15073 bp, 12 predicted proteins | sample P32metaG_FD_120480 | JGI IMG/M metagenome (GOLD analysis project Ga0182024, IMG submission 120480) | Permafrost microbial communities from Stordalen Mire, Sweden - P3-2 metaG (Illumina Assembly) | ecosystem: Environmental > Terrestrial > Soil > Wetlands > Permafrost | place: Sweden: Stordalen... | reverse complement strand
TGCGTGAAATAAATCACCTGCGTCAACTTCGCGAAGTCCCAAAACGCAAGCAACGCCGCCGCCGTTCGACGATCATCAAATGTCAGCAGCGCATCGTCAACTATCAACGGCAGAGTATGCGCTGCACGCAAATGCTCCTCCAACACGGAGAGACGAAGCGCCAAATACAGTTGATCGCGAGTTCCGTCGCTGAGCTGGTCAACGGTACGTTCCCCCTGCGCGCACACCGCTTCAATAACTTGATCGACGCCGTCACCCACGACTCGCACTTGATTGTAACGCTCGCCGGTGAGACGCGCCAAATATCGCGATGCCGCCGCAAGAACGGGCGCCTGATGTGTAAGCGCGTACCGATTGACTTCCTCTTCCAACAATGTTTTCGCCGTGATCAAGGCAGCATACCGCCGAACATGACGATCGATTTCCCCGCCGACGGCAAGTAAATCACCCTGCGCTTGCGCCGCCTCATCCGAACGATCCAAGACTTCACGCGCGCTCGCGACCTCTCGCCGGTCCTCGATCAAGCGCTCGCGTTCGCCGACGAGCGTCGTCAGCACGTCTCCCAGCTGCAAAAGCTCAGTACGTAAACCGTCATAGCCGGCACGCTCCGCCTCAACATCAATCTCTTCAACGGAGCAACGCGCCCCCAACCGCAACTCACGACGCAATCGCTCCGCCTCAACATGCAAACGCCGCAGCTCCAGCGAAGCCGTAATTCGCGCCTCGATACCGTCAAGCGGTACCCCGACGGCCGAAAGCAACCCGTCGCGTCGGCCGCACGCAGCACGTAATTCCGCCTCTACATCGTTAAACTCTACCTGAACCCGGCGCATTTCCTTTTCGCGTTCCGCAAATCGCGCGGCATTATGCCGTGCCGTATCCAAGCGCACGCGCAACTCTCTGATCGCCTCCGGCAACGCATGAGCCGACATGGAACTCAAATCAGATGCAACAGCGCCGATGACCTCGGTTGCACGTTGTCGAAACTTTTCTTCTCCTTGGCGGACGCCTTCTAACAGTACACGATCATTGCGATACGTTTTGTACGCCTCAAATAGATCACGCAAATCTTCTAACACCGCATCGATGGCCTCCGGCGCCGTCTCTACAGGAAGGGAAAGCGCGGTAAGCACCTCACGCCAACGTTCACGCCAATTTTGCAGTCCCTTATATGCTTCTTCTCGCGTATGGACTGCGGATTCCCAAGCGTTTCGCGTACGTTCGCGCTGCGCATTCATTTGCTCGCAACGCCCCCGTTCAGATCGCATACGAGCTGAGAACTCCGCGCCGCGAGCCGTCAACGCGATTACCGTACGTTGAGCATCGGCCGCATCGGCATGTCGCACGGCCCCCAATTCAACAAGCAATGCTTCACGCCGCTCCTCCCGCCTCGCACGCGTTTCCGACAACTCCGTCGCATTTTCCAACAAGGAGAAGTGTTCCGCCAGGAGCGTGTTCGCCTGAAGCAACCACTCGCCCATCACGGCAGGCATATCCGGATCGATACTCGCTGGTCTCCACAACGTTTTCCATACGTTTTCAAACTCCGAACGAGCCTGCGCCGCAGATTGCAACTCGATGTTCACGTGATCCAGGTCCGCCTTCGCCGCTCGGCAATCAGAGACGGCACGATCCGCGCGCGCCGCGGCATCTGCTCGTTGGTAACGATCATCAGCGATGTGATCGGCGATGCCTGCGGCTTCACGATAGCGTTGCGGAGGATCCTCATCGTACGCCTTACCGGATTGCCAGGAGGATTCCACAAGCGCGAAAACGTTATCACGATCATCTCGCGCCGTTTTGAGCCGATCGGCTATACCCAATTCCCCGGCCGCCTCATGTCGCCGAACGCCGGCTTCAGCAGTAGAAAGCGCATCGCAAGCGCGCGCTCTCCGGTCACGCAAGAGCATCTCGTGATTCCGAAGTTCCTGCTCACGTTTGGCTGCATTCGCGATCTGCTCGGATAGCGGAAATTTTCTCTCAGCGAGGCTCGCCATTCCGCCTTCCACGAAACGCAATACGATAACGCGCTTTTCCAAGTTCTCTCGTCGCTCGCGCAATCCGACCTCTTCGCGAGTAAGCGATTCGTCGATATCACCAAGCGCTCGCGCCGCTTCAATTGCCGCATCCAAGGCCGAAGTATCAAGCGCCTGCGAGAGTGAGGCGGATGCCTCATCGATACGCCGTTGTTCACGCAGTTCTTTCTCGCACGCATGATCGGCGGCGACATGCGATGCAATGAGCGCAGCATGCTCGTTTGCGAGCTTGCGCGCCTGAGCTAGTACCTTACGCCCCGGCTCACGATCCGCCAAAGCGGCATCTTCAAGATTGGGCCAGTACTGATCGCGCAATGAGCGATAACGCTCCGCATTAAGGCGCGCTCGCTCCTCGATACGATTACCGCGCACCTCTTCAAGATTTTTCTCAAGAACGCCAAGCTCCGTCGCGATCGATTCGATCTCCAAGGCGCGACCAAGCACAAGCTCATCAATCACCAGCGGCTCGCGATCAATTCGCTCACGAGCTTCACGCACCGCACGCTCCCGTTGTTCCAGCGCACAAGCCTCCTCAACGGCAATAGACAGGGCGTCGAGCGCTTCATCCGGTACGCGATCACGAGCCCGAGCCTCCTCAATCACCCGACATAACTCACGATGCTTCTCATGCTCGGCAATCACGCTCACGATCGCCTCAACACGCGCACGACGTTGCTGCGCCGCCCCTTGCTTGCCGTCTAGCTCACGTAAGCTTTCGACGATACGTTCCATCTTGGTTTCCAGCTCGCGCAATTCTTCCGGCAGGTGAAGGCTCTCGCGCAGATGCTTGTTAAGGTGCGTGTAGCGTGCGAGCGCAGCATTGATCGGCATAATCTGCCCGCGCGGTTTGAATAGCGCGTCCGCGTCATTCCCCAACTCAGTGAGCACGGCGCGCGCATCCGCTCCGCCGAGCGCGGCGCCGTACAAGCTGTAACCCACATTGCCGCCGGAGGAAAGCAGCAACTCTCGTCCTTTTTCAAGTTCCTTCGCTCCGAAAGAAAAGCGAGTAAGGAACGTTTCACGACTTATGCCGCCCAACCACGCGCGCATTTTCTCATCGGAAATCGGTACGCCGGACCTGTCGCGCAACGTATCCGAGCGCCCCTTTCGGCGTTCAATTTCATGGACTTCCCCATCGACTTCAATGGTAGCGCACACGCGCAAAGCGTTTTTCTCATACGCGAAATCGTAGTCCGTCCGATGTTCGAAACCGAAAAAAAGATCGGTGATCGCGGCGCGACGCGTCGTCTTGCCGCTTTCATTCAAACCATAAAGGATGTGGAATCGCTTGGACGGATCAAGGCTTATCGGCGTTTCTTCGCGATACGCTCCATACGGTCGAAGCGCCAAGCTCAGCAGCCTCACGCGATCACCTTCGCCGCGAGGATGCGTTCCGCATCGTCCAGAATCTCGATGAAACTTTCTTCCTCCCCTTCTAAAGGGGTACCAAAGGCGCGCCGCACATCCGCCGGAATTTTCTCGCGTACGGCACTCAAGGCCGCCGCAAGCTCGGTGCGCCTCCGTTCATCCGTTCGTGCGCGCTCCACCGAACGGAATAACTCTCCCACGAGATCATCACCGGATCGCAGAGCGGCCATATCTCGATCAGAAGAAGTCTCGACGCGCAAACTCTCGATCCAGGCGTGGGCGCCGCTATCCGCGCGTACTTGGGCCTCCAGCTCTACTCGGCGGGCAATGAGATCCGCATGGCAAGGCGAGGCTCCGCGCAAAAGCACTCGCACGCAAAGCAGGCGTTCCTCAGCCTCTTGCACCGCATCGAAAATCACTTCATTCACAGCCGCGACAACGGCATCATAGTCAAGTTTCCCGTCGACTGCAACAACTGCCCGCAACCAACGCACGACGTCTAGCGAACGAAAAGCGACGCTCAATGTACCAGAAGTTCCCTCGTCGGAGACGAGCATGCACCCTTTTGCTCCCGCTTCTCCTATGTGACGCCCTTGCAGGTTGCCCGGAAAAACGATAAGAGGATCTCGCTCAAGAATCTGACGCTCATGGACATGCCCGAGAGCCCAATAATCGTACCCTTTCGAGCGGAGCACATCGAGCGTCGTGGGCGCATACGGCTCGTGCCCGGCAAAACCAAACAGCGAAGTATGCAACACGCCGATATTCAAACAACTCTCCGACTTGAGCGGATAGCCAGCCGCCAGATCATCAGTGACCGCGCGATTCGCATAGCTCTGACCATGTAAAGCAACCTCAAGGTCTCCGACCGTGAGGCGATGCGTTTGCGGTTTATGGGCACTGAATTCACGGACGTTCGCCGACAACCGCAACGATTTGGTAATAACGCTCTGCGCATCGTGATTGCCGCGCACGATAAACACCGGAATATCGCCCAAACGGCGTAGTTCGGAAGCAAAAAACATACCCGTGCCGACATCCCGCCAATCGCCGTCGTAGATATCCCCGGCGAGAATCACGAAATCAACCTTCTCTTCTAATGCTACGTTGATCAGCGTACGGAACGCGTCCCGCGGCGCGCGCCGAATCTGTTCCACCGGCGCTCCATCAAGTCGTTCAAGGCCGCGCAACGGGCTATCGATATGCAAGTCTGCCGCATGGAGAAATTTCACGCGGCAGGATGTTCGACGCTTTGCCCCACTTCTCCAGTCCAGCCCGTAAAAAGACCGTCAACCCCATCAAACGAAGGGCCTGAACCTAAACAGTGCGATACACCGCCAAAATCGTCGCCGCTCACGTTGCATCACCGTCATCGCGTTAATGCGCAGCGTCGCGGCGTGACGCGCCTCGCGAAATCGCTCGGGCTATCGATTTTAAGGGCGATCTTACCAATTGTAATGCTGATCTTGTCTTCGCATCGTTCGTACCATCGTACTGCAGCAACTTCGTTATTATTTGTATCTTTTCCATATCTTGTTCCGTACGATTATACGGCAGCGCTTCCATATTTGTCGGCGCCTTTGAAATTGTCTCGGTAGCTCGTACCGTACGATTATACGGCAGGGGCTCCGTTTTTGCTTGTACCTTTGATCGTTTTTCGATAGTTCGTTCCGCACGATCCCACGACAGAGGCACTGTTGCTGTTTGTACGTTTGAAATCATCTCAATAGCTTTTTCCGAATCATCGTGCGGTAGCGGTGCTTTTGTTACTTGTACCTTTGGAATCTTCTTAATACCTTGTTCCCTATCATTGTGCGGCGGCGGCGAATTTCTAATTTGGATATTTTCTCTTGACTCTTTCAAGCTTTCTTTCTCATGAGACAGCAGTGATATTTTGTTTGTTTTGAACCTGAATTTTACTGTCGCCCGCTGTCCGCTATCGATCAATTGAGGAATACCGACGATCACATTTATCGGCTGGTGCGGATCCATGGTCTGCGCGGAAACAGCAATCATCCATGCTCCGTCACGATACATCCCGGCGATATGATTGCATTCCGGATGCGAGGCGTAGGGGTTCATAATGTCATCGCAATCCGTTCGCATTCTGCGATGGAGCTTGGGATCGTTCCACGCATCCATGATCCAAACAATAGCGTGTTGAACTACCGATAGAGATGCTGCCGGCGCGTCCAACATACGGACATGCTGCGCCCCGACCCGTTGCTTGTCAAGAACGTTGAGATAGGGATTTACAGATAATTTACGCTACCTCGCATATCCATTACGAATATAATCGGCGGGCTTCCATTGAGCCTATACTATTAAAGAACACGGCGGCGGCGCGTTTTCACAAAATGCCGGACAGATCTCATCTCCCGTCAGGGAGATGAGCTATTAAATATGACCTGCAATGTTGGTAATTGCTGCCCAAAAACAGGTCCTGTATCGGTCACAGACGTCACATATTCCGTCCGGCCGCCGTCGGGCGAGAATTCGGGATGGACGCGGCAGGCATAGTTGGGGGTGTTGTTATAACCGTTTGTTCCTGCGAATAATAAAGCTTGATCGGACCAAGGACCTTCCGGACTGTACGCCGCGCGATAATAGATATTGCTGGTGAAATTGCCGCAGTAGACGGCCATCCAAACGTGGAGATACTGATTAAAATAAATCGACGATCCAGCAGCAGATCCGGCAAAAAGCGTTGTCGCGTCTGAAGGATTCCCGCTCCAGGTTTCGTTTCCGGCGTAATATGTCCACGCCGATCTATTGAGAATCATCGACACGGGAACCCGTGCCAAAACCACTTGACTTGTCACAAATGACGAACGAGTACCGTAGGCGTAATACATATTGCCCACCATAAAAGCTTGATCGGTAAATATCTGATCGGTTGACATCCACATCAACGTTGGGGTTGACGTCGAGCTGCTTTGCGTCGGACGAGTCATGGTGAACCCTGATCCATCGGCATTGACTTGTCCCACTGCAAGACCGCCGCCCACGGTGGTCCAACCGGGAACCGCCGGATTGCGCCTGATCTCAACGAACGGAACAATCACCTGCCGGCTGCTCGGGTTATATACGATCGGTCCCGGCCATATGCCCAGGTTGTCGCCGCAAGGCGTCGCCGTGCAAGCGTTTGCATTATGCGCAGTCTGAAACGCTTGCTCATCTGCGGTAAACGGGATATAGCGTTCCGGATAGCCGCTGCTATCCGCCTGAGCGCCGTCTAGCGTGATTCCATTAGCCGCATTCAAGGACGTCGCCCAGGACAGCGTATTGTCGGGCATAGTGAGACCTGCTGCGTTGGCATGCTTCAAGGGAGTATCATCGAACGACCAGTAGGAACGGCCGTTAATCAAAAGACTATATTGGTCGTCGCCCCCCGCGATATCCGGATTTCGTGAAACATTCCCCTTAGGAATAACAGAGACCAAAGCCGGCGGAGTAACCGGAGAAGACGCGGCGCACCACCCGGCCGTCGGCGCCTTCTGTCCGGGCGGCATGACGGTGCAAACGATTACCCCGGGCACATTGCTCGGCGGCGTGCCGCTGCCGCATGTCGCGGTTATCCCCCCCGCGGTAACGGACGTTGCCCCTAGTTGCGTGATAGAAACCTGACACGCCCACGACGGCGCCCCTCCTGAAGGCGAAGCAGAGGGCCCCGGAGCAGCGCCGCACAGCGGCTCCCTTACCGCCATTACGCTTCTTCCCGTCACCCGTCTCCCAAAATCACAACCGGATACGGGCGGCGGAGATCCGCAACCAGAGCCGGCGCTTACGTTTATGGTTCCCGATAAGATCGTGCATCCGCCGCTCGGTGCCGGCGACGTCGGCGGCACGCAAGGAAGTGCCCCTACACACCCGCTCGGCGCCTGCGAGGGGCAATTGGCGGTCCCGCCGACCGTGACCGTCACGATGCCGGTCATGCATACGCTTCCCGAGGCTCCGGGGATCGGCATAGGGCTATTGCTCGTTCCTCCAGGGTTGCCCCTCCCGCTATTATTCGGGCAAATGCCTAAACATTGGCAGAGAAAGCCTGTTAACAAAATAGTCGCAATAGCAAGAAATCGCATATGCCCTCCGGCAGAAGCGCTTTTTAGAGAACTCTGAGGGACATGCCCGTAATTATTTTCTATTTTATATTAATTTTATGAATTATTTTCCTAACGCTCTCCATGAGGCGTCTTTAACGAAGCCCTACGAACGGGTCCAACGTGATTCTGATGCAGCAATAGCCGCTTTCTTGAAATTATCGCGGTTTGGTCGATCGCTCTTATATATACCGGCGGACGCAGCATAAGGCGCAAAAGCCATATGTCATGGTCTACTGTAGTGTCCTCGCAATCGCGTTAAGTCCAGTTTACGCATGCAATGATTTAGCGCTTTGACGATAACTCTTGCGGTAAAACGCCGGAATCGCTAGCGCCTCAGGTAGGAAACGTGCATCGAAGACGCTCGCGTGTCTTATTTACGCCTGCGAACGTCAGCTCGTACTGCTCATCTTGAAATGTATGGGGAAGAGCCATACATTTTGCCGCAAAAGCCCTTACGCTGGGTCCAGCATACCTACTATGCCTCGTCGCTCGTCCAATACAATGATAACCATGCGACAAACGTTCTTTAGCGGCTCAGAACTTCGTATTGTAACGTGCGCGTTTGCCCTTGCGACGGTCGCAATCGCCTGCGATTCGAGCGCCGGGACAGTCTCTCCGAAGACGCAGACGCACTCGCCTACGCCGAGCACGGCGAGTGCGTCCGGCGCCCTTACTACGAGCACCACCTTGTCGACATCGCTCTCGCTCGGGCCTTTCGGCAGCGGGTATGGAGCGACCGTCACCATCCCGGTCGCAAGCGCGGCGTCGCGCCTGCACATCACGGCATCGCTCACGGAGCCGGCGGGCTTGCCGACGGTGATGTCGTTACGGCGCCGGCCGCAAAACGTCAACGCGGCGAACATTTCCATTTTCGGCAACCTCACATTCACTCCGGACACGAACGTGACGCTGCCGAGCGCGTTTACCATCCTATGGTATTTTCCGCCCGGCGCCCAAACGCCTGATCCGGCGCAGTCTTACGTCGCGCTGTACGATCCGAATAACCCGGCATCCGGTTGGACTCTGCTCGAGGGCCCGGCCGTACTGTTCCCCAACGGATCGAGCGGGCCGTTCTCCGCCATAGCGGGCGATACGGTCTTCAGTTGGCCGGGTCTGAACGTTCCGCTCATTCTGGTTGCCGGGACATCTTACGATATCGTCCTCTTTAGCACGACGTCGACGCTGTCCACGCCGACTCCACTGCCGGCTCCAACGGTTTCCCCAACGCCGATAATCAGCCCGTCGGCATCCCCACGTCCCAGCGCCGGCCCATCGGCGTTGCCCACTTCGACGGCGAATCCGACGCCGTCACCCGCTCCGACCGCGAGCCAGACCGCCTCGCCTGCACCGTTGGGATTCATCGTGGAATCGGTAACGGCAAGCGGCAACGGGACGGTGACGCTTTCGCAGCAGTCCGGTCAACAAAGCGCGTTTGCGGTTTTCGCCTCCAACAATACGCTGAACAATTCCAACGGCCAGATCGTCGTCAATCTCGGGGCGCTGCCCCTGACCGCCCAGATTTGCCAGACAGCGTCGACGGGTCAGTGCATAGCTGCACCCGCGTCGACGATACCGGACTCCTTCACGGCCGGGCAGTCGGAGACGTTCTCGATCTTTCTTCAGTCCGAGGGCCTGGCGATCAACGGAGGAACCGTCACCGTCAACTTCGAGGACGGCAACGGAGCTACGCTCGGTCAGACTAGCGTTATAGTCCAAACGAACTAGACCAGTCGCTTCCCGAGTCGCCTTGCTTGAAGACCCATAGCGAGAAACGAGACTAGAGCTCGGTCGGCAGCGGCGGGCTCACCGCATCCATCGTCCGGAAGGATGCGGATTCGCCGGTCGTAACTCCGAAGCGACGTTGCCGCAAATGTTGCGATTTCGAGAATGGCTCATTATGTTCTGCGGCGCCGTCAGCTTGCCGGCGCCTTAGCCGTGGATACGCGGATTATCTCATCGCGCAGCCAAGCATGTCCCATGTCGTGCATCGATCGAGCGTGCCAAAACAGACCGTATTGGAATTCGCTGAAGATATTCGGCGGATGGACGATGCGAGCATCCACGACGCGTGCAAGAATTTCGGCGAAACGTCGCGCCATGGTGCAGATCATCGACGTACCGAGAAGCGCGGCGACGGCCGCCGCGTTGAATGGCGTCCGATAAGCAAAGACGCGCTGCTCGCCGCGCTTCTTAAGCGGATCATCTATCCATGGCTGGAGTCCCGATTTCACGTCGATTCCAACGTGCGGATACGAGAGATAGGCCTTCAAATCCATGCGCTCTCCGCGAAACGGGTGATTTCGATCGATGATGCAGGCGAAGTCATCTGCGGCAAGTCGCGCCGAGTGAAGCTCCGAAGTCGCGTACAGGCCGATGATCGCAAAGTCAACCTGCCCCCCCTCAACCCGGGACAAGCTTCGATCATCCCACGAAACGGCGTCAATTCCGACATGAGGCGCTACCGTTTGTATACGACGCACAATATCGGGAAGGATCACGTTGCTGCCATAGTCCGTGGTCGCGATACGAAACCGCTGATGCGAGGTCGCTGGATCAAATGTAGTCGAACCGAGCGTCGCCTGTATGCGAGGCATGAGATCCGCGAGTTCGATGAGTAAGCGTTCGCCGCGGAGCGTGAGCGTGTAGCAACCGCCGCCGCGTATCAGAAGCGGATCGCCGAGTACGTCACGGAGCCTTTCCAAGACGCGACTCATCGCGGACTGGCTGAGACCGACCCGTGCCGCAGCCCGAGAAACGTGGCGTTCCTCGAGGAGCGCCTGCAACGGCGCCAAGAGGTTCAAGTCTAAGAAGCTAACATGCGCAACGGGAATACTGGGCATACTTAATATGCATTGCACGCATCTTTCACGCGGGACCTCCAAGCTGTATCTTTTATGGAGGACGTCTCTAACGTTTCACTCAAGTTCTGCGTCAACGACGCTTGTGAGAATATCCAAAAGCAGTATGTCGCAACACCCAAATCCAACGATGGACAACGGTAACCGTTACGCTGCCGAGATCCGCCGGCCGCTCACGGATAAAGACGGCGCGGCAGTTGCTGCGATGCGCATCCAAGTTGCTCCTATGAAGGGAAAGTTGAGCGGCCCCGAGGCTCGCGCCCCCTTCGATGAAGTAATGGAGCACGTTCCGGATGCACCAGGCGTGAACTTCACGCAAGGCGTGGTCGGCGGGGTGTCCGGCGTATGGTTAGGCCCGGAGAGCGCGAGTCCGGGTACAGCAATCCTCTACCTTCACGGCCGCGCGTACGTGCTGGGTTCTGCGTATGCCTATCGACATTTTGCCGGGCAGATCGCCTTCCGAACCGGCGTAGCGGTTGACGGCGAAATACGACGATGAACAACGAACATTCCGTTGCCTCGATCCCCGGGTTTACGAGCGCAAGCGCGACCGTAGGCGGGGTGCGCCTGCACTATTGGATCGGCGGCGACCCGGACGGCGCGCCGCAGCTTGCCGAGGCGGGCTTACGCGTCCTCGTACCCGACATGCGCGGCTTCGGCGATTCCGACAAACCGGAGGGCACGGACGGATACGACGCGCGCGCACTCGCTGAGGAATTTCGTGCCCTCGTCGCCGAAACGGTGCGCAGCGTCCTCATTCCCGATTCGGGTCACTTCGTGCCCGAGGAACGCCCGGCGGAAATCGTACGCCATGTGCTCGAGACGATCGGCCCGCGCATCCAAGAGTAAGCTCGACAACGTCATTCTTTTCCACTCACAAACCTCTAAACGGGAGATCCGCGATGAATAGCCGCAACGCAACCAAAACTGCCGGGACGATTCCGCCGGACGATCTGAATCGGAATCTGACGCTGGTTGGACCCGACGAAGATACGAAGCTGCGGCACGTCGCTCTGGCGGGCGATATTTACACGCTGCTGCTGACGGGTGAAGACACCGCGAACAAATTCTGTCTCATCGACATGCAAATTCCGCCGGGCGGCGGACCGGCGCCGCATCGCCACAATTTCGAGGAAACGTTCAGCGTGCTCGAAGGGGAGTGCGTCGTGACGTTCCGAGGAAAGAACGTGACCGTGCGTGCCGGGGAGACGGCGAACGTGCCGGCAAATGCCCCGCACTTCATCCATAACGACTCGGATAAGCCGGCCCATGTGCTTTGCACATGCGCGCCCGCCGGCCAAGACGCGTTTTTTCTCGCCGTCGGGACGCCCGTACCAAGCCGAAACTCGAAACCGCCGGTGCTCGACGACGCCGCGAAAGCCGCGATAAGAGCGAAGGCCGAAGCGCTCGCGGCAGAGTACGAGACCGAGTTCTTATGAGCCGCGCGCGGCAAAAATAGCGCGAATCCTACGATAAGAAACTTGCCTGTTTCCGTTCGTAGAACGTTCATCCGTCCTTGGACTCGCACGATCCTTAAGCCCCGGCCGCTTTCTCCCCTTAATATGGGGGCATATCACCTTTGCAGCGTCGTCGGTTTCTCGTCGAGCTAGTGCCCCCCGTATGTAGGGGGTCATGTACTGTTATGTTAAAGACACAACACGCCGCAGCCTCATGACGCCCCACTATGGCCCATATAATAACGACGCCGTAAGCGCCAAGGGCACCTACGTTCGCGGGCCCCGTGAAGGTCAAGACGCATTCTGATAACCTTGTCCACAATATTGTTCCGTAAAATTTTTGACTTCTCGATAATAGTTTGCATGCATCGCTTGCCGCTTTGGCTAAGGCGTCCACAATCAACGTTTATGTGTAGGAGTCCTTATGCGGTTTCTCGCCATTGCCACGATTTTGCTAACCGGCATTCTGTGTCAGTGCCTAGGCATTTGTCCGTCGAATAATGGGAATGGCGGCGGGCCTCCAGTTCCAATCGCGAGTCCTATTAACGCCTCCGGTTCCTCCGCGCCATGTTCTCTCATGACCGTCATAGTATCCGAGGCGGTAGGGAGTTGCTCGAGCAGCAGCCCGGGACCGGGCCAAATCGTTGCGTCGCCGTCCGCTGCCGCGTCCAATCCCCCCCGCGTCGCATCCGCAACCGGCACCGATCTCGTCATTGTTAATAACACCGGTTTGCCGAACAGCGCCGTGTACTTCTATGCGATCGGCAGCGGGGGCCAGTACCTTCAAGCCGACGGCTCCTTGAAGCCGATGGGAGCGACGCCTATCCCGCCATTGCCTCTGGCGTCGAGCGGACCAACCGTGATGCCCCTGCCGTTCATGACGTCCGCGCGGTTCTGGTTCTCCCTCAACGCTCCTTTGCAGATGCCCAAAGGCGTGCAACCCGGCATGGGAGCGGACGTCACGCAGATGTACGATTTCGCGGAATACAACTACGTCGCCGGGACCATTTTCATCAATACGTCCCAAGTGGATATGTTCAGCATCCCCATAACGCTCCAAGTTACCAGCGCGCAGGGCACGGAAACCGTCGGCCTTCCCGACGGGACGAGAACGCAGATATTCTCCGCTTTTCGTGCCGATCCGATACTCAAAAATCTTATCCTCACAAGCGGAGGACAAGACTTACGCATCCTCGCTCCGGATCACGGCATTGAGGACAATCTCATTCCCGCGACCTATCTCGACGCGTACATCAATCAAGTCTGGACCTACTATGGAACGCATACCCTCAATCTCAATGGGTGGACGGGAACAACCGTCAACGGATCTCTGGCTTTCACGCAAGGCGGACAAACGGCCGCGGTTCAAAAGCCGACAAGCGATCAGGTTTTCGGATGCGTGCTGAACACCGTGGGCTCCATCGCGCCGGAGCTATGCGCCGGACTTAATCGCGGAACGCTGATAAACGGGGCTGCACAACCCGACTACAATGCGGCGGACTTCTATCTCTCCTCGCCCACCAACGGATACGCGAAAATCATTCATCAGTTCAGCATCAACGGGAAAGCATACGCGTTTCCGTACGATGACGCGGGGCCGTTCAGCAGCCTCCTTTCCACCGCGAATCCGACGACGGTCACCGTCACGCTATCGCACTTTTAAGGCCGTATACGCGCGCAAGCGCGCTCCAAAGAAAGCGGGCCAACTCACTTATCTGCTAAACAACATTGAAATTTTCGAGGTAAGGAGCTTCCACATAAATCCGGCGGGGTACATCGTGGAACTTGGAATATCCGTCGGGACCGCGGCATTCTCGGGCTTGAATTTCGTACAGATACGCCATTGCAAAGGAGGCATATCGCCCTGAAATCGCGCTCGATACACGGGTACCCAGTGCTTTGCATCATCAAATCGCATTACCATGGCCGAACCGCAGCAGGCAGCAACAACTCGGCTCGTAGTCGATTGCTCCTCGATTTTATAGCCTTTTAGAAGCTCGGCGCCCTTTGCGTATTTTATGCGATCTTTACGATAAAGAATATAGGCGGTTCCGCCATCTGGGCCTAGAACCGGAACAGCGTGAGTCAATGCCTCAATCTGCCGAGAGCCTTCTTGGCAAGAGTCGCAATAGCAGACGACACTCGTAATGGGAGTACCAAAAGCTTCGATTTCTACGCTTCCGCACGAGCAACGAGCGGTTCGCATATCACCAGATTTAGAGGGCGGCTTGAATCCGGGATTCCCCATATGGCAAGCATATTCGATCCGAAGTCGACGGTCCCCGTCGTTTCAGGAGTTCGTCGGCGCTTCACCCCCATCCAAGCGCGGGAGACGCGCTATGGATGGCAGAGTAATGCGTCCCATCGCCGACCATGCGCGGCACGCCGACAATGCAGCGGCTACGGCTTGAGGTTAAGCGACGCTTTGCCATTTTCAGGATCGAAAGGCACCGAGTTGTGTTCATGCATAACCATCCATTTCCCATCAATCTTGCGGTAGCAAACAGTCGCGCGCCAATACATCTCGATTTTCTTTCCATCAGTCGTTGTTCCGATAACGCGATTGAAGCTATGGCTGAACGCCACGTCGTTCCCGGCAGTTATAGTTAGATCGAAAATCTCATAACCGATTGGGCCTTCGAACGAAGAGAACCAATTCTCAACGCGCTTTTTTAACGCGTTCGATCCGGCATATTGCAGTGGATTTACAACGTCAAACGACAGGATGTCCGGCGCGCTACCGGCTACGGCGCCGTTGATGTCCTTGACGCGGACTGCCTTGACACGCTCATCGAGGAGCGCGCGAATATCGTTTTCATCCTCAGATATCCTGCTTTTTGTTACGTCGGTAGACATATGCGCGCCCTGGTTCAGGAGCCGCCTTGGATTACTCTTCACTTTAGTCATGGGATTCGTTTCAGTCTTTTCCTTCATGCATGAATCCTAAAATTACTTTCAACGGTGAGGGCAGCCGGGCCAACAACAAGGGCGACGCTTTCCGTCTACAAGCTCCGTACGCGCCCTATCGAGTCGTCGAGCTCTCGTCTCCGTTTTTTTTGCGGAGTCAATCCAGCATATCCATTCATTTCGCGCAAGAGCCGTGATATTCTCCCATGCTGCTAGCGCCTTCGAGTCGGACATAAGGGACTTTCGTAAATCCGGCGGCAATTCGTGTACCGCGCCGGCGGCAATCTCTTTTTTGGCCATGGGAACCTCCGTCGACTTGAGTCGCTTAGGCGGCTCGAAAACGT
>Ga0182024_10014738_pt1 | contig 15073 bp, 11 predicted proteins | sample P32metaG_FD_120480 | JGI IMG/M metagenome (GOLD analysis project Ga0182024, IMG submission 120480) | Permafrost microbial communities from Stordalen Mire, Sweden - P3-2 metaG (Illumina Assembly) | ecosystem: Environmental > Terrestrial > Soil > Wetlands > Permafrost | place: Sweden: Stordalen... | reverse complement strand
CGCGTCGACGACTTCATCCTCTACGCCATGGCCGCGGCCGACGAGGCGGTGCGCGACTCCGGCTGGGCGCCTGAGAACGAAGAGGACCGCGACCGGACCGGCGTCAATATAGGCTCAGGCATCGGCGGCCTTTCGACGATCGCCGACACCGCCGTGGAGTTGCACGAGAAGGGTCCGCGCCGGGTCAGTCCCTTCTTCATCCCCTCGGCCCTGATTAATCTCGCTTCCGGCCAAGTGTCGATCCGCCACCACTTCAAGGGGCCGAACCACTCAGTCGTCACGGCCTGCGCCACTGGCGCCCACGCTGTTGGCGACGCGATGCGTCTTATCCAGCACGGCGACGCCGACGTGATGGTCGCCGGCGGGGCCGAAGCGGCGGTGTGTAAAATCGGCATAGCCGGCTTCATCGCCTGCCGGGCCATGTCGACCCACTTCAACGACGCGCCGCAACGCGCTTCACGGCCCTACGACCGGGATCGCGACGGCTTCGTCATGGGCGAAGGCGCGGGCGTCCTGGTGTTGGAAGAACTGGAGCATGCGCGCGCGCGGGGCGCCAAGATCTACGCCGAGGTGATCGGCTACGGCTTGGCCGGCGACGCCTATCACATAACCGCTCCGGCCGAGGACGGGGACGGCGGCTTCCGCGCCATGCGGGCGGCCATCGCCCAGGCGGGCGTCGAGCCGGCCGATATCGACTATATCAACGCCCACGGGACTTCGACGCCGCTCGGCGACGAGATCGAACTGGGCGCGGTGGAGCGTCTCTTCGGCCAGGCGGCGGGCAAGACCGCGATGTCGTCCACCAAGTCTGCGATCGGCCATCTGCTGGGTGCGGCGGGCGCGGTGGAGGCGGCGTTCAGTGTCCTGGCCCTGCGCGATCAGGTTGCCCCGCCGACGATCAATCTGGACAACCCCTCGGTGGATTCGCCCATCGATCTGGTCCCCCTCAAGGCCAAGCCGATGAAGATCGGTGTCGTCCTCTCAAACAGCTTCGGCTTCGGCGGGACCAACGCCAGCGTCGTGTTCAGACAAGCGCCGTGACGCGCCGAGCCCGCGCGCGCTCCACGCCCGCCGCGCGCCGGATGATTCGCTTCTTCGGGATTGGGCCCTGGATCGCGGCGGCCATCGCCCTGATCCTCGCGGCGAGCCTGTGGGCCTATGCGGGACCAGGACCTGCGGCGCGAGGCGGCGGCGCCACCGACGTCGTGCTGCCGCCAGGTGAAAGCCTGCCGCGGATCGCGGGGATGTTAAGTCGCGCCCATGTCACCGGCGCCGCCGCCGTGTTCGTCATCGCCGCCAAGCTGACCGGCGCCGCACGCCTCTTGAAAGCGGGGGAGTACGAGTTTCCCTCGCGCACCCCAATGTGGAAGGTGCTCGCGGCGCTGCGCGACGGCAGGGTGGTCCGCCGTTTCGTCACCGTGCCGGAAGGCGTCACATCCCAGGCCGTTGCCGATATCCTCCTGCGCACGGCCTACTTATCGGGTCAGGTTGCGGCGCCGAGCGAAGGTTCCGTCCTGCCGGAAACCTATGAGGTTCGCCGCGGCGAGGATCGGACTGAGATCCTGGGCCGCATGATGGAGGCCCGCGACGCGCTGCTCGCCGATCTATGGGCCGCCAGGGCCAGCGGCCTGCCCTATCAGACGCCGCAGCAGGCCGTGATCATGGCCTCGATCGTGGAAAAAGAGACCGCCAAGCCGGACGAGCGCCCGCGAATCGCCGCGGTTTTCATCAACCGGCTGAAGGCGGCCATGCGCCTGGAGAGCGACCCGACGGTGATCTACGGGTTGACCGGCGGCGAGCCGCTCGGTCATGGCCTGCGTACGTCCGAGCTGGTTTCCCAGACACCCTACAACACCTATGTCGTTGCCGGCCTTCCGCCGACGCCGATCGGCAACCCCGGGCGCGCCGCCCTGGCCGCCGCCATGAAGCCAACCCCCACGGACGACCTTTATTTTGTCGCCGACGGTACCGGCGGGCACGCCTTTTCGGACAATCTCCAGACCCATTTGCGTAACGTCGCCCATTGGCGGGCTATCGAATCGGCCCGGGCGCGAGGGGTGAAACCATGACTGTGTCGGGAATGACCGGCTTTTGCAGGCTCGAGGGCGCGGCCGGCGCCTGGACTTGGGCGGTGGAGGCGAGAAGCGTGAACGGGCGCAATCTCGATGTGCGGTTTCGCGGTCCCCCCGGTTTCGATGCGCTCGAGCAGACGGCGCGTGAAGCGGCTGGGACCCGTTTTCGACGCGGCCAGATCAGCGTCAACGTCCAGGGACGCCGGGCCGAGAGCGCGGGTCAAGCGCGGGTGAATGTGGCGGCGCTGGACCGCTATGTGACGCTTTGCGAACCGTTCGTGGCGGCCGGTCGCGCCCAGGCCCCCCGCATGGACGGCCTGCTGGCCCTGCGCGGGGTGGTGGAGGTCGGGGACGAGGACGAGGCCCCAGAGGTTCACGCCGCCGCCGAGGGCGCCATGGCCGCCACGGTGATCCAGGCTCTCGAGGGCCTCAAGAAGGCGCGAATGGAGGAGGGCAACGCGCTCGGCGCGTTGCTGAGCGGGTTTCTGGCGCGCATCGAGGCGCTCGTCTGCGCCGGAAAAGGCGAAGCGGGGACCCAACCGGCGCTGATCAAGGAGCGCTTCGAGCGGCGACTTACCGAACTGGCGGGCGATGCGGTGAGCCCCGAACGGATCGTGCAGGAAGCCGCGGCCATGGCTCTCAAGGCCGATGTGCGCGAGGAGCTGGACCGCCTTTCCAGCCACCTCGACGCCGGCCGCGCCCTCCTCGCGCAGGACGCGGCGGCTGGCCGGCGACTGGACTTTCTGACCCAGGAACTGATGCGCGAAGCCAACACCCTCTGCGCCAAATCCGCGGCGGTCGCCCTGACGGCCATCGGGCTCGAGTTGAAAGCCACCGTCGATCAGTTCCGCGAGCAGGTTCAGAATGTCGAGTGAATCGCAACGCGCGCGGCGCGGCCTGCTCTTGGTGATCTCGAGCCCATCGGGGGCGGGGAAAACCTCGTTGTCGCGGCGGCTGATCGCCGAGCATGCCGATCTCGCCCTCTCCATCTCCGCCACCACCCGTCCGCCGCGTCGCGGAGAGAGCGACGGGCGGGAATATCGCTTCGTCGGCGCGGACAGGTTTAAGGAAATGATCGGCGGCGGCGAGCTTCTCGAATGGGCCGAGGTCCACGAGCACCACTATGGCACGCCTCGCCGGCCGATCGTGGAGGCCCTCGCCGAAGGGCGAGACGTCCTCTTCGATATCGACTGGCAGGGCGCGAGAGCCATCCACGCCGCCCAGCCCGACGACACGGTTCGCGTCTTCGTCCTGCCTCCCAGCATGGCCGATCTCGCCGGGCGCCTGCGTTCGCGCGCCCAGGACGCCGACGATGTCATTTCCCGCCGCCTCGGCCGCGCCAAGGGTGAAATCGAGAAGTGGGCGGAATATGACTACGTGATCCTCAATGACGATTTTGATCTCGCTTACGCGGAATTGGACGTGGTCTACCGCGCCGAACGTTTGCGCCGGGTGCGCAACCCTTGGATCGTGGGATTTATCCAGGGGTTGCTGGACGAGGCCATCTAGCGGTGGTCCCGCTCCAACACCGCCTCGGCCAGGGCCAGGAACCCCGCCACCGGCACGGTTTCGGCGCGCGCGTTGGGGTCGATCCCCGCTGGGGCGCATAGGCTCTCGCCACCCAGCTCGCGCAAGGCGGAGCGCAGCATCTTGCGGCGCTGGCCGAAAGCGGCCTGGGCGACTTTCTGGAGCGCGGCGATGAGAGCGTCGGCGGGACGCTCGGCGCGGGGCGTGAGTCGCACGACGGCCGAGGCTATTTTGGGCGGCGGAGTGAAGGCGCGGGCGGGCAAATCCATGACGATCTTGCACTCGCACAGGGCCTGGGCGAGTACGGCCAGGCGCCCGAAGTCGCCTCCGCCGGGCAGTGCGACGATTCGCTCCGCCACCTCGCTTTGGAACATCAAGGTCATCGCCGTGGGGCGGAAGGCGCCAGTCAGCCATTTGACCAGCAGGGGCGTGCCGACGTTGTAGGGCAGGTTGGCGACGACGGACGCCTGCCCTGGAGCCAGCGCCGCCTCGTCGATCGCCAGGGCGTCGGCGTGGACGACCGTCAGCCGGCCGCCCGCCGCCGCGGCGAGACCGCTCAGGATCGGCGCGAACCGCGCGTCCTTCTCCACGGCGATCACGCGGGCGCCAGCTTCCAGCAGGGCGCGGGTGAGGCCGCCAGGGCCTGGGCCGATCTCGATCACCGTCCCGCCCTCCGGTATCCGCGCCAGGCGGGCGATCTTGCGGCAAATGTTGAGGTCGAAGAGGAAGTGCTGGCCGAAGCGCTTGTCAGCGGCGATCCCGGCGGCGGCGAGGACGTCGCGTAAAGGCGGCAGGTCGTCCAGGTTCATGCGGCCGCGCGGCGGGCGGCGATCTTCGCGGCCAAGCGCAAGGCGGCGATGAGACTATCGGGCCGCGCCACGCCTTGGCCGACGATATCGAATCCGACCCCGTGATCGGGCGAGGTGCGGACAATGGCGAGGCCCAGGGTGACGTTCACGCCGCCCCAGAAGTCGAGCATCTTCACGGGGATCAGCGCCTGGTCGTGGTAGAGGCACAGCGCCGCGTCGTACTTGGCGCGGGCCTCGGGGTGGAACAGGCTGTCGGCGGGGTGAGGTCCGGTGGCGTCGACGCCCGATTGGCGCAGCGCCCGTATGGCGGGCGCGACGACGGCGATCTCTTCGCCGCCCAGGGCGCCGCCTTCCCCGGCATGGGGATTGAGGCCGGCCACGGCCAGGCGCGGCCGGGCCACGCCGAAGTCGCGGGTGAGAGCGCGGGCGGTGACCAGGCCGGCGTTGACGATTGCGTCGAGGGTGATGAGGCCCGGGACCGCGGCCAGAGGTTCGTGAATGGTGACCAGAGCAACGCGCAGATCGGCGGCGGTGAGCATCATCACCGGACCGCGCGCCTCGCCTTGCGGCGCCGGCGCGAGCCTGCCCAGAAACTCGGTGTGCCCGGGAAAGGCGAAACCGGCCGCATAGAGCGGCGCCTTGGCGATCGGGGCGGTGACCAGCCCGGACGCGGCGCCGCGGAGCGCCAGGCCTGCGGCGGTCTCGATCCACCGGATGACCATGGCCGCGGCGACCTCGCCGGCGAGCGGCATATCGACGACAGGCAGGGCGGCGGGGAAGACCGCTGCGGCTTCATCGAGGTTCCGGATGGCGCCAATCGGGGCCGATTCGGCGCCAAATGGCGCGGTCAGGCTCCGCGCATCGCCGATTACCGCGAAAACCGGACCGGTCAGGCGCAAAATCCGCCATGCCTTGACGATGATCTCCGGACCGATACCGGCCGGATCGCCGAGGCTGAGCGCGAGCGGGGCCGGCGTCACCGCGTCTCGATGGTCGCCGAGTTTCTCAAATCGCGCAATTGCCGCTTGGCGATCATGGACAGCTCCTCGCCGTACAATCGGTTGGCGATATCGTCGTGTTTCAACTGGGCGGCGCCGCCCTGGCGTTTGCCGCACAGGGCGATGAGATGCACCCCCGCGTCGGTGCGGATGGGCGCGGAAACCTGGCCGACCTGGAGGGATTCGGCCGCGTCCCGGAAGGCCGGGGCCAGGTCCTTGGTCTCGGCTTCACCCAGATCACCGGAGACAACCCCAGGCACCTTGGCGCTTTCGACGCCCAGATTGTCGCAGCCGTTGAGTTTGGGGCGCAAGGCGTTCAGCTTGGCCTCGGCGCCGGCCACCTGATCGGCGCTGGCGTCCTTGGGAAGCGCGATGGCCGCCTGCTTGAGGTTGATCAGCGTGGTCGCACCGCCCGCCCGGCGATCACGCAGGTGAATGATGTAGACGCCGTCCTTCACCGCGATGGGGCCCGAGAGCTGCCCGGGGCGCAGGGAAGCTAGGGCGCTATCCACCTCGGGGGGCATCTCGCCGGTGGAAATCCAACCCACGTCGCCGCCGGCGGCCGCCGAGGGCGAGTTGGAAAACTGCCGCGCCACGGCCGCGAACGGCGCGCCTTTCTGCAACTGGGAAATCAATTGCGCGGCGCCCTGCTCGGCGGCCTGCTCTCCTCCGGCCCTGCCAGCGTCGATGAATACCTCGCTGATCTGATACTGAGGCTTGCCCGACTCCGCTTCGAGGCGTTTCTGAAAGGCCTTGATCTGGTCCTCGGCGATGACCAGCCTCTGGCCGTAGCGTCCCCGGATCCAGCCGCGCCAGCTTATCTCGGCCCGCAGCTGCTCGCGGAAGGCGTCGGCGCTGACTCCCTGGGCGGCGAGTTGACCGAGCAACTGGTCGGCGCTGGTGTTGTTGCTGCGGGCGATATCGGCCAGTTCGCCGTTCACCTCGTCATCCGAAGCGATCAAGTTGAACTTCTGGGTTTTGGCCTCGGTCTTCAGATCCTGCATCTCCAGGCGTTCGTCGATCAGCGATCGGAGCGCCTCGCGCTGGATGTCGGGCAGATTCTCCTGCGTGGGCTGGATTCCCGAGGTGACGATGAGCAGGCGCATTCTCTGAACGACGTCGTAGGTGGAAACGATCTCGTCGTTCACCGTCACCACCACGGCCTCGGAAAGCGGGCTGGGCTTGCCCGGCTCGGCCGGCGCCGCGGCGGCCGGCGAGGCGGCCGGGGGAGGGGGCGGACTGGCCGGGCTCTGGGCCAGCGCCGCCGCGCCTTGCAGCAACGCGCCCACGCCAATCACCGCGCCGCCCGCGCGCCCGGCGGCGGCGATTTTACCAAGCAGGCCCATCGTCGTTTTGTGATCCTCATCCATCGGCGCACGCCGCCCTCAATCGGGGAGCGGGGCGCTGGTTTGCTGATTGTAGCTTGAATTGCCCAATGTGGCGAGGCTTAGGCGGAGCACCACCGATGTGGTAGGGCCCAGGGTTCCGTTGAAGGTCTCGTCGTGGCGGTAGAGGACTTCGAGGCGCACGCAGTCGTCCCTGTAAACCACGCCGAAATCCCGCCGCCGCCAGTCGCCGCTATCGACGATGGCGTAGCCCGTCACCCCCCAGTGTTTGGTGACGTAGGCTTCCCCGTGAATGTCCAGGCTCCTGAGCGGAAGGCCGACGGGAGATTCAGCTTCCTGGAGATAGCTGATGTAGCCGTTCACCCGCCCGGTGGCGAAGTCGACGCCCGATTCCATCCGGTTCACGGCGAAGGTCTCCGAATCCAGCCGCCAGCGCGAGAAGATACCGATGCCGTGGATAGGTGTGGCCTCGAAGGCGAGGATGTAGTCGGAAAGCGCGGTCTGCAGCCCGGTGCGCTCGGGGATGGACGGATCGTTCTCGCCGCCGAATCGGCGGCCGACCAGGAATGAGCCGCTTCGGCCATCGGGCAGGAAAACGCTGGCCCGCCCGCCCAGGGTGATGCTTTGGCCGCCTTCGTAGAGGTCGTAACCGGGCGAGCGGTTCACGTCGAAGAGATTGGTTTCGTCGAATTCCCAGACCTGGCTGTCCTCGTTGGGGATGCGCGGATCGTAGCGGGTGTCGGGTCCGACGGCGACCTGGGCGAGCGGTTCGAGCACCCAGGTGGCGCCGCTCGACTGCTTGATCAGGGGATAGCTGACGTTGGCCCCGACATAGCCGAAGGCGCGGGTTATGGTGGCGTTGGCCGGGCCGGGGGCGAGATCGGAGACGTTGTAGACGTCGGCGCGGGCCTCGACGAAGGGTTGGATGCGCAAGCCGTTGGCGAAGGTCAGGGTGCGCTGCCAGTCGAGCCCCAGCGTGGCGCGCCGGCTGTCGAGACCCGGTATGGGCGAAGCGCCAGGAATGCCGGTATCGTCGGGTGCCTGGGCGCGAGTCAGCACCACGGCGCTGCCGTCGATGCGCAGGCGCCCGCCCAGGATGTCGCGGGCCGGCTCGTACCGCGCTTCGATGAGGGGGGCGACGGTGGGAAAGGTGCTCTGGTCGTCGCCTGGTGTCGTGCCGGTGGGCTGGCGCAGGCCCTGCACGCTGATGGCGGCGACCGAGAGGTAGGACAGCTGATCCTGGCGAACCGCGTAGAGCTGCGAGATCAGGCGGCGATCGTCGGCGGCATAGAGACCGCGGTCGGTCAGAGTCGGATTGGTGAAGACATCGGGGATGGAATATTTGTCGAAGATCAGGTCGTCCGACGTCCGCTCGGCGGTGAATCCCCACAGCCAGTGCGGATCGATCTGGAAGACGCCGCTGCCCAGGATATAGCTGTGCGAGGTGGCCGGCCCGAATTTATCGCCGCCCGAGGTGAAGTCACTGTCATAGGTGAAACCGGCACGAATATCCATCACGCCCGAATAGAATCGCTCTCTATAGTCCAAGTTTAGGAATGGATTCACCTTCGTATTGATCTGAGGTGAAACCGTAATGTCCATGGAAGGCGTGATCACCTGATAATAGGGTTGCTGGTAACTGAACCCTCGATCACCGGAGACCGAGATCGTCGGCAGCAGAAAGCCCGACTTGCGGATCGCCGTTGGGTCTGCGGTCCAAAAGGCGGGCAGGTAAAGCAGGCCAACGCCCTTCACCTGGATCACGGCGTCCTGAAAGTAGACGGTCTGACGCTTGTGATCCTCAATCACCTTGCGGGCCTTGATCGACCACGTCGGCTTGTCGTGGCCGTTTTCGGCGCACACCTGGCATGGCGTGAAGATCACCCGGTCCAGTTCGGTGACGTCGACGCTCTGGCGGACGGCGCTGGCGGCGGCGATTTTCACGTGTTGCTGCAGGCGGGTGGAGAAACCCAGGGCCACGCCCTCGCTCATATCTTTGTCGAGGGTGATGGCGTCAGCGAACTGCGAGGTTCCGTCGGGGTTGAGGATCTTTACATGGCCGCGGGCGGTGACCACGTCCGTGGTGCTGTCATAGGCGACCTGGTCGGCGCGCAGCACCCGGCCCTTGTAGCGCGCCTCGACCGAGCCCTCGGCCGTGAACCGGTGATTGGCGTCGTCCTGGATGAGCCGGTCCGCCTCCAGATAGAAGCCGCCTCCCGCCAGACCGTCATCGGCCGGCGCGGCGGCGGCGCCCGGCGGGGTGAGAGGCACCGCGGGGCCCAAGGTCTGGGCGCTGGCCGCGCCGGCGAGCAGCGCCGCGCCGGCCACGCCGAGCGCGAGACCCGCTCTCGTCAGGCGCGCCGCCCAGTGGCTCGCTGTCACCACGCAAGGACCTCTCTGCCGTTCATTCGTCGCCCGCGTTTTCGAGTCACCCGTCTTCGGTATAGCAAAGCAGGGTGATCCCCGACAAAATCGCCAGAGACGGCGGCGCCCAGGCGGCGACGAACGGAGGGATCACCTCCGCGGCCCCCAGGGCGCCGCAGAACTCGCCCAGGAAAAAAACCGCGAAACCCAAGGCGACGCCCCCGCCGGCCAGGGCGGCCAGGTCTCCCAGGCGCATCAGGCGCAGGGAAAAGGCGGCCGCCAGGATCGACATGGCCGCGAACAGCAGCGGCGTCGCCAGGAGTTGCTGCAGACGAAGCCGATAGCGGGCGGCCGAATAGCCGGCCAACTCCGCCGATCGAATGGTGTCGGGCAGATCCCAGAACGCCACCGCCCCGGGCGAGACGAACCGCTCCATGGCCGTGCGCCGATCCAGGCCGGAGGGAATCGACAGCTGCTCGGAGCGAACCGATCCCGCGCCGGGCAGGGCTTCACGTACGTCGCTCAGGCGCCAGAAGCCGGGCAGAAGCCGCGCTTCGGCCGCCTCGATGCGGCGGGAGAAGTCGAGGCCCCCGCCCGGCGCGACATTCTGGATGAACAGGGAGACGCCCTTGAGCCGCACTGTCTCATGGTCGATGTCATGGCCTCTGGCGTGAATGACGATCTGGTCGCGGTCGTCGCCCTGGCGCAGCCAGAGGTCACCCCGCGCACTTTGGGTCTTGCCATCGGTCAGGGCCGAACTCTGGTCCTCAAAACGCGCGTTCAAGGCCGCGGCGGCGGGGTTGAGCACCGCGACGGTGAGGACGCCGATCACGAACGACGCGGCCGCGGCCGGGAAGATAAAACGCCAGGCCGACACGCCGGCGGCGCGCATGGCCACTAGTTCGCTTCGCCGATTGAGCGCGACGAACGCGCCCATGGCCCCAAACAGGAAGACGAAGGGCGCCAAGAGCAGGATCACCGACGGCGACTTCAGGAATGTCAGGTTCAAGAGGTCGAAGAAGGTCAGTTCCACCCTGCCGCCCAGGGTGCGCGACAGTTCCACGAATTCGATAAGCATGATGACCGAACCGATCACCGCCAGGGCCGCGCCCACACCCATCAGGGTCCGGGTGAGGACATAGGTCTGCATGCGCACCGCCGGCCGGTTCACGCCGGGCGCCCCAGGGCCGAGAGGATCGCCGCGCCGCGCGGCGCGGCCATGGGTCTTGTCCGCCCGCCGAACAGGACCGCGGCGGCCACCGCGACCGCACCGATGGGGATTAGATATTGCACGAGATCGAGGGCGGGAATGGAGCCCGCCGCCGCCTGGACCGCGAAGCCGAGGGTGCGCACGACCAGAGCCGCGGCGCCCACCGTGGCCATGCGCGCGCCGTAGCCCAGCCGGCTGAAAGCGCCGCCGATCACCGCGGCCAGGGCCATGAACATGAAGGCGATGTTGTAGAGCGGCCCGGCCAGGCGCGAGTGGCCCTCGGCGGCAAGTTTGGCGAGGTTGGCGCGCTCCCAGGCCTGGCGTGTGTCGGGGAAGAAGAGTTCGCGCGGATAGCGGTCGGAGAGCTTGTAGCGGATCTCGCGTCCCGCGCCGATCAGGGGACGCAGGTCGAACACATATTCGTCGAACGACAGATAGTTGAGGACGCCCGCGGCGGTGAATTCCTGGTTGGACCCCTGACGCATGACCAGCACCGGCGCGCCCGCCCGCCGCTCCAAGCGGCCCTCCCGCGCGGTGATCGTGGTGTCACGTCCGCTGCCGGTTTCACGGTCGATGAACAGGTTGTGGATCGCGCCGTCGTCATCGACCGATTGAGCGTAGACGGTAAGCCCCGGGGCGGGGTGGGTGAAATGGCCCGGCTTGACCATGGTCGCCACCAGATCGGCCCGCACGGCCTCCAGAGTCTGGCGCAGGATCCTAAAGGAGAGGGGCTGGACCCATAGCGTCAGGATGAGGGAGAAGAGGGTCAGCCATGCGGCGAGCTCCACGGCCGGCGCGATCACCCGCCAGCGGCTCATGCCGCCGGAAAAGCAGATGACGATCTCCTGTTCGGTATGCAGGCGGTTCATCGCCACCAGGGCGGCGACCAGCACCGCGACGGGCAGGACCATGACGATCAATTGCGGCATGGCCAAAAGAGTGATCTTGGCGAGAACCCAGGGGCTCTGGCGCTGGTCCACCAGGATATCCAGCCCCGAGAGGAGCTGGCTGAGCACCGCCACCGCCGTAAGAGCCGCCGTCGCCAGGAGCGTGGGGCCCAGCAGCTGGCGAAACAGATAGCGATCGATCAGGCGCATGCAGCGGGGGTCGAAACTCTTCGAAGCACGGGGCCCGCTCCGGACGCGGGCCGCGCATCTGTAATCACGCCCCAGCCCGCGAAACAACCGGCGCCGCCGGGCGCCACATTCCATTCGCTTTCGTCGCACCCTGCCGTACAGCTATGGGTCACTCGGCGGCGATGAGTCGACGGTGGGTCCGAAAACCTGGCTGAAGGCCGCCTTCAGGGCCGCGTCGGCGGCATCGAGATCTACGGCGAGACCCAGATCGGCCAGGCTGGTGACGCCGTGGTCGGTCACCCCGCAAGGAACGATGCCGTCGAAATGGCCAAGATCGGGCGCCACATTGAGACTGATCCCGTGGAAGCTCACCCACCGCCGCAGCTTCACGCCGATGGCGGCGATCTTGTCTTCGCGGGCCGCGGCGCCCTGCGCCCCACGCGCCACCCATACCCCGACCCGGCCCGGGCGCACCTCGCCGGCCACGCCGAACGCCGCCAGGGCCTGGATGATCCACGCCTCGAGGGCGCCGACGAAGGCCCGCGCATCGCGGCCGCGCGCCCGCAGGTCGAGCATGACGTAGACCACCCGCTGGCCTGGGCCGTGATAGGTGAATTGGCCGCCCCGGCCGCTCTGGAAGACGGGGAAGCGGTCCGGCGACAACAGATCGGCGGCCTTGGCCGACACCCCGGCGGTGTAGAGGGGCGGGTGTTCCAGCAGCCAGACGAGCTCGCCAGCCTCCCCGTCGGCGATGGCGCCGGCGCGCGCCTCCATGGCCGCCACGGCCGCCGGATAGGGGACCGGCGAGGCGGAGACGGCCCAAGATGTGGGCTGGTCGTCCGCGCGCCTGAATGTCTTGATCGCCATCGGGGATATGTGGGGACGCGCAGTGGAGGAGCGAGCCCTTGCGTGGGGACGGGCGGATGACGGCCGCCCCGCCGATTCCGGCGTCCACGCTCGGATACTCGCGCGCCGCCCTTCACAAGTCGGGGGCCATTTGCTACGCCCCCCGGCTTACCTCTCGTCGCGGTCGTGGCGGAATTGGTAGACGCGCAGCGTTGAGGTCGCTGTGGGGTAACTCCCGTGGAAGTTCGAGTCTTCTCGACCGCACCAAAGCCCGATTTTCGAGATAATTCGGGGCCGTTCGCAGACGTTCGCGGCGCAGCCCCAATTATTTCGCGCGGCTGGCAAGCCGAGGACCCGCACCCATTCAGGTGAACGAACCTCACCGGGCCACGGCGATGAGATGGTTGAGCCTTGGATCCAGCATGAACCATTCCCATGGAGCATGTGGACGTCGCACAATGAATTTGACCACGAGATTTAAGGCGTGAATCCTTGGTAGCGGCGAGGTCTGCGGCGGCGGTCAAAATCACGAATTCGCCTTGGCGCCTCTCCACAAAGTCCCAACGCCGCATTTCCTAGAGAAAGCGAAGAATCCCATGACCCTGCACGAACCCGCCGCCCATATGCCGCCGGCGCCCGAGACCCTGAGCGCCGAGGCGCGCGCGCAACTGGCCCTCATGGCGAGTGCGGAACTGCCGACGAACATGGACATGGCGCAGATGCGGCTGTTCGCCGAGCAGATGCAGGCGGCGGTCGGCGCCGAGCAGCGCAAGGCCCACGCGGTAACGGTCACCGACGATGTCGTCGCCGGCGTCCCCGTGCGCCGCATCGCGCGCGCCTCCGGTGAGGTCGATCGCACCCGGGTGCTCATGAACCTGCATGGCGGCGGTTTCGCGACGGACTCCGGCTCGCTGACCGAAAACATCCCGATCGCGGCGCTCAGTGGCGTCGAGGTTGTCGCCGTGCTCTATCGGTTCGCGCCCGAACACCCCTGGCCGGCTGCGGTCGATGACGCGCTGGCCGTCTACAAAGCCCTGCTCGCCGACCACCACTCCGCCGACATCGGCGTCTATGGCACCTCCGCCGGAGCGGTCATCGGGCCGCAGCTGATGATGCGGCTGCGGGCGGAGTCCCTGCCGCCGCCGGGTGCGCTCGGGGTGTTCTCTGGCGAGCCGGATCTCGTGGGGACCGCCGATTCCCTGAAGATCTTCGCCAAATCGGCCGAGAGCCAACTGCTCATCGACTGCAAATGGGCCTATGTCGGCGGGGCCGATCCGAAAGACCCGATGCTTTCCCCGATCTACGGCGATCTGTCGTTCTTTCCCCCGACTCTCTGCCTGTCGAGCGGGCGTGATGTCCTGCTAAGCGGCACGGTCAACCTGCACCGCAAGCTCAGCGACGCCGGCGTGCCGGCGGAGCTGGTCGTCTACGACGCCCTCCCGCACGCGTTCTGGGCCATGCTTCTGGCGCCGGAGAGCGACGACGCCTTCCGACGCATGTCGTCCTTTCTCACCAAGCACCTTGGCCGTCGTTAGCGCGCGCCGGTCATGCCAGCGGCTGAGCGTCTGATTTGAGCATAGGGCTCCAGCCTGCCGTGATCGCCGATGTCGCGTCGGATCGGACCCGCGCGACGGTGTGGAGCGCGGTGCTACTGCTGGCGGCGGTGCTGTTCGCCGGCGGGATGATCCGGACGGTCTTCTCGCCCCTTCAGGAGGCCGCCAAGCTTGACCTGAAGCTCTCCGACTTCGCCATCAGCCTGGTCCAGGGCCTGGCCACGGGCGCGCCGATCGCCCTGGTTTCCATACCGCTGGCCTGGGTGATCGACCACGGCAACAGGGTCAGGCTGCTCGTCGCCCTCCTCGCCATCTCCGTGATCGGCGCCTTGTGGACCGCCTTCGCCACCGGCCTTCTCTCGCTCTTTCTAGCCCGCATGCTCTCGGCGTTGGGCGCGAGCTGCGCCATCCCGGTGATCATTTCCCTGGTGGCCGACCTCTGTGCTCCGGAGAAGCGCGGGCGGGCGATCGTGGTGCTGGGTCTGGGCGCCTACGCCGGCGCCGCGGCCGCCTTCGTGCTCGCCGGCTTGCTGCTGCCGGCGCTGGCGCGCCATCCCATCGCCGCCCTGGGCGCCATGGCGCCCTGGCGCGAAACCCACCTGTTGCTGGGCCTGGCGGGGACCCTGATGCTGTTTCTGCTGTTCCTGCTGCGCGAGCCGCAGAGGCACGAGGTCGAACTCCAGACGACCTCTCTGGGTCCCACGATGCGCGCGCTGTGGGGCAAGCGCGCCTTTCTGTTTCCGCTTTTCGCTGGCCAGATCGGCGTGTCCATGGCCGACGCCGCCGCCGGCGTCTGGGCGACACCGGTTCTGATCCGCAGCTATCATCTGCAGCCGGCCGCGTTTGCCGGGTGGGTGGGCGCGATCCTGTTTGTCGCCGGCGTCCTAGGCTCGGTCCTTGGCGGGTTCGGCGCCGACCTTGGCCACAAGACCGGCCGTCGCGGCGGCCTCCTGTGGGGCGCTGTTCTCGCCACCGCCCTGGGCATTCCCACCGCCCTGTTCCCGATCATGCCCAGCATTGGCGGGTTTCAGCTGATGTTCTTCCTCCTCCTGCTCGCCGGCACGACCACTTCGGTGGTGGCGTCCACGGCCGTGGCGGTGCTGATTCCAAATGAGGAACGGGGCGCCTGCATGGCGGCGTTCAGCGTGATCAGTTCCATCATCGGGGCGAGTTTGGCCCCCACCATCGTCACCTTGGGCAGCACACTCATGGGCGGAGAGCAGCATCTCGCCGCGTCGCTGGCGGCGACAGGAGTGGTCACCGGCGTCATCT
>Ga0182024_10014737_pt1 | contig 15073 bp, 13 predicted proteins | sample P32metaG_FD_120480 | JGI IMG/M metagenome (GOLD analysis project Ga0182024, IMG submission 120480) | Permafrost microbial communities from Stordalen Mire, Sweden - P3-2 metaG (Illumina Assembly) | ecosystem: Environmental > Terrestrial > Soil > Wetlands > Permafrost | place: Sweden: Stordalen... | reverse complement strand
GGTCCGATCCCGGGGAGCTCGAGCAGTCTTCTGCGCGCCTCGCCGCGATCGCTCCCAGAGTCGAGCGTCAGATCTCCGTCCACGAGTGCCCTTGCCAGGCCGAGCAGCGCACGCCGGCGCGCGATCGGCATCGCGAGCCGCTCGGGATCCGCCGCGGCAAGCGCCTGGATCGAGGGGAAGGTATGGGTCACTCCTCCGAGCGGGCGCTCCAGCGGCTGCCCGTATTCGCCGACCAGACGCCCGGCGAGCGTTCTCGCGCCGCCGATCGACACCTGCTGGCCGAGCACAGCCCGGACGGCGAGCTCGTGGCCATCCACATGTCCGGCCACCCGACGTCCTGGAGTGCTGTGCACGAGCGGGCCGAGCAGCGTGTCCTTGCCGAGTGCCTCAGCCACGCTGAGCGGATCGGAGTCGAGGTCGAGCAGCGCGCGCGAGCGCTGCATCGCCGCGGCGAGGTCGCGCAGATCGTCCAGCCAGTATCTGGCGTGCACGTACCCGTCCGCCGGACGCAGCTCGACAACGCCGCTCCCCTGCGGCAGGCGCAGGCTGCGTCGATAGGCCCCCTCGTGCACCTCCTCGATGCCGGGCACGGCACGCAGACCCAGGAACGCGATCAAGCCTTCCCCATCCAGCGGAGACCGGTAGGGGAGTCGCAGCGACAGCGCGCCGCTCTCCTCCCGGCGGTCTCCTCGCTGTGCCCGTGCGCGCAGCTCGCGCGGTGCCGTCGCAAATACTTCCCGCACCGTCGCATTGAATTGCCGCACGCTCTGAAAGCCCGCGGCGAACGCGACGCCTGTGATCGGCACGGCCGTCGTCTCGAGCAGGATCCTGGCGGTCTGCGCACGCTGGGCACGTGCTAACGCGAGTGGCCCGGCGCCGACCGTCGCTAGGAGCTGGCGGTGGACGTGACGCTCGGTGTAGCCCAAGCGGCCGGCGAGGCCGCCGACGCCCTCGCGGTCGACCACGCCGTCGGCGATCAAACGCATCGCTCGTCCGACGAGATCCGCGCGCAGGTCCCAATCCGGCGAGCCCGGCGTCGCGTCCGGGCGGCAGCGCTTACACGCGCGAAAGCCGGCCGCCTGCGCCGCCGCGGCGGTGGCGAAGAAGCGCACGTTCTCCCGTTTCGGCGTCCTCGCCGGGCAACTCGGCCGGCAGTAGATACCGGTCGTCTTCACTCCGCAGAACACCCATCCGTCAAAGCGCGGGTCCTCGGCCTCGATCGCCTGCCAGAACCTGTCTGAGTCAAAGATCATGTTGACCACATTGGCATACGTGGCCGTCGGTATCTAGCGGGAATCGGACATGGCCGTTTATCGAGGTCCGAAATCCGCTAATCAGGGTTCAGGGTCAGGCTGCGCTCTCCGGGTGGCGTGGCAGGCCGTCATCCGGGATCGGCTCCCACGGCGCGGCATAGGCGACGAACTGACGCAGGCTCGGCCTGACCCCGGGATCGCCGTCGAAGGCGCCGAGACGGACGCCCACGCGCTCTGGATCCTGAGGATCGCGGCTGAACAGCGCCGAGCCGCAATCGCCGCAGAACCACTTCTCCGCGCCGTCCGCCGGTCGCCAGGCACGCAGGTACTCCTCGCCCGAGACGATCCGAAACGATCCGGGCTGGGGGCGGGCGCTCGCGGAGGCTGCGGTCCCGCTGCGCCGTTGACAACGCGTGCAGTGGCAGTATTTCGCCGATTCCAGCGGCGCCGTCACCTGGAAGCGGACCGCTCCACAGCCGCACCCGCCGTGCAGAGGCATCTCGGGCTGGGTTTCCATTTCAGCCGGCCGCCTCGGCGCTTGCTGTCTGCTCTGCCTCCTCGGCTGGCGTCTCGATCGGCGCGGGCTGGGCCGCGGCCGCCGCGTATGACCCGATCGCGCCGAGTGCCCCGGTGGCGAGCGCGGCGAGGGCCCAGCCGGAGCCCGAGCGTTCGCGGCCGCGGGCGGCGTCCAGGGAGAGCGTGCCCGGTCCGACCTCGGCCAGCGCGAGCGCGGCGGCGATCAGCACGAGGTTGTACTCATAGCCGCCGTTGCTGCTCCACGGGCCGTTCTTGGCGTGCACCCGATGGATCGCGGTCAGCATCGTTGCGACCAGGACCGACGCGGCGAAGGGTGTCTCCAGCCCCACCGCGAGCAATGCCCCGCCACCCGCCTCGGCGGCGCCGGCGGCGATCGCGTTCGGCTTCCCCGGACGCAAGCCGAGGTGCTCGAATCCTTCGGCCGTCGTATCGAGGCCCGGGCCGTCGAACCAGCCGAACAGCTTCTGCACACCGTGCCCGACGAACAGGCCCCCCACCACCAGCCTCAACAGCAATCGTCCGATCTCCATCTCGCTGACCTCCGTTTGGTTGTCCTTGAGTATGCAACTTCCCCGAAACCGCCCATTACGAAACCGCCCTTGGTATGCAAGCTGATCCTTACGTGATCGTAAGGTTGATAGCGTGGGGGCCATGGCCATCGCCACTGCCTCGCGTGCGTCCGCAGATACGCAGGACAACGACAAATACAAGTGGATCGCCCTGTCCAATGTGACGTTGGGGGTGCTGCTCGCGGTACTCGACGGATCGATCGTCCTGATCGCGATGCCCTCGATCTTTCGGGGCATCCACCTCGACCCGCTGGTGCCGGCCAACAGCTTTTACCTGCTGTGGATGATCCTCGGCTTCCTCGTTGTCACGAGCGTCCTGATCGTCAGCTTGGGACGGCTCGGGGACATGTACGGCCGGGTGAAGATGTACAACCTCGGCTTCCTCGTCTACACGATCGCCTCGCTGTTCCTGACGATCGACTGGATGACCGGGCGCGACGGAGCGCTGTACCTGATCGTCTTTCGGATCGTGCAGGGGGTCGGGGCGGCCTTTCTGCTGGCCAACTCCGCGGCGATTCTGACCGACGCGTTCCCGGCCAATCAGCGCGGGATGGCGCTCGGCATCAACAACATCGTCGGCGTCAGTGGCGTCTTCATCGGACTCGTGCTCGGCGGCCTGCTGGCGCCGATCGACTGGCGGGCGGTCTTCCTGATCTCGGTGCCGATCGGTGTTTTCGGAACCGTATGGGCTTACCTCAAGCTCGAGGAGCGCAGCACGCCCAAACCTGCACGGGTCGACTGGTGGGGCAACCTCACCTTCGCCCTCGGGCTGATCCTGATCATGGTCTCGGTCACCTACGGCATCCGCCCCTATGGCGGCCACGCCACCGGCTGGACGAGCCCCAAGGTGCTCGCGCTGCTGGGCGCGGGCGTCGCCTGCATGGTGGCATTCGCGGTCATCGAGTGGCGGGTGGCCGACCCGATGTTCCGGCTGCCCCTGTTTCGGATCCGCGCGTTCACGTTCGGGACGCTCTCCACGTTTCTCTCAGCGGTCGCCCGCGGTGGCCTGATGTTCATGCTGATCATCTGGCTGCAGGGCATCTGGCTGCCCCAGCACGGCTACGACTTCACCGAAACGCCGCTGTGGGCGGGGATCTACATGCTGCCGCTGATCGTCGGCATGCTGATCGCCGGACCGACCTCCGGCTACCTGTCAGATCGCTTCGGCGCGCGCTGGTTTGCGACCGGTGGGATGCTCGGAGCGGCACTCAGCTTCTACCTGCTGGCGCTGCTGCCGATCGACTTCCCCTATCCGCTGTTCGCCGCGATCCTGTTTCTCAACGGCATCTCGATGGGCATGTTCGCCTCGCCCAACCGCGCCGCCGTGATGAACAGCCTCCCGGCGGGCGACAGGGGAGCCGGCGGCGGCATGAACCAGACTTTTCAGAACTCTGCCCAGGTGCTCTCGATCGGGATCTTCTTCACGTTGATGATCTTCGGCCTGTCCTCCAGCCTGCCCTCGGCGCTGACCGCCGGCCTGAAGGCCCACGGCGTGGCCGCGGCCACCGCCGCCGGCGTCGCGCACCTGCCGCCCGTGTCGATCCTGTTCGCCGCATTCCTCGGCTACAACCCGATCCAGCACCTCGTCGGCGCCCACGCGCTGAGTGGGCTCTCGGCATCGAACCACGCGGCGCTGGTCGGCAAGTCGTTCTTCCCGCACCTGATCTCCGCGCCGTTTCGCGCGGGGCTGCATGAGGCGTTCGCGTTCGCGATCGTCGCCTGCCTGATCGCCGCGGCGGCATCGCTGATGCGCGGCGGCAAATATCAATACGCGGCGCCGGACATTCGCGAGACCGCGGGCGCCGGTCGGCAGACCCAAAGCCAAGCCGGCGAGTTGGCGCCGAGAGTCACAGCAAGCACCATCACCCAAGTCCCCATCAGAGAGGAACAGCATGCAAGTTGAGTGGTACGGCCAGTCCGCGTTTCGTTTGAGCACAGCGGATACAACGGTGGTGATCGACCCGTTCGGAGACATGTCGGCAATGGCGGCGAGCCGCGGGATGCAGTTCGACTACCCGCCGATCGACGGCGTCGAGGCTGATCTGCTGCTGGTGACCCATGAGCACATCGATCACAACGGCGTCGAGTCGATCGGTGGCGACCCCACGATCCTGCGCTCGACGGCGGGCAAACTGGAGTCGCCGATCGGTGGCGTCACGGCGGTCGCCTCCGAGCACGACGAGGCGGCCGGCACTGAACGGGGGCCGAACACGATCTTCGTGTTCGAGCTCGACGGCCTGCGTGTCGCTCACTTCGGCGACTTCGGCCAGAGCGCGTTGCGCGACGAGCAGGCCGCGTCGATCGGGCGCGTCGATCTGCTGATCCTGCCGGTGGGCGGCGGGCCGACGATCGGCGCCGATGGTGCCGCTGCGATCATCGAGCGGCTGCAGCCACGCTGGGTCGTCCCGATGCACTACCGCACCCCACGCATCGGATTCCTCGAGACCGAGGAGGCCTTCCTCGAGCTGATGAGGAACGTCGAGCGCGTATCGGGACCGGTCTTCGACACGGCTGATCTGCCGGTTGAGGACGCCCCGGTCGCGGTGGTTCCGGCGGCGCCGTAGCGGTCCTCAGCGACAATACCTAGCGCTGGGGCTGCGCGATACTGGCTGCTCGACACGATCAACACACTGCTTTCCGAAGGAAGGGTGACTGGATGACGCTTGATCAGACCAAGGTAGGGCAGGTTGTGGCGGCGCAGATGGAGGCGCTCGAAGAGGCCTATGGCGAGGACTGCGAGATCGGCGACGTCTGCACGATCGTCGAGGTGATCGGACCGCACGGCTCTGACGTGAGGGTGCGCAGCAGCGACCTGCGCCCGCACGTGTCGATCGGTCTGCTGCGCATGGCGGAGAGTATCTTCCTTGCGAGCCTACGAGCCGGATCGGGCGAGGAGGGAGAGGGCGGCTGAGAGGACGGTTGACGGGACGACTGAAGGAGGAGTGGCTGAGCGCGTCTGGAACGAGCAGCCGGATAGGCTGTGTCGGCCATGGCTCCCGAGATCGTCCTTCACGTCCTGCCGCCGTCGCATCCGTGCATGACCGCAACCGCGGCCCTGCGCCTGAAGGGTCTGGAGTACGAGCGTGTCGATTTCGTCCCCGGTCCGCATGTCGAGCAGATGCAGGAGATCTACGGTGAGGGCAATCACACCGTGCCGGGGATGCTCGTCGACGGCGAGCCCGTGCACGGCTCGCGCGCGATCCTCGAGCGTCTGGAGCAGCTCGTCCCCGAGCCGGTCCTCTATCCCTCTGATGAGGTCCGCGAGGCAGAGCGCTGGGGTGATGAGGAGCTCCAGGATCTCGGGCGGCGGATGCCCTGGGGGGCGCTGCACTTCCGTCCCGAGGCGATGGGCACCTTCGCCGGCGGCGAGCCGCTGGATGGCCCGGGCACCGACTTTGCGATCGGTTTCATCAGGCCCACCTGGAAGTACCACAAGATCACCGCCGCGCGCCTGCATGAGGACCTGGCCGGGCTGCCGGCGAAGCTCGCGTACGTCGAGGATCTGATCGCCCGTGGCGTGATCGGTGGCGAGCAGCCGAACGCCGCCGACCTGCAGATCGGCGCGACGCTGCGGATCCTGCTCAACGTCGGGGACCTGCGGCCGTTGCTGAAGGGCACCGCGAGCGAGCGGATCGCCCGCGAGCTCTTCCCGGAGTACCCCGGCGATATTCCGGCGGGCGCGTTCCCCGCCGGCTGGGTGCCGGCGAGCTAGCGGATCGGGGATCGGCTTGGGTCCTCAGATGACGCGAGCAACCTTTTATTTCGACCTCGGATCGCCGTACGCATATCTGACGGCTGAGCGGATCGCCGAGGTGTTGGGTGAGTCGGTCGTGTGGCAGCCGCTGTCGCTCGGCGCGCTGTTCAAGCTGGCCGGGCGCTCGTCCTGGTCGCTGGGCGATCCCGACCGCCGCCGGGACGGGATCGCCGAGGTGCGGCGGCGCGCCGAGCTCTACGGCCTGCCGCCGGTGCGCTGGCCCGAGCCGTGGCCGAGCAACTATCTGTTTGCGATGCGCGCCTGCACCTACGCCTTCCAGCAGGGCCCCGGCCCGGAGTTCGCCATCGAGGCCTTCCGCGCCGCTTTCCAGCAGGGACACGATCTCGGCCTGCCCGAGCGCGTCCTGCACCTCGCCGGCGAGGTGGGTCTGGACCAGCGGGCGGTCGAGGACGCGACCGGGGACCCTCAGGTCAAGTTGGCCCTGCGCGCGGCGACGCAGGACGCCCACGAGCTCGGTGTCTTCGGTGTGCCGACCCTCGCCGTCGGCGGTGAGCTGTTCTGGGGTGATGATCGCCTGCAGGATGCGGCCCGCCTGCAGCAGGCCGGCTAGGCGGCGCTGGCGGGAATCTCCGTGGGGAGGGATCGGAGCCGGCGCTTGGTATCACTGTGCCTGTACCCCTTCACCCAAACTGAGGAGCTCCTCAATGCCGAACGTTCTTTACACCGCCGAGGCCCACGTAACCGGAGGCCGGGGGCAGGGGCACGGCCACACGAGCGATGGCCAGCTCGACGTGCAGCTGCGCCTCCCCACCGAGATGGGCGGCGCCGGCGATGGCACCAACCCGGAGCAGCTGTTCGCCGTCGGCTACGCCGCCTGCTTCGAGGGAGCGCTAGGCGTCGTTGCCCGCCGTGCGAAGGTCGAAGCGGGGGACGCGGCGATCGACTCGAAGGTCACGCTCACACCGAACGGCACCGGCGGTTTTCAGCTCGGCGTCGAGCTCGATGTGAGCCTGCCATCGGTCGAGGATCCCAAGCTAGCCGTCGAGCTCGTGCGCGGCGCGCACGAGGTGTGCCCTTATTCGAACGCGACGCGCGGCAACATCGAGGTCGTGCTCACGGCCAACGGCCAGTCGGTTTAGCCGCCGCCTGAGGCATCGTGGTGGGCATGGTGATGGGGTGTCGAATTCGGAGGGCCCCGTTCGTCAGGTAGACAAAGGCCGGAAATCCGCCGGCCCCGACCAGGAGGTACCGCGATGCCCCAATACATGATGCTGATCTACACCCCGACCGAGGGCGGCCCCTCGCCGGAGCAACTACAGGCCGAGCACCCTCGCTGGAATGCCTACACGCAGGCTCTGGCGGATGCCGGGGTGATGGTCGCCGGTGACGCGCTCGAGGGGATCGATACCGCCACGACCGTGCGCGAGCGCGGCGGCGAGACGGTTTTGACGGACGGCCCGTTCGCCGAGACCAAGGAGATCCTCGGCGGCTACTACCTGATCGACGTCCCCGATCTCGATGCCGCGCTGAAGTGGGCCGCACGGATCCCGAGCGCTCCATATGGCTCCGTGGAGGTTCGTCCGGTGATGGTGTTTCCGGAGGCATAGCCGTGAGCGCTGCGAGTACCGCGGCCGTGGAGGCCGCCTTCCGGCGCGAGCGCGCCGCGGTGCTCGCCACGCTGATCCGTCAGCTCGGCGACTTCCAACTCGCCGAGGATGCCGTGCAGGAGGCTTTTGCGGCGGCGATCGTCGCATGGGAGCGCGAGGGCGTGCCCTCGAGCCCAGGCGCGTGGATCGCCGTTACGGCCCGTCGGCGAGCGATCGACCGCCTGCGTCGCGACCGAACGCTGGCCGACCGCATCGAGCGCTTGAAGGTGCTGGCCGAGCGCGAGGCAGCTACGGCGGAGGCGGATGGACTCGAGGAGGAGCCCTCGGCCGTGGCCGACGACCAGCTGCGTCTGATCTTTACCTGCTGCCATCCGGCGCTGGCGATGCAGGCGCGCGTGGCGCTTACGCTGCGCACCCTCGGCGGCCTCAGCACCGGCGAGATCGCGCGCGCGTTTCTCATCAGCGAGACCACGATGGCCCAGAGACTGGTGCGCGCCAAGCGCAAGATCGCGGCGGCTCACATTCCTTACAGAGTCCCATCCGACGAGGAGCTGCCCGATCTGCTGGGAGGCGTGCTGGCGGTCGTGTATCTGATCTTCAACGAGGGCTGGTTCGCTTCGGCCGGCGATCGGCTGGTGCGCGGCGAACTGTGCGCCGAGGCAATCCGTCTGGGCCGACTGCTGGGAGGCCTGATGCCCGACGACCCCGAGGTGGCCGGGTTGCTCGCGCTGATGCTGCTGCACGACTCGCGCCGCGAGGCGCGCGTCGACGGACACGGCAAGCTCGTGCTGCTCGACGATCAGGACCGCTCGCTGTGGGATCGCGGGCGGATCCGCGAGGGCGAGCGCTTGCTCGAGGATGCGATGCGCCGGCGCCGGCCCGGGCGCTACCAACTGCAGGCGGCGATCGCGGCGCTGCACGCGACGGCTGCCTCGCCGCAGGACACCGACCACGCGCAGATCGCCGCGCTTTACGGAGAGCTCGCGCGCCGCGCGCCCTCGCCCGTGGTGGAGGTCAACCGGGCGGTCGCGCTCGGGCGGGCCGAGGGGGCGGAAGCCGGGCTCGAAGTGCTCGAGCCGCTGCTGCGCGCCGGCAAGCTCGAGAGCTATGCCCCGCTGCACGTCGCGCACGCGGACCTGCTCGAACGCACGGGGGAGATGGCGCGAGCCGCGCGTGCCTACGAGTGCGCTGCGGCGTGCGCGGAGAACTCAGTTACCCGGGCGGAGCTGCGGCGGCGCGCAAAGGCGCTCCAATGAAGTGCGATGATGGCGACGTGCGCCGGCTGCTGTTCTCGATCCTCGCGTGTGTCTGCTGCCTGTCCGCAGTTGCGTCCGCTCCTACGCTCGCCTCGACGACGACGTCGAGCGCGCAGCTGTGGACGGCGCTAGGCAGGAACGTCACCTGCGGGATCGCGATTCATCCGGTCAACACGCCGCCGATGCAGCTGCTCTGCAGCGCCAGATCGGTGCCGGCTCCAAAGACCGGGGGCTTTGGCGATCCCGGCTTCGTGTTCCTCGGCTCGACCGGGCGCCCGTTGCGCGCGCGGCTCAGTCAGGACTCGTTCGTCGGCACCCATCAGGTGGCGCTGGGGAGCGGGCGCAAGTGGGGCGGTATCGGTCCGATCGAAGTGACGTGCACGATCGGCGCGAACTCGGTCCGCTGTGTCAATCGCGCGCACCACGGCTTCACGATCACGCGCAGCTCCTACCGCGCGTTCTGAGGCTGCGCGGCGCTATTCGTTCGGGAACGCGGCCCGCACGGGACATCCCCTTTCGATCGAGCAGGACAGGCTTGCGATGTCCTGACTTGGGTTGTTCACAGGACGCTTGGAGTGCTCGCAGGTCTGCTCGCCCATGTTGCCGAACGGGCAGAGCCACCCGCCATAGAGCACGTACGAGTCGGCCGAGTCGCCGTTGTTGACAATTTTGCCCTTGCCACTGTCGATCGCCTTCAAGATGCCCGTGGCCGCACCGCACGTGACGTGGCCGTCGGCGATGTAGACACCGTACTCGGCGCCCTTGGCGTGGAAGGTCCCACAGCGGCTCGAGAGATGGAGGTCCGATGCGACCGCTGGTGGGGTAACGGCCACCGAACACGCCGCGACACAGGCGAGGATGCCGACCGTTCGGAAGGGGCTGAGCCTCCTCATCTGACGCTCGTTGCCCTCCGGATCACCCGAGCGCCACCGGCAATGGCAGGCTGAAGGTGGTGAAGCCGTGGGTGACGGAGTGCTTGTTCGCCGCGACCTTGCTGGTGAGCCGAAAGATCGCGGCCTTGGCGTTTGCGGGGACGGTGACGGTGATGTCGAAGCGCCCGCTCGCGGAGGGGGTGAAGGTCTTGGCGATCGTCGTCTTGCCGCATTCGAGCTGCTGTTCGACGACGACTGGCGCGATCGGCTTGGTCAGTGGGAGCGTCAGCTGGCCGATGAGCATCACGGTCGTGCCGGAGGCCTTCGGCGGTTCCAGTAGCAACCGTCTGACCAGCTTCAGGTGCACCGAGCGCAGCTTGCCGACCTCGGCGGTGTATCTGGTGTTCAGGTTGTCGCGGATCTTCGCTGGCGGCAGCGGCGCGGTGGTCGTGTACTGCCCGTTTGCCTCGACGGTGGCGGTGGCGACAGACTTGCCTTCGTTGAAGAGGATCTTCACCTTCTTCCCAACGAGGCTCTTGGCGGCGCTGCCCCTGATCGCGACGTGGGCGCCCTGGATGTAGACGTCGTTGAGGACCAAGGCGCTGCTGCTGCAACCGTTCAGGAGTTCTTCGACCGCCTTGGGTGATGAGGCGACGCTCACGGGGGCGCTCGTACTCGTGCTCGGGGTGGAGGTCGTGGATGTCGACGTGGTTCCAGTTGTGGTGGACCCGCCTCCTGTCGATTTTTCTTCGGGCGGGGGTCCGCCCTTGCTGCTCTGAGTGGTGAACGTCGCGTCGACGCCGTAACTGGTTCCGTCGCCGTTGCTAGCGACCACGCGGTAGTGGTAGGTGGTTCCCGGCACCAGCCCAGTCAAGGCAGCGGTCACTATGGTCGGGCTCAAGCCCGTACCCACCACCGTCTGGGCGCACGGGACTTCAGTGCCGTAAGACGTACTTGTCCCGTACTGGAAAGCACATTTGCTGACCGCGTTGCGGTTCGGGGCGACGCTGCCTTCGATCGTCGCCGAATTGGTGGAAAGGCCGCCGGTCGAGCCGGTCGTCACGATCGGCCCGAGCGGGATCACTTCGACGTCCCCCTGGAGTGTATGGCCGGTTTCTTTGGGAGGCTTGCGTCCGATCTCACCGACTATCGCGTAGCCGGGGGTCAGCGCCAGAGAATACGCATACCCTTCGAGCTCGGAGCTCTGATGCAGTTCCCCGCTCCACCCGCCGGCGGGCATCGAATACACGTAGCCATTGCCGTCGCCCTGGACCATCACTGTTGGGCCTTCAATCGTCACAGATCTACCAAAGAAATTCCCAGCAGCTCCAGCTGAGGCAATAAGGGTGGCCGCCTGCGTCTGCTGCGACTGTGCTTCCCAGCCGCCGGAAGGCCTCTCGAACACGTAGGCTGCACCCTGATCTGCTTTGCCGTTCACTTCATCTTCTGGCGCGCCGGCAACGATATCTTCGCCGGAACTGGAAATCGCGACGGCCGTGGCGAGATACTCATAGTGCGTCCCGTCTGAGGCAGTGAGTCTTGCCCCTGGATGGCGTTCTTCGACTTTCCATCCGCCGGCTGGCCTATTAAATATAAACGCTGCTCCCTGACGATAATTTTCGTCGGCTTTCGCTCCCGAGTCCCCTACGACGACGGTCTGTTCATCGGCGGTTCCGTCGATTGCAATCGAATCGCCAAAGTGGTCAAGTTCTTCCGCTTCTATCGCTTCTTTTTCGCTCAATGTGAGCGTAGTCGTTTGTGTTTGCGGGTTAGCTGCTTTGCTCCAGCCTCCCGCGGGCTCCTGAAAGACGAATGCCGCTCCGTCACGATCGCTGTGGGCGGCCCCTTTGTACACATAGTTGCGATAGAGCGGCGTTCCTACGACGATCGTTTCGCCCGAGATCCCCACTGAGGTGCCGAACGAATAATCGGCTACATCTTCGCTGTTGATGAGCTCGGCGGTCTGATCCTGGGTCGCAGGTGTCCCCCAACCACCTTCCGGCTCGGTAAAGACATAAGCTGCGCCGGCGTCAACGCCTGAACCGCTGCTGACTCCCGGTGCACCAATGACGATGGTCTTACCGGAGATTGCCACTGATCCTCCGAATGTATCTTCCGCTTTGCCGTTGGATGAGAGCAACTTGGCGGTCTGAGTCCCGGTGGCCCAACCTCCCGCGCCTTCAGTGAAAACGTATGCCGCGCCCTGCCTGACCTTGCCTGCGATTGTGGCGAGCGGCTCGCCGGCGACGACGACGTTTCCTGAGATCGCAACCGAGGTGCCGAGCTCATCTTCTTTTTCACCATCAGACGCGTACAGTTCCGCGACGCTCATCAGTGGATCGACCGTCAGCGGGTAACGCGCTCCGCGCGCGTCGACGCTGATCAGCACGCGTCCATGCTCGACTGTCATGTGCGCCGGCAGCGCCCTGCCGCGCGCGTCGGTGACGCTCAGATCGCCGTAGCGGAGCACCGCCTTGCCGCCGGCGCCGGTCAGCACCAGGCCACCGTCCGCGCCAGGGCGTGCCGTGAGCGTGCCCGAGAGGCCCAGCGCGAGCGTGAGCGCGCCATTCGTCGCACCGGCGGGCTTCGCGGCGACCGTGAAGCCCTGCTCAACTCCCGCGGGTCCGTTGGCAAACCATTCGGTCGCTGCGCCACGTTGGTATTCGGCGCGGTTAGCGTGTGCCAGCGGCCGCGCGAGACCAACCGGATGCAGCGCGGTGCCGGACCCGATCGCCTGCAGCGCGATGCTCGCGTGCGCGCCGCCGCGCGTGCTGATCGTGGCGCCGTGGGCGGCGAAGCTCGCGGTCAGGCCCTGCCGGGCGTTGCGGGCCAAAAAGCCGCCGGAGGACCGCGCGAGCCGGTATCCGGCGAGGTCGGCGCCCAGTCCCCGAGAGATCGCCAGGCTGGCGGCTGTCGACAGATGGGCCTGCGCGTGATAGGCCGGGCCGATCGCTCGACGCGCGCGCGTCGATGTCCCCGCCATCGTGCCGAGGACAGCCGCGATCGCGACAGCCGAGATCGCCAGCAATGCCCACGCGAGCGAGCGACGATTGATGCGGTGCGCGGCGGCGGGCGCGGGCGCAACCGAGCCAGGGAAGCCAATGGTAGAAAGCAGGCGTTGTCTCACAAGCGCTCCATTCCGAAGGGATCCTCAAGCCCGCGTTCGCGCATCAATGAGAACGCGAGCGCAGACAATACCTGGCCCGAGCACCCGCGAGCGCTATCCTGGACGGATGGCCACTCAAGCGGATCGTGCGGCCGAGCGGCGTGTCGCGAAACTCGAGGATGTTGAGCGTCAGCTCAAGGAAGGCTCGCTGACGATCCGCAAGATGACTGCCGAGGAGCGCAAGCGCTTTCCGCCAAGGCCGGCGAAACCGCGCAAGGGCAGTCGCAGATAGCGACGCGCCTGAGGCCCAGCCTCAGTGCTTGGACGCCAGCTTGATCGTGACGATGCTCGAGTTGGTGGTGCTCTTCCCGCCCGGTTGACTGGTCGTGATCGTCAACCTGCCGCGAGCATGCTTCTTGCCCTTGAGAAGCTTGCGGCCGGCGGCGGTCAGCTTGATGGTGATCTTCCCGACTGTGCCCGCCGGGATCGAGAAGGTGCCCTTGCCGTAGATGACGGGCTTCTTCTTTGGCTTCTTCTTGCTCTTGGCAGCGGCGCTCGAGGCCAGCGCACCGGAGATTTCTTCGTAGCTCGCCGATCCGATGCAGGGTTCCTTGGCTTTCTTGCACTTGATGGCCGCGTATGTGCACACATTGCCGATGCAGGCGATCGGTTCTCCCGGCTTGACGTTGAGCGGGAAGCCGATGAATGTTTCCTGCGTGTTGGGTGGAGCGGTCGAGGTGTAGGTCAGTTTGGTGTTTTCCGCGGGTTTGACGAACGTGATTTCTTTGGTTTCTTCTTTTTTCGTTTCTTCTTTTGAGCCTTCGCCAAGGCCGAAGACGTAGGCTGCTCCCTGATAGGCGTGGCCCTGAACGGTCGCATAGGGCGCACCCTCGACGATGCTCGAGCCTGACACTCCAACTGATCCGGCCTGCTCGATGCTGCCTTCACTCGCAAAGAGCTTGGTTGCCGCCGAGGATGTGGCCCACCCGCCTGAGGGCTCGGAAAAGACATAGAAGGCACTGTGATACGTGACCCCTTCAAAGCTGTCGAACTGTGCGCCGACAACTATCGTCGTCCCCGAGACACCGACAGATCCCCCGAAGTGCTCCGCGCTCACCGGGTCCGAGGGCGTTAGGCGGGCGGCGGGCGTTCCAGTGTTTTCCCAGCCTGCTTTTGGCTCTGTGAACACATAAGCCGAGTTCGGCGCGTCCCCCGGATCGAAGTTGTTGGCCGCGCCCGCCACCAGCGTGGAGCCTTCGAGCGAGACGGATGTGCCGAGCGATTCGTCGGCGGGGCCGCCGGATGTGAGCAGGGCGGTGGGCGACGAGGCGTTCTGCCAGCCGCCGGTTCCAGGTTCGGTGTACTCATACAAGGCGCCGGCGCCTTGCTTGCCTTCGACGGTCGTGTATGGAGCGCCGCCCACGATCGTCGACCCCTGCACCGCGACCGACGCCCCGAGCGCGATCGAACTGGGGCCCGTGAGCTTCGCTGTCTGCAGCTCTGATTTCCAGCCGCCGGCAGGTTCTGAGAAGACATACAGCGCACCCGCCCCGCCGTCACCCTCACCGTTGTTGTCGGGCTCACCCGCGACGACCGTTTTGCCGCTGATGGCCAATGTCGAGCCGAGGTAGTCGGGATCCGAAGCATCCGATGCGCTGAGCTGCGCGTTCTCGGTCGAGTTGACCCATCCGCCCGCCGGCTTGAGGAACACATAGACCTTGCCGGCGAACGGCACACCGCCCACGCCGCCCGCCGTCGCACGCGGTGCGCTGGCGACGATCGTTTCTCCAGAGATCGCGACCGCCGCGCCGAGCGTGTCTCCGTAAACGTTATCTGAGTCATTTTCGTCGCCATCGGAGGCGACCAGCTCGGCCGTCTGTGTGGCGTTCGCCCAACCGCCGGTGGGCTCAGCGAAAACATAGAGGGCGCCCTGCGGCGCGCCATGGCCGGCGCCACCGCTCACGACAGCGCCCGATTCCCCGACGACGACAGTCGAGCCGTCGATCGCCACCGAGGAGCCCATATCTCCTTCGGCGGTGCTGTGGGAGGAGCTCAGCTCAGCCTCCTGAACGATTGGATCGACCGTCACCGGGTAGTGCGCGCCTGTGGTGGTCACGCTGATCACTACGCGGCGCCCGTGCAGGGCGAGTGAGACCGG
>Ga0182024_10014736_pt1 | contig 15073 bp, 12 predicted proteins | sample P32metaG_FD_120480 | JGI IMG/M metagenome (GOLD analysis project Ga0182024, IMG submission 120480) | Permafrost microbial communities from Stordalen Mire, Sweden - P3-2 metaG (Illumina Assembly) | ecosystem: Environmental > Terrestrial > Soil > Wetlands > Permafrost | place: Sweden: Stordalen... | reverse complement strand
GACGACCCGGTCGACGAGTTGATTCTGAATCGGCCGGAGTTTGCTCATCGTGGGCTTTGAATGCGAGTACGCGGATCTCAACGAAGACCAGTCCGCTGGTGCGCCAGGCTTGGGCACGGGTATGTTCAACGCCGTGGTGATGACGCCGACCAAGCTGCAGCTGTACGCGACGGCCGGCGGCGGCATTTATCACGAGTCGCTCTCAACCGAGGGCCAGACGAACGTCGGCATCAACGTCGGCGGCGGCGTGAAGATCCCGCTCGCGGGTCCAGTCCGCCTTCGGGTGGATTACCGGGTGATGACGCTGAACGGCTCGCTCGTCAATAAAGCCGTGCAGCGCATCTATTTCGGGGCGAACTTCGCGTTCTAGTTTCGGGCGGCTAGCGCAGCTTCACGAGGGCCATGCGCTCCACACGGATCGTAGCGTCCTTCAACTGAGCATAGAGGGCCTGCAAGTCGGCTGGCGCGCCCTCGCTCAAGACCTTCACCGGGTCGTAGTCGGCGCCGACCACGGCGGGATCGAAGACGAAAACGTATACGGGGCTGTCGGTCTGCAGCTCCACGGACTTCAGAATCTTCCAGCTGGCGGCCTGCTGCTTCCGCACAGCGTCCTCGGTCTTGTCGAGGGCCTCGCTCAGGCGAGCGACGACGGCCTCGAATTCCCCGCTCTTGTCGGGCTTGACGTAAAAGAACAACATGCCCGCGCCGGTTGAGAACACGTAGTCCTTCGACGACGTGGGCGCGGCTTGGCCGGCGGATGAGGGCAGCTGAGGGCCAGCCGCGCGCGTGTCCAGAGCCGAAACGGCCATGACCGCCGCGACGGCGGTCGCCAGCACGGCGCGTCGGGCGCCCGCAGTACCGAGCCAGTTCTTCATGTGGCGTCCTTCCTTGCCTGTCCTGCTTCCTTCACCGCTTATCTTGCCGCCAAAAAGCGAACGGGACGCCGGCGCATGCGCGCGGCGTCCCGTTGGCCGATCGAGCTGGGCCGGAATCCTTCGCCTAGTGGCCGCCGCCGCCCGCAGCCGCCATGTCGAGGAACGTCGACACTTCGAAGACCTTGAAACCAATCATCGACCCCTTGGCATTCACGCGGTCCATCAATGGCTGGACATCCGATTTGAGCTGATCTGCCGGAAGGCCGGAAGCGAACAGGATCGCGAACGGATTGTACGAGACGTTTGGAACCACGGTGTCGAGCACCATAAAGAGCGTGACGGACCCGTCGGGCTCGGCCTTGGCCTTGAGCACCTTCCAGTGGGCGGCCTGTTGCTGCTGCTCGGGCTTCTGGGACTTGGTCAGCACGTCCTTGGCCTTGGTGAGCGCGGCTTCAAACGCCTGGTCGCCGTCGGCCGTCAGCGCCATGAACACCACCCGTGAAGCGGCTGTAGTGAACATCAACGGATCTTGCGGCGGCGCCGGCGCAGGCGCAGCCGTCTGCGGTGTTTGCGGCGGTGCGGCCGCTTGCGCTCTGAGTGCCGACCCCGACGCGGCGCACACGAACGCAGCGACGCTACCCATGAGAACTATTCGCCGGCTCGCCGCCGGCAGGAACCCCGACAAAGACATCACATCCTCCCGCCCGGTGACGCCCCAGGCCTCACACCTTGGAACATGTACGGGCTCCACCCGTCTAAAGAGTCCCCTACTTTACCGTACCTGTCCAATTCAACCGCCCGGCAAGCCGAGCGGTCCTGGACGCTCCCCCAACACTCCCCGAATCCGACCTATACGAAGACCGACAAGATTTCATTAGCGAGAAGCATGCCACGCCGCGTCAGTCCGAACCGCGCGCCCTCTCGCCACATGAGGCCCTCCTCGACACAGGGTTCGAGCGAACCGGCGTAGGGCGGCCACGGGTCCACTCCAAATCGGCGTTCGAAGGCCACGCGATCGATACCCGTCGTCAACCGCAGACCCGTGAACAGGCCCTCTTCGAGGCGGGCCTGCGGCGGCAACACCAGCCGCTCGACAGCCGGGGTCAGGCCCGAGGTCACGCGGTCGACGTACTCCGTCGTGGACGCGAGATTCTTCCAGCGCACCTCGTCTACGGTCGAGTGGGCTCCGCAACCGTAGCCCCGCCACGATCCTCCCTGCCAGTACTTGACGTTGTGGCGCGACCAATAGCCGGGACGGGCCACGTTCGAGATTTCATATTGGCCAAGGCCCGCGGCGTCGAGTCGTTCGAGGGCCGCCAGATACATGTCGGCGGCCTCGTCATCGGTGGCTTGGCGCCAGGCGGGCGCGCCCGGCAGACCGGCGCCTGCCGCTCGAGCCATCGATTCCTTGAGGGGAGCGTTCGGGTACAACTCCAGGAGATACAGCGAGAGATGTTGCGGCGCGAGGTCGATCGCCGTGTCGACGGTCCGGAGCCACGTCGCCATCGATTGACCGGGCAGCCAGAACATGAGGTCGAAACTCACGCTGTCGAAACCCGTGGCCTCGGCGGCGCGGACCGCGTCAACGGCGCGGGCTGACGAGTGGATGCGCCCCAGCCGCTTCAACTCCGCGTCATCGAACGACTGCACGCCGAAGCTCAGGCGAGTCACCCCGGCCTCGCGAAACGCGGCGAGGCGATCGGCGCTGGCCGTTTCGGGATTGGTTTCGAGCGTGACTTCCGCTCCGGGCGCGATGTCGCGCGACTGGCGACAGGCGGCGATCAGGCGGCTCACTTCCGCGGGCTCGAGGAGCGACGGCGTGCCGCCGCCAAAGAAGATCGTGTCGGCCGCACGCCCGTTGTCGTCGTCGGCGATCTCGCGCTCGAGCGCCGCGACGTAGCGGGTCTTCAGCGCGGGGTCAAGCAGGCCGCGATTGAAGTTGCAATAGCCGCAGATCGCCTGGCAGAAAGGGATGTGGAGATAAAGACCGAGCATTGAAGATTGACGATCGAATCATTGACGATTGATTGAAGATCAAAGAACCAAGAATTGAAGATTGAAGATTGACGGACGATTGACGATTGACGATTGAGAACCGAGAGCTGAGAACTGAGCCATCGTCAATGACTCGATCGTCAATCTTCAATTCCTATTGCTGACTCCCCGCCTTGCCGCCTGGCCAGTTGAGTTCGCGCGGCGGCCGAATCTCGGCGCGGGCCGGCCCCTGCGCGCGCACGGGCAGCACGCGACGGCCGCGGCCGCGCTTCCAGAGGGCGGCCAGGTCATCGGGCCCGCCGTTGACGGGCAGCATTCGATAATCCCCGCCGTCGTACTCGAGGAATTCGCACATCTCGTGGAGACGCGAGTGCAGCCGGAACCCGACGCGCACCTTGAGCGAGTCCAGGTCCGCCTCATCGGCGGTATCGAGGTAGTTGGTCGTGAAGATCGTGGGCCGCCGCTCGTTGTAGCGCGTGTTGACGATCAGGTTCATCGTCTCCTCGACCCACTCGGATGGCTTCTCGGCGCCAAGATCGTCGAGCACCAGCAGTTCGGCGTCCATGACCGGCCGAAGCACATCCATTTCCGCCGTGCGAACCACGGGGTTGTACGTGGATCGAATCACGCGGAGCAGGTCGCGGACGTCGTAGAACAGGCCCCGCACGCCTTTGTCAACGACGACCCGACGGAGGATGGCGGCGGCCATGTGGGTCTTGCCGATGCCGGGCGGCCCGATGAGGCACAACCCGCGCTCAACGGCGGGGAACGTCTCCGCGAAGCGTCGTGCGCGCTCGACGGCGGCGGCCAGTTTCTCGTTGGGATAGAGGACGAAGGTGTCGAGGTCGCAGCGCGCGTAACGCGGCGGCACGCGTGCGCTCATGACGAGCTGATCCGTCCGCGCTTCGATCCAGCACACGCAGCGCTCGACTCTGCGGACGCCATCACGATCCACCGGACGCCAGCCCGTGTCGTCGCATCGCGCGCAAGCCATTGGGATGGCCACAGCATAGCACCGCGCCGATGAGATTGCGTGCGTCGTTTTTTCTACGGCGCGCGGACGCGCGTCGCTCTTCGCCACGGCGCGCTCACGCGCGCCTCATGACTAGGCGCCGCGGCGCGTCGGCTCGTCGCGTTCGTGCGGGGCGAGGTCCGCCGGCGTCGTCGGCACGAGCGCCGTGTTGAGCCGCTGCTCCCAATCGCCGAGGCCGCGTGCGAGTTCACCCTTCACGTAGTGCATGAACTCGTTCACTTCCTTCTGCATGCGTTCCATCTTGCGCCGCATGTTCAGGATGATCTCGACACCGGCCAGGTTCACGCCCAGATCGCGGGTCAGCGCGAGAATCGTCTCGAGATTCTGGAGGTCTTCATCCGAGTAGAGGCGCGTGTTCCCCTCGGTCCGCGAGGGCTTGAGCAGGCCTTCGCGCTCATACAGCCGCAGCGTTTGCGGGTGGATGCCGTACTTCGACGCGACGGCGCTGATCATGTAGAAGCCCTTGCCGATTCCCGTGCGTCTCGTGGCCACGTGTTATTTCTCCTCGAACAGATGCCGTCGAACATCGAGGTCGTTCAGGCGGCCGAACTCGCGCATCAACTCACGCGACCGCTCGTCGCGGAGGGGCGGCAGCACGATCTGGACATCGATCAGCAGGTCCCCCGCGGCGTCGCCTTCGGACGCCGGCGGCACGCCCCGGCCCGTCAGGCGCAGCGTCTGACCGGACGACGTACCCGGCGGAATCCTCGCGCGGACGGGATCACCGAGCGTCGGGACCTCCACCCGCGCGCCGAGCGCGGCCTCGTGGACGGCGACGGGCAGGGTCACATGGAGATCGCGCCCCACCCGGCGCAGGACGCGGTGCGTCCCGACCCGGATGCGCACGTAGAGGTCCCCGGCGGCGCCGCCCTCGGCGCCCACGTGGCCGCGCCCGGGCACGACGAGGCGCGCATTGTCCTCGAGCCCCGGCGGCACAGCGAGCGTCACGATTTCGCCTCGCGGTTGCCGCCCGACGCCATTGCACGTGGGGCAGCGCTCCACGGCGATTTGGCCGGCGCCGCCGCAGACGTCGCACGGCGTCGTAAAGACCATGTGCCCGCGCGTCCATCGCCGCGCGCCCTGACCGCTGCACCCGGGGCAGGGCACCGGCGGCCGTGCGTGTCGACCATCGCCGCCGCACGACGGACACCAGTCCTGTCGGGTGATGGAGAGCGGATACGACCCGCCGCGCATGGCGTCCTCGAACGGCAAGGTCATCTCGACCTCGAGGTCGGCGCCGTGGTCAGGCGCCGTCGCGCGCCGCGCCGCTTGCTGAAAGACCCCGGCGAACATCTCGGAAAACGTGGCGGCGCTCGGCCCCTCGGCCGGCGACGAGAAATCAAAGCCGGCGAACGACACGCTGGTCGATGACTCGACGGACGGCGCGGGCCGGCGGAACCCGTGGTCGTACTCGCGTCGCCGATCGGCGTCGCCGAGCACGCCGAACGCCTCGAGGACTTGCCGATACCGCTCCTCGGCGACCCGGTCGCCCGGGTTCACGCCCGGGTGGTACCGACGTACGAGCCGCCGGTGCGCACGCTCGATCTCGTCGGTCGAAGCCGATCGCGAGACGCCGAGGAGAGAGTAAAAATCCATACAGGCTTGGAGGCTTGGAGGCTTGAAGGCATGGGGCTTGGGCCGGCGCGGGACCCTCGCCTTCACGCCTTCAGGCCTTCACGCCTGACTTCAATTCTTCTTCTCCTCGACCACTTCCGCGTCGATCACGTCGTCGGCGTGACCGTTGCCCTGGCCGCCGGCGGCACCGCCCGGGTTGGCCGAGCCAGCCGCCCCCGCGGCGCCGGCGGAGTTCTTGTAGAGGTTCTCCCCCGCCTTCTCCTGCGCGCGGGTCAGCGCCTCGAGCGTGCGGGCGATGGCCTTCGCGTCGTTCGCCTCGAGCGCCTTTTTGACGTCGTTGGTCGCCGACTCAATCGCGAGCCGATCGGCCGACTCGAGCTTCTCCCCGGACTCCTTGAGGAACTTCTCGGCCGCGTAGACGGTCTGGTCGGCTCGATTGCGCGTCTCGACTTCCTCGCGGCGCGTCTTGTCCTCCGAGGCGTGGGCCTCGGCGTCCTTCGTCATCTTCTCGACCTCGTCCTTCGACAGGCCGCTCGACGCCGTGATCGTGATCTTCTGTTCCTTGCCCGTACCCTTGTCCCTGGCCTGGACGTTGACGATGCCGTTGGCGTCGATATCGAAGGTGACTTCGATCTGCGGCACGCCGCGCGCGGCCGGCGGAATGCCATCGAGATGGAACTTGCCCAGCGTCCGGTTATCGCGCGCCATCGAGCGCTCGCCCTGCAGCACGTGCACTTCGACGCTCGTCTGGCCGTCGGCGGCCGTCGAGTAGACCTCGCTCTTCTTCGTCGGAATCGTCGTGTTGCGTGTGATGAGCGTCGACATCACGCCGCCGAGGGTCTCGATACCGAGCGACAAGGGCGTCACGTCGAGGAGCAGGAGATCCTTGACCTCGCCTGAGAGCACGCCCGCCTGGACCGCCGCGCCGACCGCGACGACTTCGTCCGGGTTGACGCCTTTGTGCGGCTCGCGGCCGAAGAGGTCCTTCACGATTTGCTGGACCTTCGGGATGCGCGTCGACCCGCCGACGAGGACGACCTCGTCAATGTCCTTGGCCGAGACGCCCGCATCCGTCATCGCCTGCTTGCACGGCCCCACGGTCTTCTGCAACAAGTCCTCGACGAGCGAGATGAACTTCTCCTGCGTCAGTTTTTCCACGAGATGCTTCGGACCTGTCTGATCAGCGGAGATGAACGGCAGGTTGATCTCGGTCTCGCGGACCGTGGAGAGCTCCATCTTCGCTTTTTCCGCTGCCTCACGGAGCCGCTGCAGCGCCATGCGGTCCTTGCTGAGATCGATGCCTTCCTTCTTTCTGAATTCACTCACGATCCAGTCCATCACCCGCTGGTCGAGGTTGTCGCCGCCGAGGTGCGTGTCGCCATTCGTCGACTTCACTTCGACCACGCCTTCGCCGACCTCGAGGATCGAGATGTCGAACGTGCCGCCGCCGAAGTCGTAGACCGCAATGGTCTCGTCCTTCTTCTTGTCGAGCCCGTAGGCGAGCGCCGCGGCCGTCGGTTCATTGACGATGCGCGGCACCTCGAGGCCCGCAATCTTGCCGGCGTCCTTCGTGGCTTGCCGCTGCGCGTCGTTGAAGTAGGCGGGCACCGTGATGACGGCCTGCGTCACCGGCTGGCCGAGATAGTCCTCCGCGGCTTGCTTGAGTTTCTGGAGGATCATCGCCGAGATCTCAGCGGGGGAGTACGTCTTGTCACCACCGGCGGTCGTCGCGATCGCCACGCGGTCGCCGTCGCGCACCACGCGATAGGGCACCATCTTCATTTCCTCGGACACTTCGTCGAAGCGCCGGCCCATGAAGCGCTTGATGGAGAACACGGTATTTTCGGGGTTCGTCACGGCCTGGCGCTTAGCGACCTGGCCGACGAGGCGCTCCCCTGATTTGGTGAACCCGACGACGGACGGGGTCAGCCGGCCACCTTCGGAGTTCGTGATGACGACGGGTTCGCCGCCTTCCATGACGGCCACCACGGAGTTGGTGGTGCCCAGGTCGATCCCGATGATCTTGCTCATGTGGTTAGTTCTCCCTCTGCCCTAACGGGTGAAAAGTGAAGTCTTCGATATCATAAAACATGATAAAGACATTGTCAAATACATCAAAGGCTTGAAGTCGTGAAGGCTTCAAGGCTTGAATGCGCAACTGTTTACGGGTTACGGCGGCGTCGAGCGCTGGTGGCCATGGCGCCCTGAGAAGCGACCTTTCGGCCTTCAGGCCTTCCGACCTTCGAGCCTGCCAGCCCTGCGGCCTTGTGCCTTCGAGCCTTCACCTCTCCGCGCCTTCAAGCCCTCAGGCCCTCAGGCCTTCAGGCCTTCACGCCTCCAGCCTTCACGCCCTCCGCCCTTACACTTGTCGTAGATGCCTCGCGTGTCGTTCCGGCTGCTCCGGGGGTTCGGGCTCGTCGCGATGTTTCTGGCGGCCGCCCTGCTCGGCATCGCGACCGGCGTGTTGTTCACCTTTACGGGCGATCTGCCGCGGATCTCGGCGCTCGACGACTACAACCCGGGCACGACCACGCGTGTGCTCGGTCGGAACGGATCGGTGATCGGCGAGTTCGCGACGGAGCGACGCGATCTGGTCACCTACGATCAGATCCCGCCCGTGCTGCGCGACGCGATTGTGTCGGCTGAAGACGCCGGGTTCTTCTCGCATGGGGGCTTCAGCATTCCGCACATCGCGATCGCCGCGATTCGTGACGCCGTGCACATGCGCTACGCCTACGGCGCCAGCACGCTGACCATGCAGCTGGCCAAGAAGCTCTTCCTGACCGATGAGAAGGGGCTCGAGCGGAAGATCCGAGAGGCGCTGCTCACGATCCAGATCGAAAAGCGGTACACCAAGCCCGAGATCTTCGCGATGTACTGCAACCAGATGTACTGGGGCCACGGCACGTATGGCGTCGAGGCCGCGTCCGAGCTGTACTTCGCCAAGCACGTCCAGGAGTTGAATCTCGACGAGGCGGCGACCATCGCGGGCATCATTCAGGGCAACGACCGCGAGAGCCCTTATCGCGACATGGGCGCCGCGCTCGCGCGCCGCAACTACACCCTCGACCGCATGGCGGCCAACGGCTACATCAGTGCCGCCGAGGCCAGCGCGGCGAAGAAGCGACCGATCGTCACTCGCGGACAACCATCCCCGCCCCGCTCGATCGCGCCCTATTACCTCGAGACCATCCGGATTCGGCTCGAAGACAAGTACGAAAAGGCGTTCCGGCAGGGCGGTCTCACGATCAAGACGGGGCTCGATCCTGTCTTGCAGCAGGCGGCCAATCGCGCGCTCGATGCCCAGCTTCGCGTCCTCGACAAGACGCGCGGCTACCGGAAACCCGCCCACAACATCCTCGCCGAAGGCAAGACCGTCGAAACCTACAAGAACGCACGTTGGTCGCACGAGTTCGGCATCGACGACGTCGTGCCGGCCGTCGTCCTCGGCGTCGACAAGGGGGAGATCGTGCTGTCGGCCGGTAGGTGGACCGGCACGATCGATCACGCCGGCTATGCGTGGACCAATCGCAAGGTCGACGCGCTCGTGAAGCGGGGGGATCTGGTCGACGTTCAACTCAAGAAGATCGACGCGAAGGCCTCCACGTTCGCCGCGTCGCTCGACCAGACACCTGAGCTCGAGGGCGCCGTCATCGCCCTCGACAACCACACCGGCCAGATCATGACGATGATCGGCGGGCGGAGCTTCGAGAGGAGCCAGTTCAATCGCGCGACGCAGGCGCTCCGACAAGTCGGCTCGCTCTTCAAGCCGTTCGTCTACACGGCGGCGATCGACTCGGGTGCCTACACCGAGGACAGCGTGCTCCACGACGAACCGCAGAGCTTCTATGCCGGGCCGAACCAGCCGCCGTACGAGCCGAAGAACTACGACCGGCAGTACGAGGGCGACCTCCCGCTGCACTGGGCGCTCGAGGACTCGCGCAACGTGCCGACGGTCGCACTCATGGAACAGCTCGACCCACACAAGGTCGTGCCCTACGCCGAGAAAATGGGGATCACTTCGCCGATTCCGCCGTATCTCTCGACGGCCATCGGCTCGGCCGAGGCCTCGCTCGTCGAGATGACCTCGGCCTACACGGCCTGGCCGAACCAGGGCGTCCGCATGTCACCGGTGCTCACGCTCGACGTGACCGATCGCGAGGGCAACGTCCTCGAGACGTCGCACCTGGAACCGCACGACGTGTTACGCGCCGACACGGCCTACGTGATGACGACGATGCTCCACGGCGTGGTGATGAACGGCACGGCCAAAGCGGGCTCGGCATCGATCTCGTCGGACTGGCCGCTCGGCGGCAAGACGGGCACGACCGACAACTACACCGACGCGTGGTTCATCGGCTTCGATCCGGACATCACGGTGGGCGTGTGGGTCGGCTTCGACACGAAAAAGCAGATCGGCCCGGAGGCGACCGGTGCGATTGCCGCGCTCCCGATTTGGGTCGACATCATGAAGGCCTGGATCGCCGAACGCAAGGCCGCCAGTCCCGACCCGCCCTCCTTCCCCAAACCCGACAACGTCGTCGTCGTCTTTGGCCCAACTGGGCCCGAAGCGTTCATTGCCGGCACGGAACCAGGCAGGGGGAATGAACAACAGCACATACATTGAAGATTGACGATCGAGTCATTGACGATTGATTGAAGATTGGCGGATTGAGGATTGCTGATTGAGGGTCTTGCGCGCTGAGTGCTGAGTCTTTGGCTTGCGATCGGGCCGCAAGATCTCAATCGTCAATTGCCAATTCCTTGATCGTCAATCAATCTGCAGTGACTCGATCGTCAATCTTCAATGCGCGTCATTTCTCCCCATCCTCTTCCTCTTCCTCCACCGCCGATCCGAGCTTGCCGAGGGCGCGCTGCATCAGGTACGTCTTGATGAACTCGTCGAGGTCGCCGTCGAGCACGCGCGTCACGTCGCCGACCTGATGCTTCGTGCGGTGGTCCTTGATCATCTGGTACGGCTGGAGCACATAACTTCGGATCTGGCTCCCGAAGCCGATGTTCTTCTTCTCGCCGCCGATTGCGTCCAGCTTCGCCTGCTGCTCTTTCTCCTTCAAATCGTAGAGCCTCGACTTGAGCACCTTCATAGCGGACGCGCGGTTCTTGTGCTGCGACCGCTCGTTCTGGCATGAGACGACGATGCCAGTCGGCAAATGCGTGATGCGGATCGCGGAGTCGGTGACGTTGACGTGCTGGCCGCCGGCGCCACTGGATCGGAACGTGTCGATGCGCAGGTCCTTGTCCGGGATTTCCAGGTCGATGTCGTCCGGCAGTTCCGGCCACACGTACACGGAGGCAAAAGACGTGTGCCGGCGCGCCGCCTGGTCGAACGGCGAGATGCGAACGAGCCGATGCACGCCCGCCTCGGCCACCAACAGACCGTAGGCGTAGTCCCCGGCGACCGTGAAGGTCACGCTCTTGATCCCCGCCTCGTCGCCGGGCTGGAGGTCGATCACCTCCCGCCCGAAGTTCCGGCGCTCCGTCCAGCGCATGTACATGCGCATGAGCATCTCGGCCCAATCCTGTGACTCGGTGCCGCCGGCGCCCGGATGAATCGTGACGATGGCGTTCTTGCGATCGAGGTCCCCGGACAGCATCGTCCGGATCTCGGCCGCGTCGAGGTCGCGCGCGAACTGACCGAGACCGCGCGCCAGGTCCGCGCCGACGTCCTCGCCCTGACGCGCCCAGTCAACGAGCACGCTCAGATCGTCGGCCTGCCGGCGAAGCGATTCCGCCAGCATGCGATCGGACTCGAGTTTCCGCCGGCGCTGCAGCACCTGCTGAGCGTTGGCCTGGTCCTTCCAGAAGTCCGGTGCGGCGGCCTGCGCCTCGAGTTCGGTCAGCTCGCGATCGAGGCGGGCTTCGTCAAAGCCCCCTCCGCACGCCGGCGACGCGGGCCGACAGCTCGGCGTACTGGCGAGCGAGCTCATCGAACGTCGGAGTCTTGCTGGCCTTTTCGTTCTTGTCGGGCTTGTCGTTCTTGTCGGGCTTGTCGCTTTTGTCAGGGGCCATGGCGCCAGCCCAAGAATACCAGCCCCAGTGTGATCGCGGCGGCCATCCAGGCGACCCAGTCGCCGGTCCGACTATAGACGGTCCTGTCGTCGAGCAGCCGCACATCGGCGACGAAGGCCGTCGGCACGAAGAGCGGCGTGGCGGTCAGCACGCGGCCGTAGGGATCGACTACGCCACTGATGCCCGTATTCGCCGCCCGCACGACGTACCGGCCCTCTTCGACGGCGCGCATCGCACCTTGGTCGAAGTGCTGCGCCGCAGCCGACGAGGTGCCGAACCAGGCATCGTTCGTGATAATCGCAAGGAGTTGGCTGCCGTTCTTGACGAATGCGCGCGACAGCCACGGGTACACCGACTCGTAGCAGATGTTCGTGCTGACTTCGCCCACGCCGGTGTCGAGCACCGTGGCCTCCGTGCCCGGAGTGAAGTTCGACACGGCGTCCACCAGGGGGCCGACAAAGAACAGCAGGCGCTGGAACGGCACGTACTCGCCGAACGGGGCCAGATAGATCTTTCGGTACTCGCCGTGGGACCGGCCGTCCGCGCCGAGCACCACCGACGCGTTGTAGATGCGCTCCGGAGTGCCGGCGGCAGGCGGCACGAGATCGTCGGTGCCGATGATGAACGGCGTGCGGGTTTCGACGGCCAGTTGCCGAATCGGCTGGGCGCGTACCGAGTCGAGGTTGAAGAAGAACGGCGTCGAAGACTCCGGCCACACGACCAGGCGGGCTCCGCTGCCGATGACCTGGCGGCTGAGCGCCACATACCGCCGGATGATCCCCTCGCCGTAGGCCGGATCGAATTTCAAATCCTCCGGCACACTCCCCTGCACAATCCCCACGCGAAGGAGTGTGCCCGACTGCGTCAACCGTCCGTCGGCGATCCGAAGGACGCCGGCGGCGACCACGAGGACCAGCAGGGCGGCCACGCCTGCCGCGACGCGCAAGTGGCGCGGGCGTCGACTCAGCGCGACGGCTGCCGCCGCGGTGCTCACCACGGCCAGGAGGCACGATAGGCCGTACACGCCCGTCACGCTCGCGAGTTGGACGACGGGCAGCACGTGCGCCTGCGACGTGCCAAACAGCGTCCACGGAAATCCCCCGAAGAGCCAGGAACGCAGCCATTCGGCGGCCACCCAGGTTACCGGCGCGGACCAGAGCCCGGTGACCCCAAATCGCCCTACGGTCCATCCGGTGACCAGCGCCGCCGCGCCCGTGAACAACCCGAGGTAGCACCAGAGCAGCGCGCCAATGGGCACCGCGAGCCATGGCGTGAACCCGCCATAAAGCGCCATGACGCCAACGATCCAATAGGTCGTGATCGCGGACCCGACGAACCCCGTCAGCCAACCGAGCAGGAAGAAGTGCGACCCGCGCCGCAGCCGAGACGAGGACGGCGCGGTCTGATCCTGGACCGCCTGCTCGAGGCCAATCGCGACGAAGAGCGGCGCGAGTGCGACCCAGGCCAGGGCGGGGGAACCGAACTTTGGAAAACTGAGGCCGACCAGAACGCCGGAGAGCAGGGCTAATGCGTAACGAGTGATGAGAACCCGTCCTTCTTCAACTGGACTGCGACGCCGTCTGCGACCGACCGCTGCGGATACGGCCCCACGCGCACGTGCAACAGGGGCTTCGGCATGTCGACGATGAAGGCGTCGTAGCCTTTGGTTTTGAGCTTGGCGACCAGAGCGTCAGCCAGATCCTTCGACCGATAGGACTCGACCTGCACAAACCACGATCCGGGCGGGGCGACGGGCGGCTTGGGGGCGGTCGCCGGCGCGGATGTCTTCAGGGCCGACGTGGTCTCTGGCACCGGAGTCTGCCCCGGTGCGGGTGCCGTCTTGGGCGACGTCGCTGGCGGGGCGGGTGGGTTCATGCGGGGCGTGTCCGCCGTGGTCGCCGGTGGATTCGCGGCGGACGCCGACCCGGCGCTGGGGTCGCCGACCTTCGCCGGTCCCGCAGCCGGGAGGCGTCCCTGATACGTCAGGGCTGCGACTGACGCCGTCGTTCCTGGCGGGGCGTCGATCGGCTTCTCGGTCGTCGTCGCCACGACATCGGGCGGCGCGGCAGTCCCGGCCGACGCTCGAGCGCCACGTCCGACCGACACGCCGAGCAGGAATACGACGACCACCAAGACGACGGACGCCATGAACAGGAAGACGAGTTGCTTCCCGCTCAACTGAATCTCGCGGACGCCTGACTCAGCCATGCGGCTGCGGCGATGTTAGCATGACGCCGCCATCGATCTTCTTGAGAAGCGCTTTCGCTTCGCTCGAGTTCGGGTCGAGCGCGAGCGCTCGCGCCGCTTCCCGCCGAGCCGCCACGGCGTCCCCCGAGTCGAGGTAGGCCATGGCGAGGCCAAGCCGGGCCGCCGGCGTCTCGCGGCACCAGATCGCGACCTTGAATTCATCCAGCGCGTCGGCCGGCCGGCCACCTCGTGCGTAGAGGCGCCCCAGCATCACGTGCGGCTCGTCGTCGTAGGGCGACAGATAGATCGCGTGCTGGAGCGCGGCGACCGCCTCTCGATCCCGCCCGGCGCTCGTCAGCGTGCGGCCCTGGTCGAGGTAGAACGTCGCGGTCTCTTCGTGTGCACGCGCCTCGGGCGCGTCGATCGCGGCCTGCAACCGTGTCAGCGGCGCGACGTCCAGGGTCGTCGGCAACCGTTCGAGCTTCGCGGGGATCTTGTCCGTGACCGGAAGGTCCGCGATGTCTTGGCGGGTGCCGAGGAGTTTCGCTAACTCCATCTCGCGCGACGCCTCGGCCGTCCGGCCGTCGCTCGATAGGACGGCGCTCATGACGAGGTGGGCATCGCCGATCGTCGCATCGTGCCTGACCGCCTCGCGCAGCCATGAAAGCGCCGACGGCGAATCGTGGGCGAGCGCGTACGCGTACCCGAGATTGAACAGGTAGTCGGTGTTGGCCGGCTCGAGGTCCACGGCCTGCTTGAAATAGACCGTGGGTGGACTGGTGCCGGCCGGACTTCCTCGACGAAGCTGCACGACGCCTATCGCGTTTTCGAGCACGGCAGCCGGCTTCTCGGTGTCGAGCGTGGTGAGCTCGCGGAACGCGCCGTCCAACCGACCCAGGTCGATGAGCGCCATGGTCGCCACAAAGCGCGCCTTTCTCGCAAGGGGCGCATCGGCCGGCACGGCGACAGCGGCCGCCAAGGCCTTCTCGGGCTGTCCCTCGGCGGCGTACACTGCCGCAAGCGCGGTCAGGATGCGCCCATCCCGGGGCGCCTGCTTCACGGCCGCCTCGAGCAGACGCTGTTGGACTGCCGGAGCCACGGCGACGAGTGCCTTCGCGTAATTCTCGAACGCCTCGAGCGGGGCTTTCGCGGGACGATTCGCGGCTGGTTCCGCACCACGGCCAAGGGCCGTGGCCACCTGGCCGCCGGCGCGCTCGAAGAGGGGCATGAGATCCGCCATCGGCCCGCTCTCGGCCGGGGCGACGACCTCGGACGCCGAGGCCAAGCGAACGACGCGCGCGCGCACGGTCAACCCCTCGTCCACATCGACGTCGCCGAACACGATCTCGGACGCCCCGACGAGCTCTCCGACGCGAAG
>Ga0182024_10014735_pt1 | contig 15073 bp, 13 predicted proteins | sample P32metaG_FD_120480 | JGI IMG/M metagenome (GOLD analysis project Ga0182024, IMG submission 120480) | Permafrost microbial communities from Stordalen Mire, Sweden - P3-2 metaG (Illumina Assembly) | ecosystem: Environmental > Terrestrial > Soil > Wetlands > Permafrost | place: Sweden: Stordalen... | reverse complement strand
GCCGAGCACCGAGCTCCAGGTCGAAACGCTGTGCCAGCACGACCTGGAAGATGTCGCCAGCGAAAATGTACTCCCGTGCCGCCTCGACGGCCGCCGCGTAAAGCTGAGGCGAGGTACGCCGCTGCACAACAGGGACCTCGTCGTCGCGCTCAGGGGGATCTATGACCGGCTCTTCGATCGGCTTGGCGCCCTCGGCTGCAAAGGCCTCCAGTCGCCGGAGCGCCCCGTCGTACAGGTCGTGGGCGTCCGCGGTGGTGGCACCGGCCGGGATGGGCACGGCCTCCACAAGGGTCACCCGCTGGCGCCAAGCGTCGTAAGCGGCGATCTGGCCGACTACCCCGACGATGGCGTCGGGGTAACCAAGCTCGTCGGTCGGCGCATCGGGCAACCGTTCGATCTCACGGACGACGTAATAGCCCAGGTAGCCGACAAGCCCTCCGTGGAGCGGAGGCAGCCCGGGCAGGGACGGGGCCCGGTAATGAGAAAGCACGGCCTCCATGGCCGCCAGGATCCCGCGGTCGGTAGGAACGCCCTCTGGGAGCGAGCCTTCCACCGAAACCCTCCCGTGGCGCAACGTCATTGTTGCCGACGGGCGGCGGCCTATGAACGACCAGCGGCCCCAAGTCCCGGCGTGCTCCACCGACTCCAGGAGGAAACCTGGCTCGTCCTGCACCAAACGGGCGTAGGCGGCGACGGGCGTGGTGAGGTCGGCCAGGAGCTCTCGCCATACCGGGACGATGCTCCACTCCCGCGCCAGGGAGACGAACTCGTCCCTGCTTGGGTGGGCCCCCCCGCTCACTTGTCCCCCATTACTTGTTGCCCACTACTGGTCGCCCACTACCGGCCGCCTATTACCGGTCGCCAGGCTGAGCGACCTCGTCTGGCCCGAAACTGCTGTAGAAGCAGCTGCGGGCGCCAGTGTGGCAAGCGCCCGCACCCTCCTGCTCGACTACGAACAGCAGGGTGTCGCCGTCGCAGTCGTAATAGGCGGCTCGCACGAACTGGCGGTCGCCCGATGTGTCGCCTTTGCGCCAGCGGGCCTGGCGGCTGCGGGACCAAAACACTGTGCGGCCCGATTCGAGCGTTTCCAGCAACGTGCCCTCGTTCATCCAGGCCATCATCAACACCTCGCCCGTGCCGTGCTCCTGGACGATCGCAGGCACCAGGCCGTCGGCGTTATAGGTGACCGCAGCTAGCTGTTCGGGAGTGGGGGCGATAGGAGTCGTAACTGGCATCGTCCCATGGTAAGCGACCGCCGCAGAACTAACCGCCGGCCATGGCACCGACGACCACGAACATTTCAGCACCGCGGGCTACTGCCTCGGGCAGCAACGAGTCAGGGGCCTCATTCGACAGATCGGCCTCGCCCGAAAAAAACCTGATGAACGGCCGGCGTTTCGCGGTATTGCGGTCGCGGATTGTCCCGACCAGTAAGGGGTACTGCTGCTCCAAGGCGCCGAGGACCAAGCGCTGCGTCACGGGGCCGTTGACCTCCAAGACGACCTCTGGGCCCACCCCGGCGAGGATGCGCAGCTGCGCCGGCAGGCGGACGCGGACCAGAGAGCTCACGGCAAGGTTTGGGCCTCGACCGACAGGACCGCAGGGAGGTCGCGCACAACGGCCGCCCAACTGTCCCCGGCGTCGGCGGAGGCATAGACCTGGCCTCCGGTTGTGCCGAAATAGACGCCGCAAGGGTCGAGAGAATCGACAGCCATGGCGTCGCGGTACACGTTCACGTAGCAGTTTTGCTGGGGCAGCCCATTGGTAAGAGGCTCCCACTCGTGGCCGCCAGTACGGCTGCGGTAGACGCGGAGCTTGCCTTCGGGAGGGTAATGCAGGGAGTCGCTGGTTATCGGGACGACGTAGACCGTCTCGGGCTCGTGGGCGTGCACGTCGATGCAGAACCCGAAGTCAGAAGGAAGCCCCTCGCCCACGTCGTACCAGAAATTGCCGGCGTCGTCGCTGCGCATCACGTCCCAGTGCTTCTGCATGAACAGCACGTCCGGGCGCGACGGGTGGAGCGCGATGCGGTGCACACAGTGCCCGACATCCGCATCTGGATCTGGCAGGACCCCTTCGGAGCTCAGGCCGTGGTTGGCCGGCCGCCAGGTCTCACCCGCATCGACGCTGCGGAACACCCCTGCGGCGGAGATCGCAACGAACATCCTCGAGGGGTCGTCAGGGCCGATGATGATCGTGTGGAGGCATAGGCCGCCAGCGCCCGGCTGCCACGACGGAGCCGTCGGATGGCCGCGCAAGCCCACCATTTCCTGCCATGTCTGGCCACTGTCGGTTGAGCGGAACAGCGCCGCGTCTTGGGCGCCGGCGTAAACCGTGGCCGGGTCGTCGAGAGACGGCTCCAGGTGCCAGATCCGCGTGAACTCCCAGGGCCTCAGGGTGCCGTCGTACCAGGGGTGCGTCCCCGCCTCACCTTGGTAAGTGAAATCGCTCCCGACAGGGGCCCAGGTGTTCCCGCCATCGTCGGAGCGCTGGACAAGCTGGCCGAACCACCCGCTCGACTGGGAAGCGTAAAGCCGCTGCGGGTCAGCTGGGGACCCTTTCAGGTGGTAGATCTCCCACCCGGCGAAGTGAGGCCCCTCCACCTGCCAGCTCTGTCGACTGCCATCGGACGTCAGTACGAAGGCTCCCTTCCTCGTACCTACCAATAGCCGCACTGCGCTCATCGCATAACCTCCCGCGAGATCTTCCTCACAGATATAGCCCCGTGCTATCCGTGACCCTTTCCGCGGCCACGGCGTGGATGTCGCGTTCGCGCAGGATCAGGTAGTTGTCGCCCTGTACCTCCACCTCGAAGCGGTCCTCGGGGTTGAACAACACGTGGTCGCCCGGCTTTATAGCCCTCACGTGGGGGCCCGTCGCGACGACCTCGGCCCAACTGAGGCGCCGGGGGATCTCCGCGGTCGCAGGGATGAGGATGCCGGACTTGCTCCGCCGTTCCCCCTCCGACTTCGGGACCTGCACGAGCACCCGGTCGGTGAGCATCTGTATCGCTTGCTTCGGCTCGCCGGGGTCGCCATTGGGGGTCACCTCCGGCAAGCTAGCGCGCTACCGGCCGGACGGTCACACCGGCTGCTGCGAGCGCGGCTTTGGCGTCGGCAACAGTCGCTTCCCCGAAGTGGAATATCGACGCTGCCAACACGGCGTCGGCCAACCCGACGATGGCACCGTCCACCAGGTCGGCAAGGGTGCCGACCCCGCCGCTGGCTACAACCGGGATCCCGGTCGCCTCGACCACTTTGCGGGTCAGCTCGAGGTCGTAACCTTGCCTCGTCCCGTCCCGGTCCATCGAGTTGAGCACTAGCTCTCCTGCTCCGAGCTTCTCGCACTTGGCCACCCATTCCATGACATCGACGCCGGTCGGCACGCGCCCACCGTGGATATAAACCTCCCAGGCGGGCTCTGGGCCCGGCTTGCGGCGCATGTCCACGCCGACCACGGCGCACTGGGCACCGAAGGTGTCGGAGATCTCGCGAACGAGCTCGGGTCGTGCAACGGCGGCGGAGTTGACGCTCACCTTGTCGGCGCCAAGGCGCAGCAGGCGCCGCGCGTCCTCGAGCGTACGGACACCGCCGCCCACCGTTAGCGGTATGAAAACCTGCTCCGCAGTTCGCGAGACGACATCCAGCATCGTCTCGCGCCGCTCGGCGGAGGCCGTTATGTCGTAGAACACGATCTCGTCAGCACCCTCGGTGTCGTAACGAGCTGCCAGCTCCACGGGGTCGCCGGCGTCGCGGAGCCCCGCGAAGCGCACCCCTTTGACCACCCTTCCGCCGTCGACGTCAAGGCAGGGGACCACTCGCACGGCTCTCATACCGGTCTCATGCGGGCGCCCCGCGCGAGGCGGCCACCGCGTCGGGGACGCTGAAGCGTCCCTCATACATAGCGCGGCCCACTATCGCCCCGGCGAGGCGCCGGCCAGCAACCTGCAAGCGGGCCAGGCGGCGAAGGTCGTCGAGCGACCCGGTCCCGCCGGATGCGATCAGGGGTATTTCGCAGGTCCTCAGCAGGGCGCGGTAGCCAGCCAGGTCAGGTCCGAGCAACAGCCCGTCGCGCGAAATCTCGGTCACGATGACAGCGGCAGCTCCCGCTGCTGCGAGCTCGCCCACGACGCTGGCTACGTCGCGGCCGGAACCCTCCGTCCATCCCCTTACCCTAACCTCACCGTTGCGGTGGTCGACGCCGGCGGCGACCTGGCCCGGCCACTGCTGTGCTATCTCGCCCAGGAACCCGCCCTGCAGCACAGCCGCCGTGCCGACCACCACTCGGGCAATCCCGGCGTCGAGCAGCTCAGCAACATCGGTCGGGCTGCGGACTCCTCCGCCGGCCTGGACAGGGATCCTGACTGCCGCCGCTATGGCCGCCACCACCTGCCGGTTGCTGGCCACACCTGTCCTGGCGGCGTCGAGGTCGACCACGTGGAGCCACCGGGCACCGGCCGCCTCAAAGGCCTGCGCACGCTCTACCGGGTCCGTGCCGTAAACGGTCTCGCGACCGAAATCGCCTTCCGCCAGGCGCACGCACCGCCCCGCTCGCAGGTCTATCGCCGGGAAGAGTTCCATGGCTACGAACAGGCGCGCACGAAATTGGCAATTATCCCAAGTCCAACCGTCGAGGATTTCTCAGGGTGGAACTGGGTAGCCCACACGGTGCCGCGTTCCGCGGCCGCTGCAACCGAGCCTCCATAGTCGCAACTCGCCACAGTCTCCTCGCCAATTGGCGGCGCGTACGAGTGCACGAAATAGGCCCAGGCGTTGTGTTCGTAGCCAGCAAGAAGCCGGCCCCCCGCTCGCACGTCTAGGAGGTTCCATTGCATCTGCGGGCGCCTCACTCCAGCAGGCAGCAGCGCGACGGTCCCTTCGAAAATACTCAGCCCTGGGACGCCGGGCGATTCCTCTGACCCCTCGTAAAGGAGCTGCATCCCGACACAAATCCCGAGGAACGGGCGTCCCGAAGTGGCTGCGTCAAGGGTCGCCCGCCAGAGGCCGCTGAACGACAAAGCCTCGCTACAACGCCCAAAATTGCCCACCCCGGGCAGCACGACGCCATCGGCTCGAGCGATCTCAGCTGAGCTGGTCACAAGGCGAGCATCGGCGCCAACCTTGCAAAGAGCTTTTTCAGCCGAGCGCAGGTTGCCGATCCCGTAATCGACGACCGCCACGAACGGCTTCACCCAAGAACGCCCTTTGTCGAGGGCACCCCGCCGCCCTCCACCCTCACAGCGTCGCGCAACGCCCGAGCGACTGCCTTGAAACTTGCCTCGAGGATGTGGTGGGTATTGCGGCCACTGCTCATCCTGATGTGGAGGGTTATAGCCGCAGAAGTACAAAAGGCCCGCCAGAACTCCTCGGCGAGCTGCGGGTCGAAAGGCGGATCTCCGATCGGGTACGCCTCTCCCCCGGCGCCTGGGTCCACCTCGTAAACGAAGAACGGGCGGCCCGAAAGGTCCAGCGCCACCTCGATCAAAGCTTCGTCGAGCGGCACTGCGATCGAGGCGAACCGCCTCACGCCCGCCTTGTCCCCGAGCGCGTCATGGAGCGCCTCACCCAAGACGATACCGACGTCCTCAACGGTGTGATGAGCGTCGACCACGAGGTCACCTGTGGCCTTCAACGAGAGGTCGAACCCGGCGTGGCGGCCGAGCTGGGAGAGCATGTGGTCGAAAAACGGTAGCCCTGTGGTGACTTCTACCTGCGCCGGGCCGTCGATACCCAGCCTCAAAGAGATTTGCGTCTCCTTCGTGGCGCGCTCTTTGGACACAGACCGGTTCATGGGACCGTCACATCACTCACGGCAGCACCTCGGTCACTTCAGTACCTCTTCCAACGCAGACAGGAACTTATCGTTTTCTTCTCTCGTCCCTACCGTGGTGCGTAGGCACCCCTCCAGGCCGGGCCAGCTCGAGGTATCGCGCACCAGCACGGACCGTTGCACCAGAGCTTCCCAGGTTTCGGCCCCGCTGCGGCTTTCCGGCCGCCACAGCACGAAATTCGCCTGCGACGGCCATACTCGCACGGACATTTTGGAAAGCTCCCGGATAATCCTGTCGCGCTCGGCGACTATCCACGCCACGCGGCTTTCCATCTGCTCGGAAAATTGCAACGCCAGCCGCCCCGCAGCTTGTTTCAGCGCATCCAGGTGGTAGGGCAGCGCCACGCGCTCCAACACCTTTACGACCTCCGAAGGAGCGATGACATAGCCAAGGCGGAGCGCCGCCATCGACCAGGTTTTCGAATACGTACGGACAACTGCGAGCGGCACCCCTTCGCCAACGAGCTCGAGGGCAGACCAAGCAGCGAACTGACCGTAGGCCTCGTCGACGACCACGAGGGCGCTGGGCTCTTCTCTGAGCGCCGCAGCGAGGACCCCTGACACGGTGGACGCGTCTTCTGCCAACCCGGTCGGGTTGTTCGGGGAGCAGAGGAAAACAATTGACGGGTGTTCCGTTGCTATCAGCTCGACAGCCGCATCGGTATCGAGGGTGAAATCGGGCCGTCGCTGGCCTTGCACCATCTCCGTGCCGGTGAGGTGCGCTATGTGGGAATGGAGAGCGTAAGTCGGCTCGAACATGGCCGCTTTCCGCCCGGCGCCACCGTATGCCAGGCATATCGATTGGAGCACCTCGTTCGAGCCGTTGGCAGCGAAAACCTGTTCCGGGCGGGCTCCGTGCAATTCGGCTAATGCCTCCCGCAAGGCCCGCGCCGAGCGGTCCGGGTAGCGGTTATAGGCGATGTCGCGGGCCTGGGCGACAAGAGCCTCCAGGAACTCAGGCGGCGGAGGGTACGGCGACTCGTTGGTATTGAGCCGCACCTCTACGGGGACCTGGGGAGAGTGGTAGCCCTCGCGAAGGCCCAGATCTGCGCGCGGCTCGGGGAACGCACGAGCCGGGGTGGCTTGCGGGCTCATTGTGCCACCCGGGCCATCGGGGAGATCGGGGAGATCGGGGCGGTCGGGATGGTCTGGGCGGTCGGGGCCGCCCCGGCGCCTTCGCCCGCCCGGCAAGATACCGACTCTGCGTGCGCCGCGAGACCTTCGGCCTCCGCGATGGCGGCCACGTGGGCGGCGACGCGGCGAAGCGCCTGCTGGTCGAGGCTCACGACATGGACACGCTTCAAGAAGTCCTGGGTGCCGAGAGCGCTCGAGAACCTGGCACTTCGTGCCGTGGGCAGCACGTGGCTCGGACCGGCCACGTAGTCCCCGACGCTGGCCGGGGCCCACTGCCCGCAGAAGACGGCGCCGGCTGCCTTTACCAGGGGGACGAGCGCCTCGGGGCCGGCGGTCATCAGTTCCAGGTGTTCGGGGGCCACCACGTTGCAAACGTCCATAGCCTGCGCGGGACCGTCCACGAGCACCGACCACCCGCCTTGGGCGAGCGTCGCGGTTACCTCTTGGCGGCGTGGCGACTCGGCTACGAACCGCTCGACCGCCTGCTCGATAGCTTCGGCAACCTGTTCTGACCAGCTGACGAGCCAGGCCAGCCCCTCTGGCCCGTGCTCGGCCTGCACGACGAGGTCAAGCGCGGCGTACTCAGCGGGGGCGCTCCCGTCGGCCACCACCACCACTTCGGACGGGCCAGCAAACGCCGAGGGCACCCCTACCGCACCTTCCTGCGCGACCAGGCGTTGTGCCGTCGCCACATAGAGGTTGCCGGGGCCGACGATGACGTCGACCGGGCGCAGCGTCGCGGTGCCATAAGCCATCGCCGCGATCGCCTGCGCCCCGCCCACGGCGTAGACCTCGTCGACGCCGGCAACGACCGCCGCTGCCAACACCGCTGCGCTCACATGCCCGCTGGGGCCAGGTGGTGAGCAAACGACTACTTCTGCCACGCCGGCGACCTTGGCGAGGATGGCGGTCATGAGCACGGTCGAAGCGAGCGGCGCCCTCCCACCGGGGACGTAGCAACCGGCCCTGTCAACGGGCACGAGGAGCTCGCGCGTGACGATGCCATCAGCCCCCGTGTGCTCGAAGCCGTGATGGGCGACGAGCTCGGCCTCGTGGAAATCCCTTATGGCACGGGCCGCTTCCTCGAGAGCGGTACGCAGCTCCGGAGGAACCTGTTCGACGGCGGCTGCTATTTCCTCCGGCGGTATACGCAACGACGGAGGTACGACGCCGTCAAAGCGCTGTGTCAACTCGGCCACCGCCTTATCCCCGCCCGCCTTCACAGCTGCCAGGATCTCTTTCACCACCTGGACAGGGCCTTCCTCCACGGCCTTGGGCCCGGGCAGCAGGGCTCGCAGATCCCCACTGACGCCGCGCAAGTCAAGCCTGGTGAGCAACTGTGCCATTAGGACGATGCTAGCGAGGGCGGCGGTCGCGGCCGGGGGCAATTGGCGCGGCCGCCACACATGGCGCAGCCTACGGGGCACTTAGGGAGCTATGGTCCCTCCGGGAGCTACGACCGTGTAGGAGTAAGGCACCGAAGCCACTTCATCGGCATCTGGCAGGACGTCACCGGTCGGAAGGAAGCTGTCGAGGGTGAAGTCGTCGATGTAAAGAGTTCCCTTCACGACGCTACCTACCGGTGCCGTCGGCTTGATCGCAACGAGGACCGCCACGCTCTGGCCTGGGCCGAGGTAGCGGAAGTGGGAGAAGCTGAGGCCCGCCTGCCACAGGTCGTCGGTGTCGGTGCGCACCGCCGGGTCGAAGGCCTGGGTGACAGCAGTGACGGTAGCAAGCGCTACTTCTTTGGGGGCGCCTCCGGCGGGGTAAGGGCCCACCTCTTCGGGGTTGAGGGCCCAGAGCCCTGGGCTTACCTCGGGGGAGGTCAGGCTCACGCTTTCGGTATTGGTGCCGGTCGAGCTACTGACATCGCCGGCTGTGACCACGGGGGACACGTCGGGGTCGCCGATGGTGTGGTTCATGTCGAACGACACCGTCCCTGTCCCGGCCAGGCGCTGCACTGTCGCGTTCAACTGGGTCGTGCCCGTGGGCACGAGGTACAGCGGGAAGCTGAGCCCAGCGCCCAGAGGCAGCTCAAGGAGGTCGGCGACGTTGCGGGGGTCGAGGTCAGGAAGCGTCACCGTTTTGGTCTTGTCAAGCCTCGGATCCACGAAATATGCCTCGGGGGCCACTCCGGAGTTGGCGACGTCAACCTGGAAGAAGGTTTCCTGCCCTTGCGCCAGCTTGGCCGATGCGGAGTTCGGCAGGGCCTTGCCGCTCGCCCGGACCTGGTTGAACTGGATGCTGCCCGAGAACGGTTCGGTCAGCTCGTTGCCCGTAACGGGGTTCGTCCACTGCAGGACCAGTTCCCATTGACCGGCTTGCGGAGCCACCGCGTACATCTGCAGATAAGGGGTGGCCCCGGGGACAAGGCTGTATGCGGCCTTCGGCTCCGCGCTGCTGCCCGAAGGCACGAACGTGTAGTTGCCCGAGTAACCGATCTGCTGGCCCGCTGGCGACACCAGGAACCCGATCAGGTGCTCGTTCGGGTCGCTGCCGAGCGCAACGGTCGTATTGAGTTCCGTTTCACCAGGCGGGACCTGGAAAAAGTACGTGTTCGTCTCGGCTTCGGAGCCGGCGCGGCCATTGCCGCCCGTAAGGACTCCTTTGAAATTACCGCCCCCGGCACCGACGGCGATGGTCGTCCGCACCGTAACCGGCACCGTGGTCTGACCGCCGGCCGACGACACGACGATGGACTCACTGGTGTCGCCGGCCAAATGAGGGTCGGTTATCGACATTGCAGCGGTAGCGGTCGCGCCAGGAGCGATGGTCAACGAGGAGGGGCTGATCGCCGCCGCGCTCGTGTACCGCCAGGTGCTGGCGTCCCACTGCACCGTCCCGCTGGTCCCTATTCCCCCCTTGACGGCGCCGTTCTGCTCGGTGAAGAACAGCGCTGTCCATCGACCGGCTCGCGGGTTGGTCACTTCGACTTCCCCGTAGTCGCCCAGGCCTTGCGGATCGGAATAGCCGGCATATGTGCCTCTCGGGTCGAAGAGGGCTACGTGCAGCACCGAGCTCTGACCAGTGTCCTGGTAGTCCGCGTCGAAAACGAGGCGGGTGCTCGCCGCCGGCACCTTGAAAGTCTCGGTCTGGTACACCTCGGTGACCCCGCTCCAGATCGGGAACGCCCCCATGTTCGTCGTCGGCGTCAGGGGGTCGATGGTGAACTCCTTCACCCCGTTGTCGTAGACCTTGTGCGAGAGCGTTCGGGTCGAAAGACCGACCGTCATTGGCGCCGAGCCGGTGTTGGTCAGCGACACCTGCTGGGTACTGGTGGCGCCCGGCAGGCCCACGACATTCACCTGATTTGGGCTGATCAGGAGAGTCCCGGAGGGGGGGCGCAAAGCGGTCGCGTCCGGCTTGGTCGCATCAGAGCTTGTTTCGTCAGGGCTCACCCGCACGGGAGAGGCGACTGCAGTGGTCGTGGTTGTGCTCGTGGACGTTGTGGTGGCGACCGTGGTGGTCGTCGACGCGGCCGGGACCGTCGTTGTCGTCGTGGTGGGGGCGACCGGCGCCGGCAACGACTCGGCAAGCTTGACGGCGCCGAGGACGTTGAGCAGGCCCGCGCCTTGTTCGTAAGCAGGAGAACCGATGTCGGTGGCCGTGCTGCACAGGATCTCCTTGACTAGCGCCGGCGAAGGATCCACGCCGCCGTGAGTGCTGGAGTAGGCCTGTATGACGTCGGCCGCTGCCGCTGCAGTTAGCGGGGCCGCCTCGCTCGTCCCGCCGAAGCTCTCGATCCCGATGTCCTTGCCGGCGAAGGTGTCGGCACAGCCCGTGTAGCGCTTGGGGTCGGTCGAGCACAGGGCCCAGTTGGAGTCGCCAGGAGCGACCAGGTCGACGGTTCCTCCGGACTGGCTGTAACCGCCCGAGGAGAAAGATGCCACGTTGTTGCTGAGCCATGTGCCGTTGCCCACGACGGGGTTGTAGAAGCCGCCCTCGTCGCTCTGTGCGTAATCGCGGAAGTTGGTGGTGGCGCCCACGCTGATGACGTCGGGGTCTGTGGCAGGCGACCCGATCGTGCTCGTCAGGCCGGCGTCGCCCGAGCTCGTGACGACCGTGACCCCGGCGGCCACAGCCGCTTCGTCAGCGTCCCGCACGACGTCGAGGGCTGTATCGGGGAAATCTCCGGAGCCGAGAGACTCGTTTATGACCTTGGCCCCGTGTTGCACCGCATACTGCACGGCTTGGACGATGCTCGAGGTGTTTGCGCCTTGGGCGTTGCCGATGACCTTCAGCACCAACAGGGATGCCCCTGGCGCCACTCCGACGATCTTGACCCAGCACCCGCTCTTCGGCAGGGCGGGTTTCAGGTCGGGGTTAACGTACTCGGCGAGGTTATAGGCCTTGTTGCCCTGAGCCACGATCGAGCTCGCGTCGCCGAAAGCTTCCGCTCCGTCGGTCTTCGCTGCCGTGCCGTCCCCGGAAAAGTCCAGGTACTGGGTGATCACGGGCGTTCCCGCCGCGCCGTAACCAGCGTTGCGCACGAAGTCGGGGTTCGTCGCGTTAAGCCCATCTGCCAGGACGGCGACTGTCACTCCGGACCCGTCGATGCCTATTGCCCGGGCCTGGTTGGCGTTGATGTCTTTGAGCGCCTCCGGGTCCAGCTCGGGATCCGAGCGCGTCCCGCAGATCTGAGTTGCCGGCGCGATCGTGTGCGCGTGCAGCACCGGCTTTGCTGTCGGGGCGGCGCTGCTCGCGGCCACAGCCACATGCGAGACGGCTGGCGTGGCGGCGCCAGGGGTGGCGGTGCCAGGGGTGGCGGCGGTGGGGGTGGCGGAGGCCACTGGGCCCAGGCTGAGCGCGGTGTCCGGGACGACCTCAGAAATCGCTCGGGAGGTGCCAAGAGCGTGCGCCAGGGCGGGACTGACTAGGGCGGTTATGGAGTCCACCAAAGTGGTGGACGAGAGCACCTTCGCACCGCCTGCCTGGAGCTCGGCCAGGACTGCCGCCTGCGCCGGACAGGCAACACCGGCAGTCGTCCTTGCCCGCTCAGGACACGCCGCCTTTAGCAGCAGTATCACGTTTTCCGAGGCCCGCCCGGCTTGCTGGGCGACCCGGTTAGCCGGCTTGGCGTTGACCGGCCTAGCCGGCGTGCGACCGGCTGCGGCGACTACGCCAACGGGTTGGGCGACAAACGTCGTCGCCAGGATTAGTGCGGTGCCAGCGGCAACTCGGGCCGCCCGGTAGCTGGAGCGAGTTATGGCTTGCAACGTTCCCGTCCCTTTAGTGGTCCTGACCGTCCGGCAAACCGACCTCATGGAACGGCGCGCTGGCTCGACAACAAACGTAGGCGCAATCTATCGGCCTCCTGCCCCAACTCCGACAGATCCAGCCAAGTGACCGCCACAGAACTACTTACCTAAGAGAAGGCGGCGGCGGATGCCGCCCCCTGCCGCACCCCACTATTGCCAGCCGCCTGGCATGCTGGGGCTTCATGAGCGCTGGAGCGGAACTTACGGCTGTTTCGAGCACCCTTGGCGAGCTCACCAATCGGGTCGGCCGCATCATCGCAGAACTTTCTCCAAGCGAGGAGGAGCGCTACGGGAACGACCTACTAGAGGTCGAACGCACGTTGGGCGTCGCCAACAGAAGGCTCGAGAGGCTTGTAACCGGGCGGCACTAACACGGTTGGCCCAGGGGCGGCACTAGCCCGCAAGGTCCAGGAGCGGCACTAGCCCCGAGCCGCGGGTGCGACTGCTAGCGCTTGGCCACAGGAACGAACGGCAGGAAGGCGGACGGGCAGAAGTCCGCCAGCACGCATTCGGCGCATTGTGGCCGGCGGGCGATGCAAACACGGCGGCCGTGCAGGATCAGGCGCAGGCTCATTGGGCCCCACTCCCGGCGCGGGAGCATGGCACACAGTTCGGTCTCGACCTTGACGGGGTCGGTCTGCTTGGTGAGGCCGAGGAGCAGGCTGAGGCGGCCCACATGGGTGTCGACCGGCAGTCCCGGCAAACCGAAGCCGACGCTCAGCAAGACGTTCGCAGTCTTGCGACCGACCCCGGGCAGGGTAACCAGGTCCGCCATTGCCGTCGGTACGACGCCATCGAACCTGTCGGACACCGCGCTTGCCAGAGCAATAATGTTCTTTGTTTTTACACGGAAAAACCCGGTCGGGTGGATGATCTCCTCTACCGTTTCAGGGCTGGCTGCGGCCAGGTCCTCCGGGGCGGGGTACTGGCGGAACAGGGCCGGCGTCACGGAGTTCACCTGTTCGTCGGTTGTCTGTGCAGACAGCACCGTCGCCACCAGAAGTTCCCACGGCGTGGAGAAGTTCAGCGCGCAGAGTTCCTTCGCGCTGCCGGGGTATTCGACGGACAAGCGCTCCGCTGCCAGCTTCGCCCGGCCAGCGGGAGACCTCGGACGGGCTGATGGCACGCCACGAGGCTAGCTTCGTGCAGGTGCACGATATCCGGGTCATGCGCCACCTCGACAGTGAAGACCTTGCGGCCGTCACCGGCCTTCTGGAGGCTGCGAGCGAGGCCGACGCGCACCCCGCGCTCGGCGAACATGCCTGGCTCGACCTGGTCCAGGGAGGGCGCGAAGGCTTTGCCGGCCTGGTCGCGTGGGAACCCGGCCATGCTCACCCGGTGGGTTATGCCCAGCTGAACCTTGGCCCTGATGGCGGCGGTGACCGCCCGAGCTGGGCCTTAGAGGTCGTCGTCGACCCCCACCACCGCACACCGGGGAACACAGTCGCTACAGACCTCGTGCGCAGCGCGATCGACCTGATCTCCAAAGAGGGCGGAGGCCACCTGCACCTGTGGGTGAGCCAACCAGCCCCGTACCACGAACGGATGGCAGCAGATGCCGGCTTGTCGCACGGGCGCTCCCTCTACCAGATGCGCAGGCCGCTACCCACACAAGAGCGCTCAACGCTCCAGACAAGACCGTTCAGGCCAGGGCAGGACGAGGAGGCCTGGTTAGAGGTTAACAACCGGGCTTTTCGCTGGCACCCTGAGCAGGGTGGCTGGACCGAAGAGACGCTGAAAGCCCGTGAGGCGCAGCCATGGTTCGACCCCCGAGGCTTCCTGCTCTACGAGCTCGAGGGCCGTCTCGCAGGGTTTTGTTGGACCAAGCTCCATGACCAGCACGGCCAGTCTTTCGGAGAGATATACGTGATCGCAGTGGACCCCGACTTCTCCGGCCGAGGCCTGGGCCGCCAGCTCACCCTGGCCGGCCTCGACTACCTCGCAGACAGGGGGACGACCGAGGCCATGCTCTACGTGGACGCGGGCAACGTGAGGGCGGTCAAGCTCTACATCGACCTGGGCTTCACGCTCAACCACATAGACCGTGCTTATACCGGCGACATCCCGGCGTATACGGGCACCGGCGACATCGCGCCGGCCAGCCCGAACTAGTCGACCTCGAGGCCGCTCTCAACCCTGAGGCCTGCGGCGTCGGCGTCCTCCAGGACGCTCACCTGCAGGTCAGGTGCCACTTCCATGCCCTTGCGCCAAACAGAGCGGGCCACGATCTTTGACGTGTCGACCCGGTCACGGTACTTGCTGGCGATCAGGCGGACCTCCTCGAGCAGGCCTTCCGAAAGAGTCGTCGGGTTGAGCCCGAGCGACAGGAAACGCTCGTTTTGTACCACGAGGTCGTTCTCGGCGGCTTCCTTGCGGGGGTTGGGCAACATCACGACTTCGACACCCGTGAGCTTCGAGATCAGCGCCGCCAGGTCCTTCACCTTGTGGACTTCGGTCGTCTGGTTGAACACCGACACTCGTTCGCCTGTGGCGGGAGGGTTGTTTATCGCTATCTCGACACAGCGCACGGTGTCACGGATGTGGATGAACGCCCTCGTCTGGCCCCCTGTGCCGTGGACCGTGAGGGGATGGCCGATCGCGGCCTGCATCAGGAACCGGTTGAGCACGGTGCCGTAGTCGCCGTCGTAGTCGAAGCGGTTGACCAGCCGTTCGTCCAGCCCGGTCTCGTTGGTCTGGGTGCCCCAAACGATCCCTTGGTGGAGGTCGGTAATCCGGACGCCGTCGTTCTTGGCGTAGAACGCGAACAGCAGCTGGTCGAGCGTCTTGGTCATGTGGTACACCGAGCCCGGGTTCGCCGGGTGGAGGATCTCCCGGACCAGCTCGCCGTCGGG
>Ga0182024_10014734_pt1 | contig 15074 bp, 13 predicted proteins | sample P32metaG_FD_120480 | JGI IMG/M metagenome (GOLD analysis project Ga0182024, IMG submission 120480) | Permafrost microbial communities from Stordalen Mire, Sweden - P3-2 metaG (Illumina Assembly) | ecosystem: Environmental > Terrestrial > Soil > Wetlands > Permafrost | place: Sweden: Stordalen... | reverse complement strand
GGACCAAACGACGGGCTCGGATACCTGCGTTTTCCCACCCGGAAAGCGTCGCTGGATCTCGCGCTGCTCGGATTGATCGCGGAAGTGCCCGGAGTCTCCGGCTACGACATCATGAAGATCTTCGATCTCTCGATGGCGCATTACTGGCATGCGCATCCGACGCAAATCTATCCGACGCTCGATCGGATGGAGGAGTTCGGACTGATCAAGCGGCGCAACGTTGTGCAGCGCAACCGGCCCAACAAGCGCCTGTACACGATCACGCCCTCGGGGGAGCGGCTGCTGATCGAATGGCTCGAAAGTCCGTTCGAGGGAATCAACCTGAAGCATCCGCCGCTGCTGCGATGCCGGTTCCTCGGACATCTCGGGGCCGACGGGGCGCTTGCAGTGCTCAAGGAAGAGCGGAGGTCGTGGGCGATTCATCTGAAGCGCTACCGCGAGCTCGAGCAGAACTACTTCGCCGACGGCAAGGGCTATCGCGACGTGAACGCGATGTTCTCGATGTTCACGCTCAGGCGCGGAATCGACTGGATGGAAGAAAACATCAGGTGGTGCGAGTGGGCGATGGGCGAGGTCGAGCGCAACCGCGCGCTGTTCCCGGCCGGGAATATGAAAGCAGGGCTGAAGCCGCTTATCCCATTCGATCCAATCCGCCCCGGTCAGATGGCGCATGAGAAAAGGCAACGGAAAGCATCCACTTGATTGAATGTGAAACCCCTCCGTGGGTTTCACACTTCCTTGGGCAGGGGTAACCCCTGCACCTTAGTAATAAGAAGAGCTGCGTGACCTTGTCTGAATCCTGAACTTTCCTGGTCGGAGGAGAGGTTAGGAGCGTCCGTAACCTTTTCGGAATACCAGGGTTTCTGTAGATAGAGGCTGATGTGTCCGCTCGAGCTGAATCCTTATACGCGCGATCTTCTGCGCGCGAGATCGGTCGCGCCAATGCGTCGGAGGATACGGTGAAGGCGCGCGCTGCCGCCAAGCGTGAACCGGACTACTCGGCGGAGCGGGCGCTGATTGAGGCGGCGCAGCGGGAGCGGGGGCGGTTCTCTGATTTGTACGAGGCTAACTTCGAGCGGGTCTATGCGTATGTCGTGCGGCGGGTGCGCGATCGCGATGAAGCGCAAGATATTACGGCCGATGTTTTTCAGCTGGCGCTGAAAAGTTTGCCGCAGTTTGAATGGCGCGGAGTGCCATTTGCGGCTTGGCTCTTCAGGATTGCTTCCAATGAAATTGCTGATCGTTCGAAGAGCGTCGCCAAGCGGCGGGCGCATGAGCGCGAGAATGTGAACGTGGATGCCAGTGCCGACGATCGCGCTGGAATCGCGACGGGGTTTGAAGAGGCGGAGCGGCGGGGGCTGTTGTTTAAACTTGTCGAGCGGCTGCCCCGGGATCAGTCGCGGGTGATCGTGATGCGGTTTGCGGAAGATAAATCGATTCGCGAGATCGCAATTGCGCTCGGGCGAACAGAGGGCAGCGTTAAGCAGCTACAATTCCGCGGCTTGCAAAATTTGCGGGTGCGGCTGGGTGATACGAATGGCTAAGGGGAAACTAATCGAACAACTGGACCATGCGGTGGAGGCGATCATGGCAAAGCCAGATGCGTCGCTGCCCACTTCCGATCCGCGGCTGGCGGCGATTTTGCGGATCGCAGGCGAGTTGCGGGATTTGCCGCGTGCCGATTTCAAGAATCGCCTGAAGGCGGAGCTGGCAGCGCAATCGAAGGAGCTCGAAGCGGCATCGCCTGCCGTCGGCAAGGCGCTGATCACGCATGCAGATATAGAAGAGCGGCTGAAGGAACTCGCCGAGCAGCCGAAGTTCATGGTGCATGACGTGCGCGCCGCGCTGAGCGATTTGCCCGACATGTCGATGCGATTTCTGGACTCGATGAACGATCATCTGCTGGTGGTGTCGCGCGGCGAGCGGCGCACGCGCTGGGAGCGGCATCTCGGCGCCGACGAGATGATCTACGTGATGGAGGGCGAGACCGACATCGTCACGTTGACCGACGGCGGGCCGGTGGAATCGACGATTCATGCGGGGTCATTGTTCGTATGCCCGGAAGGATTGTGGCATCGCCTGACGCCGCGTCCGTTCGTGTCGGCATTTTACCTGACTCCGAATCGCACCGAAGGATCGGGCGAGAAGGATCCGCGGCCGAAGAGCGAGCGCGTCGCGCGGAGACCCGTGCGCAGGGGCACTGCCGCGAAACTCAAAGAGCACGACCTGCGCGCCGCGCTGCGCGAGGTGCCGCATCTAAATATCACGTCAGACACAACCGGCGAGGAAGCTGACGCATCGGTGCGCCACGTCGCGAAGATCGGGAATCTGACGTTCGGCGTGATGAGCTACACGGGGCTCACGCCGTGGGAGCGGCATCCGGATGGCGACGAGTTGCTGCTGGCGCTTGACGGCGAGTTGGAGGTGACGGCGCTGACGGACGATGGGCCGGTAACGCGGAAGCTGCGCGCGGGAGAAGTGTTCGTGTGCCCGCAAGGATTGTGGCATCGGCAGTTCGCCGAGAAATCGGTGTCGATGCTCTACGGGACGCCGATCGATACGAGTGAGGTTTCGATGGCGGACGATCCTCGTGCTGAGAAAGCAGAACGATCAGCGCATCCGCCGCGTGGGCCAGCTCAAGCGGCGGACGCTCCGCGCAGCATCATGCCGTTCATGTATATCGAGGGCGCGGCGGGCGCGGTGGAATTTTACAAGAGGGTGTTCGGCGCGACCGTGTTGATGCGCGACGAGGAGCCGAGCGGGATCGTGAGCCATGCGATGCTGAAGATGGGCGACACGACCGTCATGCTTTCAGATCCTACTTCGGCGGACGTGAAGCAAAATGACGTGCATCACTTGTCGCGCACGCCGCGATCCTACGGCGGCTCGCCGGTGCATCTCTACATTTATGTGGCCGATACCGACGACGTTGTGCGGCGCGCTGTCGAAGCCGGCGCGAAGATCATTGACGAGGTGGAAGACAAGGACTGGGGCGACAGGTGCGGCGGAATCGAGGATCCATACGGTCACGTGTGGTTTGTCGGGACGCCGCTGAAGGATGTGCCGGCGAAGAAACTAAAATAGCAACGCGGGAGAAAAAACATGGCTAGCAAAGTGAAGACGATCCCGGATGGTTGGCATAGCGTGACTCCGTTCCTGTGCGTCAAGGACGCGGGGCGAGCGATCGAGTTCTATCGCAAGGTATTCGGCGCAACGGAGTTGGAACGGATGGCGGAGCCGGACGGGAAAGTTACGCACGCGGTGCTAAAGGTCGGCGATTCGATCGTGAGGCTCTCCGACGACAGCTCGAAGCATGCGGCGGAGTGGGTGGCGAAGGGCTGGTCGCGCAGTCCGCAATCGCTAGGTGGCACCCCGGTGCATTTTTACGTTTACGTCGAGGATTCGGACGCCGTGTTCAAACGCGCGATCGCCGCGGGCGCGAAAGCCATGGAGCCGGTGACGGACAAGGACTGGGGCGACAGGACAGGCTCGCTGACAGATCCTTTTGGACATATCTGGATGATCGCGACTCACAAAAGAGATGTGCCTATCGAGGAAGTCTCGAAGAAGCGCGCGGGAGTCAGTCGCGCGGTGTGATCGATCCAATCTCTAATTTGGAAAGCGAAGGAGAGACACGATGGCGATCAAAGCAGATGCAATTCCGGTCGGGCCGCGCGCGATCACGGCGTATCTGACGATCAAGGGCGCGGCGAAAGGAATCGAGTTTTACAAGAAAGCGTTCGGCGCGAAGGAGTTGATGTGCTGGACCGGGAAGGATGGGAGAGTGGGGCACGCCGAGATCGAGATCAGCGGGACGCCAGTGTTCATCAGCGACGAGCATCCCGAGATTGGCGTGATCAGTCCCGAGACGCTGGGCGGGACTTGCGTCGGACTGCATCTGTTGGTCGAGGACGCCGACGCAACCTTCAAGCGCGCGATTGCGGCGGGCGGCAAAGCTGCCAGGCCGATGGAAGACGAGCCGTGGGGACAGAAGTCGGGTACGCTGCAGGACCCGTTCGGGCATCGGTGGTTCGTCACGCAGCGCACCGCGGAACTGTCGGCGGACGAGATGGACAAGATCGGCAAGGCCGCGGGCTACAAGACGCTCACGTAAAACACCGGACATTGTGTCGCGCGCCTACTTGCGAGGCCGGTTGCCCTTCCCGCTATGAGAAGACGTTAGGGGTTAGGTTGTCCGCTAATTATCAGCGCGCGAAAACAGCGTACTCGTGCTAGGCTGGTTGGAGCGGATCGCTCGATCTGCACTCATTACTATTAAACCCGTCGGCTCGCGACGAAAGGAAGACAATCATGCTCGAGACAGGAAAGCCCTTTGTCAATTTCGATTTGAAGAATCAGGACGGCAAGCAGATGAAGCTCGGCGATTTCGCGGGCAAGTGGCTGGTGGTGTACGTCTATCCGAAGGACGACACTCCCGGATGCACGATCCAGGGGAAGTCGTTCACGGCGAGCAAGGCCGACTTCGATGCGGCGGGAATCAAGGTGGTGGGCGTCAGTGCGGACGACGTCGCGTCGCACAAGAACTTCGCCAACAAGTTCGCGTTCACGATCGATCTGCTCGCGGATACCAACGCGGAGCTGCTCAAGGCGGCCGGCGTCGGGCAGACCGACTACAACGGGACCAAGTACTGGAACCGGACCAGCTTCGTGATCGATCCCAAGGGCAACCTGCGCAAGGTATACGAGAAAGTGAATCCGCAGGGTCATGAAAAGGTGCTGCTCGACGACATCAAGGCGATGCAAAAGAGCTAGCGTCCGGGGCAGGACCTGGACCGAGCCGGGCAGCGGCGGGAACGTTTTGTTCTTGCCGTGAATTTTGCTTTGATGGATCAGTTGGCAAGGGCCTTGACCAGGCGCTGAGGACGGCCTGCGCTTTGGCGGGTTACCTGAATTTCGGACGAAATTTATCGTCCGATAACTTAGATGGTCCGGTACTTGCCCTGCCTCATGAACCGAGAGTTTCGCTACATTCCAGGAGGAATGCATGGTTAAGAAGATCGCCGCCGTGGCCGGCGGCGTTTTGATCGGCCTGGTCATAGCCTTTGCGCGTGCCGGTGCGTTTCCTTTCTGGGGATCCGACTCCGACGCTTCCAAAGCGCCACCTACACAACAAGCACAGGCAAATCCGGCAGAGCCCCTGCCGGCGCCTCCGGTGCCCGGGGTTCATGTGGCGCCTGCCCCTCCGCCAGCGGAGCCGAACACGCCTGAGCCGAACGAAAAGGTCGGCGTAATCACCTCGTTCGCGCCGCTGGTCAAGAAGATGATACCGGCGGTGGTGAGCGTCAACGTCGTGCAAGATGTGAAGGTCTCGGGAATGCCGTTCGGCGGTGGGCAGGGCGGACCCGGCGACGATAACGGCGGCGGCGATGATGATCCTGGCGCTCAAGGCGGCGGAGGAGATCAAGGCGGCGGAGGGGGACTACCACCTGGTGGCGGCGGCGGCGATCCATTCGATCAGTTGCGCCGCTACTTCGGACAAGGCGGTCAGCGCGAGTACAAACAGCATGGGTTGGGCTCGGGCGTGATCGTGTCGCCTGACGGTTACATCCTGACCAACAATCACGTGGTCGGTAACGCCGATGAAATTCACGTTACCCTGCAGGACAAGCGCGAGTTTACCGCCAAGGTAATCGGCAAGGATGCGAAGACCGATCTCGGACTGATCAAGATCGAGGCGAAGGATCCGTTGCCGGTCGCGCCGCTGGGCGATTCCAACACTACTGACGTCGGCGACTGGGTGATCGCGATCGGCAACCCGTTTAACGTCGGTATGACGGTGACGGCGGGAATTGTCAGCGCCAAGGGACGAATCCTCGGCGGCGACTACGACGATTTCATTCAGACCGATGCGTCGATTAATCCCGGCAACTCCGGCGGACCTCTAATCAATACAAAAGGCGAAGTGATCGGAATCAACACCGCGATCTACAGCCGCACCGGCGCCAACAACGGCATCGGATTCGCCATCCCGATCGACATGGCGCGCAACGTGATGGATCAGTTGAAGGCGCATGGACGGGTCGTGCGCGGATGGTTGGGCGTCGAGATCCAGGAAGTGACGCCGGACCTCGCGCAGTCGTTCGGATTGCCGAAGCCCGAGGGCGCTCTCGTCGCGAGTGCCGATAAGGACGGCCCGGCGGGCAAGGGCGGAATCGAGCGCGGCGATATCGTGCTGAGCTTCAACGGCCATCCGGTCGATGACGAGCATGAACTGCCGGCGCTGGTCGCGCAGACTCCGATCAATCAGAAAGTGCCGGTCGAGGTGGTGCGCAACGGCAAGCACATGACTCTCGACGTCACGATCGGCGAGCGCAAGGAACCGCAGGTGGCGTCGGCCAAGGCTGAGACTCCTGGCGGCAACTGGGGAATGCAGGTCGGCGACATCACGCCAGAGATTGCGCAGCAGTTTCATCTCGAGGGCACCAAGGGCGTGGTAGTCCAGAAGGTCGCGCCGGACAGCCCGTCAGCGGAGGCTGGTCTGCAGCCGGGTGATGTCGTGATGGAAGTCAATCATGACAAGGTCGCGACAGTTTCGGATTTCGTCGCGAAGGCCAAAGACGCGCAGAGCAACAAGAAGCCGGCGCTGTTGCTGGTGCAACGCGGCGGTGCGACGCTGTACACGGTGATCAAGCCGGCCGAGGCGCAGGGCTGATCGCGAAGTAATTACTTGCAGACGAAGCGCGGCGCATCGAGGAAAGTCGATGCGCCGCGTTGTTTTGATGCCAGGCGTTGAAGCCTTGTATGGAAGCTTCGCGAAAATTTGACGTCGTGATCGCCGGCGCCGGTCCCGCGGGATTGGCGACCGCGCTCTTTCTCATGAAGAATCGGCCCAGCTTGGCGGGTCGAATCGTCGCGATCGAGAAATCCGCGCATCCGCGGGTCAAGGTCTGCGCTGGCGGTCTGATTCCCAAAACCATGCTCGCGCTCGATGAACTTGGAATCGCGCTCGACGTTCCTGCCGTCGAAGTGGTCCGCGGCGAGGCGGTGACTCCGGTGGGCGGCGTCGATTTGTCGCGCGGCGGCGACGTGCTCGCCACCGTGATTCGGCGCGACCAGTTCGACGCCATGCTTGCCCGTGCCGCGAGCGATGCAGGAGTAGAAATCGTCCAGCGCAGCCGCGTGCTCGACGTTGTTCAGGACGCAGACGGGGTGCGCGTCAGCACCGAGCACGGCGTCTTCGAAGCGCAAATCCTCGTCGGCGCAGATGGATCCGGCAGCCGGGTGCGTCGCGCGGTATTTGGCACTCGCAAAGAAACAATTGGACGCGCGTTGATGACTGACATCGCGGTCGATCCCGAACGCACGCCCGAATTCATAGAAAAGCGCTACCGGTTCGACTTCCGATGCGTGAGCAGCGGAATCAACGGCTACAGCTGGTCGTTTCCATGCCTGGTTGGCGGCGCGCCGCATCTGAACGTTGGCATCTATGATCAGCGCCCGCACGAATTCACTGTGAAGAGCGGCGAGCAGGCGCGGATGATAGCGGAACTCGTCGCGGCCTTTCCCGAACTTCCGCTCGACGGCTTGCGGCGGCACGCGACGCGATGGCAGTCGTACCCTATTCGATGGTTCGACGCGCGAGACAGCTACGTTCGCGGACGCGTCATGCTTGCCGGCGATGCCGCCGGCGTCGATCCGCTGATGGGCGAAGGCATTTCGTGCGCTTTCGAGCACGGCAAGCTGGCGGCAAATGCGATCGGCAAATTTATCGACGGCGATAGCGCCGCGCTCGCGAGCTACGACCGCACGCTGCATGAAGGTCCGGTCGGAAAGAAAATGAGCAAGCTCGCGTTTGCGGCGCGGCATTTCTACAGTCCGCATCACAAGCTCTTCTTCCGGATCGCGGGCATCAGCCGGCGCGCGCAGGAGATTGGCGTCGATTGGTACAACGGCGCCCGACATCTCGACGAAATACCGACTCGGCATCTGATCGCTCGATGGGCTCGCGCGGTTCTATTAGGTGAGCCTGTGCGGTAGCATTTTGCTGGTGGCTCGTGGTGGAGGGGTAATCTGGTGGCGGATCGAGTGCGAGTGCCGGCGCGAAAGCGCGCAGGTGGAAAGCGGCCGGCGAAAAAGAAGCGGACGCGGCGGCCCGGAATCCTGGTGCTGGCTGCGCTTGCGGCATTGATTTTGGGATTTTTGGCGAAACGAGTGATGATCCCGTCAGCGGTCCACTACATCGCGTATCGACCGCCCGATCAGGCGCAAGCGATGAGAGCAGCAAATCAGCCCGAAGCCGCGCAAGGCGATGGCGACGTCGATGACTCGGCGGCTTCGAACGTGAAAGCAAACGCGGACCCACGCACAGGCTCGGAGAATCTGACGCCCGGCGATCGTGCTCAGCTGAACGCGATCATCAAGCGCAAGGCCAGGTGATGAAGAGCTAGATGTCCGGTTCGATGCAAATAGCGGACGACATGGGCTTTCGTGTCGAGCTCGAGCGCCCGCCGGCGCGAATCGTGTCGTTGGTGCCGAGCTGGACGGAGACGCTGTTCGCGCTCGGCTTCAGTTCCGAAGTCGTGGGCGTTACCAAGTTCTGCGTCGAGCCGGTCGCAGCGGTTGCGTCGATTCCAAAGGTCGGCGGCACCAAGAATCCCGACATCGCCGCAATCGTGAAGCTCGAGCCCGAGCTGGTGATTGCAAACGCTGAAGAGAACCGGCGCGAGGACGTCGAGCGAATGCGCGCGGCGGGTATCCCGGTGTTCACGACGTATCCGCGCACGGTGCCGGGCGCGGTCGAATCGATCCTGCGCCTGGGCCGGGTGCTCAGTCGGGAAGCGCAGGCTGCGGCGCTGGCCAAAGAAATCACGCTTAGCGTGAGCGGAATCGAGGCGGCGCTCGGCGTATGGAGCAAACTGCGGCTTCGCGTTTTCTGTCCGATCTGGAAAAAGCCGTGGATGTCCTTCAACGCCGACACCTATGCGCATGATGTGCTGCGGATGCTCGGCTATAACAACATCTTTGCCTCCGCGGGCGAGCGCTATCCCGTGACGACGCTCGAGGACGCGGTCGAACTGCGTCCCGATATCGTGATACTTCCCGACGAGCCGTATGAATTCGATGAGTCCGACGTCGCCGAGCTGAAGCCTCTCCTGCCGCCCGCGCTTAGCCGCCGCGTACTGATTGTCAACGGCCGCGACCTGCATTGGTACGGCGTCCACATGGTGCTGGGGCTGAAGTCGTTGGCGGAGAGAATGGCGCGGGTGCGAGCCGCGGTTCTATAATCGTGGTTCGACGCTATCCGACGAAAATGAATGTGGGAGATTGGTATGATCCCGAAAATCAGCTTGGCAGCCGCGTTTGTTCTGATGATGGCGCCACCGATGGCATGCGCTTCGAATCGCGACGCAGCGAACTCCGCGTCACTAACCCGCCAGGTGTATCAATCGCCGCCGAGTATGGTCCTCGCGCAGGACGGGCAACCACCCAGTATGGGCACTACCGACAACGACAACGATAACAGCAGCGACAACGACAACGATTCAAGCGACAGCGCGGACGACAATCAGAACGCTGACAGCGATCAGGCGGATCAAAACAGCGCCGGTGCGAATCAGCCGACGATTCCGCCGACGGTTTTAGGAGCGCCCGACGAAGAGCAGAGCGAACCGCGGCAGGCGCCCCCGGTGAATCCGTATCAATAGCCTCGCGCGACTCGCTCAGTCATTCATTCGATAGTTCTTTTTTCGGGGGAGCGACGATGCCTGCACCACTCGACGGAATCAAAGTACTCGATCTTACCAAGCTGGCGCCGGGACCTTTCTGCACAATGATCCTGGCGGACCTTGGCGCCGAAGTGATCAGGATCGAGGAGCCTGGGCCTCCCACCGGAAGACGCGCTCAGCAAGCTGGCGCCGCCGGCACGCGCGCGGCTGCCAACAGCTTCAACAGCTCGCCGCACAACGCGCTGGCGCGCAACAAGAAATCGATCGGGATCAATCTCAAGAGCGGCATGGGCAAGGAAATCTACATTCGGCTCGCGCAGCGCGCCGACGTGATCGTGGAGGAATACCGGCCGGGCGTAGCGAAGCGGCTGGGGATCGACTACGAGAAGCTCTCATCGCGCAACCCGCGGCTGATCTATTGCGCCATCACCGGCTTCGGGCAGACCGGGCCGTACCGCGACCTGGTCGGCCACGACATCAACTACATCGCAACCGCCGGCGTGCTGTCGCTGTTCGGGCGCCCTGGCCAGCCGCCAACGATTCCGCACAACGTCGTTGCGGACTACGCCGGTGGCGGGATGCATGGCGCGATCGGAGTGCTGGCGGCGCTGGTCGCGCGCAACCAGACCGGGCGCGGACAGTACGTCGATATCTCGATGATGGACGGCAGCCTCGCGCTGCTGGCGCAGGCGTTCTCGACATTTTTCGCCAACGGGAAAGTGCCCAAGCGCGGTGAGACGATAAACGACGGCGGGATTCCGAACTACAACGTCTATCTGACCAAAGACGAAAAATACATTACCATCGCGGCGATCGAGCCGTGGTTCTTCGCCAATCTGTGCCGCGCGCTCGGCCGCGAGGATTTCATTCCGCATGAATACGACTCGAGCAAACGCCCGGAAATAACACGCGTGTTCACCGAGACGTTCAAAACCAGGACGCGCGACGAGTGGTTTGAGATTCTGAGCAAGAACGACATCTGCGTCGGCCGGATGCTCACGCTCGACGAGGTGCCGAACGATCCGCAGGTGAAGGCGCGCAACATGATCGTCGAGGTTGAAGGCGACGGCGGCAGAAAGTTCAAGCAGGTCGGCATTTCGGCGAAGTTCTCCGACACGCCGGCCTCGATAAGGTCGCTCGCGCCGCAACTCGGCCAGCATACTGACGAAATCCTCGGCGAGCTCGGCTACGGGAAGGACGAGCTCGACCGCTGGCGCGAGTCGGGCGCGATCAAGTAACAGCGCCGCCGCCGGCGGGAGCGCGGGATTCGTTGCGTTGCCCGCCGCATCGAATCACGGTTAAGATTCGCCTATGCCACAGCCAACTCCGATGTTCATGCGCGGGCCTCACGATCCGATTCGTATCGAGCGCGCCGAAGGCCCATGGCTCTACGCCTCCGACGGCAACAAGATCCTCGACGCGGGCGCCGGCGCTGTAGTGGTGAATATAGGGCAAGGTCGCCGCGAAATCGCCGAGGTCGCTGCGCGCACGATCGCTAATCTCGATTACATTGTGCCGGTGTGGACGTCGCCCGAGCGCGAGAAGCTCGTAGATCGTCTCTCGCGATGGACTCCGGCGGGGCTCACGCGGTTCTTTTTCACCAGCGGTGGATCGGAGGCGGTCGAAGCGGCGCTGAAGTTTGCGATTCTCTACAACAAGGCTCGCGGAAAGCAGTCGAAGAGCAAGATCATCGGGCGCCGCTTTTCGTATCACGGCAACACCATCGCAGCGCTGTCGGCGGGCGGCAGCGGGCGTCGTGCGGATTACGAACATATTCTGCTCGACTGGCCGAAGATCGATCCGACCTACTGCTACCGATGCCCATGGGGCAAAACCTATCCGTCATGTGAGATCGACTGTGCGACCGCGCTCGAGAAAGAGATCCTCAAGCACGGCCCGGACTCGATCGCTGCGTTTATCGCAGAGCCGATGATGGGTTCGAGCGGTGGCGTCGTACCTCCCGTGAAAGAGTACTGGCCGAAGATTCGCGAGATCTGCACGCGCTACGACGTGTTGCTGATCGCCGACGAAGTGATGACCGGCTTCGGCCGCACCGGACGCCGCTTCGGTGTCGATCACTGGGACGTCGTCCCCGACATCTTAATCGGCGGCAAGGGACTCACCGGCGGTTACATGCCGATGGGCATGATCGCGGTCAAGGAATCGCTGGTCGAGGAAGTCGAGGAAGCCAAGGCCGAGTTCATGTTCTACACCTACAGCTCGCATCCGGTGGCGTGCGCGGTAGCCGACGAAGTGCTGGCAATCATGGAGCGCGAGCGGCTCGTGGAGCGCTCGGCAGAAGTCGGCGCGCGGCTCGGCTCGAGCTTGAAGGAAGAACTGTCAGGCCATCCGATGGTCGGCGACATCCGAGGCACCGGGATGTTCTGGGGGATCGAGCTTGTTCAAGACAAAGCGACCCGCATGCCTTTTGCGCCTGAAAAAAAAGTGACGAATCGAGTGCTTGGCGCGTCGGTGCGCAAAGGGATGTTCTTTTATCCGGCGACCGGAATGGCGGGCAAGGCGGGTGGCGACGCGATGATGATCACGCCGCCGTTCACCATCGGTGACGCCGAAATCAAGTTCATCATCAGCACGGCGCGCGCGGCACTCGACGAAATCCAGCCTAACCTGTAGCGTCTGGCGCTAACGTCTTAGCTTCTGGGAGAGACCGGCAAATGGCCGATAGTATCATCGGGCCGACTTCGCATTATTTTTATTCGCAGCGCCTGAAACTGCACTACGTCGATTGGGGCAATCCCGACAAGCCGCTGCTCGTGCTGGTGCATGGCGGCCGCGACCATTGCCGCAACTGGGATTGGGTCGCGCTCGATCTCCGGCAACACTTTCACATCATCGCGCCCGACCTTCGCGGCCACGGCGACTCCGACTGGGCCGTGGGCAGCGGTTACTCGATGATCGACTACGTGCTCGATCTCTCACAGCTCATGAACGCGGTAACCAAAGAGCCCGCGACGCTGATCGGCCACTCGCTCGGCGGCGGGATCGTTTTGCAATACACCGGGACGCATCCCGACGCCGTCAAGCGCGTGGTCTCGATTGAAGGGATGGGTCCGCCGCCCGGGATGATCAAGGACTCGCCCGCCTACGATCGCATGAACAACTGGATCGGCCAGATGCAGACGCTCGCGCGGCGCAAGGTGCGCGAGTATCCGTCGATCGAGGAGGCTCTCGCCCGCATGCGCGAAGCCAACCCGCATCTCAGCCGCGAGCAGGCGCGCCATCTCACGATTTGGGGCATTCGTCGCAACGAGAACGGCACCTACTCGTGGAAGTTTGACAACTACGTTCACGCGACGTCGCCCTACATGTTCAACAATCGCGACGCGCGCGAAATCTGGGGGCGCATCACGTGCCCGACGCTGCTGATTCGCGGCACCGAGTCGTGGGCGGGCGATTGGGTCGCCGACGGGCGCATCCAGGCGTTCAAGCATGCGGAGTCGGTGACCGTCGACAAGGCCGGCCACTGGGTGCACCACGATCGCCTCGACGAATTCCTGACCGTCGCGCGTCGCTTCCTTGGCGTGTAGCTCGTGAGAGATAGTGTGTTCAGCGGGCGGGGTTGCTGATGCGACGACCTTCGCTTTCACTGCGCGTTGACCAGTTCGAATATGTACAGCTGATCCTGCTGGCGGTGACGGTGGGCGTGCTCGCGGCGCTTGGAAATCTTGGCTTTCGCCAGCTGATCGAACTCTTCACGTGGCTGTTTCGCGGGCTCGAGTGGAACGCGCTCGGAATTGGGAAGGGCGGACTCCATCGCGCGCTTATTCCAATCATCCTGGTGAGCGGCGGCGTCGCGATTCTGGTGCTCGACTGGATCTTTCCCGGAGACGTGCTCGGTTACGGCTTTCCGAATTTCCTGGAGATGGTGAATCTCGGCACTGCGCGGCTCAAGCGCCGGTGGATCTTCGTGAAGGCAGCAGGCGCCGCGATTTCATTGGGCGCAGGCGCGTCAGTCGGTCGCGAAGGTCCAATCGCGCAAGTGGGAGGGGCGATCGGCTCGACTATCGCACAGCTCAGAAAACTATCACCTGATCGCGCCAAGGTGCTGGTTGCGGCCGGCGCCGGCGCGGGCATCGCGACGACCTTCAACGCGCCGATCGGCGGCCTGATGTTCGCGCAGGAAATCGTGCTGCTCGGCCATACCGAAATCGCTAACCTTACTTTGCTGATCATCGCCACCTTCACGGCGGTGATCACCTCGCGCGCGATTCTGGGCAACGCGGTCGTCTTCGCCGCGCCCGAATTCGTGCTGCGCAGCTACTGGGAGATGGCGACCTACGCGCTGATGGGCGCGATGCTCGGCGCCCTCGCGGCGGGCTACATCCGATTCTTCAACGCGACCGAGGCATGGTTTCGCCGGCTCGACCTTCCCGTCTGGACCAAGCTCGGAGCGGGACTCGCGATCGTTGGCGTGATCGCGATCTGGCTGCCGCAAAATCTGTCGGACGGCTATCCGGTGATCAACAGCGCGATGGCCGGCGAGTTCGGTATCGGGATGCTGGCTGCGATGACCTGCGCGAAAATCTTCGCCAGCAGTGTCTCGCTCGGATGCGGCGCGCCGGGAGGATCTTTCGGCCCGACGTTTTTCATCGGCACGATGGCGGGTGGGTTGTTCCAGCGCGTCTCGGCGATGGTGATTCCGCACCTCACCGGCCCGCGCGGATCGTATGCGCTGGTGGGCCTCGGCGCATTCCTGGCGGGGACCACGCACGCACCGCTGACCGCGCTGTTCCTGCTCTGGGAGATGACGCATAGCGACACCATCGCGCTGCCTTCGATGATCGCAACGATCACGGCGCTGGTCGTCGCGCGCGCGATCGAAACCGAATCGATCGACGAGTTCCGGCTTGCGCGCCAGGGCAAGACGCTGCAAATCGGCAGCGAACGGCTGGCGCTCACACTGATACCGGTCAGCGCGGTCGTCACCAAAAACGTTACGATTGTGAGCGAGAATACTTCGCTATCGGAAGTGCTTCGCACCGCGGGCGAGACGTCGCAGTCCACCCTGCCGGTGGTTAATAGCGACGGCGAGCTCGCGGGAATGATCGTAGTGCGGGATTTGCTGTCCGTGCTGAGCGGAGGGCAGGAGCTCGGTCCGCTGGTCAACGCGTTCGACATCTGCAATGCGCATTGTTCCACCGTGTCGCTCGACGCGAATCTTGACGAGGCCAGCCAGTTGATGGAGCACGACGGCCTGGACGAAATTCCGGTTGTCGATCCGGCCACTCGGCGCTTTCTCGGCCTCGTCACCGGCCGGCAAATCGCGCAAGCGCTCAACCGCGTGACGGTTTCGCTCTCGACGCTGGCCACACGCGACCCGAATGTCTATTGGGCGACCGGTTATCGCGTGTCGCGCATAACAGTTCC
>Ga0182024_10014733_pt1 | contig 15074 bp, 12 predicted proteins | sample P32metaG_FD_120480 | JGI IMG/M metagenome (GOLD analysis project Ga0182024, IMG submission 120480) | Permafrost microbial communities from Stordalen Mire, Sweden - P3-2 metaG (Illumina Assembly) | ecosystem: Environmental > Terrestrial > Soil > Wetlands > Permafrost | place: Sweden: Stordalen... | reverse complement strand
TGATGCCTCGTCGTTCTCGACGGTGCGCTTGGCGGTGACCGGGGCGAAGATGGCGATGCCCTTGGCCCCCTTGTTCACCTGGCGGCCGAGCGCCTTCCACGTGGTGTACCCCGCGACCTGGGAGGCGTCGGGGCGCTGCGTGACGATGAGCAACACGTTGCTGGCGCTGTAGCGGTGGAACCGATTCATGGCGGCGAGGTAGCCGAGCCAGTCGTCGGACGATTGGAGCTCGTTGACGGCGGCGACGAGGCGGTTGTGGGCCTCGTCGAGCTTGGCTTGGCGCTGCTCGGGAGTGAGCGGAGTGCGACGTGACATGGTGCGGTACCTCCTGGTTCGTGATGGTGGGGATCTCCCGCCATCGCCAGGTGGTGCCGGCCGGGGACCCCGCCCCGGTCAGGGGGCGGCCGCCAGGCCGAGCGCAGGAAGCGGAGCCCGGTGCCGGAGGCGAGCGTGCGAGCCGGCCCGGAGGGACCGGCAACGAGGCGGCGCCCCGGAGCGTCCCCTTGACGGGGGATGGGGTGGCGGCACACTGCGAAACCCTGGCGGGAGAATCAATGCAAGGTCCGCAAGGGTCGCCGAGCGACGGCCTCGATGGCCGGTGCCGGCGAGGGTTTGCTTGAGAGACGTCGGATGCCGTGGGAGTATCCCGACACCACCCGACGGTAGGACTGAGGAAGTGGTGCCCGCCCCCCGAGCTAACGGGCCGTTATGGGCGCTGCTCAGGCGGAGGCTCGGGCGCCAAGTTGCGGCGGTACCAACCGATCGTTGGCCTCGTGCCTTGGGAAAGCATCTGGGCAATCTCTTGGGCGGCCCGCTCGGGGTCCACAAACTCCCTACGTTCCTGCCGATCTGCGATCGCTGCGAGGTGGCGAAGCGTCCGGGCCGGGAGCTTTGTGGTCCAGCGGATCTGAGAAAGCAGCATCGGACACCTCCTGATATAGGGCGGGGATCTCCCGCCACCTCCCGGTGGTGGCCGCCGGGGACCCCGCCCCGGTCAAGAGCGACCGCAGGCCGAGCGCAGGAAGCGGAGCCCGGTGCCCGAGGCGAGCGAGCGAGCCAGGCCGCAGGCCGAGCACCGAGGCGGCGTCCCGGAGCGTCTCCTTGACGGGGGATGGGGTGGCGGCACACTGGGAAACCTGGCGGGAGAATCAACTGCTTGGGCAGCCAGTCGCGCCCGGGCGCCGCCTCGATGGCCGGTGCTGGCTCCGAAGCGCTGAGAGGGTCCGGCGAGCGAGCGCCGCAGTCAATCCGGCAAGCCAGCGCCACAATCGCCTGCACGGCCCTCCGACAGGAACCCTTAGGTCCACCAGGTATTCAAGCGCCCATTTTTCAGCTCGCCCATTTCGCCCACCGCGGGGCAACCACCTGGACGAGGACGCGGGCGACGGGCACGGCCGAAATCGCGGCTGGCGGCAAGACCGCCGGCCTGCGTTTCCTCGGCCACGTCGTCGTCGCTGGCGACGAATGGCCGTCGATCAGCTGAGCCCGGCGAAGGCCTCGTTCAACGCTGACGGAAGCAGAGCTCCGACAAGGTCTTCCTGCCGCCGGCGAAGAGCCGCGGCCTCGACGATTCGACCCCGAAGGAGATCGAGGCGACCAACGAGCAGGCTCACGTCCTCGTGAACAACGATCGGCACATCAAGCGAGGCGAGGAGACCTGACCGGAGACGAGGAAGCTGGAGGCTGTGCGTGAGGTCAATCGTCCGCGTCAATACTTCGCGGCCACGAAGACAATGGGCCAGGAGCGCGCCGTCAACTCCGATGCGGGGACGCAGTACATACTGATCGACCGAGCAGAGTCCGTCCCGGTCAGCCAACCACACTTTGTTCAGGTATGGACGAAGATAGCCAAAGACGACGTCGCCAGGTTGAAATCGAAACTTCCTGCCCTTCATTGCGCCGAGAGGGTCACTCCCGACGCAACGGCCTGTCTGGCTCTCTACGTGCTGAAGTCCGACGAACGACGTAGCCGGGCCCGGATCATCGCCGGGATGAACAGTGTCCGAGACAAAATCAGCGACATCGCCAACTGAGATCTTTCCGACTGCACTTGCGTGAACAACCGTGTCGATAAGACCAGGAAGGAGCGCAACGATCGAACCGGCTCGCGGCTCGTCGAGTCGCGCCACTGCGCGCCGAACGGAATCGGCGACTGCGTCAAGTCGGGCCGCCTGGAGACGTTGCTTGCCGATCTGCGGCAGCGGGATCTCCAGTGCTTCGAATCGTTCGATGGCGAGTGTGCGATTCCGGTCAGCCGAACCCGGTGACGCCTGCTGGATCAGATCGATTCCTGATTCGCTGAGGAAGTACCAACGTGCCCAACCAACGTCGATACGATCATCGATCGGTGCATAGGGTAGGAAGCGGTTGGAGGCTACGCAGCCGGCGTCGGCCAGTGTAGAAACAGCGATCGCCCCTTCCCAACCCTTGATGTTGCTGATGACGAGCCGATCGGGTTGAACCTCGAAGAACCGAAGACTTCCGAGTTGATCCCCGAGCTTCGGCTCGTAGTGGAAGATCCCCTTGCCAAACGACCGGATGCCAATCGAGATGTACTCGAGTGCTGGGTCCGGATAGGCCGCCACCCGCTCGAGTCGGAGCACCTCACCGACTCGGACTCGCTCGACACTCACGAGCCATTGCCGATCTCAGTCTGAAGCTTCTCGAGCAGCGCCAGGATCCCCTTCTCAGTCTCGACCAGCTCGCCGAGGAGCGCCGCCGGCGGACGGTGTGCGAGGTCGTCGCGGCGATTGGGATTGCGAAGGTCAAGGTTGAAGCCGTTCCCTTCGAGGTCGGCGACCGGCACACGCCAGGCCCGTTCGTTCTCCTCTCGCTGGGACCACCACGCCTGGCAGTCGGCAAACTCCTCGAAGCGCATGGGCTTAGTCTTCGAGTACTTCTTGCGACCTTCCGGGGGCTGGATCGCGTAGAACCAGACCTCCTTCGTCCGTCCAGTCTTCTCGAAGAACAGCAGGTTGGAGGGGATGTCGGTGTAGGGAGCGAAGACGCCGTCCGGAAGTCGCACGACGGTATGAAGGTTGCAGTCGGTCAGTAGCTGCTGCTTGATCCGCGCGCCAACGCCGTCCCCAAAAAGAACGCCATTAGGGACCACAATGCCGCATCTTCCGCCATCCTTGAGCTGCCGGACGACGAGCTGGAGGAATAGCCACGCTGTTTCGGCCGTCTGCTTGTCCGCCGGAAAGTTCGCCTGGATGCTCTTTTCTTCTTCGCCCCCAAACGGCGGGTTGGTGAGGATCACGTCAACCCGATCCGCCCTGCTGATCTGCGTGATGGGTTTGGACAGGGCATTGCCCCGGATGATGTTCGGCTGGCCGACGTCGTGCAATACGAGGTTCATCATCCCGAGGAGGTATGGCAGTGGCTTCTTCTCGATGCCGCGCAGGTTGGAGTGCAGGGCCCTACGCTGCTGAGCGGTACGGACCTTCGGGGCGAGGTGTTCGAGCGCCTCAACAAGGAATCCACCGGTCCCGCATGCTGGGTCAAGAATGACCTCGCCAAGTTTCGGATCGACTTGCTGAACGATGAACCGGATGAGTGGCCGAGGCGTGTAAAACTCGCCCGAATCTCCGGCGGCATCGCGCATCTCGCGCAGCATCGACTCGTAGAGGTGGGCCATCGTGTGGATATCGTCGGCGGAGGCGAAGTTGATGTCGTTGACTTTGTTCACGACGTCGCGAAGGAGATACCCGGAAAGCATGCGGTTGTTCGTCTCCTTGAAGACGGCGGCAAGCACGTCCCGTGGGTCGTGGCCGCTCGTACCGGTCAAACCCCGGAGGTATGGCAGGAGCCTGCTGTTGACGAAGGCGAGTAGCGACTCCCCGGTCGGTCCGTTCGGATCAGCGGCCCAGTCACGCCAGCGATACGGATCCTCGATGGCCGGGCGGAAATCACGGGCTGTGATCTCGCGGTTCTGTTCTAGTCCGTCGAAAGCCTTGAGGAATAGAAGCCAGGCAAGTTGAGGGATACGGTCGATATCGCCATTCAGGCCGGCATCCTTGCGCATCGCATCGCGTGCCGCCTTGATGACGGCAGCGAGTTTGGATTGCGGGGAAGCGGGCGAAGCCGCGTTCTTCGGTCGGGGCATGCGTCAGGGCTCCTCTGGTTGGAACATCTCGGTCCACAGCTGGCCTACGAGCGCTTCTGCAGCGGAAAAGGTCAGGGTTTCCACCCTGTGCTCAGCTGCTAGGCGCTCGTAGCGGGCCGACCACGACTCGGGCAGCGCGGGCAGGCCAATCGGCGGCTCGATGCCGTCGCGCTCCGCCCATACCTGGCGTGCCGAGTCCGCCACGAGCGCCACGGCCAACAGCTCGTGCTCGAGAAGCAGGACCAAGTCAACGAGATCGCGGACCCGCGTGTTCTCCCGCTCGCCGAAGTCACGACACATGGCGTGGAGCTTCTCGGCCGCGTGACGATTAACGTCGACGACCTCGACCTCTGTCGCGGGGATACCGGCGAAGTCGAGCAGGTTAGGCAACGTCAGGCGCTCGGTGACAAGGAGCTCGTGAGTGCGCGGCGAGATATCGAGCTGGATGCCGCCGAAGAGCTTGCCGGCGAGGCTCGCCGCGACTCTTACGCGCCATGTGACGTGGCCCGCCCCGTCCGCGCCGAGAATCTGTGGTGGGTTGGTGGTGAACCCGAAGCCATCCCCATCCCGGTCGACGCCGAGCGCTGCGATTACCCGCTCCTGAACGTCGTCGCCATCCTCGACCTCGGCCCGCAGCCCGAGATCGATGTCCTTGGTGAGGCGCGCGTCGTCGTGGAGGCGAACCTCCAACGCCATTCCTCCCTTCAGCACCCACCGACCTGGTTCAGCGGCCTCAAGCCGAGCGACGACACGCTCGAACAGCACCCGCCTTCGCAGTCGGTCGAGGGAGACGCCGGTGTCGACCGAGCGGTTCCGGAGCCGGTCCTCGAGGGCAGCACGAAAGGCCACCGGCGTGGCATAGGTCATGGCGCCGCCTCGGTGGAGATGGCCCGTTCGATGTAGAGCGCAGCCCGAACATCGACGGCCTCGGCTCGGGCGCGCAAGCTCCGAAGAGTCAGGAGGCCGCTTCGCAGGGCGTCGGCGATCGCCCTACCGAGGTGCTCCTCATCGGGAACGAGTGCCGCAACGTCGATGATCGATCGCAGGGGCGTGGTGACACGAAAGCCACTGCGCTGGAGCACATCGGTGTTCGGCAGGTCGGCATGATGCAGAGTGAGGGCACCGTCGCTCATGGTGAACCGTGGCGGCACTGTGAGATGCACGCGGGCCGACTCGAACTCGCCGATTCCGTGCACTGCGAGGGCCGTCTCGTGCGAGACGACGGCACGCCCCTTCGACCACAGCGTCCAACGGGCCAGGTCGTCGTGGACGTCGGCGACCCACTCGGTCAGCCGGAAGAGGCCGCGGTCGACGCGAAGCCAGTTGCCGGCACCGACATGGTGGGCCTGGGCCTGGTAGGAGTAGCCGATCGCCTTCGCCTGGGCCGCGCTGAAGTATCCGGCCTGTTCGGAGGCCAGGCTGAAAAGCCGTCGTCGGAGGTCCCTCCGGTCGGTGGGCACGCGTCCATCCTATATCGGCACTTGATTACAGCGCACAGCTAGGAGCTATAACTACAGTTTCAGTTGAGGATCAGGCCGCGTAGAGCAGCTCAGCCAGGCGTGCCACCGCCTCTACAAGCGCATCGGCAGATCCGAAGCGACCGGCGATGTCGACCGGCGAGCCCAGGCCCGAGAGCGGGGGAACCCGCAGTACCTCAGGATCGTCGAGTTGGCTGACCCCATGCTCGGCGTACTTGTCGAGAAGGTAGCCAAGGACCTCGCGTGCGGAAGGTTGGTACGACTCGAAGAAGGCGGCGTGCTCCTTTCGGACACGTCGGGCCCGGTCCGTGCGGGTCGCCAGGGGTTGGTTCCAAGCCAGGTGGACGAGCGCATCGATCGGATCGGCCTCGGCGAGACCTGTGCGCTCGATGAGGTCATCGGCGTCGATGCCGTGTGCCTCGAGGGCGTCGAGCACCTCACGACGGCCGACGCGTTCGGCCCACTTCGCTCGGAGCTTATTCGGGTCCGGATACAGCGACCGGACGGTCTCGGTCACGAAGTCGCGGTATTCGACGAGCCGGAGTCGCTGCGTCTCTGGATCGAGGTGGTAAGTCGCCTCACCGATCACCCACACTTCGACATCATCGACGTAGAACTTCACCGCTTCTTCGTCATCCAGATCGTCCGGATCGACCGAATCATCATCGAATGGGCCACCTACGTCACCGGGGTCGAATCCCGGTTCCGGCTCCTCAACTTGTGCGTCATCGACGACGTTGCCGTCCTCGTCGACTTCCTCGTGGACGATCTGTTCGGGAGGCCCGTCGAACTCGGGGTCGGCAAAGAGGGCGGTCGCTCCGGCGTAGTCGATGATGTCGAACGACAGCTTGTCCTCGTCGGGGAACAGCCGCGTACCGCGACCGATCATCTGTTTGAACAGGGCGATCGAGCCAATCGGTCGGAAGAGGACGACGTTGCGCACCGTCGGAAGGTCGACGCCGGTCGAGAGCATCTCCGACGTCGTTGCGATCACCGGTACGTCCTTTTCGGTGTCGGCGAAGTCACTGAGGTAGCCCCGGCCGATGCCGCCCTCGTCACTCACGATCCGCACGACGTAATTCGGGTGCTGCTTGGTGAGGTCGGCGTTGGCGTTGTGCAGCGCCCGACGCATCTGGTCGGCATGCTCCTGGTCGACGCAGAAGACGACCGTCTTCGCCCACCGGTCCGTCTTGTGTAGGTGCTCGCTGAGGTGTTTCGCTGCCGCCTCCGTCCGACTGAGCAGTGACACCACGCGCTCGAAGTCCTTCGTGGTGTAGAGCCCATCGGGGATCTCCTTGCCGAACAGGTCGAGCTGGCCCTGATCGGGGGCGAAACCGTGGGCGTCTGGGCTGAGTACCACCCGGCGCACCCGGTAAGGGGCGAGGAAACCATCCTCGATCCCCTGGGCGAGGGAATATTCGTACAGTGGGTCGCCGAAGTACGCATAGCTGTCGACGGTCTCCTCCCGCTTCGGGGTGGCTGTCATCCCGAGCTGCGTCGCGGGGGAGAAATAGTCGAGGATCGCCCGCCACGATGACTCCGCTCGGGCGCTTCCACGGTGGCATTCGTCGACGATCACGAGGTCGAAGAAGTCCGGGGCGAAGGCACGGAACATGCCGTTGGGATCCTCGCCGCTGTCGGCCAGCTGCTGGTAGAGGGCGAAGTAGATTTCCCGTCCGGCCTTCGCCTCGCTCTGAAGCTTCCAGATCGGGGTGTTGTCCCCGGCGCCGAAGGCCGGCTTGTACTCACGGTCCATCGGCTGGTCGATGAGGATGTTCCGGTCAGCCAGGTACAGGACTCGGGGATTGCGGCCCTTCCGCCACTCGCTCTTCCAAAGCTTCCACACGATCTGCATCGACACGAACGTCTTTCCGGTGCCCGTTGCCATGGTGAGCAGCAAGCGCTTGTCGCCTCGGAGGATGGCAGTAACCGACCGGTTGATGGCGGTGCGCTGATAGTAGCGAGGTTCCTTCACCGTGCCATCGGGATTGCGTAATGCGCGATTGAACGGCAGCAGGAGTCCGTCGGCGACCGAATCGTCAACGATTCCCTTCCAAGCCCGGTACCGGGCCCACAGCGCGTCGGGAGACGGGAATGACCTGAGCTTCTCGGTCTCCTGCCCAGTGTCGCGATCGTCTTCGACGATGCCCTTGCCGTTGGTCGAGTAGGCGAACGGCAGGTCAAGCAGCTGGGAATAGTTCTTCGCCTGCTGAAGGCCCTTCCCGGGTATCGCGTACTCTCTCTTTGCCTCCACCACGGCGACCGCCACGCCGGGCTCGAACTCAAGGACGTAGTCAGCTCGAAGCGCTTCGGCGCGTCGGTGCTTCTTCCCGACGGGCACGATCCGACCGTCGGTAATCCGAAATTGTTCGGTGACCTGGTCCTCACCCCATCCCGCCGACCTGAGGAGCGGAAGCACGTAGTCACGACACGTGTCCCTTTCCAACGGTCCGGCCGACATGCAAGCACCGTAATGGGGGCGAGACTCGGCTGACTGACGTCAGTAGCTGTAGGGACCCCATGCTCTGATCAGAAAGGTGGGCCACCAGCCTGTGATGGCGTCGTCGAGGCGACGCCGACTTAGACCGCCCGCGCGCCGACGGACAGCCCGCTGGTAGAATGCCATGACTGTAGTTCCACCGATGTAGCTAGTGGTGGATGCCGGACGATGACCGAGGAGAACGCCGGTGAATGTTGTGGAGCGCATGGTCAATAAGGAGCGTCGGACGATCGCCCCGGCCGCGGGCTGTGGGCCTCGATCCGACCGGGATGCGAATTGCCGGCTGTTCCATACGCTGCAGTTCGGCCCGTGGCTCACCCCGGAGTTCCCGTTCCCGACGACTGCGCCGCACGGGGCTCGACCTGCCCTACTGACCTCGGGGCACCAGGGTCGGGCCCGCCGCCTATGTCACACCTACCGATCACAATCAAGTGCGCGCCCGGTCTGCGGCCGCGCCGAGCCAAGGAGCACACGGGATGGACCTGAGGAACGCCTTCGACACCTTTCAACGGGGGGTCAACGCCGACCCCGAACAGCTGACCGAAGCTCGGCGACGCCGCAACCTCGTCAAAAAGGCCTTCGGCACCGAGGCCGACGTGATTGAGCGCTTCCCGAGCGGGTCCTTGGCTCGGGGCACCATGCTCGAACCGATCCACGACGTTGACTACATCCTTGTATACGACTCGGCCGCTCATCCCGACTGGGGAGAGCCGGGACCGTCGTCGGACGGGGCGCTCAGTTATGTGGGAGGGCGGATCAACACCCTACTGGGAGCCACCAGCGGCACCGTGGCTAACGAAGTACGCCTGGCCGCTCCCCGCAACCATTGCGTCAAGTGCTTCTTCGACGATCCCGAAGCCGAGCTGCCTTTCACCGTTGACGTCATGCCCGCCCTGCGCCGACCAGACGGCACGCTCCTCATCCCGGAAAAGCACTCCGAGCTGTGGGTGCCGGCCCACCCTGAAGACCTCATCGCCCGCATCGCCGCTCGGCACGTCACCTGGAACCGCTTTGTCCCCCTTGTGCGGGTCCTCAAGCACTGGAACGCCAAGGTTTCCTGTGCCGGGATGAAGTCACTTGTCGTTGAGGTCCTGGCCTACAACTGCATCCCCCAAGACTTCGTCACTGGTATCTCCGAGCATCGACCCGAAGCCCTGGCCCGGTTCTTCACCTCGGCCGTGGTGGCCATCGACCAGCCTATCTGCGACCCGGCGGGCATCTGCGGGGAAATCCAACCTGACCTCGACGTAGCCACCGTGCGGGCCAAACTCCAGCTGGCCTCGGACGCCGCCTACCTGGCTCGCGCCGCCGAGCAGCGTGGCGACACCGATGCCGCCATATGCCAATGGCGCAAGATCCTCGGGGATCTGTTCCCCGAACCCCCGGGCGGCTGCGGCAAGGGCATCGCTGCTGTTCCCCTCGTGGCCCCCCGCTTGATCCGAGACACGCCCCAGGGATCGTGATGATCAACACGCCGGTCCGGTGGTACGAGGCGCACCCCGAGCGCTGGCAGCGCGAAGTCGAAGCCATGACCGGCGTCGCGCCCAAGCTGGCCTGGCGCGATGAGTTGGAAGACACCACGGGAGGGGGATGGGTCGGCACGGCCCCGGACTGGCCGTTCGAGCGCGATCGGCCGCCCGATCTCGATGCTTTCCTGGGCGGTGGCACCTTCAGTCTGGAGGTCCGCTGCAGCCCCGCCCATCCCGCGGCCATCCCCGGCGTCCATCCCATCGACCCCGTCCCCGATCTCTACGTGCGCACGAACCAGGCGTGGCATGTCATGGGCGACGGATCCCTGTGCCTGCTACAGAGCGCGTTGGATTGGACCGGCCGCGAGCTGGCGGCCGAGCTGATCGTCAAAGCCGCCGGCTGGTACCTGGAGTTCCTCCTCCTTCAAGCCGAGCGGATCGAAGCCATGACCGTGGCCGGCATCGCTACCGACGACCAGCTCGACCACCACTTCACCGCCACCGCGGGCCCGACCGGGGGAAGGTCTAATGGATGAGCTGGTCCTCGTGCCCGGCGCCGTCCTCGAAGTCCTCCTGGCCACCCAGGCCCCTTGGGGATACCTCGCCTTCACCGACGACGATAGCGAACACCTCAGCGTCGTCAGCCACTACAGCGCCGAGGACGGACCCCGCTACCCGATCAACGCCGGGTTCTTTGCCGATCACTACACATTCCGATACGGCAACGAAGTGTGGCGAGGTGTGTGGTACCGAGTCCCCACCGAGATCAACGACGCCACCGGACCTCAGCTCCGCCGCCAAGAGTCGGCGATTTCAACCCAGTTCCTCGAAGACGCGGTGCAAGGCTGGCGTCAGCCCCCGGTCGGGGCAGCAATGGTGGTAATCACCATCGCCGACGGTGACGAAGGGCCGAGCGCTCTGGCCTGGGCCGTGTCCCGACAAGGCGCCCAGCCGCTGGCCACAACCGTGGTGCCCGAGGACCCCGACCCTACCGGGCTCCTTCGCTCAGGTTGGCCCATTGGAGACATCACCTCCCGCCTGTTCACCATCATCGGGCTTGGCAGTCTCGGCAGCGCCGCCGCCGACGCCATAGCCGCCTACGGCGCCCACCGGTTCGCCTTCGTCGATCCCGATCGATTGCTTCATCACAACCTGGTCCGCCATCGAGCCGCCCGTCGCCTACTTGGCAAATACAAGGTTCACGCGGTGCGCGAAACCCTGCTGGCCCAACGCCCCTACCTCGACATTGCCACCTTCACCACCAGCGTGGTGGATGACGCCGACCGCATGCGACCACTGTTCCGGAGCAGTTCGATCGTGGTCTGCTGTGCCGACGGCATCCAGGCCAGAACCGTGTGTAGCCACCTCGCTCGCGGGGCGAACGTGCCCATCGTGCTGGCTTGCGTACTCGACGACGGCGCCTTCGGCGAGATCATCCGTCTCCGCCCCAGTCGCAGAGTCGGATGCCTGCAGTGTCAACGGGCCCAGGCCCGAGACGCAGGCCACATTGACCCCGAACCCGGACTCGAACTGCCATATGGAACGGGCGACTCCCACCGGCCCATGACTGCGGTGGGCGGCGACCTTGCCCTCGTTGGTCAACTGGCGGCGAAGGTGGCGGTGGCCACACTCCTCGAAGCCGCTGGCCATGCCGACCAACGGCTGGCCGGCGACCACAACATAGTGGCCCTCCGCCCCGCACCCGACGCCGCCTACCCATTCGATCTCCCACGTGCCGGCGATACCCGCTGGCTCGCCGCGGCCCCACCCCAGCCCGACTGCCCAACGTGCGGCTGCTGCGCATGATCACCACATGCCGGAGCACCGACACGCCCATTACCATCATGCAAACAGCATTGGCAACCCTCCGCGCCGAAGCGTCGGTATCGGCGGACGGCCGAGAAACGGGCGGGATCCTGCTCGGCCACGATCCCTGGACCGGTTGCGAGGGTAGCGCTCCCGGTCCGCTCATCCGCCACACCGGCGACCCCGGACCTGACGCCGTTCGGCGCCCGACGTTCTTTCGTCGCGACTACGCCCACGCCCAGCAGCTTGCCCTCGACGCCTTCAGCCAAGATCGAAGCGAGTGGGTTGGGGAATGGCACACCCACCCCCGAGGGCCCCGTCACCCAAGCCGCGCGGACGACCGCATCTACCACCGCCATATAGCCGACTCTGCCCTTAACCTGGACCGCTTCGCCGCCCTCATCGTCACCCCCACTCTCGCCTGGATTGACGGCCGACCCCGGCGGAGCTGGCGGAGGATCCGATGCACAGCCTGGATCGTCGATTCCCGGCTCAGCCACCGGGTTCGTCTCGTCGTCGTCGATGGCACCAAAGATGGACATCGCCGACCGACCGGGACCCTGGATCCTTACGCCATCGGAGACTCATCATGAAATCCTTGACCGCCCTTGTCAGCTACCAGTGGGACGACGCCGTCGCTGCCGAGCTCATCCACGAGGAACTGGCTCTCCGAGGTTTCGTGGTCATCCACGACCGCTGCACGTTCCTTCACGGCAGCCGCCTCCCAACCAACATGGCCGACGCCGTGGCACGTTGCGACGCATTCGTCGCTTATCTCACCCCCAGCTCCCTTTACCTCAATGCACCAGCAGGTGCCCCGCGCCCGGCCATCGACGATGAATTCCTACCCGTTATGCAACGCAGACGCCGATCCTTAGCTGATGTTGGACCTCCTCGTCCGGTGATAGCGGCGGTCACCCACGGGTTGGGCGATCCCCGCCGTGAAGCGCCCGACGCCGTGCGCCAAGCGACTGGCGAAGAAATCTCCACCCTGTGGACTATGGAGCTGGACCAATCCACCGAGCGCATCACTCAGCCCGAGGCGGCCAATCTCGCCAGCCACGTGCTCTCAGCCGTGCTCGTACCGGCGAGCGACGAGGACCAGGAGATGGACATCACCGTTATCACCCGCGGCACCGGGCAGCCACCTACCTTCCTCACCGTCGATGCAACCAGCCTCCTCGGCGGCGCCGATCACCGTCCCGGGGATCCGCAGGAATGGCGCCGCTATCTGCAGGCCCTGCGGGATATCGAGGCCACTCTCGCCGCCTGTCGCACGACCCGGCGCCTGCGCGTCGATCCCCGGGCCCATCTGACCGGTGCCGTGGCCATCGGTCGGATCTTCAATCAGTCGGGCCACTGGAATCTCCGGGTCGTCGGCCGCGCCGGGACGGCCGGGCTCTCCAAGTCCGACAACCACGACCAACTAGCCGTTACCTGGGAACGCATGGGTGACGAGCGCGACGTGGCTGTCCACATCGACCTTCTCGGTCACCCCGTATCGGAGCTGGCCACCGCCCTGGCCCGGACATTGCCGCCACTCGCCGGCCAGCTCGACATCACCCGCCGCGATCCCACGAGCAGCCTAACTTCCGCCGACGTGTCTGACATGGCCAACGTCGCGACCACAGCGATACGCCGCGCGGTCACCGACAGCCGGGCGCACCACCTGCACCTCTTCATGGCGACTCCCGCCGAATTTGCCGTACTCCTCGGCCACCGCATGACCGCCCTGCATGCCGACCTACAGCTCTACGAAAGAGCAGTCGACTCCTACTTACCGTCGCTCGTAATTCCGGCGGCCACGCCGTGAACGGGTACCAACAGGGATCAGAGGCAGCGGATCTCGACCTCGTCTACCCGGCGGTACACAACATCTTGGTGAGGGCCTAGAGGGACGGGGCCTTCACGTGATCAAGTAACTCGGCCCTGGTGGTGTTCGATTCGATAGCCGACTAGGAGACGTGGACACGATCGCAGCCGACACCACCAAGCATCCATGACCCGCACATGATCATTAGAACGAAGGGGGCGACGGGACGTCACTTGGATAGCTCATTGCGAAGTCTCTAATACAGTTCTCCCCTGAGAATTCGCGAACGATGTTTGAGTCGTCGTACCCCAGCTTGTAGAGAACTTCCTTCACCGGCTTGGTATCGAGATTGACAAGGCAGAACCTCGCCGCCGTAAGACCTTCAGCACCGGGTGGGAGGTTCTCCCTGAGCATCGAGGTAAATACCAAGTCAGTGAGGGGAAGCGAGTAGCCCATCAGCACAACTCGTCGAGGATGACGCAGGGCCTGGGCGGCTCGCTGCCACATCTCCTTTGTCACTGGATTGCGGTAGTAAGCCGACTTCGTAGCTGTGGGCGGGACAATGAACGGCACTCTGCCAGGCAACCGCCTGCGTCGCTCATCTTCGTCAGCTTGTTCCCAGGACTCAAACCCTCCGCCGAGGTCCCAGGTATTGAGCGTGGCACCGGTGATGTCGCCGGTACTCCAGTACCAGTTAAGGGACCCGTGAAGTTTCAACAGACTGAACGTCTCGGCCAAGGGACCAGCAAGGCGACTGGGGTGCGCGGGAGGGGGCGGGAGGTCACCGAGGATGTCTCGTGGCCTAACCCTCTCTCCTTTCGGTGGGTGGAGATCCATGAGTTCAGAACTGAGAACTGCGTACTCGATCAAGTTGTCGTAGTTGAAGGTGAGAACCGTGTTCCGGCGTCGGTGAAACTCTGACACCAAAGTGCTCAGCCAGTCTGGACATAGGCCAGAGCCGAGGGTCTCTATCTGGCATCGGCTCAAGGCGACATGGATGACCGAGCTGACCGTTTCGAAGAGACCTCGGTTGGCCGCATTAGCGGCGTCGTCGTAGTCAGGTTGGTCCTCGGCAAGGCGCGACAACCATTGCTCGAAGTACCCCCCCATGAACTTCGACTCGGGAAGCCAGTGCTCCCAGCCGCCCGCGATGAGAGCGTTCCTCAGCGATTCCCCCAGCGCGTCGGTGAGCGGCATTTGCTTGGACACGGCATGGGAGAATCCCGCCCCAAGCACGAAGACGTCAGTGGCTGCCTGCACAGTGATTGTGGTGCTCCCGGGAGCACCACGGGGAGGTCGTCGTCTCATCCGGCACACCTCACCTCGTCGGCATCCATTTCGTGCTCCACCTCCATAGTGCCCGGTCGAGGTCCCAGAAGCTCACCCGGAGCCGCTTGGCGATCGGCTCGTACCGGCCCCTGTAGGTCCAGTAGCCGGGGAGACTGGACTTGGTGGGCACCCTTCGGGGGCTGAGGCGGCACCTCGACCACAAAGGTTGCCAGCAAGCACGAGCGGGCGGGCGGGCGGCTCTGACTAGGGCATCGACGGTCCGGAGGATTTAAGGCGGTTGCCTGGTTGCCTCCTAAACCCAAGCCCCCCTCCGCCTTCCCGTCCCTCCGCCCCGTTTCTGGTGGCGCTCTGCGGCGCCGGATGCCCGGGCGGTCGTCGTTTCGCCCAGTTTGTTGCAGCATCGCTAGAACGCAAAAAGCCCTCCATCACTGGCGACCTCCCAATAGCCGCCCCCGTCGGGTGTCGTAGCCAAGGCCACGATGGGCTTATTTGTCGTTTGCCAGTCTTAAGGGACCACCTCTTTGCCAGAAGCATGGGACCACTTCGCGTCCGCTTCGACCGGCTGTCACGATGATCTCGGCAGTCGCCTGAGCTGTCAAATGCGCCGACGTCG
>Ga0182024_10014732_pt1 | contig 15075 bp, 9 predicted proteins | sample P32metaG_FD_120480 | JGI IMG/M metagenome (GOLD analysis project Ga0182024, IMG submission 120480) | Permafrost microbial communities from Stordalen Mire, Sweden - P3-2 metaG (Illumina Assembly) | ecosystem: Environmental > Terrestrial > Soil > Wetlands > Permafrost | place: Sweden: Stordalen... | reverse complement strand
TCACCGCTGCCGGGCCGCAGGCGATCGAAGCCCTACGCACGAACAACTCATTTAAGACAGTCGGCATCGCCTTTCGTCAGAAACCGCCGATGGAAATGCTTGCCCGCGCTGCGGATCGATTGACCACCCTGATCGGTGATCCCGTCATCCCGTTGGAGGATGAGATCAGCAAGGCGGCGGCCAAGCACTTTCCGCAACTTCAACATCGATTTGGACCCTTGGCGGAAAAGCTTGATTCGCTTGGGGTTGGCGGGCCAGAAGCCGTCCGGACGCTCGGCCAAGAACTCGCGGATTGCCTACTCACCGATGCATCTGACGCTTCGCAGCGCATGGGTGGCCAGCAGTCTCCCTTGTACGACGGGCTGAAATGGGCCTCGGAAGTTGATCTTGCCCTCAAGCAGGGCTTGGAAAGCACGGTTCGCGATCTACAGCGGCATTGCCGCGAGATTCAATCATTGCCTGATTCTGGTGTGCCGGGCAAGCTCCGCACCGAGTTGGCTGAGGACTTGGCTACGCTGCAACAACAATTGCGGGGGAAGGATTTCCATAAGCACGCCGCCGACTTCAGCACCTCCCTAACCTCGATCATTGCCCGCACGCGAGATGCCGCCATCGCGTTGGTTGATGCCCAACGGTATACGGTGAAGTCCGCCGAGGATGCTCTCCAACGTCTGGCTGAGTGGGGCGAGTTAACACAGGAAGAGCGTTCGAACGAGTTGGCCACGCTCGATGCGTTGGTTATCCAAGCGTCTCAGGATCTCGTCGGCCTCAAAACGCTCCTCAACCAGGAATACGTCATCGCGACTCGCGTCGCAGAGGCCCGCCGAAATGTGGAGCAGGTCGGGCGACGTCGGAAGCTGGAACGGATCGCCGAGGAGAAGAAAAAGTTGGAACAAGCCGGTAAGACCAGAATCAGCCAAGCCATCAGGATACCGAAGGTGTTCAAGAATATCGCACAGCTTGACGCGGTGATCGTCCAGCTTCAGAAACTGCGAGAAGATTGCTCGGTTTACTCCGATGTCGACGTCACAATCCAGTTGGGGGAGTAACTGCGCATGGCGTTCGATCAACCTACTCGAAACCGTCTTCAGCGATTTGTCGCCGACGCGCGCAACATCCTTACCGCCGAATTCACCCGGCAATGCCAGGCCGAATATGGATTGGACCCAGCCACCGGCGCCGTCGCCGACTTGGCGAAGCTCACGCAGTTGAGCGATGCGGACCGAGCAACCGCGAGCATTCTGCGAGAAACCCTCCGCCATTATCTAGCCGGGCACGCCAAAGTCCCGGTCGATTGGGACGCGGCGGTTCGCCGTGGTCGATTGCGGTGGGTTCAGTCGTCGGCCGCGGGGCTCGACCATTGCCTGGTGCCGTCGGTTGTCGAGTCGTCGATCGTGGTCACCAGTGCCTCGGGCATTTTGGGCGATCAGGTGTCGGAACAGGCGCTGGCGCTGTTGCTCGGCTCGCTGCGGCAATTGCCGGTCTTTTTTCGCGCTCAGCAGAAACGCGAATTCATTCGCCGGCCGACGCGCGATTTGACGGGCGCCACGGTGCTGATTGTCGGTTTTGGCGGAGTTGGACGGCGGATCGCCGAAGTATTGCGGCCGTTTCGAGCACGGATTCTGGCCACCGACGTGTTTGCGGTCGATCGGCCCGACTATGTCGAGCGGCTGCTGCCGGCCGACCGGCTCGACGAGCTGTTGCCGGAAGCTGAGATTCTGATCCTCTCGGCTCCGCTGACCGCCACGACCCGGGGAATGATCGACGCTCGGCGGATCGCGCTGCTGCCGCGCGGAGCAGTCTTGATCAACGTCGCGCGGGGGCCGATTGTGGTCGAGGCCGATTTGGTCGACGCGCTGCGAACCGGTCAGCTCCATGCCGCCGGCTTGGACGTCACGGTCACCGAACCGTTGCCGGCGGAAAGCAAGCTGTGGGAACTGCCGAATCTGATTCTCACCCCGCACGTCGGTGGGCAAAGCTCCCGGCGGGCCGAGCAAGTGACCGACTTTTTCTGCGACAATCTCAAGCGTTATCAAGCTGGCCGGCCGCTCGTGAATCTGGTCGACAAGCGGCTCGGTTTTCCGGTGCGGGTGGGAAAACCGGCGTAGAGCGGCGTCGCGGCACCGGAACGTTGGGCCGATTGGAGACGGCCTGCGGGCGAACGCAAGTCTGTATCATTTCCCCAACACCTGAACCCCGAGGCTCGCGGCGGCATGGCGAAGAGCGTCATCGAGCGATGCCAGAGGCAGTCGCCGGCGAAGTGCGACATCCAGGTACGCGGCATCGTAACTGGTCAGGCCGTGGCTGCGGCACAAAGGAAGAAGATGGTTAAAGGCTCGACGGAAGACCTCGTCGTCTGCTTGAATGTCGAAGAACGAAAGCAGCTCGACGAACTGCCGTGAGTCATCGAACGAGACCCGTCCGCGCTTCTCTGCCATCGCCAGCACATTGGCAACTTCCAGGAACCAATGTCCAGGAACGACGGCCGCTTCCGAGGCCATGCGATCCTGAACCTCGGCGGCCTCCGGCGTGCTTTCGTCCGCGAAGCACCAAGCCATTGGGATTGAGCAGTCGAGGATCAGAGTCGGAATCATTTTCGCCCCTCCGCGACCAAATCTTGAACCCGAAGACCGCTCAATCGATTACGACTTGCCAGCTCCCGCATCTTGAGGATGGCCTGCTTGCGCCGATCGACGGAATGGGTTGGTAAAGCGGGAACCAACCGAGCCACCGGGTGGCCATGCCGGGTGATCGTGATCTCCTCTCCTGCGGCAACACGTTCGAGGAGTTGCGAAAACCGCGTTTTGGCTTCGTAGGCCCCAACTGTGCTGTCAGAAGTTTTCATGGTTCAAACCTGCTCCAGCGAAAATTTTAGACTAGTCTAAGACTAGTCTAAATCATCGATATAACAAAGTCAAATTTGCCGGCTTTTGTTGGCTGGATCTGAACCGCAATTACGTTGGCCGGCCGCTGTTGAATCTGGTCGACAAGCGGCTCGGTTTTCCGGTGCGGGTGGGCAAGCCGGCGTAGGGCGGTTGTGCGTCGGAGGACGTCAGCCGCCGCCATGCAGGCGCACCTCGACCCGGAGCACCTCGATCGCTTCGGCGGCCTTGACCGTGATCGTGTCGGTGTTCCGACCGGGCAACGCTTCCAGAGGGATTGAATAGGTCAGGAGGCGGCTGCCATTCAGGGCCTCGTCGCCGCGGAGCGTGCCGGCGACACCATTCACGGAAACGATCGCCGACACAGCGGCACCGCCCGGGGCGGCCACTTCGATCGTCGCTTCGGCCAGCCAGCCAGCGGGCGGAGTTGGCCCCAAAGGCAACGTGAACGAGAGCTCCTTTCCGCTGGCCGGCAACGGCGGCCGGTATGTCTCGCCGGGAACCAGGACGTCGCGATAGGTCACCGCGTGGCGACGAGGCAGGCGCGAGAGGGCGTCGAGCGAGGAAAACGTCGTCAAGACGCGTTGGTATTCGGGGATCGGCCAACCTGGGTGCCGATCCTGAAAATAATTGAACAGATAAACGGCATCGGCTCCGCCGGAAAGCACGGCGACGGCCGCTCCCGCCGCTTCCTCGATGGTTACCGCGCGATGCGCAGTGGCAGAGCAGGGCCGGTAGAGGACTTCCAAACCGCCGGCCAACGTGACGTCGTCTCCCAGCAGCCGGCGCCACTCGGCAAGGGGCATGTCGAACTGGAGCGTGGCCCAGCGCGGCGTCACCACGACAAGGTCCACCAGGCCTTCGCGGGCCCAGGTGGGTGCATCCAACCCCAGTCCGAGCGCCGTTTGAGGAGAGCTAGGGACGCGGACGCCGAGCTTGATTGGGTGGCCGCGGCGTTTGGCCGTCTCGTCCGTGAGTTTGCGGACCTCGCGTACCATCGTGGTCAGCAGCGCGCGGCCTTCCTGCTCCTTTCCTTTGCTGAACAGGTAGGGCTCGCGCATGAAATCGAGTTCGAGCCCGTCGATGTCGTAGCGCGCGAGCGTCTCGACCACGAGTGCCAGGTAGTGTGCTCGCACCTCGGCGTGGGCGTAGTCGAGCGACTGGCCAAAATAGCCCGGATCGCCTTGGCGGAAGAGTTCCGGCTTTCGCCACAGCGGACTATGAAACGGATGGTCGAGGTTGGCGTTGTAGTGGCAATCGTTCATGCGCAGCGAGATCCACGGCGAGATGCCGTCGTGGCGGCAGCGCTCGATGACCCGGGCCGGATAATCGACTCCCTGGCGATGGACTTCGAGCATGTTTCCGACGAGCTTTCGCCAGGCCTGGCGCTCTTCCTTCGCGATCGGGGCAAGGAATGGCTGGTCGTCGGGGCCGTTGGGATCGTAGCCGTCCCAGAATGCCTCCCAGACCTCGCTGCGGTAGTTCGTTCGCCGCGCGTTGGTGTTGCAAAACAGCACCGTCACGCCGGCTCCGGCCAGGACGTCAATGTAGCGATCGATCGTCTGGCCGGCCTCGCCCGCGGGAATGTCGTGGTAGTAGAAAAAGTTGGTGGCGTCCTCGTTCTGCAAGAGGCCGCGTAGCTTTTCACTCTTCGCGGCGGTCGGGTGTGGAGAAGCCCTCTCGCCCTTCGCGGCCGCTGGCTTTGACGGCTGCGTTTCCGTCCCATCGGCGGCGATTGCGCCGCCTGCGGCAGGCCAGACGAGCCAGAGCAATAACAGCCGGCTCAATCCCACGAACGCGGCCCGCTTTACCGAGGCGCGATCGCGACGAATATTTCGCTTCATGATGCAGTTTCGCCTGTTGGTCGCTGTGCGTTTGTGGCGTGGTGGATTGGAGAGAATCGCGAAGAATCGTTTGAGAGAACGGGCAATCGGTCAGCGCCGGCGGCCGACGGCGATGATTGCGTGTTCCCCTTTCTTGTCGATGCTTTTCCGGGAAGTCACGAAAATGCGGTGGCCATCGGTTGCGGGATCGGTAAACAGCTCGGAGCCCTCGGAGGGGCGCAGCTTCCAACTCAACTTGTTCGTCGCGATGTCGACAGCGTAGAGCTGACCGCTTCCGATGGCGAAATAGACGTTCTTACCGGCAAGGATGGGAAAGCTGTAGGTCATTGATTTCCGATCGCTTTCGTCCGTCGCCTCGAAGGTTTGAATCTTTTCTCCGGACACTACCGAAAGCTGAAAGAGTCGGCCGCCGTGGCAGGGAAGAAAGACAGAGCCGTCGTGCACGGCAACTTGCGAGGCGAGCCAGCTTGGGGACTTGAACTTCCAGAGCAGTTTTCCGGTGGCACGATCTAGGCAGTACAAATGTGTGTCCTGGCTCGCGATGTAAACGCGATCGTCCACAATCGTCGGAGCGGGACTAATCCAGCCGGCGGCTTGGAACGCCCAGCGTCGTTCGCCGGTCTCGCAATCGAGAGCGATGACGCGCGATTGATCGAAGACGCATTGGATAAATAGTTTTCCATCGCAAGCCGAGCCGTTGGGCCGGGCGACGGTCTTTCCAACGCGAGCACGCTTGCTTGCAAAGTCATCGCCGGGTGGATCCGGTGGAGCGTCGACGCCGAAGTCATGCTTCCACAGAACCGCGCCCGTCGTTCGATCGAGGGCATAGGCCATGCCGTCGTAGGCGGAGGCAAACAGACGATTCCCTACGGGAAGCGGCGTGGCTTCGCCGGCGCCGAGTTCGATTGGGCAATCCCAAACAACATTCCCCGTATCGCGTCGAATCGCCGTGATGCCGGCCTCCGACCCGAAATAGAGGTGATCCGTGTCGAGCGACGGCTGTTTATTAATGCGCAACGCATGCTTGTGTTTCCAGATCTTGGTACCGTCGTCGGCGTAGAGCGCGAAGATATGTCCGTCACCGTCGGCACCGTAGACATCACCATCGGCAACCACCACGTCGGTAAGCGAGTGTTGGGATTGATATTTCCACAAGACTTCGGGAAGCTCGGTTGGCAGGTCGGCGCCTGCGACGAAACCAGAAATGTTGGTGTAGTCGGGGGCGCTAAATTCGTTGCCTGCTGGCGACGATTGCAAAGCGGAGGATCGCACTGGCTGGGAACGCGGTTCTTCCGCGTCCGCTGCTTGAGCCTGGCCATTGGCGGCCGTTGCAATCGCGATGCCGAAACACACAAGATGTACGAGCGCCATCGCCAGCCGCAGCGACAACGTAGCCAGAATCGGCGTGCGTTTCATTTTGGCCCTTCGGCAATCAAATCTTGAACCCGAGGAGCACCCAAATGATTACGACCGGCGAACTCCCGCATTTTGAGAATGGATTCCCTGCGTCTTTCGAAGCAGTAGGGTTGGTAGAGCGGGAACCAACCGAGCGACGGGGTGACCATGTCGCGTAATGGTGATCTCCTCCCCCGCCGCAACGTGATCGAGGAGTTGCAAAAACCGCACTTTGGCCTCGAATGCCCCCACCGTGTTCTCGGGAGTTTCCGTCATGACATCTCCCCAGGCAATCCCCGGCCGGCCGTAGTAAGGTGTTGAAAAATTGGGACAGGCACCTCATGACCACCGTTTCTCGCACGATTCGCGCGATGCGGTTTGGAGGCGAGTCCCATTTTTCAACGGCCTGCTACACAAGTCTATTTCGTCTTTTTACTTGAGTCAAATACGATGCCCCGCAGGAATCGGTGAAGCGGGGGGCTCGCTGTCAGGGGCGATTATGCGTTACGGCTGCGCGTCAATCTCATCGGCGGCCATTGCGAGGTGCGCCGCTGACCAGACGAACTCCGATCACGAACAGCGAATTCATCCCGCTGAAAAGGGTCCACTTTGCCGACGAGCAGCCAGGGATCAGCCGCTGCTTAGAATAGTCCACAAGCGGTTCGGTGTTCCGTTGGCGCGCAGGACACCGGAGTGGATTACACGCCCTTCCCGCGACCAATCTCAGCATTGCCTACTCCCATTTGTTGGGTAACCACCCGAGAAATCTTGCCAAGCGCGATCGGGCCTCAGCAAGAGTCAACGGCTCGGACTCCTCATCTGCCTGGTGCGCCCGCGCGTTACGAAGTCGTCGGACGGCGTGTGCGCCAGCCCTAACGTTGTCCGCGATTTTACGGTCGCTGCCCGTCGCGTCAATCAAAGCCGTAGCGGCGGGGCTCAGGTACGGGTCGTTGTGCCGCCACCGTTCGTACGAGCGAAGCGCCGGCTCGAAGACTGCAAAGAGCCGGACCAAGTAGGTCCCCTCCAGGTTACACGCCGCGTTACCCAGAGACTTAGGCGTCGGGCCATCACCGATCAGAATGTCAGGGCTCGCTTTGGCTTGGTCGCGCAGTCGATCTACAGCGAATTGGGCTGCCTGATATTCGCGCTCGCCGTCCTTGATCTCCCCGTGCCAGTCAAAACGGCTGTATGTCATGGGCGGCGATCGCGTCAAGGACTTTGTTGATCGTCTCCTCGCTAAGGGGCAGCCGCGTTGCCTCTCCTACCGAGCGGCCTTTTCCAGAATCCGCCGGGAAGGCGTAATGGACATTCCATGTTCCTCCCTCGAGATAGAGGCTTGCCGCGTCGTCATAGGTCGGCATCACGGCTAGGTCGACAACGCCTTCCGCTCCAGGCACGTCATAGGCCACCGGATCAAGAAGAAGCCTCGTCGCCCCCCTCGATAGAAACAACGCCGATGTCTCGTAGACCTTCTGGTCAATGTCCCGCATCTTCTTCGGATACGGCTGCGTCGTCCACCCCTGCAGCTCGGCCCATCCCTTAACCTGATCGAAAAGGTCGGCTACCCGGCTAAGGAACCGATCACGTCTTTGCGAGATCGTCGCCATCGCATGTTCCCCGGTCAAAAGTTGGTGAGTGCCCTGTGGCCATTCCTTCACTTGCTCACCAGAATCATTGACGGTATCGCGGCTTCGGTCAACCGGGGATGCTTTAAACAAGCTGTGGGCTGGGGGTTTTGCTTCGTGGCTTTCCTTCACCACGAAGTTGACCATGCGGCCGGCAATAACCACGGCTTTGACGACCGTTTTGCCGGCCAGCAGTTCAGCGATGCGGGGATCGGTGCGCGCGGCCTGCTCCAAAGCGTCGGCCGGCGTGTCGACCGCCACCGTGACGCGGCCACGGAGCTTGCCGCTGATCTGCACCGGAATCTCGATCGAGTCTTCGCGGATTTTGGCCGGATCGAAGTCGGGCCAAGGCTCGTAGGCCAGTGTCTTTTGGTGCCCGAAAAGCTGCCACAGTTCTTCGGCCAGGTGCGGGGCGAAAGGCGAAAGGAGCAAAACCAGCCGCTCCATCGCCACGCGCGGTCGCACGTCGCATTTGGTGAAGTAGTTCGTGAACTCCATCATCTTGGCGATGGCCGTGTTGAACTGCATCCGCTCGATGTCTTGCGTCACCGCTTGAATCGTGCGGTGCAGCACACGATCTTGCTCGACCGTGGGAACGACGTCCTTTATGGCCGCGTTCAGCTCGACCGTTTCGCTCCGCTCGTCGACGATCATCCGCCAGACGCGATCCAGAAACCCTCGCACGCCGCTCACGCCTTCCATGCTCCAGGGCTTGGTCGCTTCCAACGGGCCCATGAACATCTCGAACAGCCGCAGCGAGTCGGCACCGTATTGCCGGACCACTTCGTCCGGATTGACGACATTGCCCCGGGCTTTCGACATCTTGTGGGCCCGACTGTCGAGCCGAACCTCGGGCTGGGCCGCCAGCACTAGCCGATCGCCTTGTTTGTGGGTTTGCTCGACCGCCACGCGAACCGATTTGAGCGGCTCGCCAGACGATTTGAGCACCGGTTTGCCCTCGGGCCCCGTGACGACCAACTCGGCGCTGGCCCAAGAACCATCGTCGTGCTGATAGCCGGTGATCTCCATGTCGCCCAGGATCATGCCCTGATTGATCAGGCGGCGGAACGGCTCGGGTGTGGTGACGTGGCCGCGATCGAAGAGGACCTTGTGCCAGAAGCGGGCATAGAGCAAATGGAGCACGGCATGCTCGGCGCCGCCGACATAAAGATCGACCGGCATCCACGCCTTTTCCAGCTCGGGATCGACCAGCGCCTGCTGATTTTTCGGATCGAGAAAGCGGAGGTAATACCAGCACGAGCCGGCCCATTGGGGCATGGTGTTCGTTTCGCGCTTGTAGCGGCAGCCATCGAGCGTGACCCACAGCCAATCGGCCGGCGCTTGTTCCAGCGGCGGATCGGGGCTGCCGTGCGAATCAAAAATTTTCAGCTCGGGCAGTTCGACCGGCAGCCGCTCGGGCGGAATCGTGCGGACCAGGCCGGTTGGCTGATCGGCGGCGTCGAGTTCGTGCAGGATGGGAAACGGCTCGCCCCAAAAATGTTGGCGGCTGAAGAGCCAATCGCGCAGCTTGTAGTTGATGGCCTCGCGCCCCTGCCCACGCTTGGCGAGATCGGCCACGATGTTTTTTTGCATCTCGGCGGTCGGCTGGCCGTCGTAAGGGCCGCTGTGGATCGCCGTGCCATGTTCGGCAAAAACCGTGGTGCCGGCAAGAACCTCGGCCCGCAGCGCGGGATCGGCGTTCGGCCCTGGGTCGACGACCGGCACAAGCTCGAGTCCGAATTGCCGGGCGAATTCGGCGTCGCGCGTGTCGTGGGCCGGCACCGCCATGATGGCGCCGGTACCGTAAGTGGCCAACACGTAATCGGCCACCCAAATCGGAACGGGCCGGTTATTGACCGGGTTGGCCGCGAACGAGCCGGTGAAGACGCCGGTCTTTTCTTTGGCCAGCTCGGTCCGGTCGAGATCGCTTTTGCGAGCTGCCTGTTCGCAGTAGGCCGTTACGGCCGCCGCTTGTGCCGGAGTGGTCAAACGCCCGACCAGAGGATGTTCCGGGGCGACGACCATGTAGGTGGCGCCGTAGAGCGTGTCGGGCCGCGTGGTGAAAACCCGCAGCACGTCGTCGCCGGGCGCGGCTGGAAAGCCCGAGGCCGCGCGGCCGTTACGCCAAGCCTTGAACTCTTGCGGATTCGGCTTGCCATTGGGGGCCGACGTGGCGCCGATAAAAAAGTCGACTTCGGCGCCGGTGCTGCGGCCAATCCAGTTGCGCTGCAGCGATTTGATGCTGTCGGGCCAGTTGAGCGCTTCCAGATCGTTTTCCAGACGGTCGGCATAGGCCGTGATCCTCAGCATCCACTGCCGCAGCGGAAGGCGGACGACCGGATGGCTGCCCCGTTCGCTTAGCCCGCCGATCACTTCTTCGTTGGCCAGCACGGTGCCGAGGGCAGGACACCAATTGACCGGCGCGTGCGATTGATAGGCCAGGCGATGCTGGTCCTGATAGCGGCGGACCGCCTCGTCGCCGGCCGCGGTCACGTCGGGTGGAATTTCGAGCTCGGCAATCGGCCGGCCTTTGCCAGATTTGGAGTCGTACCAGGTATCGAACAGGACGAGAAAGATCCACTGCGTCCAGCGAAAATATTCAACGTCGGTTGTCGCCAGTTCGCGGCTCCAGTCGTAGCTGAAGCCGAGCATCTTTTCCTGCCGGCGAAACGTGCCGATGTTTTTTTCCGTCGTCACACGGGGCGGCGTGCCGGTCTTCTTGGCATATTGTTCGGCCGGCAGACCGAAAGCGTCCCAGCCCATCGGATGGAGCACGCATTTACCCCGCATGCGCGCATGGCGGCAAACGATGTCGGTGGCCGTTTGTCCCTCGGGGTGTCCGACGTGCAAGCCGTCGCCGCTGGGATAGGGAAACATGTCGAGAACGTAGAGCTTTTCGCCCTCGGGCAGCCGTGGCGTGGCGAAGGTGTGCTCGCTCTCCCAATACTTTTGCCACTTCGGCTCAACAACGGACGGGTTGTAACGTGGCATTTTTAGTCCTAGCTGCCGCTAGATGCTGGAAACCGTCCGTGCCGGACTGGATTTAAATAGGCTACCGGCCACCGGCGACGGTCGCCCGACGCCATGACATGACACGAAGGAGACAATTGCCCGGAGGCTGGAGTTCGCAAGTCTCGCGATTCTACTGGCCTGAGCAGGCCGCGGCAAACCGGCTCGGTGGGTCAGCGTGAAATCGTGGCGAGAGGCGTGACTGGCATCACGCTGGCGAGCGGAATTCGGCTAGCACGTCCGCTGGTTTGATTGCGCGCATTGCGGTTATCTTGGCGTCAAATCTTGCTATCCGCTTCCGCAGCTCGGGCGTGTCCTCCGGTGACAAACTTTCTCTTTTGGCTCGTTCCGCACGAATTCGGGCATCCCGAACGGCTGCAGCCAGCTCAAGGAGTTTTGCTTCCGTCGCCCCTTGGGCGAGCAGCTTACGCAGTTTCGCCTCCCTTTCTGCGAGGATTCGGATTTTCTTTTGATAGTTTGGGACGAAGCTTGCCATGGGTTAACTGACAAGCGCGGCAGGGGGCCGGTTCGGACTAACGCGTCCAATTCCCGACTTCAGCCGGTGGGAAACTGCCGGCAATACTCGTAGAGCGCCATGGTCGTGGCCGTGACGACATTGTAGCTGTAGGGAAGTCCCCAGACCGGGATTTCGACCACGTCGTCGAGTAGTTCCAAAATGTCTTCGGTCAGGCCGAGCCGCTCGTTGCCGACGACCAGGGCCGTGCGCCGCTCGAACCGGTAGGCGTGCAGGTTGCTGGATTCGGTCGTTTGTTCCAATCCCACCAGGCGATAGCCTGCTTCGCGCAGCGTGCACAGGACCGGAGCGAGCGTGCGATGGACTTCGATCGGCACCGCTTCGGCGCCGTCGCGGGCGATCTTGCCGACCACCTTTCCCTGGCCGCAGCAAATCACCCGCTGGACGGCAGTGCAACCGGCGACGCGCACGATGTGAGACAGGTTGATGTTGCTCCGCAGCGGGGCGCAGGCCACGACCAACTCACGCGGCCGGTCGAGCTGCGAGAGCGGTTTGTGCCGAAGATGAACGAACCGGGGCATGGCCGACCGACAAGAAGATGCCGTAAGAAGAAATCGCCAGCCGCCGGGTGTCAGGGCGACGCATCAGACGGTCGCGGCGAAAATCACGGACCGAGGAAGATGGGTGTTCCGGTGTGGACCTGCCGACGGCCGCGGCTGCGCTGCATTTGCTGCTGCATCTGCGCCTGGTAGGCATTGTTTTGCGCGATCATGACGTCGGCCTGAGCCCCCATGGCGCGGGCGTAAAGCTGAAACTCGGAGGCCGTGATGCGATTCTTCTTGGAAAGATTCGGGGCAGCGGCCATCGCTTTGGCGTCGGCACCCTGGCTTGCGGCCGCCTGATTGCCTGGCGGGAGTTTACCAAGCACTCCCTGGGCGCCGAGCTGCATGAGCCCTTGTTCCAAAAACGCCTCGGCATTGGGGAATTCGGTCTTGCTGAGGACGTCGTTGTGGTTGTGATCGGCCGCCGCAAAGGCTTCTTTGGCCACGGCGTCGACGCGAGCCATTTTGGCGGCCTGAGCTTGCTCGGCGGGCGTAAGCTTTTTGTCAGCAGCCACGGCCGGCAGGGCACAAAGCCCAACCAACCAAAGGAATAACAGCGGCATTCGCATCGGCCACCTCGTTCGACTGAAAATAAAGCCTTGTAGCGCCAAAGCTTATCCAACCTGCCAGCCTAACACTGGGCCGCATGACGCGTCAATTGGTTGAACACCGCAGTCCTATCCGGGGTTTCGTTCGGCACGACGGAGAATATTGCGATCCGCAGGTATAGCCATCGCCCGGCTAGACGTTCGAACTGCTCAGGTCCCCCAGTCCCGCGCGTAGCGGAAGTCGCGGTCGACGGTTCGCTCGGACAGTTTGGCAATGATCGGCAAGCGGCGCTTGTAGTGATTCCGGCGTACACGCCGGGCGACCTGCTCGACAAAGTCGGCGGCGAAACCGGCTCGCACGAGTTGGTCGGCCTGCCAACGGCGATCGACCAAGAGGACGAGCAGACGATCGACTTCGGCATAGGAGAAGCCGAGTTCTTCTTCGTCGGTCTGGCCGACCCACAGATCGCCGCTGGGTGATTTTGCTAGGATCGCGGCGGGAACTTGCAAATGGGCCGCCAGCGTCCGGAGTTGCGTTTTGTACAAATCGCCGATGGGATTCAGTGCCGACGCCATGTCACCGAACTGGGTGCCGTAGCCCAGCAGCAGTTCGCTCTTGTTGCTGGTTCCGAGGACCAAGCCCTCGAACGCGGCGCTTTGGTCGTACAGAATGGTCATCCGCTCGCGGGCGCACTTGTTGGCCAGCCGCATTTGGTTGGCCCCCTTTTGATGGGCGAAGTAGGCGTCGATCTGATCGGTGATCGGCACGTCGAGCGTTTGCACGCCGAGGGAGTCGATCATTGCCTGGCTGTCGCGGCGGGTGGCGGCACTCGACGTTTTGTAGGGCATCGTCACGGCCAGCACGTTCTCGGGCCCCAGCGCCCGAGCGGCGAGCGCCACGACCACGCTCGAATCGATTCCGCCCGAAACGCCGACGACTGCCCGGCGAAAATCGGTGCGATGGATTTCGGTGCGGAGGAATCGGATCAGAATCTGCTCGACCAGCGCGGGCTCGATCGACAGCTCGGCGCTGCCGGGCTGACCGGTGGCAAAGGCGCTGGGTGTGTGGGGCTCAGTGGTCATAGCGGCGGCGTTTGATGCGCGAAAGTTCTTCCAACGTCAGCAGCAGTTGCTCGTCGCGAGCCAAGGGAGTAATCAACCGCGCGCGGCGAAGTTCTTCCAGATCGACCAGCACGACGGTCAGCGCCGCGTCGAACTGCGGAGCTTCGGCCAACGTGGTGCCGTCGGGCCCGATGACCAGGCTGCCTCCCCAGAAACACAAGCCGTCTTCGAAGCCGACGCGGTTGACAAAAATGACCACGGCCCCGAGCAGCCGGGCATAGGTTTTGGCCATTTGCTCATAGACTTCGGCGGTGCGGACTTTCTCGGCATCGACTCCGCGGGCGGGGGAATTGGCAATGCAGACCAACACATCGATCTGCTCGGCCTGCAGAATGGCGACGGCCGACAAATGCCAGAAATCCTCGCAGACGAGTAGCCCCACGCGGCCAAAACGCTGGGTGTCGCAGGCAGTAATCCGATTGCCGGCCGCAAAGTAGCGTTGTTCCTCGAACATGCCGTAAGTGGGCAAGTAGACCTTGCGATGAACGTGGACGACGTGGCCGGCTTCGGCCAGAAGTGCGGCGTTGTAGTAGAGATGGGCCGAGGACTGCTCGACAAAACCGAAGACCACGGCCGCTGGCCCGGCGGCGGCGACGAGTTCCACGATTTCGGCCGCATCGAGCCGCAGCGCCATGTCGGGAACCATGTCGCGGAGAAAGTAGCCGGTGAGCGAGAGCTCGGGAAAGAGGATCAAATCGGCCCCCTGCTGGCGAGCGGCCGCGATCTGTTCTTGGTGCAGGGCGAGATTGCGCGCGCGATCGCCCAGCACCGGCGCAATTTGGGCCAGCGCCACGCGCGGAACGCCCGCGGCGGGCACTGCCCCGGACTGAGGCAGTGCGGCTGGCTGCGAAGCGGGAGCTGCGCGGGAACCGGTCGCGGCGGCGGCCGTCGACGCGGGTGCTGCCGCGGGTTTTTGACCTGCCGAAGCCGTCAAGAAGACACCTCACAAAAAAATGATTGCCGGCCGATCAGCCCGGACCGCTGAGCGTGACGCGAATCGCGTCGCGGAGTTGCCGGCGCGTGCTGGCGGAATACTCGATGTCGAACCACAAAACCTTGCCCTGTTCGTCCAGCAGATACGTTCGCGGCAGCCGCCGGGTGGCGACGCCGGCCAGCGCCTTGCCGTCGGCGTCGAGCAACACGGGGAAGGTGATCGCATGTTGCTTGACGAGCGCCGCGACTTTGTCGGCCGGGTCGCGCTCGTCGATGGCAATCAACTTTACCCCCTCGGCGGCGAACGGTTTGCCGAAATCGGGCCACAAGTCGGCCAGCTCCTCGACCGCGTAGGAATTGTCGCTGCGCCAGAAAAGGACGACCGTGAGTCGTTTGCCCAACAGGGGGGCGAGCGTTTGGGGCTTGCCGGCCAGATCTTTCAACGCGATTTCAGGCAGTGTGTCCCCCACCTTCACCAGACAGGTCTTGGCGTGCGCATCGCTCAAAATCACCTTCGGCATCGCCAGCTTATACGGTTCGATCTGAACGGCTCCCGCAGCGGGTTTCGCCGCCGGTTTCGCCGTCGGAGCCCGCTTGGCCGGAGCCGCCGGTCGTTTGCCAGCAGCAGGCTTGCGGACCG
>Ga0182024_10014731_pt1 | contig 15075 bp, 11 predicted proteins | sample P32metaG_FD_120480 | JGI IMG/M metagenome (GOLD analysis project Ga0182024, IMG submission 120480) | Permafrost microbial communities from Stordalen Mire, Sweden - P3-2 metaG (Illumina Assembly) | ecosystem: Environmental > Terrestrial > Soil > Wetlands > Permafrost | place: Sweden: Stordalen... | reverse complement strand
CGTGAACGGTTCGGAGATTGACGCCGCCGCGCTGCAATTGCCCGAGGCGCGCCCAACCCCGCAGGAACTGCCCGAAGGAATACTCGATGAAGAATTTCTTTGGGAAGGCCCACTCGAAGAGGTTTCCCAGCGGGCCGTGACTCACGTGGAGCGATTCAAGATTCAAAATGCCTTGCGCGAATCCAAATGGAATAAAACGCGGGCGGCAGAAAAGCTCGGCGTCTCCTATAAAACCCTGCTTCATAAGATCCGCTCGCTCGGCCTCGAAAACTAAGCGTTTTCATCGACCACAACTGAATCGCCAACCGCCGGTGAAAGCATTTTGCATCGCGAGAGTTTGTTCCACCGGCGGAACGAATTAACCGAGCAGTTCGACGAATACTTCATTCGAAACGGTGAGGCGATCGGGAGCCAGTCGGAGCTTGCCGCCCTCGAACTGGACAAGGCCTTGCGACTCGAGCTTGCTGATTCGATTTCGCAGAGCATCCGCGCGCGCGGCGAAGGCCCCGTTGCAGTCGCGCTCGATGCGAGCGAGATCGATGCCCTCCAATTGGCGCAGGCCCAGGAAAAATTCCTCTTCGAGCGCCTGCTCGGGAGTCACCGCCTCGACTTGTTCGCGAGGAGAAATGCCCTGCTCGATGCAAACCGCGTAGCGCGCCGAATCGTGGACATTCGCCCAGCGCGTGCGGCCATCAAACGAATGAGCGCCAGCTCCGAAGCCGCAATATGGCTCGCGCCGCCAGTATTTCAGATTATGCCTGGAGCGATTTCCCGGAAGCGCCCAGTTGGAGATTTCGTAGTGCTCATATTCATGTTGATGCTCGGCAAGACGCGCACAAGCGGATTCGTAGCATTCGGCGATTACGTCGTCCGGCGGAATCGCACCCGCGCTGTAACGGCTTCCGCCCGCGAGCGACTCTTTGCCGAGACGGCTGCCCTCATCGATTTCAAGCATGTAGATGGAAACGTGCTCGGGTCGCACCGACAAGAGCTCGGTCAAAGAGGCTTCCCAGGATTCACGGGTCTGGTGCGGAAGCCCTGCGATCAAATCCATGCTGATATTTTGAAAGCCGGCGCCGCGCAGGACTTCAACGGCCTTAAAAATATTGTCGCGGCGGTGCATACGCCCGGAGGCGCGAAGCTCCGCGTCCTGGAAAGACTGCACACCCAGGCTGATGCGGTTGAAACCCGCATCGATCCATGCGGACGATTTCTCCGCGGTAATCGTTTCGGGATCGGCTTCCAGCGTGATCTCCAGAGAAGTCGCCGATGGCTGGAAAGAGCAGCGAAGCGTATCAAGAATCTTTGCGAGCGACGCCGGGTCCAGCAGGCTTGGCGTGCCACCGCCAAAGTAGACAGTGTCAAACTGGCACTCGACGGGACGGCCAATCGTCCCCTCCAGGCTGCCTACTGCCACGCCGGAGATTTCGCGGCACACGGCTGCGGCGTACGGTGCAAATCGTTCGGGCGACACGACTCCCGTGTGAAAATTACAGTAGGTGCACTTGGTCTGGCAAAAGGGCACCTGGATGTAGACGCCGAGACTGGCCATATGATTTCTTCTCGTAAATTGTACAATGCATCTCGCTGGCAAGGCGCAAAACAAGGTCCGGCATGGACCGGGAAGCATTCATGCGCAAGGGAGAAACATTATGAACACTCTTACCCAGGACGAACTCGCACGCGTCAACTCTTTGGATGAGCTTTACGGAAAGCTTGCGAATGTTGGTATGGGGCCAGGATGGAATAAGCCAGCGCCGGCAATGTGGGCGCAGCCTCGAAGGAGTTTCCAGCCGGTCCATTTCAGCTATCGCCAGGCGAAAGGGGCGCTGGACGCGGCAGGGCGCCTGATCAGCACAGAACTGGCAGAACGCAGGAACCTGATCTTGTTCAACCCTGTGGAGGGAAACACCTACGCCACCACGCGCACACTTGTGAGCGCCTATCAGATGATCCTGCCCGGAGAACACGCGCGCGCCCACCGGCACGTGCCGAACGCGCTGCGGTTGATCCTGGACGCAGAGCCGGGAACGTACACGGTTGTCGATGGCAAGAAGGTCTCGATGCTGCCTGGCGATGTGGTGCTGACTCCGAATTGGCGTTGGCACGGGCATGGGAACGACAGCAAGGCCCCCGCATACTGGATCGACTTCCTCGACGTGCCTCTCGTGCAAATGCTTGAGCCGATGTTCTTCGAATTGCACGAGGAGGGATTTGAACGCGAGATCGCGCCGGCGGCAGATTCGCCGCTACTCTTCCCCTGGAAAGAAACCGAACAAAAGTTGAACGAAGCGCCGCCCGATCCAAACGATCACTTGGGCGGCCATTTTGGCGTGCAAGTGGAATTGGGCGATCCGGCGCTCGATACAATCGGCCTATACATGATGCGGCTGGCGGCGGGCAAAGAGACCAAGCCGTACAAGACCACGGCGAACAATATTTACGGCGTAGCTCAGGGCCACGGCGCAACCGTCGTGGAAGGGCGACGCTTTGAATGGGAGCGCGGCGATGTGATCGCCGTCCCGAGCTGGTACGAGCATTATCACCAGGGCGGCGAAGGCTCGGTGCTGCTCCGCGTGACGGATGCGCCAGCCATGGCGAGCTTAGGATTGCTGCGAAGCGCGGCTAGCTGATCGCACCCGACGCTTGGCCCAATTACATCAGGCACATTAGGGCGGAGAAGGTTCCGTTGGACGCAATGAAAGTCTCGGGAACTTGGTCCCCGGAGAGCTCCGGAATTTCTACTTCTTAGCCGGCATCAGCTTGGATATCGTGATGGAATTTCCGTTAACGTCACCTGTGACGATAACAGATTCCCCCGCTTCCTTCGGAAGAGATGCCATATCCTGATTCGTTATTTCGTAGACGACCTGATTGGATACGAACACATACTTGGCGCCGGCCTTCACGCAGGCCGAAGTGCAAGCCCGATCGGTTTTCATGTTTGGATGTTCCGCCATCATTTTCGCGTGACTCGCGCCGCACATGCTGTCGCTGATCATTCCAGTCATCGTCGTATTGGCCGCAAATATGAACGGAGTGAATCCTGCCAACAAACCTGCAAGACATATGCCTCTTAGAAAAGTTTCCATGAAGACCTCCCCATCTGCTAACACATGATGGTGAGGTGCGTGCGAAAACACAATTGGCAATTATCTTTAGAAGGGCCGCGAGTTTACTGTAGGCCTATGCATCGACGTGCAGCGAATCCAAACGTCGCTTTCTGACGACAACCCAGTTCGCCATCGGATACGAGCCGCGATACGCACTACCTGCGGATCCAAAAGCTCCGGCTACTTCATGTAGCCCACTTCCTTGTAATAGCGCGCGGCGCCCGGATGCAGCGGGACGTCGAAGGCCTTCCAAACCGTGTGGCGATTGTAGGACCAGTTCATGTGGGTCCACGCGAGCAGGTCCTGATGCTCGTCGAGCGCCTTCGCGAGGGTGTAGGCGAAATCGTCCGGCATATCGGTGCGGCCATAGATCACCGTGCCCATGCGCGTGACGGTGGGAACGGGCTTGTCCACTCCACGGAATAGGCCGATGGGCATGTCACGTTCTTCGAGGTTGAACTGCTTCACGAGTTTAGCTTGGAGGTCCGGCGCGATTTCCAAATATTTCAGGTCATACTTCTGGGCCGCTTCGTTGAGCATGCTGAATTCGCGAGGGCCCGTGGCAACGCCCGCGAAGCCGATAAAGACCTTTACCTCGACGCCCGGGTCGAGCCTTCCCGCGAACGTGCCGCCGTACGATTTCACTTTTTCCTCGGTGATGCCGTAATAGTCGAGGACAGCGGGGACGATGGCTCCGCCGGTGTAGCTGGCCGCGACTAGTTTTATGGGGATGCGCTTTTCGGCGATGTCGCGAAGATCGGTGATGCCGAGATCGGACTTCACTCCCACCACCAGAAACGTAGCCTCTCCAATATTCGCGATCATGCGCAGCTGCTTCTGCGGCGTGCCCGGATCCTTGGCGAAATCATTGGTGCCCATGTAAATCCACTCGAGAAATTCGGCACCGGTGACGCCGAAATCGATAGGTCCTTTAGGCGTGGGAAGGTCATCGGGAGAAGGATTCGGCGGAGGCGTGGCCATGGCGGCGCGGGAGACCAGGCGCGACTCGCGCGGTCCGCCGGCGCAGTAGTAGCAGATCTGCACGTCCCAGCCGTAGGGCTTCAGAGCAGCTTTGACGACCCCGGCCATCGCGCCCCAAGGGCAGGTGGGACACGCGCCGCCGAACACAGGCTTTTTGAGGGCGTAGCCAGTGGTTTTGGGTGCGGCGATGTCCTGAGCAGTTCCGATTTGCTGCGCTCCGAAGAGCAGGACGAAGAAAGCTGCAAGCAGCAAAAGGTATTTTGTACGCATGGTGAGGCTTAGATATCACAGATTGAATTTTGAAGTCAAAACAGCAGTGAGCGCAAAAAGGCCGGAGAGACCGCGGGGCGGATAAAACGTCGAGACAATCGAAGATATCGTTGCCGGGATTATTAGAAATTAGAAAATTGGTGCGGTCGAGTGGATTCGAACCACCACGGTATTGCTACCGCCAGCCCCTCAAGCTGGTGCGTCTGCCAGTTCCGCCACGACCGCGCCGAGAACGTGTACCAATCCTAATCGGCGGAGATTTGTTTTGTCAAACGAGGGAGTGCTTCGCGAGCAAATTTGTTGCTTGAAAATGCGAAGAGGGATGCCTCCGCTTCGGTCGGCATGACAACGGAAAACCAAGGCAAAGAAAAAACAACCGATGAGACGGGCACGATTGATGATGGTTGACCACCACCCCGAACTATTTCTTGGGTGGGGTTTGGGCTGGCGGCGGGGCCGGAGCCGGGGCGGACGATTGGGCTGGGGCTAACGGCGCCGGCGCTGACGACGCGGGCGCAGACTGCTGCGGCACGGCCGGAGGCTGCAAAGGCGCTGGCGTAACAGGCGCAGCGGGCTTCGCTGGCGCGGCAGCAGGAGCGGCCTTCTTTGCCGGAGCAGACGACTGCGTGTCCTCAAGGATGGAGCCACTGCTGAAAGAGCCGGTGGGGGCGCGCTTCACGGAGAGCGTCAGCGAAGTCATCATGAAAACGATGGCGCACCAGGTGGTGGAGCGCGAAAGGAACGTGGCCGCGCCGCGCGGGCCAAAGGCCGTCTGGCTGCCAGCGCCGCCAAAAGCGCCTGCAAGGTCCGCGGCGTTGCCGCTCTGCAGCATGATGACAATCACGAGCACGAAACAAACCATGACGTGCAGCGTCATCAAGATCGGCGTGAAGCGCCAGCCGATGGAGATCAGAGCCACAGCAACCAACAGCGAAAAAGCCCATTTTGCCCAAGACTGCATTTCTTTTGCTCCCATCGCACCGCGGCAAGCGCGGAGCGCTCGGCGAAAAAATCACGCCTGATAATTTACGATTGCGGCAAACGATTTCGGGTCGAGACTCGCGCCCCCCACGAGCGCGCCATCGATATCCGCCTGGTCCATCAATCCCCGGATGTTATCCGGCTTGACGCTGCCACCGTAGAGGACGCGCAGCGCGGATGCCAGCTCCGGCGTGAACATCTTTGCCGCAAGCCCTCGAACGTGCCGATACACGTCTGACGCAATTTCCGGAGTGGCTGTGCGCCCGGTGCCGATAGCCCAGACTGGCTCGTAAGCAACCAGAATACGCGAGAAGTCTTGCGGGGTCAACGAAGCGAAGCCCCCCTCGAATTGGCGCTGGAGCACGGCGTCCGTGTGATTCCCTTCCCGCTCGGCGAGGGTTTCGCCTACGCAAACGATCGGGATGAGCCCGGCGGCAAGCGCGGCCTTGAGCTTGCGGTTGACGGACGAGTCCGTCTCGCCAAAATACTGGCGGCGCTCGGAGTGGCCGATAATCACCGCGCTGCAACCCGCTTCCACGATCATCGGGGCCGACACTTCGCCGGTGAAGGCGCCTTCGCGCTCCCAATGCAGATTTTGGGCGGCAATCGCGACGGCGCTGCCACGCGCGCTTTCGACGGCAGCGGAGATCGCGGTGAAGGGCGGCGCGATGATGATGTCGCAATGATTCGATGCGGCGACGAACGGAAGAAAAGAGGTGAAGAAGGCGCGCGTTTCCGCCTGCGTCTTATACATCTTCCAATTGCCGGCAATTACCGGACGGCGCAAGCGTTCTCTCCTAAATTCATAGATACCGCGATTTGGTAGTGTCTCGGTTTGAGTTGAGCGACTTTCATCGGTCTACGTCTCACGCTTTTTCTTCCTCTTGGCAACCGTCCGCACGAGAAATGCGGAGACTGAGTATTCGCGGAAAAGGCACCGCGAGCGGGATGCGCGTCGCGCCGGTCTTTTCATGTCGGAGCTGAAGCTCCGACCCCCTAAAAAGCAAACTGCAAGAGCTGCCGGGCTAAAGATCAGGATACATTTACACCCGGTACACTCCGACCATCTCGCTGGCGGCGCGACAAATGGCCGGTGCAATCATACTTTCCCGCGACCGCTCGCAACCGAAAAGACTCAAACTGAGATACTGCCTGCGATTTTCATTGGTTACTTGACGGTAAGCGCTTCCGCGCCCCGCCGCCTTCGCATTCCCAATAAAATTTTGCAATCGCGATAGCGCCGCTGCGGTTTTCATCCGGCGGCTACTTGGCGGTAAGCGCTTCGACGCCGGGAAGTTTTTCTCCCGCAAGGAATTCGAGCGAAGCGCCTCCGCCAGTGGAAATATGAGAAATCTGCCGGGCGACGCCGGATTGTTCCGCCGCGGCGACAGAATCGCCTCCCCCGATGATCGAGGTGGCGCCGGCAGTGGTGGCGGCGGCAACGGCACGCGCGATGGCGAGCGTGCCCTGCGAAAAGGCGGGGCGCTCAAACATGCCGAGAGGACCGTTCCAGACAATCGTGCGCGCTTTGGCAATTTCCGCGCTGAACAGCTCGATGGTTTTGGGACCGATATCGAGGCCCATCCAGCCATCGGGAGTGCCGGCGATGTCCGTGATTTTCGTGGCGGACGAGTCCGGCGATTCGGCGAGCACGTGGTCCACCGGAAGCAGCAGGCGGAAATTGCGCTGCTTCGCCTCCGCGAGCAACTCGCGCGCAAGGTCGAGCTTGTCGTGCTCAACGAGCGACTTCCCCACCGGAAGGCCCTGCGACTTCAAAAAAGTGTAAGCCATGGCGCCGCCGATGAGCATGGCGTCGGCGAGCTTCATCAGATTTTGCACGACTTCGATTTTGTCCGAGACTTTCGCGCCGCCCAGCACCGCGACAAACGGGCGTTCGGGATGGGAGATCGCTTTGCCGAGATAGGCGAGCTCTTTTTCCACGAGCAGACCAGCCGCGGACTGCCGCACAAATTTGGTGATGCCAACAACCGAGGCGTGGGCACGATGCGCCGAGCCGAACGCGTCGCATACGAATAGGCCATCGCAAAGGGCTGCGAGCTGCTTGGAAAAAGCTGCGTCGTTGGCTTCTTCCTCGGGGTGAAAGCGCACGTTTTCGAGAAGGAGAACGCCGCCATTCTGGAGAGCCTTGCTTTTGGCTTCGGCATCGGCTCCCACACAGTCCGACGCGAATTCAACCGGCTTTCCAAGGAGGTCTTTCAGGAGGGCGGCGACAGGCGCAAGGCTGTATTTCGGATTTACTTTGCCTTTTGGGCGGCCCAAGTGCGAAGCGAGCACGAGGCGCGCGCCGCGCTCGGCGGCCAGACGCAGGGTGGGCAGCGTTTCACGGACACGGGTGTCGTCCGCGACTTTGGCGCCTTCCAGTGGAACGTTGAAATCGACGCGAATGAAAACGCGCTTGCCGGACATTTCGAGATCGCGAATCGATAGTTTGTCCATGTTCGTTCCTGAGAGCGATGGTCCGACGTGGATCGCGGCCTAGAGTTTTGCAGCGAACAGCTTGATGAGATCGCGGCAGCGGCAGGAATAGGCCCATTCGTTGTCGTACCAGGCGAGCACCTTCACGCAATTCGTGCCCACGACGCGCGTGTAACCCGCATCCACAATCGAGGAGTTTTCGTTACCCCGGAAGTCAATCGACACCAATTCCTCTTCGGTGTATTCGAGAATGCCCTTCATCGGACCTTCGGCGGCCGCTTTCATGGCCGCGTTCACGGTTGCCACAGTAGCAGGCTTTTCGGTGATAACAGTGAGATCGACGACGCTGACGTTGGGAGTGGGCACGCGCATGGCGTAGCCATCGAGCTTGCCCTTCAACTCCGGAATCACGAGGTTCAATGCTTTGGCCGCTCCCGTGGAAGTGGGAATCATCGAAAGGGCGGCGGCGCGGGCGCGGCGAAGATCTTTGTGCGGAAGGTCGAGCAGCTTTTGATCGTTCGTATAGGAGTGGATGGTGGTCATCGTGCCGATGGTGATGCCAAAAGTATCGTGAAGGACCTTGGCGACGGGAGCGAGGCAATTCGTGGTGCAGGAGGCGTTCGAAACGACGTGGTGCTTGGCAAAATCGTAGGTCTTGTCGTTCACGCCGAGGACTACGGTGTGGTCAGGATCGGTGGCGGGCGCGGAGATAATCACTTTTTTCACGGGGCCGCGAATATGCTTGCGGGCGTCCGCGCCACTGGTGAACAAGCCCGTGGATTCGACGACGATCGACGCGTCGACCGAGGCCCAGTCGAGTTCCGCGGGATCTTTCACTTTGAATACTTTGAAACTCTTGCCGTCCACGGAGATGGTGTTGTCGGTGTGGGTGACCTTGTTCGGCAGATTCCCCAGGATCGAATCGTATTTCAGCAAGTGAGCGAGAGTCTTCGAATCGGTGATGTCGTTGACTGCAACGATTTCGATGGCAGGATCATTGAGAGCAGCGCGAAAAATGTTCCGGCCGATACGGCCAAAGCCATTGATTCCCACTTTTACCGACATATATCCTCCAAGCCGTTTTACTGAAGGTGAAGGCTCGAGTCCGCTGAAGGAGTTTGGCAGGCTCGAAAAAGCTGAACGCTGATGCTAGGGTGCGAAGGCTGAAAAGTCAACGATTGTTAGTCGTTAAAGTCTTTAACCTGGATTACTTTGCCGGCTGCAAAGGTGACGAAGACGGTCTTTGCCGGCGGGTCACCGTAGATCCAATCTTCGGTATCGCGCCCCTCGGTGTCCCGTTCACGCACTTTACGTTCGGGCCGGCCGAGCGCCGCGATCACCATGTCTTCATCCATGCCAACGGCCGCTTCGTGCTCCTGAATCGCCTTCTTGAACTCCGGCGGAACAGTATCGATCCAGGCCACTGTTGCCGAAGCCTGACCGCCAAAATCCAACAATGGAGAAAGCTGGTTCTTCAAGTCCTCGGGGGTCATTTCGGGCAGGGGTTTTCCGTAATCGAGGACAAGCGTAGAGCCCAAGCCCTCACCTGGATGCGCGACGCTGCCGACCGGTGCAGCCGTATTACCGACGCCGATTTGCAAATGCTCACGCAAGTGAAATTTCTTTTTCCCGCCGCCATTGATCTCGAGAACGATTCTTTTTGATTCCAGATCGAGTTTGGTGATCTGAACGCGATCGCCCGGACTCACAGCCACGCCGTGAGTTCTCACAATTTCATGGAGCCTGGCGGTGTCAAGCGGCTTATCGAGACGATAGACAAACCCATCACCACCGCGTGGAAGAGCCAGCACGGCTTTGGCGAATTCGCCACTCACGTCCCGGATGATCTCGATTTTGGAACGCTCGCCCAAAGTGCCTGACGAGCGAGAACCCGAAGAGGGTTCCGGGAGATTCTGAGGAGCGGCTAGGAGAACGCCGGCGTGGGAGCCGAGATGGCTAAACAAAATCCCGCTAAATGCTAGAGCAGCAACCAATACGAGGGCTTGGCGGGCGCACATAGAACAACTCTGCCAGCATTCTAGACCTTTTCGCGCGAAGGTAACACCGATTTGAGGTTCGGAGCGCTTCGGAGGTAAGGCAGTCAGCGTTTCGCGGCATCGTGAACGGCTTTGCCGAAGGCCTTCCACACGCGGAGGTTGCCAGGATATTCGGGGAGCATGCGCTCGGGATGAAACTGCAATCCAACGAGAAAGTCCGCTTTCGGATCGTAATAGGCTTCGATCAAGTCATCGTCCGCATGGGCCATCGGCTTGAGCCTGGGAGCCAAGTCACGGACGCCCTGATGGTGATAGCTATTCACGCGAATCGTTGACTGGCCATACCATTTCGCCAAGGGAGTGTTCGGGACGATCGTTACGGGATGGCGGTACGTGTCGTAATGGTGGTAGTCAATATGCGGGCGATGAGATTTCTTTTCTTTCTGAACGTCGCCATAGAGCGTGCCGCCGCACACGATGTTGATGAGCTGCGAGCCGCGGCAAATGCCAAGGATTGGAATGCGCTGGCGCAGGGCCTGGCGGATCAGGCGAATTTCGATTTCGTCTTTGAGAGGGTGCGTTTTTTCAAGGTACTCGAGATTGGCGGGAAGGGATTTAAAGCGCTTCGGCTCGACATCCTCGCCTTCCACGAGCAGCAAGCCTTTCATGCCCGCGGAATATTGAGGAATAAGTGCCGTCGTTCCCTCGACCACAGGAACCATCACAGGAAAGAGCCTCATGCGAATCAGCAGTTCGAGATGATATTCGCCAACATAGTCGATTAACTTATTCTTGCGGGCGGTGCGACGAGTGACGACGAGAACGGCAGGGGCCTTCATCGAGTGAGTTACCGAGCCAACGATCAGTGAATTACAGGCGAAGCATCGCCGCAGTTATCGAGGCGGCTAAGAGTTAGGCTATCGAGTCAGCTGTTGAAGAGCGCAAACCAGCTGAGAATCCTTATCCCGGCCCTGCGAGGCAACGCGAATATGAAAATTGTCCATGCCGACCTTGTTGGAGCAATCGCGAACATACATTTGATGCTCCACAAGGAGACGAGCCTGGAGTTCCGTGGCCGTCATGCCATTCTTGATCTTAAAGAGAACGAAATTCGCGCCCGTGGGATAGACGTCCAGCGCGGGAATTTCACTGAGCGAACCAGAGAGCCAACGCACATCGCCAATCAACCGCTTGCGGCCCTCGTGGTATTCGGAATCGGTGGCGGGCAAGAGCGACAGAAAATATTGCGCCAGCGTATTCAAATTCCACGTGGGAATCACGCGGCGAAGCCGATTCAGAATAAACAGATTGGCGCTGTAGCAATATCCCAAACGCAGGCCAGGAATGCCGCAGTGCTTGCTCATGCTGCGCACGATCAGAAGATTTGAGAACCTGTCGGCAATCGAAAGGAGGCTCGGAATATCCTCGCCGGCGAAGTCGATGAAGGACTCGTCCACGATCACAAGTTCGAGGTCCGATGCGTCATGCATCAAATCGATCATTTCATCGAGCGGAATCAGCTGGCCGGTGGGATTTCCGGGATTAATGACCAGCAGGGCCTTCAAATTGCGCTTGTGAACCCAGTCCAGATATTCTTCGGGCCGGAGTTCGTAGCGCTTTTCGGGATCGAGGGTGTAGATTTCCGCATCGCGAAGATCCCTTAACTTCTCGATGTATTCGCCGAACGTCGGGATGGGCACGGCAATGCGATCGATGAGCGTGGTATTGATATGCGCGATGAGTTCGGTGGCGCCATTACCGATCAGCAAGTTATCGGGATTTACGTTCAAAACAGCCGCGAGATTTTGCTGGCACATCAATGAACTGCTCGAAGGATAGGACTTGATCAGGTTGGGCAGATTTCTTTGTAAATCCTCGAGCATTTCAGCAGTGGGATAGTACGGATTCGCGATGAAGCAAAAGTCGATAATATCCTTGGCGTTTTCATAGCCAACGAGGTCGGCAAGAGCTGGCGCGTGCGAGGTCTCGTAGAAGAGATGGCGCCGGAGCTCGGCAGGCGAACTATTGGCAGTTGCCAAGCTGGCGATCGTAGTCGTTTTCATTTGCATCACCTCGCGTCACTTTAAGGCTGAGCGGCCGTAACTCTACATCGCCCTAACCAAGGAATCGGCAGACCAAGACCACACGTTTAGCGGTCTACGGAGTAAACAAGTGTGCGGTTGTTTGTTTACTATCAGTTACCCGTTTTGTGTCCAGGGTATCGCGGACTTCCCGGAGCCATCATTCTCCACGTAACTGCGGCAGCCAGACAGCGGAACCTGCCTCCGGCTCTGCCCCACATCCTCGTAGAATAGTTTAGTACTATTGAGCCCTATTATGCAAAGAAGTGTGCCCTAAATGTTGCCCCTTTGGGGTTCGCTGCGTCACTCGCCAGTGGGTTTGGCGCCAGCGGAAAAAACAGGCGAGAGTTAAGAGTGATCGATGGAGGCGGCGGAGGCAGGGGACGATTTGCGGCGATGCAAATCCTGCAAGGCGTTTACTTCGGCTTCGTGGCCGGCCATTGCCCGAATGCCACGAGCGGCAGCGCTCGCCGCCGAAAGGGTGGTGATGCAAGGAATGTTATAGCGGATCGCGGCGCGGCGAATCGATTTTTCGTCATAAAAAGACTCGCGGCCGAGAGGCGTATTGATGAGCAGATTCACCTTGCCCGTCTTTATGAGGTCCACGATATTCGGACGGCCTTCGTTCACCTTGTAAACGGATTCCACGTCGATGCCAGCCTGGCGCAGAGCGGCTGCGGTGCCACGCGTGGCGATTATTTTCAGTCCAGCGGAAACGAGATCCCGTGCCACGGTGTGCGCGTTCTTTTTATCCCGGTCACTAACGCTCATGAAAACGACGCCTTCCTGAGGCAAGCGCTGCCCGGCGGCGAGTTGGGCCTTGGCAAACGCCATTCCAAAGCTCGATGAAACCCCCATCACTTCGCCGGTGGAGCGCATCTCGGGGCCGAGAACCGGGTCCACTCCGCGAAACTTGTTGAACGGAAACACGGGCGATTTCACGGCGAAGAAATCGTAAACCGAGAGTTCTTTGATGCCGTTGGTTTGAATCGTAGGGAGATTCATTTCAGAGAGCTTGCGCCCGGTCATCAATCGCGCCGCAATCTTTGCGAGGGGCACGCCCGTCGCCTTGCTGACGTAAGGAACGGTGCGCGATGCGCGCGGATTTACCTCCAGCACGTACACCGTATCGTGTTGGATGGCGTACTGCACGTTCATAAGCCCCACGACATGCAAAGCCTTCGCCAGACGCGACGTGTAGTCGCGAATACGCTCGAGGACCGAGGGACTCAGCGAAACGGCAGGCAAAACACAGGAAGAATCGCCCGAATGAATCCCGGCTTCTTCGATATGCTCCATGATTCCGGCGATCACCACATCCTCGCCGTCGGCGAGCGCGTCCACATCCACTTCGGTGGCATCTTCGAGAAACTGGTCAATCAAAATGGGCCGCTTCGGATCAGAAACTCCGCCGATTTGCGCTGCCTGGAGCACGTATTCCTGCACTGTTTTCAGGTCGTAGGCGATCACCATGGAGCGGCCGCCCAAAACGTAGCTTGGGCGCACCAGGACGGGCAATCCGATATCGGTCGCCGCCGCCACGGCCTCTTCGGGAACGAGAGCTGTGGCGTTTCGCGGCTGTGGAATCTCGAGTTCAGAGAGAAGGTGCCCGAAGCGGCGGCGATCTTCGGCGAGATCGATCGATTCCGGATCGGTGCCGATAATCTTGGCTCCGTTGCGCTTGAGTTCGATCGCAAGATTAAGCGGCGTCTGCCCGCCAAACTGCACGATTACACCCTGGGGCTTTTCGCGCTCCAGCACAGCAAGAACATCCTCGAGAGTGAGGGGTTCGAAATAGAGACGATCGGAGGTGTCGTAGTCGGTGGAGACCGTTTCAGGATTGCAATTCACCATGACGGTTTCATAGCCGTCTTCTTTCAAGGCGAAAGCGGCATGGCAGCAGCAATAGTCGAATTCAATTCCCTGCCCGATACGATTGGGGCCGCTGCCGAGGATCACAATCTTGGGACGGTCAACTGCGCCGGATTCGTCCTCGTCTTCGTAAGTGGAATAGAGGTACGGAGTGAACGATTCGAATTCGGCGGCGCAGGTATCGACGCGCTTGAAGACCGGGATGACGCCGAGTTCATGGCGGCGCGCGCGAACGGAAGACGACTTCACGTTCCAAAGTTTGGCGATTTCTTCATCGCTCGCGCCGGAACGCTTCGATTCGAGCAGGAGTTCCCGAGTGGAATGGCGCAGCGTGCTTGCCGCCATTTTTTTATCCACAACGAGCATTTGTTCGAGATGAGCGATGAACCAGGGATCGATCTTCGTAAGGCTGCAAACTTCCTGAGCGCTCATGCCACGTTCAAGAGCTTCGAAGAGCCAGTGAAGTCGATCGGGCCCGGGGACGTGCAGCTTCTCACGGAGAAGCGCGGTGGTGACTTCGGCAGGGGGGCGCCAGGCGGTGCTGGGCTCAAGCGCGCGGATTGCCTTGCAGAGGGCCTCCTGAAAGGTGCGACCGATGGCCATGACTTCGCCGACAGATTTCATTTGGGTGCCGAGGACTTGATCAGCTCCCGGAAATTTCTCAAATTGAAATTTCGGAATCTTGGCCACCACGTAGTCGATGGAGGGTTCAAAAGAACACGGAGTCTTGCGAGTGATGTCGTTCGGAATTTCATCGAGAGTCATGCCGAGCGCCAATTTGGCGGCAATCTTAGCGATGGGAAATCCCGTGGCTTTGCTGGCAAGGGCGGAACTGCGCGAGACGCGCGGGTTCATCTCAATCACGATCATGCGGCCGGTTTCGGGATCGATGGCGAACTGGATGTTCGAGCCGCCCGTTTCGACGCCTACGGCGCGAATGATGGCGGCGGCCGCATCGCGCATGCGCTGATATTCCTTGTCGGTAAGCGTTTGCGCGGGGGCCACGGTGATCGAGTCGCCGGTGTGAATGCCCATGGGATCGAAATTTTCGATCGAGCAAATGACCACGAAATTGTCGCGGCAATCCCGCATTACTTCGAGTTCATATTCCTTCCAACCAATCACGGATTCTTCGATCAAGGCCTGGCGGACCGGGCTGGCGTCGAGAGCGCGAGAGATGGCGTCAACGAATTCCTCGTGGTTGTAGGCAATAGAGCCGCCCGTGCCACCGAGAGTGAACGAGGGACGGATCACAACCGGATAACCGAGCTGATCGGCAAAGCGAATCGCTTCGGGAATTTCGGTGACTACTTCGGAGGCGGGGACTTCCAATCCAATCCGGCG